>CAJICD010000419.1_pt1 | contig 14607 bp, 10 predicted proteins | sample 9199521 | NCBI WGS metagenome assembly CAJICD01 (sample SAMEA7708321, study PRJEB35096) | sediment metagenome | biome: marine neritic benthic zone biome [ENVO:01000025]; feature: sediment [ENVO:00002007]; material: shallow marine sediment [ENVO:03000034] sea grass bed [ENVO_01000059] ...
CGTGCCGAACTGGCTCGCCCACCAGCCGGTCAGGGCCTGGCTCTGGTCGCGCCCGGTGAAGAAGGCGAGTTTCTTCGGGTCGGTCTTGCGGATATTGCCGAGCCAGTCCGAGGCGATCGCCAGCGCCTCGTCCCACTCGATCTCCCTGAACTCGCCCTTGCCGCGCTCGCCGGTGCGCAAGAGCGGTTTGCGCAGCCGCGCCGGCGAGTAGTGCTGCATGATCCCGGCCGAGCCCTTGGCGCACAGCACGCCCTCGTTCACCGGATGGTCCGGATTGCCCTCGATATAGCGGACCTTGTTGTCTTTGAGGTGCACCCGGATGCCGCAGCGGCAGGCGCACATGTAACAGGTCGTATGCTTGACCTCGTCGGCCACCACCGGCGAGGTGTCGACCGCTTCCTGCTGCAGCAGGCCCTTGCGCCCTGCGCCCATACCCAACTCCCTCATGTTGCGGCAAGCCCGCCGCATGACCGCGGCCCCGCCGGCCCGGCACTATTAAAGAAATTGCTAATATACGAATGGGCGAAAGTAAAGGATCGATCCGCCGCCGTCCAGCATGCAATGTCCGGCCCCCGCCGAAAGCCGCAGAAAACGCCGGTGCATGGGGTTGTTCCGCACGGAAGGGGGAGCCGCGCCCCTACACCTTGCGGAAGGCCGCGTTGGCGCCGAGGCCGGCGAGCACGGCGAGGACGATGGCGAGGATGCCGTAGAGGGCGGCGTAGTTGTGGGCGAAGCCGAAGATCTCGGCCAGCACCCCGATCTTGCTGACGTAGAGCGGCGTGCTCTGGGCGCTGATCACTTCGCCGTCCTGCACCAGCAGCACCTCGACCGTATAGGCCCCGGTCGGAACGTTGGTCGGGAACAGCACATCGGTGCGGAACAGGCGGGCGCTCAGCATCTTGACCGACCCCACCTCGACCCCGTAGTGGCCGAGCTCCTGCTTGCGCCGGATCAACGCCTCGCGGAAGGCGGCCGCCGCCGCAGGGGCAACGTCCCGGCGCGGGTCCCTCACCAGGGGCAGTTCCAGGTGATCGACGCCGATCTGGTGGCGTTCGCGCACCGCGTCGGTGAGCCAGTCGCCGGGTTCCGAGGTCGCCATCACCTGGTAGAAGGCCGGGATATCCTCGAATGTCATGGCATCCCAATTCATCCAGATTCCGGCAGTGCGGGCCTTGCGGCGGACGGTCAGCGTCTCCAGGGGGCCGTGCACCAGGACGACGACCTCGCCGTCGCCCTCGACGGCCCCGAACAGAAGCAGTTCGGCGCCCTCGAATCCCATGGTGATCTTCACCAGGTGCTCGGACAGGTCGGCGACCAGCGGCTGCGCTTCCGCGGCCGCGGCGGCGCCGAGCATGAAGACGAGCGTGGCCAGCAGGCGCTTCATCGTCAGTGCCCTCCCGCCAGCGCCAGGGAGAAGATGTCGGCCGGGGTCGAGACGAGATCGACCAGCATCTTGGCGCAGACGCCGATCACCATCGCCGCCAGCAGGAAGCGCATCTTCTCGCCCGGCAGCTTGGCGCCGACCCGCGTGCCGACCTGCGCGCCGATGACGCCGCCGACGATCAGGAACAGCCCGAGCAGGATATCGACCGTCTGGTTCTGGTAGGCCTGCAGGAAGGTCACGTTCGCGGTGACGAAGACGATCTGGAACAGCGAGGTGCCGACGACCACGGAGGTCGGCATGCCCAGCACATAGATCATCGCCGGCACCATGATGAAGCCGCCCCCGACGCCCATGATCGCCGCCAGCAGGCCGACCAGCGCGCCGACCGCGAGCGGCAGCAGGGCGCTGATATAGAGCTTCGAGCGGCGGAACCGCATCTTGAACGGCAGGCCGTGGAACCAGCGGTGCTCGTGCAGCTTGCGGCGCCCGGCGCCCGGCTTGCGGGTGCGCCAGATCGACTTGACGCTCTCATAGGCCATCAGTGAGCCGATGATGCCGAGGAACACCACATAGGCGAGGCGGATCACCACGTCGATCTGGCCCAGCTGGCTCAAGTACTTGAACAGGGAGACGCCGAAGGTCGAGCCGATGATGCCGCCGATCAGCAGCATCAGTCCCATCTTCAGGTCGACATTGCCGCGGCGGAAATGGGCCAGCGCCCCGGACACCGACGAGGCGACGATCTGGTTGGCCTCGGTGCCGACCGCGACCGGCGCGGGAACGCCCAGGAAGATCAGCAGCGGCGTCATCAGGAAGCCGCCGCCGACGCCGAAGATGCCCGACATCATGCCGACGCCCGCGCCCATGCCGAGCAGGAGCAGGATGTTCACCGAGATTTCGGCAATGGGCAGATAAACAGACATCGGCGGCAGGAACGTTCCGCGGTTCTTGGAGGCTATGGTCGAAGGCTTGTGTGCCCGCCCGCGTGCCGGGACCCGCACGGCGGCAGGGAGGTAATGATACCGTTTGCCGGTTTATTCAAGCTTATTTAAGCGGACCGTGATATTTCCGCCCCGAACAGGGGCGCGCGACACGCCCTGCTGCGCGCCTGTTCGGTGAGGCCCGGACTGCGTGTGCCGGGCCGTCACTGCATCAGCCCGGCCTCGCGGTAATAGCGTTCCGCCCCCGGGTGCAGCGGGATGCCGAGATCCTCCGTTGCCCTGGCCCGGTCGATGAACATGCCCTTCGGATGTCCTTTGTCCAGCAGGTCCCGGTTGCGCTCGTGCCACAGCGCCCTCGTGATCCCGTAGACCAGTTCCTCGTCCACGGCCGCAGACGTCACCCAGATGGTGCCGACACTCAGCGTGCCGGTCAGCGGCACGTGCTCGTAGGCGCCCATGAGGACGGCGGAGGTGCCGAAGAACGGGTGGTCCTCGATGATCTCGAGTGCCGTCGCCTCCTCGATCTGGACGAGGTCGATCCTGACCCGCTTCGCCAGCTCGGCGATTGCGGCGACAGGGGAACTGGCGATGGCGAAAAAGGCGTCGATCACGCCGACTTCCAGCAGGTCCGCCGCGTGGCCCGGCGTCGCATAGACCGGCTCGAGATCGTCCGCCGTCAGGCCGTAATACCGCAGCACCAGCAGCGCATCGAACCGTGTGCCCGACTGCTCTTCGCCGAGCGACACGCGCTTGCCCTTCAGGTCGGCGACCGACGTTATTCCAGATTCGGCCCGCACGACGATGTGCAGCTCCTCGGGGTAAAGGTTGGCGATGGCACGCAGCTCGTCGATCGCGGTTTCACCCTCGAAGATCCAGGTGCCGTCATAGGCCCAGTCGACGATGTTGGCCCGGCCGAGGCCCGATTCCAGACTGCCGGCGCCGATTCGCCGCATGTTCTCGACGGACCCCTGGGTCGACTGGGCGACGGCGATCAGGCCGGGCACGCCACAGCTGCCGCCGCGGTCGCACGGCCTTGAGCCCGGCGGATTGCTGATGACGTTGCCGAGCAGCGCCCCGGTCAGGAAATAGGTGCTGCTGCTGGCCGCCGTGCCGATGGTGAAAAAACGGATATCGTCCTCGGCGCGCGGGGCGGCCGGCAGCGCCGCCAACGCGACGGCGAGGATCGCCGCCAGGGATTTCAGGATGAATTTCGTGCGCTGCATCGTCCCGTCTGCCACGGTTCAGGAGAGATCTCCAACGTATATGGGCTGCGTGCGGCCGGACGAAAGCGAATTCGTGTCGCTAGTACCCACTATCACGATTCCCTGACACGGCGGATCGCCTGTCGCGTTTCCCCGACAGGAGGGGTCGCGAAGGCGATGCCTGCGCATCGGCGAGTGGCGCCGACGTAGCGGGGAGACACGACAGGCGACCCTGCGGGCGGCGTGGCGCGGCCCCCGGCGGCGTTGCCCGCCGCTTGCGATGCGCCAGCATCGCCGCGCGCCGGTCGCCTGACCGGAGGACCGCGCCGCGCCGTCCTCCGTAGCAGGGAATCGTGATAGTGGGTACTAGGGGTTTTTCATCGCTGCGGGAATGCTGTACGACTTGCGGCATGAACACGCGCGACACAGGCCGGAACACGCAGGCTGCTGCCGTTATCGGTGCCGGTGTCGTCGGCATGGCGACGGCGCTGTCCCTGCAGCGCGAGGGAAACAGGGTCACGGTGTTCGATCCCGAGCCGCCCGGCGAGGCCTGCTCGTCGGGTAACGCGGGCATCATCGCGCCCTACGCGGTGGTGCCGGTGCAGACGCCGGGAATCCTGTGGCAGGTGCCGGGCATGCTGGCCGATCCGCTGTCGCCGCTGGCGGTGCGCTGGGCGCATTTCCCGCCGCTGGTGCCGTGGCTGATCCGCTTCGCGCTGGCCAGCGGCCGGTCCCGGGTCAAGGCGATCTCGAAGGCGCTGGCGTCGGTCCTGCCGGACGTGCGCGGCGCGTGGGCGGACCTCGCCGCCGAGGCCGGCGCCGACGGGCTGCTGGCCGACAGCGATATACTGATGCTGTACAGCACAGAGAAAGGCTGGCGCGACGTGCAGTTCGCCCTGGACTTGCGCCGGCGACGCGGCATCGCGGTCGAGGAAATCCCCGTCGCGGAGGCGCGGCGGCTCGAGCCCGCCCTGGCGCCGGTCTTCGCCCGGGCGGTGCTGACGCCGGGACAATCCTGGTGCGCCGATCCGCTGGCGCTAACCCGCGGGCTCGTCGACCGGTTCCGCGCGCTGGGCGGCGAAATCCGTACCGAGCGGGTACGGTCGGCGCGGCCGCGCGAGGAGGGGGGCGCGGTGCTCGAGACCGAAAGCGGCGCCGCCGGCTGGGACAATGTGGTGCTCTCGGCCGGCGCCTGGTCGCGGCAACTGGCGGCGATGCTTGGCGCGCCCGTGCCGCTGGGCACCGAGCGCGGCTACCATGTGATGCTCGACCAGGGCGCAGGTCTGCTCAACCGGCCGGTCGCCCTCAACGACCGCGGATTCTACATGACGCCGATGGCGGGCGGCCTGCGCTGCGCCGGCACGGTGGAGCTCGGCGGGCTCGATGCGCCGGCGGATCCGAAGCGCGCGGATGCGATCGAGCGGCAGGTCCGGCGGCTGTTGCCGGACGCGGGCAAGAAGCGTTCGGACTGGTTGGGATTCCGCCCCTCGATGCCCGACTCGCTGCCGGTGCTGGGGCCGGCCCCCGGGCGGCGCGGCATCTGGCTGAATTTCGGGCACGGCCATCTCGGCCTCACCCTGGCGGCGACCTGCGGGCGCATCATTGCCGACCTGATCGCTGCCCGCGACCCCGGCATCGACCTTGCGCCGTTCTCGGCAGCGCGGTTCTGAAGGCCCGCCGCTGCCTGTCGAGTGAAACAACCCCATGCACCGGCAATTTCTGCGGGTTTCAGAGGGCATAAAGGTTGAACCGCAGAGAAATCTTTTTCTTCTCTGTGTCTCTGTGGTCGACTTCCCGGGGCTCAGTCGCCGCCGATAATCTCCGGTTCGGGAATGCCGAGGATCTCCGCGCTGGTCAGGCCGTCCTCGATCTTCGCGATGGTCTCGGCCTCGCGCGCCGCGGCCGCCTGCGCCGCGGCCAGTACCGTGTCGACATCGGCCAGCGGCACCACGGCAATGCCGTCGTCGTCGCCGACGATCAGGTCGCCCGGCGCTACCGAGACGCCGCCGCAGGCGACTGGCGCGTCGATGGTGCCGCCGAAGCCCTTGTGCGGTCCGCGCGGCACCACGGCGCGGCAATAGACGGGGAAGCCCAGCTCGCGGATCGCGGCGACGTCGCGGACCGCCCCGTCCAGCACCAGCCCGGCGATACCGCGCCGCATCGCCGCGCGGGTCATGATCTCGCCCCACACCGCCACGTCGTCGACGCGCGCCGCATCGACGACCAGCACCTCGCCTTCGCGCAGATGCGGGATCGCGGCATGGATGATGCCGTTGTCGCCGGCCATCGACGAGACCGTGCGCGCCTGCGCGGCCAGCCGCGTGCCCGCCGCCACCGGCTTGATCTCCGCCGCCATGACGCCCGCGCGGTTCATCGCATCGCCCAGCAGGCTGGACGCGGTCTCGCGCGCCCCGGCGATCGTTTCTGCGGGCAGGGCGGGGAAATCGGCGATACGGCGGTAGAGGGGCATGGGAGAGTCTCCTGTCCGGGCAGGGGCAAATACGACCGAAGCGCTCATTGTCGCATGGCTGCCGCGGCACGCAAAACACACGCTGCCACCCAAGCCAATTCAGCGAACAGCAACAGGGGCCGGGCGCGGCGAACCGCGGCGCGGCCCCTGGGGATCGTCGATCGGTCCCCGCAACGGGAATCCAATCGGTCGGGACTCCGTTACGGAATCAGCGTCTCCTGCACCTGCGGGTTCAGGTAATCGAACTTCACGGTGTTGCCGCCCGCGAAATCGCTGAACTTGAACACGTCGACGCCGCGGGTGATGTCGTTGGCATAGATGAACCCGTTATACCAGTAAGTTGCCCAGGTATCGGCGATCGGGTCCTGCGCGTCGTAATAGCCGATCTCCACCGCGTTCGCCGGATCGGTGAAGTCGATCATGCTGGTGCCGCCGCCATACCAGGACGAGGCCAGGATCTGCAGGCCATCCTTGCGCGGCAGCACGGTGAACAGGTGCGAGCCGCAATAGTCGTCCTGGATCCGGGGGATCAGGAACGAGCCGAGGGGCGCGTGGTGGCTCTCGAAGTCGTAGAACCACAGCCGGCCGTTCATCTGGTCCGGATTCTGGCAACTGCCGAAGATGGTCTCATCGCCGTAGACGATCGTCTTGCCGTCCCAGGTGAAGGTTGCCGAATGCCAGATCTCGATATTGTCGTTGTCGATGCGATGGGTGATCACCGGATTGGCGGGATCGCTGATGTCCCAGATCTGACCCTCGCTGAGGCAGGCCGCGGCGGCAATCCCGAGTTCCAGGAAGAACTGCACGTCATGGCAGCCGTCGGTGGCGCCGAGGCCCAGAAAGACGAGGTCGTCGAAGGTCTGGTTGACCGGGATCGGCACGGTCCTGAGAACTTCCGCCGACGCCGGGTCGTCGAACGGCACCTCGACGATCGAAATCTGTCCGTTGCCGGGCGAGCCGGGCAGGTCCGGTTCGCCGCAGGTCGGCCCGCCGCGCAGCGCATAGGAAAGCACGTAGACGAGCAGCCGGCCGTTCGCCTCGTCGGGGATGATGTTGTTGGTGTGCGAGCCGCAATCGGTATAGACGGATTTCACAAACTGGGGATTCGCCGGATCGCTCACGTCGAAGATGCGGATGCCCTCCCAGCCCTCGGCGGGGGCGGGAACGCTGGGCAGCTGGGCGTCGCCGCAATTCGGTCCTTCCATGACAGCGTCGACCGACAGGATGAGGATATTCCCCCAGACCGAGGTGTCGTTCTGCGGTCCGGGGCAATCGACATTGGCCAGTTCCACCGGCGTCCCGGGGTCGGACATGTCGAACACGCGGAACCCGCCGTAATTGCCGGCATAGGCGATGTCGCCCCAGAACGAGAGGTCGGAATTGGTGAAATCGGTCTGCGGCAGGCTGGCCTTGAGATGCATGTTCTGGCTGTGCAGGTCGGGGCCCTTGCCGGCCTTGCCCCGGCCGCCGGTCATCTTGTCGATAGCCTCGCGGCCGAGAACCACGTTGCCGGCCTCGTCGTAGCCGGGGGTCAGCTGATAGGGGAAACGGGCCTTCTTCTGGTCCTGGTCGGCCAGGACGGTCTGCCCGAAAATGGGCGTAAACAGGACGGCAAGACCCAAGGTCAAGCTCCATAGAATCATTGTTCTCGACATAGTTTTCTAACCTCCCTTTCTAAGGTTTGCAGGGGCGTGCGCGGACCGGCAGCCCGACCAGCGCGCTGCGCGGCACTCCGATGCGGGAGGCCACATCGCACCTGGGCAGCGAACGCGATCGCGCGGCCGCGCAACGCATCGCTGCGCCCCCGGGAGCGCCTGTCGATAGTAAATCGTGGCGGCCGCGCTGCTCCCTGTTACGGGATGGTTGCGGGTGCCGTTGAGCCCGGCGCCTCGTTTCAGCTCAGCCGACCGCCGTGAAAAAGCCCCCGATCGTCACACGCCAAGGGATGCATTATAAGCGCGTCATTCGCGCAAAAGATAGTGGAATTCGTCCGAGGGCGCCGGCCGGTGCGGTAGCGCCGGGATGGTGCGGAGAGAACTGGTGCCGGCTGAGGGATTCGAACCCCCGACCTGCTGATTACAAATCAGCCGCTCTACCAACTGAGCTAAGCCGGCAAGGCGCTTGCGCGTGGCGCATCATATAGCGCCGGTGGGGCGGCGGGACAAGCGCGAGGCCCGATACCGGCAGTCGACGCCGGGCAAGTTCAATAGCTGTAGCGCAGCCCGGCGATCACCCCGTGCGCCGCAATGTCGAGTTCGCCGTTCCCGAACGGCACATCATTGACGGCGAAGTAGTTGTAGCCGGCGGTGAACGTGACCCTTCCGGAGGTCCGGAACGACAACCCGAGCATCGCCTGATAAGCGAAGCGCGTCTTCAAGTTCTCGATTCCGTCGAAATCGGTCTCGACGAAGGAACCGCCGGCCCCGAGGCCGATATAGCTGCCGAACGCACTCTCGCCAAACGATATGTCCTTATAGACGTTCAGCATGAACGAATCGGCCCCGACGGTGCCGGAGACGTTTCCGGTGAAGGGAATCTGGGTCGGCGGCGGCGCCGGATTGGCGATCAGGCCGGTAACGTTTTCGACGTCCGCCCGGCGGTGGCTGTACTCGATCTCCATGCGAACGATGTCCGCGACGTCCGCCCCGACGGCAAAACCGGCAGTCCAGCCTCGATCGAAGGAGATTTCGGCGTTGCTGATGGCCTGCGCCGCATCCGGCGATCCGGAGACCCTGGCATCGGCGATGAACAACGATCCGCCGCGCGCCTCGATGTACTCCTCCGCGCCGGTGACCGTGGGCAGAACGGCAATCCCGACCGCGGCCACAATCCCTCCGATACGTGTCACGTTGCCTGCTCCTTCCGTACTGTCCCGTCGGTTGTTGTCGGACGGTTACCCGCAGGTTCAACCTCCGCTGTTCGTCGGCGGGGCACCGCACCGGCGCGCGGCCTCGGCTTGCCACCGGACGCCCGCCGGGGCCGCTATCGAAGCGGCCCCGTCCCGATCTAATTTGGAGACGATGTATGAAGCCGTTTCGGGGCCGCCGTCAATCGACAATTGGAGGACCGGCGACGGGCGCACAGCTTTATCCGTGCAAATGAAATCGCCGGAAGCGATTCCATTTGCACGGATGCTGCTCTAGTCTCTCGCCCGCTTGCATGTTGCCGGAGACTCGACTGCCATGGCCGGACCGCTTTCCCCTTACCGGGTGCTGGATCTCAGCCGGGTGCTGGCGGCCCCCTGGGTCGGCCAGACCATGGCCGATCTCGGCGCCGAGGTGATCAAGGTGGAGCGCCCGGGTTCGGGCGACGAGACGCGTGGCTGGGGCCCGCCGTTTCTCGTGGATAGTGAGGGCAAGCCGACCGCCGAGTCGGCCTATTTCCTGTCGGCCAACCGGGGCAAGAAGTCGGTGGCCGTCGATATCGCCACGCCCGAGGGCCAGCAGATCGTGCGCGACCTCGCGGTAAAATCCGACGTGTTGCTGGAGAACTTCAAGGTCGGCGGGCTCGCCGGATACGGGCTCGACTACGAAAGTCTCAAATCCCTCAACCCCGGCCTCGTCTACTGCTCGATCACCGGCTTCGGGCAGGATGGGCCCTACGCCGGGCGCGCCGGTTACGACTTCATGATCCAGGGCATGAGCGGGCTGATGAGCGTCACTGGCGAGGCCGGCGGCATGCCGATGAAGGTCGGCGTCGCGGTCTCCGACCTGTTCACCGGCATGTATGCAAACGTCGCCATCCTCGCGGCGCTGAACCACCGCGAGCGGACCGGCGAGGGCCAGTACATCGACATGGCGCTGCTCGACTGTCAGATCGCCGCGCTGGCCAACCAGACCGGCAACTATCATATCTCCGGCGCCGCGCCGGGGCGCATGGGCAACGCGCATCCCAACATCGTGCCCTACCAGGCGGTGCCGACGGCGGACGGCCACATCATCCTGGCCATCGGCAACGACCGGCAATACGCGAAATTCTGCGAGGAGGCGGGTCGCCCGGAGCTGATCGACGATCCTCGGTTTACCGGCAATATCGAGCGGGTCGCCAACCGGGGTGCGCTGATGGAGATCATCTTCGATATCACGCGGACGCGGCGCAGCGCCGACTGGATCGCCGCGCTGCAGGCGGTGCAGGTTCCGTGCGGTCCGATAAACGGGCTCGACGAGGTGTTTTCCGACCCGCACGTGCGGCACCGGGGCATGCGGATCGAGCTCGACCATCCGCTGGCCGGCACCGTGCCGCTGACCGCGAGCCCGATCCGCCTTTCCGGGACGCCGGTGGCGTACGACCGCGCGCCGCCGCTGCTGGGGCAGCACACCCGCGAGGTGCTGTGCGGCCTGTTGGGCCGGGACGCGGTGGCGGTCGAGGATTTGATGGCGCGGGGCGTCTGCGCCGGGACCACGGAAACGGACTGACTGCGATGGCCGGAGACAAAGCAACGAAACGGACGGGCGGGGAAATTCTCGTCGATGCCCTGCTGGGTCACGGGGTCGAGCGGGTGTTCGGCGTGCCGGGCGAGAGCTACCTCGCCGCGCTGGACGCGTTCTACGGCGCGCGCAACCGCATCGAGTTCACCGTCTGCCGGCAGGAGGGCGGCGCCGCCTACATGGCCGAGGCCTGGGGCAAGCTGACCGGCACGCCGGGCGTCTGCTTCGTGACCCGCGGTCCGGGCGCCACCAACGCCAGTATCGGCGTCCACGCCGCGATGCAGGATTCGACGCCGATGATCCTGCTGGTCGGGCAGGTGGCGCGCGACCAGGCCGACCGAGAGGCGTTTCAGGAGATCGACTATCGCCGCATGTTCGCGCCCGTCGCCAAATGGGCGGCGCAGATCGAGGACGCGGCGCGGATTCCCGAATATCTCAGCCGCGCCTTCCATACCGCAATGTCGGGCCGGCCCGGGCCGGTGATGCTGGCCCTGCCGGAAGACATGCTGCGGGACACCGCGACGGCAACCGACACCGCCGCGGCGAAACCGGTGCCGCTGTCGCCGGGGCGCTCGGAAATGGCGAGGTTGCGGGAGATGCTGGAGGCCGCGCAGCGGCCGCTGCTGGTCGTCGGTGGCGCTGGCTGGACGGAACGGGCGAGCACCGATATCCAGGCCTGGGCCAAGGCCAACAACATCCCGGCCGGCGCCGCGTTTCGCCGCCAGGACTGTTTCGACAACCACGATCCCCGCTATGTCGGCCATATCGGCATCGGCATCAATCCGGCGCTCGGCAAACGGGTGCGCGATGCCGACCTGATCATCGCCGTCGGCCCGCGACTCGGCGAGATAACGACCGCCGGCTATACGCTGCTCGAGCCGCCGGTCCCGGCGCAGACGCTGGTTCACGTCCATCCCGATCCGGCGGAACTGAACAGCGTCTACCGGGCGGCGCTGGCGATCGCGGCCGGCCCGTCTGAATTCGCCGAGATGGCGCGGGCGATGAAGCGGGTCGACCACGCGGCGTGGGACGACTGGACCGGCGCGGCGCGCGCCGATTATTTGCAGCATCTGGAGCCCGTCCCGATCCCCGGCGATCTGCAGATGGCCGAAATCGTGGCGTGGCTCGACGAGACCCTGCCGGACGACGCGATCATGACCAACGGCGCCGGGAATTATTCGACCTGGCTGCACCGGTTCTACCGCTGGCGCCGCTTCGGCACCCAGGCCGCGCCGACGCTCGGCTCCATGGGCTACGGCGTGCCCGCCGCGGTGGCGGCGAAACTCGCATATCCCGACCGGACCGTCGTTTCGTTCAACGGCGACGGCTGCTTCATGATGAACGGGCAGGAACTGGCGACCGCGGTGCAATACGGCGCGAACGCGATCTTCCTGGTGGTCAACAACGGCATGTACGGCACCATCCGCATGCATCAGGAGCGCAGCTATCCGGGCCGGGTCTTCGGCACCGAGCTGGCGAATCCCGATTTCGCCGCTCTGGCCCGGGCCTACGGAGCCAACGGCGAGGTGGTCGAACGCACCGCGGATTTCGCCCCGGCCTTCGAGCGCGCGCTGGCCGCCGACCGGCCGAGCCTGATCGAACTGCGCATCGACCCGGAAGCGATCACCCCGACCGCGACGCTGGCCGGGCTGCGCGAACAGGCGAAGAGCAAGTAGGACGTCAGGTTCGCACCAACTCGTACAGCGCCACCGCCGCCGCGTTCGAGACGTTGAGGCTGGCGACCGGCGGCCGGGTCGGCAGTCGTACCAGAAGGTCGCAATGTTCGCGGGTCAGGCGGCGCAGGCCCTTGCCTTCGGCGCCCAGCACCAGGGCGATGCGTCCGCTCGGTGCCGCGTCGGCCAGGGTTTGTGCGGCCCCGCCATCGAGCCCGACGCACCAGAAACTCTCCTGTTTGAGGCGCTCCAGCGCCCGGGCGAGGTTGGTGGCCGCGACCAGCGGTACGGCCTCCAGCGCGCCGCTGGCCGATTTCGCCACGATGCCGGTGGCGGCGGGCGCACCGCGCTCGGTCCGCAGCACGGCCAGTGCGCCGAACGCCGCCGCGCTGCGCAACACGGCGCCGATATTGTGGGGGTCGGTCACCTGGTCGAGGACCACCAGCGTGGCGGTCTCGGCGGCGCGCGCGATCACCTCGTCCAGGTCCGGCTGCACCAGCGGGTCGGCCGACAGCGCGACGCCCTGATGAACCGCGCCCGGCGGCAGCAGCCGGTCGAGCGACTGCCGGTCGAGAATGTCAGGGGCCGCCGCCGGCGCCAGGCGCGACAGTTTCGCTGCGCCTTCCCGGGTTGCGGCAAGCCGCCGGACGTGGCGCGCCGGGTTGCCGAGGGCGGCGGTGACCGCGTGCAGGCCGTACAGCCACACGCCGCCGCCGTCCGCCGATCCGGCCCCGCGGCGTCCTTCGCGTCGTGCCGGCCGGCCACCGCCGTCACCGGATGTCTTGAATTTCCCCATGACCGACCTTAATATTGCAGGTGTGAGTGGTTCCACAAGCGCCGCCATTCCACGGTACCGGCCCGATGTCGTCGGCACCGAAGGGTGTGGTACGCTACTTTATATCTTTTTTGAAGTTGACAAGCGGCCATAAATCGCCATACATCCGACGCGTCGTGGCGGTGCGCGGACGGGCACACCGGCGTTTCGGCGCGCAGTAATGGAGGGGTGCCCGAGTGGTTAAAGGGGACGGGCTGTAAACCCGTTGGCTTAGCCTACGTTGGTTCGAATCCAACCCCCTCCACCAGTTCCGCGGCGCATGTTGACTGTATCGGGCGGTGAAAGGCGGCGACTGGGGTTTGAGGAACGCATGCGGGTGTAGCTCAACGGTAGAGCCCCAGCCTTCCAAGCTGGTAGTGTGGGTTCGATTCCCATCACCCGCTCCAACATACCGTTTCGATTCGCCGTATGGCGTTGCGGGACGGCGCGGCACGAATTGACCAACGAGGCCCGGGTGGCCGGTTCTTAAAGGAACGTCAGAACAGGATTTTACAGACCGATGGCGAAAGCGAAATTCGAGCGTACGAAACCACACTGCAACATTGGCACGATCGGGCATGTCGACCATGGCAAGACGACGCTGACGGCTGCGATCACGAAGGTCCTGGCCGAGGCCGGCGGCGCCGAGTTCACGGCGTTTGACGAGATCGACAAGGCGCCTGAGGAGAAGGCGCGCGGGATCACGATCTCGACGGCGCATGTGGAGTACGAGACGGCGGGCCGGCATTACGCGCATGTCGACTGCCCGGGCCATGCGGACTACGTGAAGAACATGATCACGGGTGCGGCGCAGATGGACGGCGCGATTCTGGTGGTTTCGGCGGCGGACGGTCCGATGCCGCAGACCCGCGAGCATATTCTGCTGGCGCGCCAGGTTGGTGTTCCGGCGCTGGTGGTTTACATGAACAAGGTCGACCAGGTCGACGACGAGGAGCTTCTCGATCTCGTGGAGATGGAAGTGCGCGAGTTGCTGTCGAGCTATGATTTTCCGGGCGACGACATTCCGGTGGTCAAGGGCTCTGCGCTGGCGGCGCTGGAGGGCGGCGACGAGGCGACGGGCAAGGACTCGATCATCGAGCTGATGCAGGCGGTCGACGATTACATTCCGCAGCCCGAGCGGCCGAAGGACAAGCCGTATCTGATGCCGATCGAGGATGTGTTCTCGATTTCGGGCCGGGGCACGGTTGTGACGGGCCGGATCGAGCGCGGCGTGATCAAGGTCGGCGAGGAGATCGAGATCGTCGGGCTGAAGGAGACGATGAAGACGGTGTGCACGGGCGTCGAGATGTTCCGCAAGCTTCTGGACACGGGCGAGGCGGGGGACAATGTCGGGATCCTGCTGCGCGGCACCAAGCGTGACGAGGTCGAGCGCGGCCAGGTTCTGGCCAAGCCCGGGTCGATCACGCCGCACACCAGGTTCAAGTGCGAGGCGTACATCCTGACCAAGGAGGAGGGCGGGCGCCACACGCCGTTCTTCTCGAACTATCGCCCGCAGTTCTATTTCCGGACGACGGACGTGACCGGCTCGGTGGTGTTGCCGGACGGCACGGAGATGGTGATGCCGGGTGACAACATCTCGATGGAGGTGAACCTGATCCAGCCGATCGCCATGGACGAGGGCCTGCGCTTCGCCATCCGCGAGGGCGGCCGCACCGTCGGCGCCGGCGTCGTCGCC
>CAJICD010000425.1_pt1 | contig 14447 bp, 13 predicted proteins | sample 9199521 | NCBI WGS metagenome assembly CAJICD01 (sample SAMEA7708321, study PRJEB35096) | sediment metagenome | biome: marine neritic benthic zone biome [ENVO:01000025]; feature: sediment [ENVO:00002007]; material: shallow marine sediment [ENVO:03000034] sea grass bed [ENVO_01000059] ...
CATCGAAGAGCTGATCAACATCGTCCTGCTGTCATTCATGGCATTGACCATATTCATGGTGGTGCGGCTGCGTAATCTGTTCGCGGTGGTGATGCTTGGCGGCATATACAGCCTGCTGGCGGCCTCGCTTCTCGTCGTTCTGGACGCGGTCGACGTCGCCTTCACGGAAGCCGCTGTCGGCGCCGGGATCTCGACCGTCCTTGCGCTTGGCGCGCTGTCGCTGACCACCAGCCAGGAGAACGAGTCCCGACGGGATCCCCTCTATACGGCGATGATCGGATTCGTTGCGATCGTGACCGGCGCGGCGCTGGTCTACGGCAGCCTCGACATGCCGTTGTACGGCGACCCCGAGGCGCCGGCCCACCGCCATGTCGCCGACCGCTACATCGCCGATGCCCCGCGCGAGACGGGCGTGCCGAACATCGTCACCGCCGTGCTGGCAAGCTATCGCGGTTTCGATACGCTGGGCGAGGTGATGGTGATCTTTACCGCGGGGATCGGCGTGCTGCTGGCGTTTTCGGCGGCGAAACCGAAACGGCGCCCGAAACCATCGGCGGACACCGACGGGGGAGGCGATCCGTGACCCACCATCTGGTCCTGCGGGTGATCGCGAAGCTGCTGATCCCGTTCATCTTGCTGTTTGCGCTCTATGTCCAGTTCCACGGCGACTACGGGCCTGGCGGCGGGTTCCAGGCCGGCGTCATCTTCGCCTCGGCGTTCATCCTCTATGCGCTGGTCTTCGGGATCGAGGTGGCGCGCCGGGTGGCGCCGGCCTGGGCCGTGCGCACCGGCATCGCGCTCGGCGGCCTGATCTACGGGGGGACCGGCCTCGTGTCCATCTGGAGAGGTGGCAACTACCTGGATTATTCGGCCCTTAGCGCCGATCCGGTGGCCGGGCAGCATCTCGGCATCCTGGTCATCGAGCTGGGAGTCGGTATCACGGTAGCCGCGGTGATGATCGCCATCTTCTTCGGGTTCGCCGGGCGCGGGCGGTAGCCGATGGAGATTCTCGGCCTGTACAATTACTGGATCGTCATCTTCCTGATGATGTCCGGTTTCTACATCGTCATCGCGCGCAGCAATCTGGTGAAGAAGATCGTCGGCCTCAACATTTTCCAGGCGTCGGTCTTCATCTTTTACATCACCGTTGGCAAGGTTTCCGGCGGCACGGCGCCGATCGTGGTCGAGGGTGTGGAGGTCTACTCCAATCCGCTGCCGCACGTGCTGATCCTCACCGCCATCGTGGTCGGCGTCGCCACCACGGCGCTGGGCCTCAGCCTCGTGGTGCGCATCAACGAGGCCTATGGCACGATCGAGGAGGACGAACTCGGCATCATGGACGGCGACGACTGATGCTGGCGCTGCATTTCCCGGTTCTGCAGGTGGTCCTGCCGCTGCTGATGGCGCCGGTCTGCGTGTTGCTGCGCAGTGCCCGCTTGGCCTGGCTGGCGGCGCTGGCGATCTCGTGGGTGACGTTCGCCATCGCCGGCCTGCTGCTGGCCGAAGTCCTGATCGGCGGGCCGCTGTCCTATGCGGTCGGCGGCTGGGCGCCGCCCTGGGGCATTGAAATCCGGCTCGACGCGGTCAACGCCTTCGTCGTGCTGATCGTCGCCGCGATCGGCGCGGTCGTCATGCTGTACGCGCCGAGGAGCGTCGAGCGCGAGATCGGCGATGAGCGCGCCTACCTGTTCTATACGGCCTATCTGCTGTGCCTTGCCGGCATGCTCGGCGTTACCGTTACCGGCGATGCCTTCAACCTGTTCGTGTTCCTCGAGATCTCGTCGCTGTCGTCCTACGTCCTGATCAGCCTCGGACGCGACCGGCGCGCGCTGTATGCCGCGTATCAGTACCTGATCCTGGGCACCATCGGAGCGACGCTTTACCTGATCGGTGTCGGCCTGCTCTACCAGGCGACCGGCACGCTCAACATGGCCGATCTCGCGCAGCGGCTGCCGGCGCTGGAGGACGTCCGCGGCGTTCAGGTCGCCTTCGCGTTCCTGACCGTCGGCCTGTCGCTCAAGCTCGCCCTGTTCCCGCTCCATCTGTGGCTGCCGAACGCTTATACCTACGCGCCCTCGGTGGTTACCGCCTTCCTCGCCGCGACGGCGACCAAGGTGGCGATCTACGTGCTGCTCCGGATTTTCTACACGGTCTTCGGCGCCGAGTTCTCGTTCGGCGCGATGCCGCTCGGTTCGATCCTGATGGTGCTGGCGGTGCTGGCCATGTTTTCGGCCTCGGCGGTGGCGATCTTCCAGAGCGACGCCAAGCGCATGTTCGCTTATTCCAGTGTTGCGCAGATCGGCTACATGATCCTCGGCATCAGCCTTGCGAGCGTTCTGGGCGTCGCCGCCGGCATGCTCCACCTGTTCAACCACGCGCTGATGAAGGCGGCGCTGTTCCTGGCGCTGGGCTGTGTGTTCTGGCGCATCGGATCGGTGCAAATCGCGGACATGGCCGGGCTGGGGCGGCGCATGCCGTGGACGATGGCGGCGATCGTCGCGGGCGGGCTGAGCCTGATCGGCATTCCCGGCACAGTCGGTTTTGTCTCGAAATGGTATCTCATCCAGGCGGCGCTGGAGCCGGGTTACTGGCCGCTCGCCCTGCTGATCGTGGCGTCCTCGCTGCTGGCCGTGATCTATGTCTGGCGGCTGGTCGAGTGCGCCTATTTCCGTGCCGCGCCCGAAGGCGCGAAATCGGGCGAGGCGCCACTGGTGCTGCTGCTACCGACCTGGGTGCTCGTAGCCGCCAATATCTGGTTCGGCATCGACACCCGGCTGTCGGCGGGGACCGCGATGCAGGCCGCGCGCTACCTCGTGGGAGGTGCGTCGTGAGTCCGGAGCAAGCCCTGATCGCCGCCGTCCTGGTGCCGATTGTCGGTGCTGTGCTGATCGGTGCGACGGGCCGGTGGCCGAATCTGCGCGAGGCTGTAACGCTGACCACGTCCGTCCTTCTGTTCGCCACCGTCCTGAGCCTGGTGCCGAATGTCGCCGCGGGCGGGCGGCCGGCGGCGGTGCTTGTCGAAATGCTGCCGGGAGTGCCGTTGGCCTTCGAACTCGAGCCGCTCGGCATGCTGTTCGCGCTGATCGCCTCTGGGCTGTGGATCGTAACCTCGGTCTATTCGATCGGCTACATGCGAGGTAACAACGAGCACGGGCAGACACGGTTCTATGTCTGGTTCGCTGTCGCGCTGTCCAGCACCATCGGCGTTGCATTCGCCGGCAATCTGCTGACCATGTTCCTCTTCTACGAACTACTGACGCTGTCGACCTATCCGCTGGTCACGCATCACGGGGACGACGAATCGCGCAAGGCGGGGCGAACCTATCTCGGCATCCTGCTCTCGACCTCGATCGGCCTGCAGCTGGTGGCGATTCTCTGGACATGGCAACTTGCGGACACCCTCGACTTCGTGCACGGCGGAATTCTGGCAGGCCGGGCTGATGGCCCGTTGACCGCGGCGCTCCTGGGGCTGTACGCCTACGGCATCGGCAAGGCGGCCCTGATGCCGCTGCACCGCTGGCTGCCGGCGGCGATGGTGGCGCCGACCCCGGTCAGCGCCCTATTGCATGCGGTGGCTGTCGTCAAGGCGGGCGTGTTCTGTGTGGCCAAGGTCATCGTTTACGTCTTCGGCATCGAATTTCTCACGCTCAGCGGTGGCAGCGAATGGCTGATGTACGTTGCCGCCGCGACGGTGCTGATTGCCTCGCTGGTGGCAATGACCAAGGACAACCTGAAGGCCCGGCTCGCCTATTCTACCGTCAGCCAGCTATCCTACGTGGTGCTGGGCGCGGCGCTGGCCACCGACTGGGGGGTAATCGGGGCGGGCATGCATATCTCGATGCACGCGCTCGGTAAGATCACGCTCTTTTTCTGCGCCGGCGCCATCTATACCGCGCTGCACAAGACGGAAATTAGCGAAATGGACGGGATCGGCCGGCAAATGCCGATCACCATGACCGCCTTCTTGATCGGTGCGCTGAGCGTCATCGGCCTGCCGCCCGCCGGCGGGATGTGGAGCAAATGGTACCTCCTGCTCGGCGCGGTCGAGGCCGAAAAGGCGGTGTTCGTCGGCGCCCTGATGATCAGCTCGCTGCTAAACGTGGCCTATCTGTTGCCGGTGGTCGCGCGGGCCTTTTTCGCGGCCCCGCGCGACGCCGCGGCGGCGGAGGCCGGCATCAAGGAGGCGCCTCTGTTCTGCGTGGTGCCGCTCAGCCTGACCGCGCTGGGCTGCATCGCGCTGTTCTTCGGCGCTGGCTGGGTCTACGCGCTGCTCGCGCCGATCGTTGCACAGTGAAGGAGCACGGGAGTTCGCGATGACGGATCCGACCGACCGCAGGCCCGACGAAAGGCGTTACTGGCTCGACGATCGCCGCAACGTCGACAAGATCTTCTGGGGCCTGTGCGGCGTCTGCCTGCTGCTGCTCGGGGCCGACGCACTTTACACGAAGAAGATCCATTTCCCGTTCGAGGGCTGGTTCGGCTTCTTCGGGATCTTCGGCTTCGTCGCCTGTGTCGGGCTGGTCCTGGCGGCAAAGGAGCTGCGCCGGATCCTCAGGCGGGATGAGGATTACTATGATCGCTAGCATTCCTCCCGGTCTGCTTCTCATCCTCGGCGGGCTGCTGGCGCCGTTGGTGCCGGGCCGCTTCAGGCGGGTCTATCTTCTGGCACTGCCGACGCTGGGGCTGATCGGACTGATCGGGCTCGAGCACGGCATCTACGGCAGTTTCCGGATCTTCGATTACGAACTCTCGCCCGTCCGTGTCGACAGGCTGAGCCTGCTCTTCGGCTACATTTTCCACATCGCGGCGATCCTGAGCGTGGTCTACGCGCTGCATGTCGACGACCGCGTGCAGCAGGTCACCGGGATGATCTATGCCGGCAGCGCGATCGGCGCCGTGTTCGCCGGCGACCTGATCACGCTGTTCGTCTATTGGGAGGGCACCGCGATCGCGTCGGTATTCCTGATCTGGGCGCGGCGCGAGGAGCGGGCCTACAGGGCCGGCATGCGCTATCTGGTCATCCAGGTCGGCTCCGGCGTGCTGCTGCTGGCCGGCGCGATCTTCTACGTGGCGGAGACCGGCTCGCTTGCCTTCAACAGGATCGGGCTGGAGGGCGCAGCCGGCACCCTGATCTTCCTCGCCTTCGGCATCAAATGCGCCTTCCCGCTGCTGCATAACTGGCTGCAGGACTCTTATCCCGAGGCCACCGTGACCGGCACGGTCTTCCTCAGCGCCTTCACGACAAAGCTTGCGGTCTACGCACTGGCCCGGGGCTACGCGGGAACCGAGATGCTGATCTGGATCGGCGCGGCGATGACGGCGTTCCCGATCTTTTACGCGGTCATCGAGAACGACCTTCGGCGCGTCCTTGCGTACAGCCTGAACAACCAGCTCGGTTTCATGGTCGTCGGCATTGGCATCGGCACGGAACTCTCGCTCAACGGCACCGCGGCGCATGCGTTCTCGCACATTCTCTACAAGGCGCTCCTGTTCATGTCGATGGGAGCCGTATTGCTGCGCGCAGGCACGGTCAAAGGGTCCGAACTCGGCGGGCTCTACAAGTCGATGCCCTGGACCGCGGGCTTCTGCGTCGTCGGCGCCGCGTCGATCTCAGCCTTCCCGCTGTTCAGCGGCTTCATCTCCAAATCAATGATCCTGACGGCAGCTGCCGAAGGCGACTACACGATCACCTGGCTGGTGCTGCTCTTCGCTTCCGCCGGCGTGTTCCACCATTCCGGAATCAAGATCCCGTACTTTGCGTTCTTCGCGCATGATTCCGGCATCCGTTGCAAGGAAGCCCCACCGAACATGCTGATTGCAATGGCCGCCACCGCCTTCCTGTGCATAGCCATTGGCGTCTGGCCTGAGCCTCTCTACGCGCTGCTGCCCTATCCGGTCGATTACGCGCCGTATACGAAGACGCATGTGATCACCCAGCTTCAACTTCTGTTGTTCTCGGCCCTGGCCTTCGCTGTTCTCATGCGCACCGGGCTCTACCCGCCCGAACTGCGCTCGGTAAACCTCGATTTCGACTGGTCCTATCGGCGCCTGATGCCGGCCGTGGTCGCATTCCTGCTGCGCTACGGGCGACCCACCCGCGAACGGCTGATTGCCACCGCCGAAAAGCGAATCGAGCGGTTCATTGCGCGCCTCTACAGGCATCACGGGCCGGAGGGAATCCTCGCCCGCACCTGGCAGACCGGCAGCACGGCCCTGTGGGTCGCGGTGCTGCTGGGGCTCTACCTGCTGCTCTATTACGCCTGATCCCGGCCGGTGGGCGCGGCGATCCGGGCTGGCAATCCGCGCGGTTTCGCCTAAGTCTAGGGGAGGCGCTGGGCCGGCGCCTGAAACGACGCAGCGCCCGGGGGGACCATGCGCAAACCCAAACTGATGAGGGAATCCGCAGACCGGCCGCGGCGGGGCAACGAATGGCGTGCGATTGCGACGCTGCTGCCGTATTTGTGGCCGCGCGATTCGCTGGAACTGCGCGGGCGTGTCGTGGTCGCAATTGTGCTGCTGGTCGGCGCGAAGCTCACCAACGTCTACATTCCGATCCTCTACAAGCAGGCGGTCGACATCCTGACCGGCACGGCCGGCGCCATCATCGCCCTCCCGGTCGGCCTGCTGGTCGCCTATGGCCTCGCGCGGATGTTCGCCGTCGCGTTCGGGGAAATGCGCGACGCGGTGTTCGCCAAGGTCGTCCAGCGGGCGATGCGGACCTCGGCCCTGCGCACCTTCGAGCACCTGCACCGGCTCAGCCTGCGCTACCACCTTGACCGCCAGACCGGCGGCCTGTCGCGGGTCATCGAGCGCGGCGTCTCGGGCATCGAGTTCCTGCTCAACTTCATGATCTTCAACATCGTGCCGACGATCTTCGAGATCCTGCTGGTCTGCGGCATTCTCTGGGGCCTGTTCGACATCTGGTTCGCGCTGGTCACCGCGGTGACGATCTTCGGCTACATCGCGTTCTCGCTGATCGTCACCGAGTGGCGCATCAAGTTCCGGCGCGAGATGAACGACCGCGACACCGAGGCCAACACCAAGGCGATCGACAGCCTGCTGAACTACGAGACCGTCAAGTATTTCGGCAACGAGGGGCATGAGGCGCGGCGCTATGACGTCGCCCTGCAGGGCTACGAGGGCGCCGCGATCCGCAGCAAGGTCAGCCTCGCCATGCTCAACATCGGGCAGGCCGGCATCATCGGCGCCGGGCTGGTCGCGATCATGACCATGGCAGGGATGGGCGTCGTCAACGGCACCATGACGATCGGCGATTTCGTCCTGGTCAACGCCTATCTGATCCAGCTCTACATGCCGCTCAACTTCCTCGGCTTCGTCTATCGCCAGATCCGCCAGTCGCTGACCGACATGGACGCGATGTTCAATCTCATGGAGGTCGAACGCGAGGTCGCCGACGCGCCCGGCGCGCCTGCGCTGCAGGTGGCCGGGGGCGAGATCGTCTTCGAGAACGTCGATTTCGGCTACGATCCGCGCCGGCCGATCCTGCACGGCATCGACTTCACCGTGCCGCCGGGCCGGGCGGTGGCCATCGTCGGGCCGTCGGGCGCCGGCAAGTCGACGATCAGCCGCATCCTGTTCCGCTTCTACGATGTGACCGGCGGGTCGGTGCGCATCGACGGCCAGGACATCCGCGAAGTCAGCCAGTCGAGCCTGCGCGCGGCCATCGGCATCGTGCCGCAGGACACGGTGCTGTTCAACGATACGATCTATTACAACATCCGCTACGGCCGTCCCGATGCCAGCCCGGGCGAGATCGAGGAGGCGGCGCGGCTGGCCCGCATCCACGAATTCGTCATGGCCCTGCCGGACGGCTACCAGACACGGGTCGGCGAGCGCGGCCTGAAACTCTCGGGCGGCGAGAAGCAGCGCGTCGCCATCGCCCGCACGATATTGAAGCGGCCGTCGATTCTGCTCTTCGACGAGGCAACTTCGGCGCTCGACACCCACACCGAGCAGGAAATCCAGAAGAGCCTCGAGGAGGTTTCCGCCGACCGCACCACGCTGATGATCGCCCACCGGCTCTCGACCGTGGTCGGCGCCGACGAGATCCTGGTGCTGGATGCGGGCCGCATCGTCGAACGCGGCCGCCACGCAGACCTGTTGGCAAGGGACGGCGCCTACGCCGCGATGTGGCGCCGCCAGCAGGAGGGCCGCAACGGCGGCGACGAAGCCGGCGAGCCGCTCGCGGAACCTGAGCCGGCACCGGTGGCGGGGTAGGGTAAGCTGGGAGGTATGGTCGGATGGCTGCGAGGTTCTCCGTGACCGGATCACTCAAGGCTATGTGGTCCCGCATGCAGCTGGATACGAAACTGCTGTTGATGTTGGGCGTCCTCGCGACCCTGGTCGTCGGTCTGGTCCGGGACGACGATTCCTGTCGGGTGGGGCTGGTTCTGGCCTTTGTACGAGAGCCACCGGAGATTTTCGAGGAAGTTTCAGTCTCGGACGCCGAGAAATCGCACATGACCACAATCGTCGTGGACGGGAAGGCGGTAACCCGACCGTTCGGTTTCATAAACGACGAGTGGGAAGAATTGAAACGAAGGTATGAGAAGGGCGACTGTCTCTACCATTACCGGGTGGATTGCGGCGTGTTGTGCGGCGGCGGGGGATACCTGCTCATTCGCGACGGCAGGGTAATCGATTCCATTCAAACGTGGATTAGCTGACCGGAATTCCGGGGGCCACGCCACGGATACGGCACCTGATTCATTGTTTTTCTAATTAAAAACAATCGTTTATAGGTCCGAATCGGCAACCCTCATGGCCGTCATTGCGAGGCGCGAAGCGCCGCGGCAATCCACGACCGGCGGATTGCTGGATTGCTTCGCCAGCGGCTCGCAATGACACGACAGGGACGTCGGCGCGGCGTTCCAATACCAGAGAATCCTTGTCCGCCCGCGGATGCAGCGCGAAGGCGTTCTTCGCCGTCTCGTCGTACGCCGCGTCGAATCCGGCGAGAATCTCCTTCGATTCCGCGTCCGGATGGCCCCAACAGCAGCACCCGCGCGGGACCGAATACACGCATGCAAACAATTTCTTAGGAATTTTTCCGCAGGATCAGCGTTGTCGTTCTGATCCATGTGCTTCTTTAGAAGTATGGCCGGCCTGATTCGGGGCCGGTCGATTTAATTTTCGTATCGAATTCATGATCCAGTGGAGGCCGTAATGATGTTCAAATTTCCTTCCCGCCTGTTGATTGGCGGAATTCTCCCGATGTTGCTCCTGGCCACGGCCATCGCGCCTGCACAGGCGGCGGAAGGCTCGATGCTGGTCATCGGACGTATTACCGACAACCCGGACAAGCACGGGAAGCGACTTAACGCGATGGCGGAATATCTCGCCGCCGAGCTTGCCGAATACGGCGTTACATCCGTCGGGACGATCATGGTCGAGACCGAGGACGAAATGGCCGATCTGATGCGCGCCGGCAAGGTCGACATCCTTTCCGAGACGCCGTTCATGGCGATCGAGCTTGAGAGCGAAGGCGTGGTCGACATCCTGATGCGCGAGTGGAAAAAGGGCGTTCCCGAATACCACAGCGTCATCGTCGCGCGTAAGGACGGCGCGGTGCAGAGCCTCGCCGACCTGGCGGGCCGCCGGGTGTCGTTCGAAGATGCCGGCTCGACGTCCGGATATCTGCTGCCGCGCAACGCGATTGAAGCCGCCGGCTTCGGCCTGATGCGGCTCAATGAACCAGGTGACCCGGTTTCCGACGGAACGGTCGGATACTACTTCACGGGCAGCGAGACCGGCGCAATCGAGTCCGTCTACAAGGGGGTCCTCGACGCGGCGGCGATCAGCAATCTCGACTGGGCCGAAGACGATACCGTGCCCGATGATCTGCGAAAGGACCTCCAGGTCATATTTGAAACCAGGCCGGTGATTCGTTCGGTCCTGATGGTGAATTCGTCCATCCCTGCCGAAGCGCAGGAGGCGATTGCGGTCATTCTGGAGCAGATGGAGAATACCCCGGAGGGCCGCGCGGCCATGAAGAAATACTCCAAGGTCAAGCGCTATGACCGGATCGAGGGGGACGCGCTCGAAGGGCTCAAAGAGGCCCGGCGCATCTGGCTGCAGCTGAAGGGCCGCGCCAGCTGATCGCCTCGCCGGCCGGAGCGGGGACGCCTTGCGCCCGCCCGGCCGGCGCCGGACATCGCGGCTCGACCGCAAACCTGCACGCATCCTGGGCCCGGCGGACACGACAGTCCGCCGGGCTTCCGGTCTTTCAGCGCGTCAGCCATCAGCCCTCGGCCTCCGGTCCCTACTTCTCCAGCCCGAAGGCCGGCCGCATCTGCGCGCCGATCCAGTTGCCGGGCAGCGCGAACAGGATCCAGATCCAGCCGTGCAGGCTGCCGGAGGCGACGCCGGAGAAGAACGCGCCGATGTTGCAGCCATAGGCCATGCGCGCGCCGATGCCCAGCAGCAGGCCGCCGATCACGGCCGCGAGCAGGCTTTTCGCCGGGACCCTCAGGGTCGGCTCGAAGCGGCCGGCGAACCCGGCCGCGATCAGCGCGCCGAGGATGATGCCGAAATTGGTGATCGAGGTGTCGTCCAGCAGCACGCCGCGCGCCAGGGCCTTGGCCTGGTAGGGGTAGCTCCAGAACACGCTCGACTGCGGGTCCCAGCCGACCCACTGCGCGACCTCCGCCGCCCACAGGGTGAAGCCCCAGGTGATCGACCAGGCGTGGCCGGTGACCTCGAGGACCAGCCAGTTGAGCAGCGCCAGCAGGACGGCGCTCAACAACAGCGGCCAGGGGCCGGCCAGCAGCCGCCGCCAGGTCAGGCCGCCGCCCCATATCGGTTTCTGCTCGCGGTACCGGCCCCAGCGGCCGAGCGCCAGCCAGATCGCGCCGAGCAACGCCAGCTGTCCGACCGTGGTCACGCCCCAGCCGTAGGTGGCGCCCAGCGAGACGGTCCTGCTGTCCGCCCGCAGCCAGGCCCAGAGCGGCCAGTCCCAGGCCAGCGTCGCAAGAAACGCACCCAGGCAGAAGAAGACCAGCGTGACCACCATCCGCGTGCTGCCGCCGCCCGCGGTGAACAGCGTGCCCGACCCGCAGCCGCTTGCCAGCTGCATGCCGATACCGAAGATGAAGCTGCCGACCGCGACTTCCCAGCCGGCCGGGGCGAGGGCGCCGGAGGCCCGGATGCCGGTCGCCGACACCCCGCCGGCCAGGGTCGGGGCGAAGATGACGACCGCCAGCGCCACCATCAGCACCTGCGCCCGCACCCCGGCCACGTCGCGGCGGACCATGGCGTTGCGGTAGGCGGCGGTGAAACCGAAATCCGCCTGGTACAGGGACGCGCCGAGCAGGCCGCCGATGGCGAACAGGGCCCCGAATTGCCAGCCGTAGGCGGCCAGCGCGCCGACGCCATACGAGACCGCCAGCAGCGCGCCGATGGCGATCGGCCACTGGCTCGGCAGGGGCAGGGGTCTGCGGGCGGGCTGGACGGCGTCGGTCATGGTCGGATCCTGCTTGTCGCGATTCGGCGGCAGATGTTAGCGCCGAACGGCGGGCCGGGAAAGTGGCCGAGGAACCATATTCGGAAAATACAAAACCCTCCCCCGCGAGCGGGAGAGGGGCTTTTTTCATGTCGAATCCTACTCCAGCTCCACCGCGTAGGTCTCGAGTTCCGGCAGGGTCTTCAGCAGCCCGCGGTCCTTGAGGAAGGCGCCGAAGCGGACGTAACGGCCGCGGTCCAGCGCCGCCGGACGCAGCGCGAAGCGGGCGACCGTGTCGCGCCAGGCGCGGCGGTTCAGCTCGTTGTCCAGCTTCTTCGGGGCGCTGCCGCGAAACGCCTCCCAGGCCTCGTCCGGGTGGTTCACGATGTATTGGGTCGCCGCCTCGAGGACCTTGACGAAGCGGGCGATGGCCTCCGACTTCAGAAGCTTCCGGCTGGTCACCACGATCAGCTCGTCATAGGCCGGCACGCCCTCCTCTTCGGGGTAGAAGGCCCGGCCCGGGCGCTTCTCGATATCCAGCTGGTTCAGCTCGAAGTTACGGAAGGCGCCGATCACCGCATCGACCTGGCCCGACATCAGCGCCGGCGACAGTGCGAAATTCACATTGACCAGTTCGACGTCCTTCAACGTCAGCCCGTGCGTTTCCAGCATCCGGCCCAGCAGCGCGTCCTCGAACCCGCCGACGGAATAGCCGACCTTGCGGCCCTTGAGGTCGGCGATGCGCCTCACCGGCCCGTCCCGCAGCGCGACCAGCGAGTTCAGCGGCGTCGCCACCAGCGTCGCGACCCGCACCAGCGGCAGCCCCTCGGCGGCCAGCATGTGGAGTTGCGGCTGGTAGCTGATCGCCAGCTCCGCCTTGCCGGCCGCGACCAGCTTCGGCGGCAGGCTCGGGTCGGCGGGCTCGATCAGGAAGATCTCGAGTCCGGCCGCCTCGAACATGCCTTTCTCCTGGGCCACGATCAGCGGGCCATGGTCGGGATTGACGAACCAGTCGAGCAGGACGGTCAGGCGCTCCTTCGCCGTGGCCGGCGTGCCGCCGAGGACAAGCAGGGCGGCAAGCAACAGGGTTGCGAGGGGCGTACGGCGCATATTCAGGCTCCTTGGGCGTTGGTTCGGTGTTCGGCGCCGGACTCCGCGACCCAGGGCAGGGCGCGGACCAGCAGCCGGTCGATGATGAAATAGAGGGCCACCGCGAGCGCCGCGAGCACGGCGAGCGCCGCGAACATGAGGTCCGTCTGCCCGCGGGAGTTGGCGTTGAGCATGAGATAGCCGAGCCCGCTCGACGAGCCGACCCACTCGCCCACCACCGCGCCGATCGGCGCGACGGCGGTCGCCACCCGCAGGCCGGAGGCGAAGGAGGGCAGGGCGGCCGGCATGCGGATATGGCGCAGCGCCGACCAGCGGCTTGCATCCATGCTGTGCGCAAGATCGCGCCAGCCGGGTTCGGTGCGTCGCAGCCCGTCCAGGAAGGCCGCGGTCACCGGGAAATAGATGATCAGCGCCGCCATCGCGACCTTCGAGGCCATGCCGAAGCCGAGCCACAATACCAGCACCGGCGCCAGGGCGAAGACCGGGATGGCCTGGCTGACCACCAGCACCGGCATCAGCCAGCGCCGCGCCGCGCGGCCGTAATCCATGATCAATGCGCTGGCGCCGCCCATCAGCGTCCCGAGGGTGAGCCCCAGCAGGATTTCGGCCGCCGTCGTGCCGGTGTTTTCCGCCAGCAGAGCCGCATGCAGGACCAGCGCATCGAGCACCGCGCCGGGCCCCGGCAGGATGTAATGCGGCACGCCGGTCAACCAGACGATCGCCTGCCACAGGGCGATCAGCCCCGCCGCCACGATGGCGCCGCGCAGCGGTGCGGGCAGTTCGTTCCGCCGGTTCATGCCGTCGCTTCCCTCGCCGAAACGAGCCGCGTCAGCAGTTCGGCCTGCAGCTTCAGGATCTCCGGATCGCGCGGGTCGCGCGGCGGCTCGCCCGCCGGCTCCAGCGCCTCGTCGAGCCGCGCCGGGCGCCCCGCCATGACGTGGATGCGGTGGCCGAGCCGCAGCGCCTCAAGCGGGTCGTGGGTGACCAGCATCACCGTCCGCCCCGCCAGCAGGTCGGCGGCCGCATCCTGCAGCCGGTACCGCGTGATCGCATCGAGGGCGGAGAAAGGCTCGTCCATCAGCACCACCGGCCGGTCCTCCATCAGCGTGCGGGCCAGCGCCGCGCGCTGGCGCATGCCGCCGGACAACGCCGCCGGCCGGTCGGCGCCCCGCCCCGCCAGCCCGACCAGCCGCAACAGCCCCTCGGCGCGGGCGCGATCGGGCGCCTCGCCACGCAGACGCGCGCCCAGCATCAGGTTATCGGCGACCGTCAGCCACGGCAGCAGCAGGTCCTGCTGCGCCATCCAGGCATAGCGGCCGGGCAGGGGCCGGTTATCGGAGCAGACGACGGCGCCGGCGCCCTCGAGCCCCGCGACCAGCCGCAACAGGCTGGTCTTGCCGACGCCGCTGGGGCCGAGCAGGCAGGTCGTCTGTCCGGCGGGAAGCGCGAAATCCAGCGCATCGAACAGCGCCGCGCCGGCGTACGACAACCGCGCCGCGTGGACCGAAATCGAGAAGGGCCGGATGGAGTTGTCAGCGGTCAAGTCACGCGTCCCTACGCCGGCATGATCCGGATCAGGTTACAGAGCCGATCGTGATTGACCGCGCCCACGATCAATCGCGTGAACCGGCTCTGCATAGTGACGCTGGAGCCGATTCTCCGGTTTGCTGGATCGCCGAAGGCGAGTCCACCAACCCGCATCGGGTCTAGGGGTCGTCCCGCGCGACGGGACCTCTCAGCCGACGATCCGGCTCCCCCCGGTGAAGGTTGCCCGGACTATGGGCCGTCGATGGCCGATTGGCAAGCGGTCATGTGGCGCTATAGTGGTGTCCATGAAACAGCTTTTCGCAGCAGTGCTGGGTCTGCTGGCGCTGGC
>CAJICD010000541.1_pt1 | contig 14412 bp, 10 predicted proteins | sample 9199521 | NCBI WGS metagenome assembly CAJICD01 (sample SAMEA7708321, study PRJEB35096) | sediment metagenome | biome: marine neritic benthic zone biome [ENVO:01000025]; feature: sediment [ENVO:00002007]; material: shallow marine sediment [ENVO:03000034] sea grass bed [ENVO_01000059] ...
AATAGCCGGGCGACCTTTTCCTTTTTGTTCAATCGGGGATTGAGAATTTCATCTCCGGGCCGAAGTGTTCCGCTATATAGGCGCATGTAGATCATTTTGCGCCCCTGCTCCATTTGCACCTTGAATGCCAATGCCGATACGGGTCCTTTTGGATCCGGCCCTCGCTCAACCTGGGCTGGAACATTACCGGAGGACAGCCCGAACGCGACAGCCGGCGGATCGAGGCTCGGGTGCCGATCCCGGACCCGGCGGCCTACCGGGCCGAGGCATCGAATTGGCGCGTCGAGCTGGTCTTCACCGAACTCGACGGCGCGCGGCGGACTCTGTCATTCCCGATAAGGCAACCTTAGGCGTTCCGGTCCAAGCGAGCGGCCCAGGCTAACCCCGGCCGCCGTCCGGTTTGGCCAAGCGCCGCAACTCGTAGATCAGCTCCAGCGCGGCCCTGGGCGTGAGTTCGTCCGGATTGATCTCGGCCATGCGTGCCTCCAGGGCCGAGGGTTCGGATTCGGCGGCAGGTGCCGCGTGCGGCCGCGCGGCGGAGAAAAGCGGCAGATCCTCGGCCAATCGGGTCAGGGCCCCGGCCTGATCGCCTTGTTCCAGGAGCGAAAGGACCTGTTCCGCCCGCGAAACGACCTTGCCGGGCAGGCCGGCCAGCCGCGCGACGTGAATCCCATAGGAGCGGTCGGCCGCGCCGGGCGCGACCTCGTGCAGAAAAACGACCTCGCCCCGCCATTCCTTGACCCGCATGGTGTGGGGCGCGAGGGCGGACAGCTTTCCAGACAGACTGGTCAGTTCATGGAAGTGGGTCGCGAACAGGGCGCGGCAACGGTTGACCTCGTGCAGGTGCTCGACACAGGCCCAGGCGATGGAGAGGCCATCGAAGGTCGCCGTGCCGCGCCCGATCTCGTCGAGAATCACCAAAGACCGTGGCGTCGCCTGGTTCAGGATGACCGCGGCCTCGACCATTTCGACCATGAAGGTCGAGCGACCGCGCGCCAGATCGTCGGCCGCGCCGACCCGGCTGAACAGGCGGTCGACCACGCCGATATGCACGGCTTCGGCCGGCACGAAAGAGCCGGCCTGGGCGAGCACGGCGATCAGCGCGTTCTGGCGCAGGAAGGTGCTCTTGCCCGCCATGTTGGGGCCGGTGACCAGCCACAGCCGCCGGTCCTCGGCGAGGTCGCAGTCATTGGCGACGAAGGCGCTCTCGTTCGCCGCCGCAAGCGCCGCCTCGACCACCGGGTGGCGCCCGCCCTCGATCCGGAACGCGCGGCTGTCGTCGACCTGCGGGCGACAGTAGCGGCGCTCCGCCGCCAGCGCCGCGCCCGCCGCCGCGACGTCGAGCCGGGCCAGCGCCGCCGCCATGCGGGCCAGCGGCTCGGCCCGCGACGTGACCTCGCCGACGAGGTCGTCGAAGAGCTGCAGTTCCACGGCCAGCGCCTTGTCCGCCGCCTCGGAGATCGCGCGCGAGAGATCGGCAAGCTCGACCGTCGAGAAGCGCACCGCGCCGGCCAGCGTCTGGCGGTGGATGAACGGCTCGCCCAGCTTGTCGGCGTGGGTCGGCGTGACCTCGACGAAATAGCCCAGCACGTTGTTGTGCCGGATCTTCAGCCCGCCGATCCCGGTTTCCTCGCGGTAGCGCGCCTCGAGCTGCGCGATCAGCCGGCGGCTTTCGTCGCGCAGTTGCCGCAATTCGTCGAGCTGCGCGGCATAGCCCGGCGCAATGAAGCCGCCGTCGCGCGCGTTCAGCGGCAGGTCTTCCGACAGCGCCCGGCCGAGCCGGTCGCGCAACCCTTCGTGACTTCCAAGATCCTCGAGCGCCCGGGCGATGCCTTCGGGCGGCGCCAGCTGCGCCGCGCCGACGGCGTCGCGAATCGCCTCGGTACGGGCCAGCGTCTCGCCGATGGCGGCAAGGTCGCGCGGTCCGCCACGTCCCAGCGTCAGCCGCGACAGCGAACGTTCGGCGTCGGGGCAGCCGCGCAGGGTCCGGCGCAGCGCTTCGCACAGCGCCGATTCGTCGAGGAAGTACTGGATCATGTCGAGCCGCCGGTCGATTGCCGCGGGGTCGGTCAGCGGCGCCGCCAGCCGCGCCGCGAGCAGCCGCGCCCCGGCGCCGGTCACGCTGCGGTCGACCACCGAGAGCAGGCTGCCGCGGCGCTCGCCGGACAGGGTCCGGGCAAGCTCGAGATTGCGGCGGGTCGCGGCGTCGATTTCCATCACCGCGTCGACGGCCAGCCGCCGCGGCGGATCGAGCCGCGGCAACTTCCCGACCTGGGTCAGCTCGACGTAATCGACCAGCGCGCCGGCCGCGGCCAGCTCCGCGCGCCCGAAGGCGCCGAACCCGTCCAGCGCGGCGACGCCGTACAGGGCCTCCAGCCGGCGCCGCGCATTGTCGGAATCGAAGCGGCTGCCGGGCAGGGGGGAGAGCGCCGCCTTCCAGTCGCCCAGCACCTCGAACAGCGCCGGGCGCTCGAGCAGGTTTTCCGGCAGGATCAGCTCGCCCGGCGCGATCCGTGCGAGTACGGCGCCGAGCGCGGCATCGGCGACCGGCTGGACCAGGAACTCGCCGGTGGAGACATCCATCCAGGCCAGCCCCAACGCGCCGCCGGCCTGGGCCAGGGCCGCGAGATAATTGTGCGCCCTTGCGTCGAGCAGCGACTCCTCGGTGATCGTGCCGGAGGTCACGACCCGGACGACGGCCCGCTGCACCACGGCCTTGCCGCCGCGCTTCTTGGCCTCGGCCGGAGCCTCCATCTGCTCGCAGACCGCGACCTTGTGGCCGTGGCGGATCAGCCGCTGCAGGTAGCCGTCGGCGGAATGCACCGGCACGCCGCACATCGGGATGTCCTCTCCGGCGTGCTGGCCGCGCCTGGTGAGCGTGATGTCGAGCGCCGCCGAGGCGGTGACCGCATCGTCGAAGAACAGCTCGTAGAAATCGCCCATCCGGTAGAACAGCAGGCACCCGGGATGGGCCTGCTTGATCTTGAGATACTGCGCCATCATCGGCGTGATGGCGGACCTGGCGGCGGGCTTGCTCATGCTTGGGCGAAAATAGCACGCCCCGGGCCGCGGCGGAAAAGCCCTTTGATTCGCCGCCCGCTTCTAGTATCCGAGTGGGGCGGGGTCTAAGCTGCCTTGCGAAAGAACTTCGGGCCAGGGACACGAAACGCATTATGGACGAAACACAGTTTACGGACGAGGAAGCGCTGGAGTTCCACGCCGAGGGCCGACCCGGCAAGATGGAGATCGCGCCGACCAAGCCGCTGACCACGCAGCGGGACCTGACGCTGGCCTACTCGCCCGGAGTCGCTGTTCCCTGCCTGCGCATCGCCGACGACGAGGCGGCATCGTACATGTACACCAACCGCGGCAACGTGGTCGCGGTCATCTCGAACGGCACCGCGGTGCTCGGGCTCGGCAACATCGGCGCCGCCGCCGCGAAGCCGGTGATGGAGGGCAAGGCGGTCCTGTTCAAGCGGTTCGCGGATATCGACGGCCTCGACATCGAGGTCGACACCCAGGACGTCGACGAGTTCGTCAACTGCGTGCGCTACCTCGGCAAGGGCATCGGCGGGATCAATCTCGAGGATATCAAGGCGCCCGAATGTTTCGTCATCGAGCAGCGGCTGCGCGAGCTGATGGACATCCCGGTCTTCCACGACGACCAGCACGGCACCGCGATCATCGCCACGGCAGGCCTGATCAACGCGCTGAAACTGACCGGCCGCGAACTCAAGGACTGCCGTATCGTGGTCAACGGGGCCGGCGCCGCCTCGATCGCCTGCGTCGAGCTGCTCAAGGCCATGGGCCTGCCGCACGACGCCGCGATCCTGTGCGATTCGAAGGGCGTCGTCTACCAGGGCCGGAAGGAGGGCATGAACCAGTGGAAATCCGCGCACGCGGCCAAGACCGACGCGCGGACGCTGGCCGATGCGATGACGGGCGCCGACATCTTCTTCGGCCTCTCGGTCAAGGACGCGGTCGACCAGGACATGGTAAAGTCGATGGCCGACAATCCGATTATCTTCGCCATGGCCAATCCCGACCCCGAGATCACGCCCGAGGACGTGCGCGCCGTGCGCGACGATGCGATCATCGCCACCGGGCGCTCCGACTATCCCAACCAGATCAACAACGTGCTCGGGTTCCCGTACATATTCCGGGGCGCGCTCGACGTTCGCGCATCGACGATCAATGACGAGATGAAGATCGCCGCCGCCTACGCGCTGGCGGACCTGGCGCGCGAGGACATTCCCGACGAGGTCGACAAGGCCTATGGCGGCCGCCGCCTGCGTTACGGCCCCGACTACATCGTGCCGGTGCCGTTCGATCCCCGGCTGATCGCCGCGGTGCCGCTGGCGGTCGCCAAGGCCGCGATGGAAAGCGGCGTCGCGCACGATCCGCGCACCGATCTGGACGCCTACCGGCAGGAACTCTCCGGCCGGCTCGATCCGACGGCATCCCGCCTCCAGGCGACCTTCGAGCTGGTGCGCTCGAATCCCCGTCGGGTGGTGTTCGCAGAGGGCGAGGAGGAGCAGAACATCCGCGCCGCGCTGGCGTTCGTCGCGGCCGGCTACGGCACGCCGGTGCTGATCGGCCGCGAAAAGCGCATCTTCGAGACCATGGAATCCATCGGGCTCGAGGACAAGGGCCAGCTGGAAATCCACAATGCACGGCTCAGCACCGACAACAAGAGATATACCGAATTCCTGTACGGGCGGCTCCAGCGGCAGGGCTTCCTGCATCGCGACTGCCAGCGCCTGGTGAACCAGGACCGCAACGTGTTCGCGGCCTGCATGGTGGTCAACGGCGATGCGGACGCGATGGTAACCGGCGCGACGCGCAGCTTCGCGGTCGCGTTCGACGAGATCACGCGGGTGATCGACCCGAAACCGGACCGCCGCGTGTTCGGATTGCAGATCGTCGTCGCCCGGGACCGCACGGTGTTCATCGCCGACACCAACGTGCACGTCGTGCCAGACGCCGAAACCCTTGCCGACATTGCGGTGCAGAGCGCCGCCAAGGCGCGGCAGATGGGACACGAGCCGCGCGTGGCGCTGCTGTCGTTCTCCAACTTCGGCAATCCGATGCGCTCGCAGGCGGACCGTATCCGCGACGCCGTGAAGATCCTCGATTCGCGCGACGTCGACTTCGAATACGATGGAGAGATGGCTGCCGACACGGCCCTGAACTTCGCCCTGATGCAGCGCCTGTACCCGTTCTGCCGGCTCTCCGGCCCGGCAAACGTTCTGGTGATGCCGGCGCTGCACAGCGCCAATGTCAGCGCCAAGCTGATGCAGGAGCTGGGCGGCGGCTCGGTGATCGGGCCGCTGCTCCTGGGCCTCTCGAAACCGGCCCAGATCGTGCCGATGGGGGCAACCGTGAACGATATCGTCAACGCGGCCGCGCTCGCGGCTTACGACTCGGTCCGCGCCTCGAGTTGACCATGCGCCGCCGGGCGCCGGCGGACCCGATCCCGTTAACCGGCATGTCCGGCCCGATTCGGCCGCCCGGGTGAAAAATATCGCGCATTCTTAACCCGCGTTATGCGTTTTTTAACGCCCTCACCCGTTAAAATTCGGAGCCGATATCCAGGCGCAACGGGCACCGCACGATCGATGCCCGGGCTGGCGGCCGGTCGGCAGCGAGACTCCAAGGGGGTTCGTCATTCGGAGTTGACACCGATGCGGGTTGTTACATTCGCATGCCAGAAGGGCGCCGCCGGCAAGACCACGCTGGTCGGGCATATCGGCGTCCAGGCGGAACTGGCCGGCGCAGGGCCGGTGGTGCTGCTGGATACCGATCAGCAGGGCGCGCTGGCGGAATGGTGGAATTCGCGGCAGCCCGAGCGGCCGGCCTTCGCGCATACCTTCATCGAGCAGATCGCGAGCGACATCGACCGCTTGCGCGACCTGGGATTTACGCTGTGCCTGATCGATTCGCCGTCGACCGTCGGCCCGGCGGTCGAGCAGGTGGTCGCGGTTGCCGATCTGGTGGTCATCCCGTGCCGGCCCAGCCCGCACGACCTGCGTGCGGCGACCAAGACCATCGAGATGGTCGACCAGCTCGGCAAACCCAAAGTGTTCGTGCTCAACGGCGCGACGCCCGGCGACAAGCTGACGACCGACGCCGCGGCAATCCTCTCGGAGGCCGGGACCGTCTGCCCGGTCCACATCCACAACGATCCCGAATTCGCCGACAGCATGTTCGACGGGCTGACCGCGATGGAGGCGGCGCCGGACAGCGGCCCGTCCAGGGAAATCGCCGAAATGTGGAGCTATCTTTCGGATCTGCTCGACGAGGCGGCCGATCCCGGGAAGGCCGGACCCTTCAGGGCCGCCAGGTAACCGGAACACGGCACGGCCACGAACCGTGCGCGCGACGCACCGATCCGTCCAGTGCCATGGCGCCAGGCCGCGATCCACGGCGTTCCGGCTGTTGTCGCCCGCTGCGTCGCGGATCCGGGGAGTTTCCCAAAAAGCAGGCTCATTACTTCGGTTATATTGGAGAAATACAAACAATTTTAGATAAATCGTCGATTTTATCGGAAACGGCGTGATTAATCCATGTTATCTCTGCCATTAACTGCGAATTAAGGTTTCATTATTACTGTCGGTAGATATACCGAAGCGCCACGGCGCCTGCGGCAAGGGAGCGGGGCGGAGCGACCATAGCCACACCTCGTTCGAACCCAACGTTCGGGCAAGTCTGCGAGAGGGCTTGCGACCAGGAGTAAGATTCGATGCTGGTTATCGCATGTGCATCACAGAAGGGCGGGTCCGGCAAGACCACGATGGCCGGCCACATCGCGGTGCAGGCGGAGCTATCCGGCGCCGGCCCAGTTGCCATCGTCGACACAGATCCGCAAGGCAGCCTCGCGGACTGGTGGAACGAGCGCAAGGAGGAATTCCCGGCGTTCGCCCATACCTTCGTCTCGCGCATCGGTGAGGACGTGGGGCGTCTGCGGGATCTTGGCATCAAGATCTGCGTCGTCGATACGCCGCCGGCGATCACCACGACGATCGAGCAGGTCATCGAGATCGCCGATCTGGTGCTGATACCGTGCCGCCCCAGCCCGCACGACCTGCGCGCCGCCGGCGCCACGGTCGAACTGGTCGAGCGCCTCGGAAAGAAGCTGGTGTTCGTGATCAACGCGGCGACGCCGCGGGCCCGGATCACCGCGGAAGCGGCGATCGCGTTGTCCCAGCACGGGACGCTTGCGCCGGTGACCATTCACCACCGCACCGATTTCGCGGCCAGCATGATCGACGGGCGCACGGTCATGGAAGTCGACGGCGCCAGCAACTCGGCCGAGGAAGTCGTGCAGCTGTGGGACTACCTGCATGAGCGACTGACGAAGACCGTCAGCACCATGAAGTTCTCGCTGGGCAACGCCCAGACGGTCAAGCGGGGCTTCGGATCACGCGGGGTCGGGGGGTAATCGCCATGAACATGAAAGCAGCAGCATCTCTCACAGGTTCCCTGCTCGCCCGCAAGGGCGCGGCCTATCCGGCGGCGTATTCGGCGCCGAGCACCGCGCCGAGCGCGGCCCCCACGGAAGACGACGGCGATTCGCAGCAGCCGCAGCGGGCCTACAACGATCCCCGTGTCATCGCCAGCGCGCCGCCGCAGCCGGCCGCGCCCGCGGCGCAGGACGGGCCCCCGGCACAGGACGGGCAAACGCCGCACGATCAGGCGGGATCCGAGGCGTCGCCCGGCGCCGAGGCCGAACCGGCTACCCCGGCGCCGATACCGTCGATGGCGGGCGAGGAGGCGCTGAGCATCCCCCAGGTCATGGACAAGATGGGGCGCGTGCGTCTCTCGGTCCGACTGGACCCGGATCGCTACCTGCGGGTCAAGATGGCATCGGCGCGGACCCGCTGGTCGGCCCAGGACATCGTGATCGCGGCGCTGGACCGCTATCTCGGGGGCGCCTCGGGCGGCGCCGCGAAGAACGAGAGCGATGCCGACGACGACGGCGACGGCGACGGCGAGGACAGCGTGAACTAAAGCGGCTACGGACGTCGCCATGACTGGACCGAAATCACTGTTTGGCCGGGTACGCGCCAAACCCGCCTACGGCCTGAGCGCAGCGGACGACGGCTCCGACGACGGCGTGTTGCCCGACGAGGACGGGAGCGCGCTGGACGAAGAGGACCTCGAGCACAAGGGCATGGGCTCGCTGTCCGGCATTTCCATCCGCCGCAAGGCCGGCGGGGCCGCGAAACCGGCCATGCCGGCGAGCGGGGCCGGCCGGCCCGAACCGTCGGAGCCCCGCAACCTCTCGGATTACTGGTCGCGGCTGCGCAAGGGACGCCGCTGGCCGGCCAGATCCGACATCGACACCAAGCTGGTCGGCCTCAAATGGAAGAACTGCCTGTTCATGGTGGTCGGCGAGAGAGGCACGCCCTGGCGGTTCGAACCCGTCGTCTCCGGCGTCATGCGTGGCGGCGGCGCGAGCCTTTCCGACGACGACATCGACTTCAATCACCTGGTCACGGAGTGGATCCTGTCCGTCGGCCGGGCCGCGCAACAGGCGGGAAAGCCGGTGGAGAACAGCGACGTGTTCCCCAGTAATGGCGGCGAGGTTCGCTACAGGGCGGTGGCGGTGCCGCTGGGCGACGACGACAAACTCGTAACGCACGTGTTGTGCCATATCGCGAAGGTCCAGCACGGTCCCGCCTGACCGGCACCCCCGCGACAACGCATGGATTGCAGACACCGGCCCCGACTCCACGGGCCGCCCGCCGTGGATTTCCGGATGAAGCCGGGTCTTGACAAGTATGTGAGTGATCGTTCACACTACTTAAATGCGCGATGGGTCCAAAACGCGACTGCGAATCGACCAGACGGCGATGCGGCTGTTCGTCGAAAAGGGCATCACGGAAACCACGGTCCGGGATATCGCCGCCGAGGCGAACATCGCCGAAGGAACGCTGTACCGGCATTACCCCGGCAAGGACGAGTTGGCCTGGCGGCTGTTCGTCGACAACTTCACCGCAATCGGCCGGACACTGGCAGAGATTCAGCGCAGCCAGGACGGTATCCGGAACAAGCTTTCCGCCATAATCCGTTATTTCTGTTCGGTTTTCGACCGTGATGCAGTGATGTTCAACTATCTGTTCCTGGCCCGGCACCGACACATGCTGCGGCTGACTCCGCGCATGCCGAATCCGTATCTGGTGATCCGCTCGGTCGTCCGCGAGGGTATGAGCCGGGGCGAGATCCCGAAAGCCGACCTCGATCTTGCGACATCGATGGTGATGGGCGTGATCCTGCAGCCGATCGATACGCGACTGATCGGGCGCCGCCTTGGTCAGGATGTTTCAAGTCTTGCCGATACGATCACGGAGGCAGCTTATCGAATATTAGAGTGTTGAAAAATTTACGCAAAAAATGAGTGAACGTTCACGTATTTCGGGACGAAGCCGGAATGAACGCGCTCGCAGCCGGAATTCCGACGGACGTGGTGAGGGAGTGCTGCGCCGAGAGGCGCTGCGGAAAGGAGAGTCCGATGAATGCGATGGCCGAACGGGAACTGCCGCGCCAGCCGGGCCCACCGGTGGTCATGCTCCGTGAAATCGCCAGATTGTGCGAATCGCGCGAACCGCTGGACCCCATCCTGGCGCAGTGGCTCGGCGAGGTTCTCAAAACCTTCTTCGAGCGCGGTTCGTCCTCTCTCGAGGAAATCATGGGTCTGCGATACGGCCGGGGCGGCATGCCGTGGCGGCGCGCGGAGGCGATGCGTCAGCGCAACGCGGCGCTCCGGATACTTGCGGAAGACTTCTTTGCGGACCTCAGTCCGTGCACGCGCTCACGCCAGATGGCGGTCCTGGCGAGCCGCTACGGCGCCAGCGCCTGGCGGGTCGACCGCCACCGCAGCGGCATGCCGGAGCACTACGCCGGGACGCCAAAGGAACTTCTGTGGCGGGCATTCAGCTCGGGCGCCGCGATGCCGCTTGGCGAGCGGCAGATTCGCAACATCGTCGGCGGCTGAACCGGCAACGGGCGCGGACCGGACGGCGCGCGGCGCGCCACCGGTTAGCGGAACCGGACGTGGATGTGATCGTCGTGGCGGGCCGCCGCGCAGCCCTGAAACCGGATCTTGCCGTACCCGGTGCCGAGCCGCGCGGAAATATGGGGCTCGACCAGAATCCGGGCCACCCGCGGAGACGCCGCAAGACCCTTCAGCAGCGCCGCCAGGGCAGGCTCGTCGAGACGAATCCCGGGCAACAGCGGTTGCAGCCAGTCGAAATCCCAGCGCAGCCACGAGGGCTGCCCGCGGCAGGGCAGCGCCGCACCGGGCGGCGGGAGCACGTATCCCCAGTAACCGATCGGCGAGCGCGCACGGCCCGGTACCGGGCGACCGGTCGCGGGGTCGACGAACAACAGTGCGAGATCGATGCTGCGCCCGTCGCGATGGGACAGATGGGGCAGCATGGGGAACCACGCGAAGAACGGAAACCCGGCGTCGAGAAAGCTGATCCGCCGGCCGGGATGTTCCACGGCCAGCCGCCTCGCCGTGCCGGCCAGCGCATCCCGCGCGGCCGGGGTCGCATAGTGCCTGTTCAATAAGCAAGTCACGGGCGTGAGCGCGCCGTAGGCAGTTTGGCCCCAGTATCCACAGGGCAGCGGCACGCGGCCGAGCCGGGCGGCGAGCGGCGGCAGGATGACGAGACTCACCGCCAGGTAGGCCGCAATGAACAGGCCCGCCGCCGCGAGCAGGCGCCGGGGACGCGAGCCGCCAACGATCCCGGACATGAAGTCCAGGGCCGGCAGGGCCAGCCACAGCAGCAGCCCGCCGACCTGCGTCAGCGCCGTCAGAAACAGCACCAGGAGGAACAGCCCGATTCCGGCGCCCGGCGCGCGCCGCAGATAGAAAAAGGGGCCGAGCGCCAGCAGCCGGGCGGTCCGGCCGATGCCGTTACGGCCGGTCATCGCCCTATACGTCGATAAGCAGGCGCTGCGGGTCCTCGATCATCTCCTTCAGGCGGACCAGGAAGGTCACCGCCTCGCGGCCGTCGACGATGCGGTGATCGTAGCTCATCGCGACATACATCATGCTACGCGCCACGATTTCATCGTCGGCCACCACGGGGCGCTTTTCGATCTTGTGCAGCCCCAGGATCCCGGACTGCGGCGGATTCAGGATCGGTGTCGAGAGCAGCGAGCCGTACACGCCGCCGTTGGAAATCGTAAAGGTGCCGCCGGTCATCTCCTCGATCGCGAGCTTGCCGTCCCGCGCGCGACGGCCGAAATCGGCAATGCTCGATTCGATATCCGCGAAGCTCATCTTGTCGGCGTCGCGCAGCACGGGAACGACAAGTCCTTGCGGCGTGCCGACGGCGACCCCGATATCGTAGTAATTCCGATAGATGATCTCATCGCCGTGGATTTCCGCGTTGACAGCCGGGATCTCCTTTAGCGCGCCGATCGCCGCCTTGGTGAAGAACGACATGAAGCCGAGTTTGACGCCGTGCTTCTTCTCGAAGGACTCACGGTACTCGGCCCGCAGCGCCATCAGCGATGTCATGTCGATCTCATTGAAGGTGGTCAGCATCGCCGCCGTGTTCTGCGCCTCCTTGAGGCGCGCGGCGATCACCTGGCGCAGGCGGGACATGCGCACCCGCTCCTCGCCGCGCGGGTCCTCGGGACGCTCCGGCACGTCGCGCGCGGGCGCGATGGCCGGCGCGGCCGGTCTGGCCGCCGGTGTCGCGGCGGGCCTTGCTGACGGGGCCGGCCCGGAGTCGCCGCGGCTCTCGATGAAAGCGATCACGTCACCCTTGGTCAGCCGTCCCTTCGGACCGGTCGCCGGGATCAGCGCCGGGTCGAGAGCGTTTTCATCGACCAGCTTCCGCACGGCGGGCGACAGTTGCGGGGCGGCGCCCGCGGTTGCGTCGGCGCCGTTGCCGGCGGCCGCGGGCGGGGCCGCTTCCTGTGCAGCCGGCGCGGCCTTGGCGGCGGCTTCCGGTTTTGCGGCGGCGCCTGCCTCGGCGCCCTCGTCAATACTGCCGAGCAACGCGCCGACCTCGACCTCGGCGCCGTCGGCCGCCGCGACCTCGACCAGCACGCCGGCCACGGGCGAGGGGACCTCCACCGTTACCTTGTCGGTCTCCAGTTCGACCAGCGGCTCGTCCAGCGCCACGGCGTCGCCGACCGACTTGAACCAGCGCGCGACGATCGCCTCTGTTATGGACTCGCCCAGGGAAGGGACATTGATCGGTTTGCTCATCGTTCTCTCTTGTCACTTGTTTCCGGCTCCGCCGGGCGAAGTGCGCTGCTACGCGGCCTTGCCCTTGCTCTTGCTCCTGGTCCTGCCCTTGCTGCCACCCGCTGGCTTCGGTGTCGCCTGGCGCGCCGGCGCTGCGTCGACCGTGAGCGCCCGGTCCATCAGACCCTTCTGCTCCGCCGTATGGCGGCGCAGCAGGCCCGTCGCCGGCGCCGCGGCCTCCTTGCGGCCGACATAGACCGGCCGCCGGCAATCGGCGCAGATTTCCATCAGCACCTTCTCGATGCGCGATTCGACGTAGGACCAGGCGCCCATGTTCTTCGGCTCTTCCTGGCACCACACGACTTCGGCCTTCGGGAAGCGCACCAGCTCCTGCGTCAGGGCCTTCCTGGGGAACGGATAGAGCTGTTCCATGCGCAGGAAGAAGACGTCCTTGATGCCGCGCTCGGCGCGCTCCTCGAACAGGTCATAATAGACCTTGCCGGAGCACAGCACCACGCGCCTGACCTCTGAATCCTTACACAGCACCTCGTTGTCGTACATGACGCGATGGAAGGTGGTGCCGGTCGTGAACTCCTCGAGCCGCGAGACGCAGCGTTTGTGCCGCAGCAGCGACTTCGGCGTCATGATCACCAGGGGCTTGCGGAAATTGCGGTGCATCTGGCGCCGCAGAACATGGAAATACTGGGCCGGCGTGGTGCAGTTCACGACCTGCCAGTTGTCCTCGGCGGAAAGCTGGAGGTAGCGCTCGAGGCGCGCCGACGAATGCTCCGGCCCCTGGCCTTCGTAGCCGTGCGGCAACAGCAGCACAAGGCCGCTCATGCGCAGCCATTTGTGCTCGCCCGGGCTGATGAACTGGTCGATGATGACCTGCGCGCCGTTGGCGAAATCGCCGAACTGGGCCTCCCACAGCACCAGCGCATGCGGCTCCGACAGGGTGTAGCCGTATTCGAAGCCGAGCACGCCGACCTCGGACAGCGGGCTGTCGATCACCTCGAACGGCGCCTGGCCGAAGCGGATATTGTTCAGCGGGACGTAGCGGTCCTCGTTGTCCTGGTCGACCAGCACCGCGTGACGCTGGCTGAAGGTGCCGCGACCGGAATCCTGGCCCGACAGGCGCACCGGGGTCGATTCGCAGAGCAGCGTGCCGAGGGCCAGCGCCTCGCCGGTGGCCCAGTCGATCCCCTCGCCGCTCTCGATCATCTTCCGCTTGGCCTGAAGCTGGCGGACGATCTTCGGGTGGATGGCGACGTTCTTGGGCACCTCGCTGATCGCGTGGCCGACCTCACGCAGAAGATCGATGCCGACCGCGGTCTCGCCGCGCCGCTCATCGCCGCTGGCGACCGACAGGCCGGCCCACTGCCCCTCGAACCAGTCCGCCTTGTTCGGCTTGTACGACGCCGCGACCTGGTATTCCTCCTCGAGATGTTCCCGCAACTCCGCGGTGATCCGGTCCGCATCGCCGGCCGCGATGACGCCTTCGTCCTCGAGCCGCCGGGCGTAGACGTCGCGCACCCGCGGATGGTCCTTGATCCTGGCGTACATGCGCGGCTGGGTGAACGACGGCTCGTCGGCCTCGTTGTGGCCGTGCCGGCGATAGCAGAACAGGTCGATGACCACATCCTTCTTGAAACGCTGGCGGAATTCGGTGGCGATCCGCGCCACGTGGACGCAGGCCTCGGGGTCGTCGCCGTTGACGTGGAAGATCGGCGCCTGCACCATCTTGGCGACGTCAGAGCAATAGGGCGAGGAGCGCGAATGGGACGGGCTGGTGGTGAACCCGATCTGGTTGTTGATGACGAAATGGATCGTGCCGCCGGTCCGGTAGCCCTTGAGCTGCGAGAGATCGAAGGTTTCCGCGACCATGCCCTGGCCGGCGAACGCCGCGTCGCCGTGGATCAGGATGCCCATCACCTTGTGGTGCTCGGTGTCGCCGTACTGCTGCTGTTTCGCCCGGACCTTGCCGAGCACGACCGTGTTGACCGCCTCCAGATGGCTCGGATTGGCGGTCAGCGACAGGTGTAGCAAGCGGTCGTCGAATTCGCGGTCGGCCGAGGTGCCGAGATGGTATTTCACGTCGCCGGAACCGCCGACATCCTCAGGCGCGTGCGAAGCGCCCTGGAATTCCGAGAAGATCGCCCGGTAGGGCTTGTGCATGATGTTGGCCAGGACGTTCAGCCGGC
>CAJICD010000002.1_pt1 | contig 13991 bp, 12 predicted proteins | sample 9199521 | NCBI WGS metagenome assembly CAJICD01 (sample SAMEA7708321, study PRJEB35096) | sediment metagenome | biome: marine neritic benthic zone biome [ENVO:01000025]; feature: sediment [ENVO:00002007]; material: shallow marine sediment [ENVO:03000034] sea grass bed [ENVO_01000059] ...
ACCGGCAGCAGGTGGTCGATGTTATGACCGTCGATCGGGCCGATGTAATAAAACCCCATTTCCTCGAACAAGGTGCCGCCGGTTACGAAACCGCGGGCATATTCTTCGGCCCGGCGCGCCGCCTCTTCGAAGCTCTTCGGAAAATGGTGCGCCATCTGCTTGGCGACCTTGCGGAACGACCGGTAGCCTTTCGACGAGATCAGCCGCGACAGATAGGCGCTCATGGCGCCGACCGCCGGTGCGATCGACATGTCGTTGTCGTTGAGGACGACGATCAGCCGGCTATCCATCGACCCGGCATTGTTCATCGCCTCGTAGGCCATGCCGGCGCTCATCGCGCCGTCGCCGATCACCGCAATGACGTTGCTGTCGTCCCCGGCCAGATCCCGCGCCACCGCGAAGCCGAGGCCGGCCGAGATCGAGGTCGAGCTGTGGCCCGCGCCGAACGCGTCGTACGCGCTTTCCGAGCGTTTCGTGAAGCCCGACAGGCCGCCGCCCTGGCGCAGGGTGCGGATCCGGTCGCGGCGGCCGGTGAGGATCTTGTGCGGATAGCACTGATGCCCGACGTCCCAGATCAGGGTGTCGCGCGGCGTGTCGAACACATAATGCAGCGCCACGGACAGCTCGACCACGCCCAGCCCCGCACCGAGATGGCCGCCGGTGACCGACACCGCCTCCACCATTTCGCCGCGCAACTCGTCGGCCAGCTGGCGCAGCTGCTTTTCGGGCATCTGCCGCAGGTCGTCCGGACTTCCGACCGTGTCGAGCAGCGGCGTCCGTGAGGTTTCGATTTCGCTCAAAGCTGTCTCCCCGATGTCCCAGTGTCCCGCCGATATTCCGGCTTACGAGCGCCGGTCGACGACGTACCGCGCAACGTCCCGAAGAAAATCGGCGTTTTCGTCGAAGATTGCAAGGTGGCTGACGGCCTGGTCCGCCAGCATCCTGGCCTGGGCCCGGGCGCGATCCGGCCCCAGGATCGAAACGAACGTGGCCTTGCCGCGCGCCGCATCCTTGCCGACCGCCTTGCCGGTTTCCTCGACCGAGCCCTCGACGTCGAGCAGATCGTCGGCGATCTGGAAGGCAAGGCCGAGGTCGTGCGCATATCCGCGCAGCGCTTCGCGCGCCGGTTCGGCGGCCCGTCCCAGGATGGCGCCGGCCTCGCAGGCGAAGGCGATCAGCGCACCGGTCTTGAGCTGCTGAAGGCGGGTAATCTCGCCGATGCCCATGTCGCGGTTCTCGGCGCCAAGATCGATCATCTGTCCGCCGACCATGCCGTGCGCGCCGCCCGCCCGGGCCAGCGCGACGACAAGCTCGCAGCGGACCTCGGGATTGGAATGCGCCGCCTCGTCGCCCAGCACCTGGAAGGCCAGCGTGAGCAGCGCGTCGCCCGCCAGGATCGCGGTCGCCTCGTCGAACGCCTTGTGCACGGTCGGCTTGCCGCGCCGCAAATCGTCGTCGTCCATCGCCGGCAGATCGTCATGGACCAGTGAGTAACAATGGACCAGCTCGATGGCGGCCGCCGTCCGCAGGGCCGAATTTCGCGCGACGGTGAACTGGCGGGCGCTCTCGAGCACGAGGAACGGCCGCAGCCGCTTGCCGCCGCCCAGCGCCGCGTACCGCATCGAATCCAGCAGGCGGCGTTCCGGCGCGTCCTCGGATTCCAGGATCTGCTGCAGCACCGCATCGACGTCGACGGCGGCGCTCGCCATTGCCTGCTGCAAGGCATCCATCGTGAATCCTAATCGAGGTCGGCGGGCTCGGCCGCGATGCCGCCCGCAGATCTGGTGATCTTGTCGATCCGCGCCTGGGCTTCGGCCAGCTTGGCCTCGCAGTGCTTCTTCAATGCCGCACCCCGTTCGTAATCGGCAATGGCCTCGTCCAGCCTGGCTTCGCCGGTCTCCAGCTTCTGGACGATCTTTTCCAGTTCGGCGAGCGCGTCCTCGAACTTCATCGCCTTGATGTCGTCGGGAATTCGGGCCTCGGTCATGGCGCCTCCTCTTCAGTGGCGACCTTATCCGACCAGCCGGCGCGGTCAAGCCTTCATCAGGGTCCGGACATGGGCGGCAGCCGAACGCGCCAGGGCCGAGAGGTCGTAACCGCCCTCCAGCGTCGAGACCACCCGCCCGCTGCAGCACGAGTCGGCGATCTTCATCAGTTCCCTTGTGGCCCATGCGAAATCGTCCTCGGTAAGCTCCAGCGCCGCCAGAGGGTCCGCAGCATGGGCGTCGAATCCGGCGGAAATCAGCAGGAATTCCGGTTTGAATTCGGCCAATGCGGGCAGAATTACGCCCTGCATCGCCTCGCGAAACCCGGTGCTGCCGGTATAGGGCGGCAGGGGGGCGTTGACAATGTTGCCGGCGACGCCGCGCTCGCCGGCGCTGCCGGTGCCCGGGTAATGCGGCGACTGGTGGGTCGAGGCGTAGAACAGGTTTTCGTCGTCCCAGAACATCGCCTGGGTGCCATTGCCGTGGTGCACGTCGAAGTCGACTACGGCGACGCGGCCGAGCCCATGCACCGCGCGCGCCTGTTCGGCGCCGACCGCGACGTTGTTGAACAGGCAGAACCCCATGGAGTGGGAAGGTTCCGCGTGATGCCCCGGCGGCCGCACGGCGCAGAACGCATTCACCGCGTCGCCGGCCATCACGTCGTCGACCGCGGCGCAGACGGCGCCCGCCGCGCGCAGCGCCGCCTCCCCCGATGCCGGGCAGATCGCCGTATCGGGGTCGAGCTGCACGAGGCCCGATTCCGGAATCGCCGCCAGGATCCTCTCGGCGTAATTGCGCGGATGAACGCGGGCGATCTGGTCGATTTCCGCAGCCGGCGCCTCGCGCCGGTCCAGCGCATCGAATTCGCCGGCGTTCAGCGCCTCGAGGATGGCCCGCAATCGCGCCGGGCTCTCCGGGTGCATCGGTCCCATATCGTGCTCGGCGCAGGCGGGGTGGGTATACAGGATCGTCGACATCGGTTGTGCCCTTTCGCGATTGCAGCACAGCATAGCAGGGCGGCACGGACCGCGAACAGACCTTCTATGACGTGCTTGAAACATCTATGATGGTCCTTATGTCATAACGGAGCCGCCCACTGAGGGAACGAAGAAGCCGGCACGTTCGCTGAAAGGAAACAAGCATGCGCCTGGCGGGTCATCGGGCGACTCCTCTCGCAATTCTGTTGCTGGTGTCCGTGCTAGCGGCGCCGGCTTCGGTGCGGGCGCAGGCCGAGACGGCGCGCGTCCAGGTCGATGCCGTCATCGTCGAGCCGCTGAGCCAGACTGTCCCGGTGCTGGGACGTTTCGTGGCGCGGCAATCCGGGCCGGTGGCTGCGCTGGTCGGCGGCCCCGTTGCGGAGGTTCTGGTCGAGGTCGGCGACCGGGTCGAAAAGGGCGATGTCCTGGTCCGGCTCGCCACCGACATCAGCCTCGGTACACGGAATCTCCGGGATGCGGAACTGCGCGAGAAAACGGCCGCGCTGGAAACGGCCCGGGCGCAGGAAAGGGCCGCATCGCTGGAAATGGACCGGCTCGAGAACCTCAAGAAATCGCCGGCATTCAGCCCGGCCCGATACGAGGACAAGGCGGCCGAACTTGCTCGGTACCGCAGCGAGGTCGCCGAGGCGGAGGCGGCGGTTGTTCGGGCCGAGGCCAATCTGGCGCTGGCGGAGATCAACCTGATGCGAGCCGAGATTCGCGCGCCGTACAACGGTGTCGTCGTTGATCTCGAGGCAACGGAGGGCGCTTATGTCATTACCGGTGCCCGGGTTGCCAGCGTCGTTAATGACGAGGATATGGAGATCGAGGCCGACGTGCCGGCGGAACGGCTGTCGGGGCTGGTTCCCGGCCGTGGCGTTCGGGTGACCATGGATAACGGACGAAACGTAATGGCCGTCGTGCGGTCGGTCATTCCAACCGAAAACGCGCTGACCCGGACGCGTCCGGTCCGCTTCACCGCCAGGCTTGCCGGCGGCGACAGCCTTCGACTGGCGACCGATCAGAGCGTAACGGTGATGATTCCCGTGGCTGAAATGCGCGAAGTGGTTACGGTCCACAAGGATGCCGTGATCGCGAGTGGCTCCGGCTATACAGTATACGTCGTGGTCGGCGGCAAGGCCGCGTCACGCCCCGTCGACCTGGGCGCCGCGTTGGGGGTCCGTTTCGAGGTGCGGGCAGGGCTGGAGCCGGGGGATATTGTCGTAACCCGTGGCAACGAGCGCCTGCGCCCCGGCCAGCCTGTCAGCTACGACAGTGCGGACTCGTCCGCCGGGGACGGATAACGATATGGACCTGATCCGCCAATCGATCGCCCGTCCGACCGCGGTCATGGCAGCGGTCATTATGGCGGTGCTGTTCGGTTTTGTGGCACTGCGGACAATCCCGATCCAGCTTGCGCCGGACGTCAGCCGCCCGGTCATCCAGATTACCACCAACTGGCGCGGCGCCGCGCCTGCCGAGGTCGAGCGCGAAATACTCAACCCGCAGGAGGAAGCGCTGAAGGGACTCGAGGGGCTCGAGAGCCTCGAGGGGTCGGCACAGGACGGCCGTGCCCGCATCACCCTGGAGTTTTCGGTCGACCAGGACATGGACAAGGCGCTGTTGCTGGTCTCGAACCGGCTCGACCGGGTCACCGGCTATCCCGACGAGGCCAGCGAACCGTCGCTGAATACGGCCGGGTCGGAGGACAATCCGATCGCCTGGTTCCGCATCGTTCGGACGCCCGGCAATGCAAGCCCGGTGCACACATACGGGAAATTCGCCGAGGATGTGATCCAGGAGCGCCTGGAGCGCGTCCCCGGGGTCGGCGGGGTCACTGTTTATGGCGGTAGTGAGCCGGAAATGAGGGTCATCGTCGACCCGGCGAGAATGGCGCAGTACGGCCTAACCGTGCCCCTGGTCGTCGACCGGCTGCGGGAGGCCAATGTTTCGGTCAGTGTCGGCGACGTCGAAGAAGGCAAACGCCGCTACGTGGCGCGGGTCGAGGGGGAGTTCGAAACGCCGGGCCAGATCGGCGCGGTCGTGTTGCGATCGATACAGGACCCAGCAACCGGGCGCCTGGCCCGTGTCACCGTCGGCGAAATCGGCCGGGTCGAACTCGGCTACAAGAAACCGACCGCGACGATCCGGGCGAATGGCCGTCCGGCGATGGGCATGTCGGTCACGCGCGAGATCGGCGCCAATGTGATCGAAACGATGGCCGGAATCCGGGCCGCTGTGGACGAACTCAATGCCGGCCCGCTGCCGGAGGCCGGCTTGCAGGTCGAGCAGGTCTACGACGAAACGGTCTACATCAACTCTGCGATCGACCTCGTCACCCAGAACATCTGGATCGGCGGCGTGCTGGCGATCGTCGTGTTGCTGCTGTTCCTGCGGTCCGGACGCGCGACGCTGGTGATTGCGCTCGCCATCCCGGTCTCGGTGGTCGCCTCATTCGTCGCAATGGCAGCGCTCGGGCGCTCGTTGAACGTGGTCTCGCTGGCAGGGATCGCTTTCGCCGTGGGGATGGTGGTCGACGCGGCGATCGTCGTTCTGGAGAATATCTATCGTCTGCGCCAGTCGGGTCGACCGGCCCTCGCCGCCGCCTATGAGGGTGCCAAACAGGTCTGGGGCGCGATCCTGGTGTCCGCGTTGACCACGGTCATGGTGTTTATCCCGATCATGGTGATGAAGCTCGAGGTCGGGCAGCTGTTTCGCGACATTGCCGTGGCAATATCGGTCGCGGTGTCCCTGTCGCTGGTCGTGTCGGTGACCGTCATCCCGGCCCTCTCGCGGCGCCTGCTGCAGAATCAGGTCAACGAGCCGGGCCGCGGCATGCGCCTTCCCGGTCTGGACGGCGCGGCGCGCGGTTTCATGCGGTTGCTTCTGGGGTTGACCAGGGCGGTGGTGCGCTCCAGGGCGCTGGCGGTGATGATCGTCTGTGTCGTCATGGCGGCGACGGCGTTTGGCACCTGGAAGTTCTTGCCGGCACTCGAGTATCTTCCCGAAGGCAACCGCAATTTCGTATTCGGGATCATTCTGCCGCCGCCCGGCTACAATCTCGAGACGACCACCGGAATCGCCGAGAAGGTGGAAAAACAGGTCAGACCGCACTGGGCGTCGGAAACGGGCCCCGAATCGGAGCCGGGTGCACCGCCGAAGATGGGCTCCTTCTTCTTCGTGGCGCTGCGGTCGCGGACCATCATGGGCGCCAATAGCGTTGATCCGGCCCGCACCAAGGAACTGATCCCGGTCATTCGGCAGCCGGTATTCAGCGAGCCCGGAACATTCGCAGTCGTTCGGCAGCCTTCGATCTTCGGCCGCGGCATAGGGGGCACCCGGTCGATCGACGTCGACATCGCCGGCGACGATCTTGAAACCATCCTGGGAGTCGCGCAGTCGGCATTCGGGCGCATATCGAAGGCCATGCCGCAGGACGAGGGCAATCAGGTCCGGCCGCGGCCGGGTCTGGAACTGGGCGCGCCGGAAGTGCGCGTGCTGCCCGATCCCGTGCGGCTGGCTGACAGCGGAGTCAGCGCCCGCGAGCTTGGCCTTACCGTGGATGCCTTCAATGACGGATACAGGGTCGCGGAGATCACCGTCGGCGGCGACCGGATCGACCTGATGCTGATGGGACCCGAGGACAATGTGACCGAGACCCAGGGTGTCGGGGCGCTGCCGGTGGTAACGCGCTCCGGCGCCATTCTGCCGACCGGATCGCTTGCCAGGGTGCTGGTTACCGCCGGACCGACCGAGATTCGCCATGCCGAGCGCGCCCGCACTGTTACGCTGCAGGTCACGCCTGCCGACCGGGTTGCCCTTGGCGATGCGCTCGAGACACTGCAGAGCCAGGTGATCGATCCGCTCTACGGGGAAGGCCTGCCGGCCGGCGTGAAGCTCCGCATGTCGGGGACCGCCGACAAGCTGGCCGCGACCTGGACGGAGATGAAGTTCGACCTGCTGATCGCGCTGGCGATCGTCTATCTGGTGATGGCGGTGCTGTTCGAGAGCTTCATCTATCCGCTGATCATCGTGCTCTCGGTGCCGCTGGCCACGGCGGGCGGCGTTGCCGGCCTGAACATCCTCGGCCTGTTTCACTTCCAGGCGCTCGACATGTTGACGCTGCTGGGCTTCGTGATCCTCATCGGCATCGTCGTCAACAACGCGATTCTGCTCGTCCACCAGACGCTGTACCTGATTCGCGAGGAAGCGATGGATTACGACGCGGCGATCGTCGAGGCGACGCGCAACCGGGTCCGGCCGATCTTCATGTCCACCCTGACCAGCGTGTTCGGCATGTTGCCGCTGGTGCTGTTTCCGGGGGCGGGCTCAGAGATCTATCGCGGCCTCGGATCGGTGGTGGTTGGCGGATTGTCGCTGTCCGCCTTGCTCACGCTGACCATCATTCCGCCGCTGTTGAGTCTGTTCCTCGGCGTGCTCGAGGGGCGCAGCAAGTCGGACGACCGGGATGCCGGCGTGGCCGATCTGCCGAAGGCGGCGGAATGAACCAGCGTCGCAATTCGTTATAACCTTATCTTTGATGACGTTTTTATAATTTATTTTTTTCTAATGTTATGGTATTATAACGGGTTAGTGAACGAATCCATCGGCGGCATGGGTCGGGAGTGGTATTTTGCAAATGAATCTAAGTGTCGACGATCTGAAAGAAAATGCGCAGCGCGCCAGTGAGTTGCTCAAGGCGATGAGCAACGAAAAGCGCCTCATGATCCTCTGCTATCTCGCGGCCGGCGAAAAAGCGGTGGGCGAAATGGAACGGCTGGTCGGTCTCAGCCAGTCCGCGCTGTCACAGCACCTGGCCCGGCTGCGCCGCGACGGTCTTGTTAAAACCAGGCGTGCATCGCAGACAATCTATTATTCGCTCGCCGGCGGTGAGGCTGCGGCAATCATGACGACGCTGCACGGGCTTTACTGCTGCGAAGACGACGACGGCACGACGCGGCTGAAGGTGGCCGGGGAATAGCGCCGGCAGGCCGACCGGAGCCGCGGACGAGACCCGGATTTTCCGGGCCGAAGGCCCAGTCGGCGGTGCGCGGTTCGGCGGTCAGCCAACCGGGGAAGCGCTTTCGACCTCACGGATATTTGAAGTCGTGACGTTCTGCCGGTCTTTCGCGTCGTCGTCATGTTCATCGGCGAACCCGGCCCGGCCCGGCACCGGCACTGGCCGCGGTTCCCGTCAACTCTTAACGAAGTGTAAACTGGCACGCCTCTTGCTCGTCTAATTTGCATAGGGCCCGGAATCGGGCATCCATTGCAATAGGGGAGTGAAATGGCGACTGTAACATGCATGAAGACCGTGGCCGCGCGCCGAGCGGTCAACAAGAACAGGCATTATGCGAACACGCTGGTGCATTATCTGGGGGTCGAGGAAGCGCTGAAGGTCTGCCGCGACAACATGTGGCACAGCGTCCACCAGGCGATCGTCGAGCAGCACGCGACGGAAGACGCCGCGCGGCAGTACGCGAGCTGAAGGTTCAGCCCGACCGGAACCGCTCGCGCAGGACGTTTTTCTGGATCTTGCCCATGACGTTGCGGGGCAGCTCGTCCACGAAGTGGATCTCCTTGGGAACCTTGTAACCGGCGAGCTGTTCCTTGAGGGCCGCGATCAGCGCCTCCGCCGCCGGCGGATCGCCGGCCGGCTTGACGGCCGCGATCACCCGTTCTCCGAAATCGACGTCGGACACACCCACCACGGCCGATTCGACGACCCCGTCCATGGCGTCGAGCGCGTCCTCGATCTCCTTGGGATAGACGTTGTATCCACCGGTGATGATCAGGTCCCGGGCGCGCCCCACGAGATAGAGGAAGCCGTTCTCGTCGTAGCGCGCCAGGTCGCCGGTAATAAAGAAGCCGTCGGGCCGGAACTCGGCGTTGGTCTTTTCCGGCAGGCGCCAGTACCCCTTGAACACGTTGGGACCGCGGACTTCGAGCATACCCGTCTCGCCGGTCGGAACCTCGTCTCCGTCTTCGCCGACCACGCGCAGCTCGACTCCTGGCAACGGCTTGCCGATGCTGCCCGCAATGCGCCCCCCCTCGCCCTCGAGCAGGTTTGAAGAGCTCATGATCGTCTCGGTCATGCCGTAACGTTCCAGAATCTCGTGCCCGGTGCGATCCTTGAAGTATTTCCATGTCTCCGCCAGCAGCGGTGCCGACCCGGAGATGAACAGGCGGCGGTCGACGAACGGTTCCGGCGTGAAATCGGGGCTCGCCAGAAGACGCGTATAGAATGTCGGCACGCCCATCATGACGGTGCTCCGGGGCAGGGCGTCCATAACCGTGGCGACGTCGAATTTGGGAAGAAAAAGCATGCGGCTGCCGCTGGCCAGCACGCAGTTTATGGCGACGAACAGGCCGTGCGCGTGGAACAGCGGCAGCGCGTGCAGCAGGACGTCCGTCCTCGTGAAGCCCCAGGAATCGCACAGCGTTGTGGCGTTCGACCACAGGTTCTCGACGGTCAGCATCGCGCCCTTGGAACGGCCCGTGGTGCCGGACGTGTACAGGATCGCCGCGAGGTCCTGCATATCCCGCACGACCGACGCTTCCAGCCGCGCCGCGTCCGCCGTCCGGTCGGCGAAGCTGCCGCTGCCGTCGGCATCCAGCGTCAGGGTATGGGCGGCCCCGGCCTGCTTCGCCAGCGGCGCGATCGTATCCTCGTCCTCGGGCCGGCAGACCACCACGCGCGGTTCCGCGTCGGTCAGGAAGAACTCCATTTCCGCCGCCGTGTAGGCGGTGTTGAGCGGCAGGAACGCGCTCCCGGCGCGGAGCGTGGCGAGGTAAAGGAAGATCGCCTCGGGACTCTTTTCCACCTGAACCGCGACCCGGTCGCCCGGCTCGACGCCCAACTCGACCAGCAGCCCGGCATAGAGCGCACTCATGGCTTCGACGTCACCGTAGGTGAAGCGCTCCCCGGACCGGGTCTCCATGAAAACGGTGGCGCGGTCCTTGGGAAATCGGCTCGCGAACAGCTTGTACAGATTATCCGACACGGTCTGCCTGATCCTTATTCCAGTCTCGTCGCGTCCAGGCCGTCCTCGTTGATCGACAGCCCGAGCCCTGGTTTTTCGGGTATTGTCAGGCGTCCGTCAACCGGATATGGCGGATCGACGAACAACGCGCCAGCGATGCCGGCCTGGGCCACGTGGTGTTCCAGCAGCCAGCCGTTTTCCACGCCCGCCAGCAGGTGCATGTTGACCAGCGGCCACCCGGCCCCGTTGGCGACGCGGATGCCGCGGTCCGCCGCGCGCTTGGCGAGTGCCGCGGCGCCGGTGAAGCCGCCGCAGTACAGTACGTTCGGCTGCAGCAGATCGACTGCGCAGCGATCCAGCAGGGCCTCGAAGATTCGCGGATCGGCCTCCATCTGCCCGGCGCCGACCCGCATGCCGGTGTCTTTGCGGAATCGGGCGAGATCGGCGGGCTCATTCCCGGCGACCGGCTCCTCGAACCAGGCGATGCGGCGGCCGTCGATTGCCCGCGCCAGCAGGCGGGCCTCCTTGGCATCGAACCCTTCATTGGCGTCGATGACCAGTTTCGCGTCGCCGCCGACGGCGTCGCACACCGCATCGATGCGCCGCGCGTCCTCCCGCCAGCCGCCATCGTCCACCGCCACGACCATCTTGAGTATACGGTATCCGGCCTCGAGGCCGAGTCGCGCCGCCTCGACGAGTTGCTCCCGGCTGTATTGCGGCATGCCGAACGTCAGATAGGCGGAGAGCGAATCGCGGGCGCCGCCGAGCAGCACGGCAATGCTTCGTCCCTCCGCCTGGCCGCGAATGTCCCAGAGTGCGATGTCCAGCGCCGATGCGGCGCCCGCGATGACGCCGGTCATGCCGCGCGGGTTCAGTTGTTCGCGAATCCGGTCCTGTACGGCCGCGGGGTCGCGCGGATCCATGCCTGCGACCACCGGGAGCACCGCCGTCTTCAGGGCATCCGCCACCTGCCGCGCGAGGAACCGGCCGGTGAAGCCGTGTCCGGTCAGTCCGTCGTCCGTCGTGACCCGGCAGACGACGAACGGCCGTGGCGGGCCGCCCCGGTGGTCCTCGACGCGCTCGCGCAGCAGAGGCGCCGCGCCGGCGGCGGCGTGGACGGTCGCCTCGAGTTGCGCAATCTTCACGGCGTGTCACTCCGGCCGGCGGTAGGGGATGCCCTCCGGGTCCTCGCTGCCGCTGCGGTAGCGCTGGACGCTGTCCCCGAATCCCAGCAACTGGCCGCTCTCGTCCAGCACCTCGGCGCTGGCGAAGTAGATCTTCCGTCCGCCGCCGCGCTTGCGACCGACGGTCGTCAGGGTCCCGCCCCTGGCCTGTCCGGTGAACTGGGTGTTCAGCGATACCGTCACCGCCCAGCGCAGGTTGCCCTTTTTCGTGCACCAGGTTCCGGCATAACCGCAGGCGGTGTCCAGTAGCGCCGAGACGATCCCGCCGTGCAGCACGCCGCTGCGGTTAAGGTGTTCCGGCCTGACATCCATCTCCATGCGCACGAAACCGTCGCGCCACTCGCTGACGCGAAAGCCCAGCATCCGGCCGAAGGCCCCGATGTCGGGGGTGTTGAAGGGATCGTCCATGGCGCCGCCGCGCGGTCAGTCGCCCGGGATGTCCGCCGATTCGGGCAGCCGCGCCCGCAGCCGCGCCCGGTAGCCGGCGATCGCCGGCAGCGCCACGCTGAACGCGGTCAACAGCACGAACACCACGACGATCGGCCGCTCGAAGAAGCGCAGCCAGTTGTGGTCGAAGATGATCAGCGACTGCTTCAGGCTGCTCTCCACCAGCTCGCCGAGAATCAGCCCCATGATGATCGGCGCCGCCGAGAATCCGTAGCGCTTCAGGAAGAACCCGCCGACCCCCGCGATGACCATGATCCAGACATCCATGATCGACTGGTTCAGTGCGTAGGAGCCGATGCAGGCGAGGATGAACACCGCCGGCCACAGGAACCGCGTCGGGATCAGGGTGACGCGCGCGAACAGCTTGGCGCCCAGCAGTCCCAGCCCCATGAACATCAGATTGGCCAGCAACATGGCGATGAAGATGCCGTAGAGCAGCGTCGGCGTCTCGTTGAACAGGTGCGGTCCCGGCCGCAGCCCGTGCACCAGAAGCGCGGCCAGGATCACCGCGGTCGTCGCGCTGCCCGGGATGCCGAGGGCCAGGGTCGGCACCATCGCGGCGCCGGTGGCGGCGTTGTTGGCGGTCTCCGGCCCGGCGATGCCACGGATATCGCCCTTGCCGAACTTGCTCTTGTCCTTGGCCCAGCGCTTGGCTTCGTTGTAGCCGATCATGGCTGCGACGGTGCCGCCCTCGGCAGGCAGCACGCCAATGAAGGCGCCGATGCCGCAGGACCGCGCCACCGTGCCCAGCGTCTTGCGGAAGTCGGCCCAGCGCGGCAACTTGACCGCCTCCAGTACGGCGCGCACGGTGACCCGGTCCAGGCTGTTGGCCTGGGTCAGGAACTCCGCGCCGGCGAACAGGCCGATCATGACCGGGATGAAGTGGATGCCTTCCGTCAGTTCGTAAAACCCGAAGGTGAAGCGGTCGACACCGGTGGTGAAATCCATGCCGATGGTCGCCAGCAGCACGCCGAAGGCACCGCCCAGCAGGTTCTTGAACGCCGACTCGCCGCTGATCGAGGCCAGCATCGACAGGCCGAACAGGGCCAGCGCGAAATATTCGGGCGGACCGAAATCGTAGGCGACGCGGGCCAGCATCGGCGCTGCGACGATCAGCACCAGGATGCTGAAGATGCCGCCGATGGTGCTGCTGACGGTGGCGATGCCGAGCGCCATCCCGGCCCGGCCCTGCTGCGCCAGCGGATAGCCGTCGAAGGCGGTGGCGGCGGCGGGCGGCGCCCCCGGCGCGTTGACCAGGATCGCGGTGATCGACCCGCCGAAGGTGCCGGCGCAGTAAAGCGCGCTCAGCAGCGCGATCGCCGGAATCGGCTCCATCGTCAGGGTGAACGGCAGCAGCAGCGCGGTTGCCATCGTCGAACTGAGGCCCGGCATGGCTCCGACCAGGACGCCGCCGACCGTGCCCGCCAGGATGACGAAGATCATGAACGGGTCTGTGAACTCGTATGCAGCTGCAAGAAACGTATCCATCGCGGGGTCACCAGAAAGCCAGCGGGCTGGGCTCGAAATGCACCTTCAGCACCACCGCGAACAGCAGATAGACGGCTGTCGGAAAGATGATGCTGTAGGGCAGGATGAACCTGAGCCGGCGCTCGCCCCACAACAGCGGCAGGAACACGCACAGCAATATCATCGCCGGCAGGATGCCCAGCAGATAGAACGCGATCACAAAGCCGGGCATCACGAGGGCCGACAGCCAGACCATCGGCTTCAGCTGTTTGCGCTGCTTGCCGGGCGTGCGGAAGGACTGGAACATGATGATCCCGGCCAGCACCGCCATGACGACCAGCACCATGCGCGGGAAGGTCGCCGGCTGCACGTTCTGTGCGATCACCGCCGGCGCCTCCTTGAACGTCAGAGTCACCAGATACGTGGCCAGGCAGAACGCCAGCACGCCTGCGCCGACGATGGCGTCGCGCGGAATGCGGGTGGCAAACCCCTCCCGGTTTGCCACCCGCGTGCCCGACTCCGCATTATCGGGCATGATATCTCCGGGCGGCACCCCGCCCGTCAAAGCAAACCGAGATCGGTCAGCGCGCCAACGCTGTCGTCATGGATGCGGCGGATCTCGGCCGTCCATTCCTCGTGGCCGATGACGCTGTCCGCCGGCATGCCGCCATTCGACAGGTAGCCCTGGTAGATCGAATGTTCCATCGCCTTGACCAGCCCCTTCGACAGCGTGTCGACGCGGTCCTGGGGCACGCCCGACAGGCAGGCGAAGCCGCGCACCGTCGAGGCGATGTTGTCGATGCCGGCCTCTTTAGCTGTCGGCGCCCCGCCGAGCGCCTCGATGCGGTTGCGCGACAGCGAGCAGACCGCACGCAGCTCATTGGAACCGAACTGCGATTCGCCTTCGGCGTAGTTCAGCAGTGCCACGTCGACGTTGCCGCCGACCAG
>CAJICD010000351.1_pt1 | contig 13926 bp, 13 predicted proteins | sample 9199521 | NCBI WGS metagenome assembly CAJICD01 (sample SAMEA7708321, study PRJEB35096) | sediment metagenome | biome: marine neritic benthic zone biome [ENVO:01000025]; feature: sediment [ENVO:00002007]; material: shallow marine sediment [ENVO:03000034] sea grass bed [ENVO_01000059] ...
CGGGTCTGGCGCGGCACCGCCTTCGGCGGCGCGAAGGGCCGCACCGACGTGCCGAAGATCGTCGACTGGTACATGGAGGGCAGGATCAACATCGACGATCTGATCACCCACACCATGCCGCTGGAGAAAATCAACGAGGCCTTCGACCTGATGCACGCCGGCGAATCGATCCGCAGCGTGGTGACATTCTGAGGGGAGGCGGAGACCGAGCGACCTCACCCTTCGAGACGGCGCTCCGCGCCTCCTCAGGATGAGGACACAAGCAGTGGAGCCTCATGCTGAGGAGCGGCGAAGCCGCGTCTCGAAGTATGAGGTCGCGCGGTTCGCGCATGGCAAGGGAAGGAGAACCGGATGAGTTCTCGCAAACTCCCCGTGCTCCGCACGGCGCTGAAGGGCTGGCGGCTGCTGGCGCAGGACTGGTCGGTCCTGTTGCGGATCGTCGTGCTGCCGCTGGGCGTTCTGATGGCATTCGATCTCTACCTCGGCGGCATCTGGGAACAGTGGCTCGAGGTTTCCCACTACGTGCGCTACGAATACACCACTAGCGGACCTTACGTCCTCGTGATCTGGGGTATGGTGTTGGCGCTGCTCCTGGGCGGACTGATCGTCGCGCTGTGGCACCGGGCCCGGCTGACGGACCGGCGAACCCTGTCGATCTTCGGACTGTTGGCCGGCTGGCGTAACATCGTGGCGCTGACCGTGCACTGGTGTGCCCTCATTCTCGTCACCATCGGTCTGACAAGGGTACTCGGTTCGCCGCTCGGACCATCGTCATCGCAGTTCCTGAACAAGGTACTCGTGACCAAGTTCGGATTGGCTTCCCAGCCCGCCCTCTACCGCATTGTGATGGACTTGATCCAGGAGGGCGGTCCGCTTCTGATCGCCCTTTACATCTCCGGCCGGCTAGGCCTGATGCTGTGGGCGCGGCCGGCCGGCGGCACGGGTGCGCTGGACCGGGCCTGGGCCGCCGGCGCCGGCAATGGCTGGCGCCTCGCGGTGGCGATTTTTCTGGCGATCCTGCCGGTCACGATGCTTGAGTCCGCGTTGCAGCCCGGTACGGTCGGAGGGGTCGGTGTGATGTATGTCTTCCTTTGGTCCGACCTTTCGAACCTGTTGCGGCTGATTGTCGCCGTGGCCGTCATCGCGGCCGCGCACGGAACGCTGCTGGAGGGCGATGAAGCCTCCGAAGCGCCGCCTTCGACGCATACGGCGGATCGGTAATGCTGGCGGTCAGTCCTCCGGCTCCTCCGCCACCGCCTCGGCGGCCGGCGGCCTTGCGTCGGGGGCGATGTAGAGCACCCAGTCACCCTCTGCGGCGTCCTCCTCACGGCTTGGCATCAGCACGATCCGGGTCATCTCGTCGATGCGGCCGGCGATGTAGCGGTAGCGCGGATCGCCGCCAGGGTTGCGCTCCGTCATATCGCAGACCTTCAGCATCATCGCCATGGTCGTCTCCCTTACCCTTTATTGGTAAGGCCAGTCTGCCGCGAAATCCGTTCGCGGGGAAGGCCAAGAGCCTGGCCCGGAGTACGTTGCTGTTTTCACGGGCTTGTGTTTTCCGCTGGTTAGGAGGGGGCCGCGCCGCGATGCTGGCGCGTCGCAAGTGGCCGCCGACGCGGGCCGGCGGGAAACACAGGCCCGCCCGAAGGGTTGGCGTTTGCCGGCCGACTGCCGCGTTGCGTCCCTTGGCCGATGCGGCGGCATCGCCCTGCGGGTCGCGCCTTGCATTCGACTCTGCAGACGCCAATGAAAATAGCAACGTACTCCGGGCCAGGCTCTTACGGCTGGATCGTGATCGGCGTGCCGTTCGGCACCGCCTGCCAGATCTCGTCCATCGCCGCGTCGGTCACGGCGATGCAGCCCCAGGTCCAGTCGGGCCGGCGGGCGGCGGGGTTGTGGTTGCCGTGGATGAAGATGGCGCCGCCGGGCGAGACGCCGCGCGCCTTCGCCGACGCCCGGTCCTCGGCGTCCGGATAGGAGATGTGGATCGACAGGTGGAACTGGCTGTTCGGGTTGCGCCAGTCGAGCACATAAGTGCCCTCGGGCGTGCGGCCGTCGCCCTGCTGCCGCTTGTGGCCCTGCGGTGCGAAACCGAGGCCGATCGGGTAGCTCTTCCAGACCGCGCCGCCGCGCATCAGGTGAAGCTGCCGGTCGCTCTTGTCGACCAGCACAAGGTCGGCCTGCTCGGCGCCGGAGGCCGGAACCGCCGCCAGGACGGCCGTGATGGCCACGAGCCACGCGAATACGGTGAGGCGGATCGCCATTCCGCTGTCCTCCCGGAGCTGCCGTTACATTATCGCGGCAGGGAGTTTACGGACGGTATATGGCAGGTATGTGGCGCCCTCACGGCTGGATGGCGCGCAGCCCGGCGGTGCGCGGCGCCATCAGTCCTTGCCGAGCACCGCCATCAGCTCGTCCCACTCGCGCTTCGAGAGGCCGCTGTCCGCTTGCTGCACGTCCTCGCCGGCCAGCATGCGGCGGACGATTTCGACGCCGGCGCGGGACAGGTGCGCGCTGCCCACCGCATAATCCTCGAACGCCTCGCAGGCGATCGGCACCCAGCGCCGCGCCACCTCCAGCATCGCCTCGGCATAGACGCGGATCTCGTACTGGGCGTGGCTGTCGGCGCGCAGCGACAGGAAATGCAGCAGGTTGTGCAGATCGATCTTCCAGTACCACTGGGTATAGATGTTGAGCGGCAGGTTCATGCGCGCGAGCTCGCGGGCCAGGCCCTGGCGGGCCGGATCGCGCGGCTCGCCCTCGGCGTCCTCGTTCAGCATCTCCTCGTAATGGGCGTAGCACTGCGCCGCATCGTCGCGCAGCAGCGCCAGCACCCGCTCGGCCTCCTCGCCCTCGAGCACGTCGCCGCGGCCCTGGCGGTTGGCCGCCGACTGCGCCGCCAGCTGCTCCGGCTGCGGGATGTAGAACTCCCTGTCGAGGATCGAGTAGCGCGCCGAGTATTCGTTGACGTTGGCGGTGCGGTGGCGAATCCACTGGCGCGCGACGAACACCGGCAGCTTGACGTGGAACTTGATCTCGCACATCTCGAACGGCGTGGTATGGCGGTGCCGCATCAGGTAGCGGATCAGCCCGCGGTCGCCGGAGACCTTCCTGGTGCCCTTGCCGTAGGACACCCTTGCGGCCTGCACGATCGCCGCGTCGTCGCCCATGTAGTCGACGACCCGCACGAAGCCGTGGTCGAGCACCGGGATCGGCTCGTAGAGAATCTCCTCCAGCGCCGGCGCGCTGGCGCGGCGGGTCGGCGTCATGGTCTCGCGCTGGGCGTCGATTTCGGCGCGCTGCTCCTTGCTGACGATGCCGTCGGCGGGAAAGCTCCGGCCGCCTTCGCGGTCGGGCGAAACGGGCGCATCGGCGGGGTTCTTCGGATCGGTCGTCACGGTTTCCAGCTTGCTCATGGGACCCTACATTACAGCCCCGCCGTTGCGTTTCCCACCGGGAAACTGCCTGTGGAAAGCAAGGATAGCGTGAGCAACCTTGTCCACAGGGGGCGAATTACGATGATAACGGGGCCGCACGGGTCTGCAAGCGTTCCGGGCTGGGGATATGTGGATGAGTTCGCGCGGTGCGCTGTGTCGGCGGCTATCGTGAAGCTGTGCGGTCCATCGCAGGATGGCGCTGCCGGCAATAGGGTTCAAATCCGAATCGATCCTTTCGAAGCGTCCCGGGCTTCCCTGATATTTCCATAAATCGTTAACGAATCACGGGCCATTGTACATATATCGTACGTTGTGCTATCGAGTCTTCATTCAATTGAACTATGGCGGTAGAAGGAGGGAGCAGTGTTTGAATTCGATGGACTGAAGCAATCGATTTTCGCGGCGGCCGCGATCCTGCCGTTGGTCGCCGGCGCGGCGAACGCCGAACCGGGTGGCCGGGGCAATGCGGTCGGGGATATCCCCGCCGATGTCGCGGCCGATCTGCGGGACAGCTACATCTTCGTCTTCGACCGGTCGGTCGAGGCGGGCGCGGTCCCGGGGCGTGCCGCGGCGCTGGCCGCCGCATCCGGCGGAGCCGTCCGGCATGTTTACACCACCGCCCTGCGGGGGTTCTCGGCAACCATGCCGGCCGCCGCCGCGGCGCGTCTTGCGGCGCGTAATCCCGAGATCGCTTATTATGAGAGCGACGGCCCCGTCTATGCGATCGGGCCCGGCGGCAACGCTGCTGCGCCAGGCGTATCCGCAGCCGCCACGCCGCAGGTAACGCCGTCTGGCATCCTGCGGGTCGGCGGGCCGGTGAACGGCGGCGGGCTGACTGCCTGGGTGCTCGACACCGGTATCGACCTCGACCACCCGGACCTCGATGTCGACGTCGCGCGTTCGGTGACGTTTACCAGGGGCCGGAAGGTCGCCGATGACCAGAACGGGCACGGCACCCATGTCGCCGGAACGATCGCGGCGCTGGACAACGATATCGATGTCGTCGGTGTCGCCGCCGGCGCAAGAGTGGTGGCGGTGAAAGTCCTCGGCAAGAGCGGTACGGGCACAGTCAGCGGCGTCATCGCCGGCGTGGACTACGTGGCCGCGAACGCCGCACCGGGGGACGTCGCGAATATGAGCCTGACCGGCGGCGCCATTAGCTCGCTCGACGCGGCGGTGTTTGGCGCCGCGGATCTCGGCATCATGTTCGCCCTCGCGGCCGGCAACGACGGCGCTTATGCCGGCAGTTACTCGCCGGCGCGGGTCGAGCACCCCAACGTCTATACGGTCTCGGCGGTGAACCGCAGCGACGGCTTCGCCTCGTTCTCCAACTGGGGCAATCCGCCGGTCGACTATGCCGCCCCCGGCGTGAACGTCCTCTCGACGCTGATCGGCGGCGGCACGCTGAACCTGTCCGGCACCTCGATGGCCGCGCCGCATGTGGCCGGCGTGCTGCTGGTGACCGGCGGCCTGCCGAACTACGACGGCTGCGCGACCGGCGATTCCGACGGAAACCCGGACCGCATCGTCCATATCGCCGGCGGGGCCCTCTGCTGAGCTGAAACGGCGCAGTAGATCGCAACCCTCAAGTCTCGAGGGGAAGGGCGGCTCCCGAAACCGGGCGCCGCCCTTTTCTCTGCCGTATTTCCGGGATTGCCGGTCAATTCACCGGCCGGAACCGCGCTGCCACCGGGTAATGGTCCGACCCGCCGGCCTCCAGCACCGCCGCGTCGGCGAATTCGACGCCGCGGCCGAGGATGTGGTCGACCCGGAATAGCGCCGGCAGCGGCACCACGTGCCCCGGGAAGGTGGGACCGCAACGGTTGCGTCGGGCGTGGCAGGCATCGGTGAATCCCGCCTCGCGCAACGCCTCCAGGGCGGCCTGCCCCGGCCATTCGTTGAAATCGCCGAGGACGATGGCCGGGCCGCCGGCGCCGTCCAGATACTGCAGCACACCGCGGGCCTGGCCGACCCGGATCGCCCTGTTGTCCTCATAGAGCCGGACAAGGTCGTCGGTCTGGCCGAACCCCGAATGCGGCGGTATGAAGTGGACGCAGGCGAGGTTGACACGGCCTGCGGCCAGATTCACCCGTGCCGCGGCGACCGGCAGATACGGCAGATCCAGCGTCAGAATGCGGGTATCGGACAGCGGCAGGCGGCTGGCGATGCCGATGCCCTGGGTATGCCGGCGCGGCTCGAAGATGCGGTGCGGATAGGTGTCGCCAAGGCGCTCAACGAAAGCCTCCGCCAGTTTCGGCGTCAGCTCCTGCAGGCAGACGATGTCGGGCGCGGCGGCCGCGATCGCGGCCAGGGCGTCGTCCGCCGGCGCACCGCCCGTGAGGATGTTGAAGGTCATGACCGATGCGGCCGCGGGATCGGCGACGCCGTTGCGCGACCATGCCGCCGGCGTCGGCCGATCGAGTATGATCAGGATCAACGCAATGCCCAGGGCCAGCGCGGCGGCAAGCACTATCACTCTTCTCCTTGCCTGGAGCCAGGATCGCAAGGTGGGCCGGGGCGTATCGGTCAAATCGCTCATCTGACGCCGTTCAAGCCGCGAGAATTGTCTCGGCCTTTCCTCATGCGACGGGAATACGGCGATCCTACGCTCCAAATCTGAACAGGACGTTGCCCTCGGGCGTATCAGGGCTCATTGCCCGGGACCGCAAAACGCGCGGCAACGGGATAATGATCCGAGCCGCCCGAATTCAGGACCACGGCCTGCCGGAACTCCACGCCACGGCCGAGAATATGGTCGATCCGGAAGACCGCCGGAGCGGGGATGGCACCACCCGGGAAGGTCGCCCCGCACCGGCTGCCCTGCACGTGGCAGGCATTACGAAATCCCGCCTCGGAAAGAATGGTCAGCGCCGCCTGACCCTCCCACTCGTTCATGTCACCAAGGACGATCGCCGGCATGTCCACGGAATCGATGTGCCGCAACAACGCGCGGGCCTGTCCCATCCGCATCGTCTTGTGGCGCCGGTATCGGTCCGCCAGGCCTGCTTTCGGCCCATGCCTGGCGAACGGAGTCACGAAATGGACGCACGCCACCTGGACCGGGCCGGTGCTCGGGTGCATCGTTGCCGCCAGGGCCGGCAGGTACGGCGCATCCAGCTCGAGCAGGCTGGTGTCCGCCAGCGGAACCCGGCTGGCAATGCCGATTCCCTGAATGTAGGGATCCGGTGCGAAAATCCGATGGGGATAGGTTTCCGCAAACCGCTGTTCGAAACGGCCGGCAAATTCTTGCGTTATTTCCTGCAGGCACACGAGATCGGGTGACGCCTCGGCGATGGCGTCCAGCACGACGTCGGCAGGTCGCCCGCCGACGAGAACATTGAACGACATCACCGACAGCGTATCGGGTTCGCCCCCGGAATCCGCCCATTCCAACGCATCCTGGCGATAGAAGCCGCTGCATCCGGCCATGGCGAGCGCCACGGCCAGCACCAGGACGTTCGCCCGAAACCTGGAGGCGCGCCGGTATGTCGGTACACCGCAATTCTGGACCGTCACGTCTTCTTCCTTGGTCGGTTTGCCGATGCCGGCATGGCGAGTGAGCCGGCGGCCCCATAAACACCGCGCGGGGACTTGATTGCAATCGGCGCGAACCGATAACTGCTTCAAATTCGACGCCGAATGCACTATATTACACCTGTCGGCTCTGCCGACTATGGCGATAAACGCCTTGTGGAATAAGCGTAGCGGACCCGGGGGCAGTACCCGGCGCCTCCACCATATTCCGGCCGGGCGCCTGATGATACGGCGACCGGCCGTCCCATGGGGGCGAAACAGGATCGACGCGCGTGGTAAAGGCTTGGTTTTCGCTCGGCATGGTACCACCGTTACCGGACCATTTTGACAAGTGCCAATGACAATGACATGGCGCTCGCTGCCTAATATCAACAGGTAAGCGCGGCCCGGGGGGCGCCGGGCAACAGAAGCCCCCCAATCTTGACGCTTTCCAGGAGCCGTGGTTCCTGTTAACCAAGTCAGGTTCTGTTAACCGGACCTGCGTCATAATCGGGACCATGTCGGACGATCCGCTGCCATACGGGCTGTATTACCAGGAAGCGCTGCGCGGGATCATGCGCAAGGCGCTGGCCGTGGTCGCCGAGGAGGGGTTGCCGGACGACCATTATTTCCACATCACCTTCCGCACCGACCACCCGGGCGTCGAGATGCCGCAGGCGCTGCGCCTGCAGTACCCGGCCGAGATGGCGATCATCCTGCAGCACGTGTTCCACGATCTTGACATCGATGATGACGGGTTTTCCGTGACCCTTTCCTTCAACCGGGTCCAGCAGCGCCTGACCGTGCCGCTGGAGGCGGTCACGACGTTCCAGGACCCTCCCGCCAATGTCGTACTGAGTTTCCTCGATGCCGAGCAGCTGCTCTCGGCGCAAGGATGGCCCGACGACGAGTCCGACGGCCCGGTGCGGGAAGTCGACGGGCCTGAAGCCGGCGATGAGGGGGCTCCCCCCCCGGGCGATGCCGGCGATGCCGAAGATGGCGACAACGTCATCGCCTTCGATAATTTCCGAAAGACCTGAAGCGCGCCGGTTCGTTGATCACGGCTGTAGCGTGCCCGAATTGGTCCGATGCCCCGGCTGGCGGCGGTCGCACCGGACTCAACCTGTGCGCCCCAATGCATGCACCTCCATCCATTATCTGGAATTCGCCGAAAATTTATGATAGATTTATCACAGTTGCCGGGGGTTGGGAGACGCGGCCGCACTTCATAACTAAGGATACTGAAAAAATGAGAACCGCTATTGTTGTTGCTGGCGTGACAGCCGGCTTGCTTGTGCTTGCCGGATGTTCCGGTCAGCAGTTGGGCGACGCCCGGGCGATTCAGCCCGCGGGAAGTGAATTCAACCAGAATCTGTACAGCGGTTACATCGGCCTTGCCGAATCCGAGTTTGGCGAGGGCGACTACCAGGATTCGGATGCCTTTGCGAACCGCGCGATTCAAGCGGGAACAGGCGACGGTGTTGCGCCCGAGGAAATTGCCGCCCGTTCGCTGCCGGCGGAGAATGCGGATGAGCTTTCCGACGCGCGCACCAGGCTGATGGAGGCGCTGGACGCCGGCGCCGGGGAACGGGATCCGGCCCGCGCGGCCGAGGCCCAGGTCATGTTCGACTGCTGGATGCAGGAGCAGGAAGAGAATCTCCAGCCGGCCCACATCGCGCGCTGCCGCGACGGTTTCAACGCGGCTCTCGATGCCATCGCGCCATCGGTGGCCATGTCCAAGCCGAAGCCGGATGCTGTCCGTTTCATCGTCTACTTCCCGACCGACAAGGCGGTATTGGACGACAACGCGCAGCAGGTGATCGCCGAGGCTCGCGCTGCCGCGGCCAAGCTCGGCCAGCCGGTCGTGAAGATTTCCGGCAACGCCGATACGGTCGGCGCGACGGAGTACAATCAGAATCTGTCGGAATTGCGGGCACAGGCCGTCGCGAAGGTTCTGGGCGAGGGCGACCTGCCCGTCAAGGCGGTCGTGACGGAGGCCCACGGCGAGTCCCAGCCGGCGATCATGACCGCCGACGAAATCGCCGAGCCACGCAACCGGCGTGTCGAGATTATCCTGGAGCCCTAGAACCGATCCGGGTTGACTGGAATCGCCTCCGGCGATCCACCGACCCGGTGAATCGGCTCTAATTCTTGAGATGTAGAGCGGATTCACGCGATTGATCGTGAGTACGATCAATCACGATCCGCTCTGGGCCGGCAACACGGCTCGCTTCCGTTGCGGTCAAGGCAATTGGGGGCAAACAGAACGGGGGTGGCGTGAGCCACCCCCGTATCCGTATGTCGCAGGGCGGCCGGCGCCCCGGATAAACCTATTTTTTGGGCTTCGGTTTCGCCTTCGGCTTTGCGCGGGCCTTCGGCTTGCCGCCCGATTTCGACGGGCTCTTGCTCCTGGTTCCCGATTTGGCCTTGGCCTTGGGTTTCGACGCGGTCTTCTTCTTGGGCGGCTTGGCCTTGCCGGGGCTGTCGTCGGCCTCGGCGGGCTCGACGGTTTCGAGGCTGGGCTGCTCATCCCCGGAGGACGGAACAACGGTCTCCGGCTCTGCCACGCCCGGATCCGACTTGCCGCGAAGCTTGTTCCACCATCCGGATGCGATTCCGCCGATATCACGCCCCGGAGAATCCGGAGTGTCCGCGTCCGTGGCGGGCGTTTCCGCTGGCGCGGCCTCGGTCTTCGGCTCCTCTACTGGTGGTTCCACCACCGGCTCCGGCTCCTGTGGCCCGGATTCCTCGATCACTCCCGTCTCTTCCACCGGAGAATCCGCCAACGGGACCGGGTCGTGCAGATCGCGGGCCACGGCCTGAGGTTCCTCGATCGGTAACTCGGCGACCGGATCCGGTTCCTGCGGCTCGTGGTCCTCGAAATTCGGCGCCTCCGCCGGCAGGTCCGCGACGGGGTCGGGCTCACGCGGCGTCTGGTCCTCTATTTCCGGCGCCTCCATCGGCAGATCCGGCACGGCGTCGAGCATGAAGGGATCCTGGCTCCCGGTGTCGTGCGGCTCGGCGGGCATGTCCGGCGCGCCTTCCGGCTCCGTTGGCATGTCGCCGGCGCGCGGCGGCCCCTTGCCGTCGTCGACGTCAGCGGCGGCCGGCAGCGGCAGGTCCGGCGCCGCGTCGTCGAACAGCGCCTCGAGCCCGGCTGCATCAACCTCGTCGCCCGGCAGTGCGCGGTCCTCGTCGATCACCCGGGCAGCCCATTCCGCATCTTCTTCCGCCATGGCGTCGCGCGCGTTCTCGACGGTCTCTTCGTCCGGCTCGTGCATCCGGTAGGCAACATGGCCCGACTTGCGGGCTTTCTCATCCAGAACCTCCCGCCAGCGTTCCGCGACCGACCGGCGGTCGCGACTCGCCTTCTTGCGGGCCTTGGTGTCGTCGTCTTCGGTCTCCGATCCGGCGAAGAAGGCGCCGTCCGTCTCCGATTCGTATGCGTTGAGGTCGGTCATCAGGGCCGAAAGCTGGTGCGCCCGGGCCTCGCCCTGGTCGGTCTTGGATGCGGCTGTAGTCTTGCGGCTCCTGCGCTCCTCGACAGTCAGCATCGGCGTCGCTTCGATGACGTCGGTGTGGAGAATCCGCGCAACGTCGAGCACCACCAACAGATTGCCGCGCAGACGGTAGATGCCGGAGCAAAGCTGCCGGACATTGTCTTCCATGGTCGACGGGGCCTTGTCGAAGTCGCGTTTCGGCAGCGTTCGCACGTCTCCGATCGCATCGACCAGCAGGGTATAGAGGTCGCCCTTGTGCTCGACCGTCACGCCCATCTGGCTTTCCCACGGCACTTCATCGTGGTTGTCCAGCAGCTTGCGCAGGTCAACGACGGTCACGATGCGACCGCGCAGGTTGAGGACCCCGGCGATCGCGGAGGGTGCCAGCGGCACCGGTGTGATCTCGGATGCCTCGACGATATCCTGGACCTGAAGAATCGGGATGCCGAACAGCTGGTCATCGACGATCATCGTCACCAGCTGGTCCTCGTTGTCACCCACAATCGTGGTATCCGCGATGGTCGCCACCGTAGCCATTGTCTTAACCTCGTGTTCTCAGCCCCGTCGAGGCAGGTTCTTCTTGTCATGGAGAACCGCCCGATACCGGTAGGATTCCTGTTTCGGTCAAGGCACGATAAGATATTTTCATTAACACGGCGTTTAAATCGGTCTGGGACGGCGTGTGTTCGCTGAATTGTCCTTGTGTGGGAACCCGGCCGCTGCGGACTGGAGGATCCGATTATGGGGGCGGAAAAAGGCGGAGTGGCGCAGGCAGACAACATCGCATGGCCGGACCCGAAGTCGCAGCGGATCGGAAAACGGTCGGTAACGGTTGCCGGGCACCGCACGAGCGTCTCGCTGGAGGAGGCATTCTGGGGAAATCTTCAGCGCATCGCGGACACGAGAGGCCAGAGCATCAGCGACTTGGTCACGCAAATCGACAGGGCGCGCAGCGGCAACCTGTCGAGCGCCATCCGGGTGTTCGTCCTGGCCGAAATCTCGGCCGGTCGGGGTCCCGGGACCGCTGACCCCTGACATCGTCGCGGCACCGGTAGTCGGATATCACCGGCTTTCCGCAGGTCACCCGTGGCCTGCGCGGCGGTCGCAGTCTGCATGGCCGGTACGGCATCCGGTCCCCGGGCTTCATTGGCGCTTGCGGAACGCGTGATATCTCGTAAGGTAGAATTTCGCCGAATCGCGATCCGACGTCGCCCTGGAATCGGGCAGGAGAAAGACCCAAATGGCCGAAATTGTCAATTTGAACCAGTACCGCAAGGGCCGCAAACGTTCGACGGCGGCTGCGGACGCATCGGCCAACAGGGCGCGCCACGGTCAAACCAAATCCGAAAAAAAGCGCGGTTCGGCTGAGCGCGACTTGAAGGCGAATTCGCTGGAAGGCAAGCGGCTGGACCACAGGGACCATCCCCCGGACACCGATTGATCCGGGGGCGGCGCGGTCGCCGAACTGCCGGGAGCGACTGGGTGGCGCCGCGTCCGCGGCGTCGAGGACGGGTTGGAAAAGGGCAGAGTCAGTCCATGGGCAAGGAAACAGTCATGGCTTCCGAACGAATGCCGAGGCTTCGGACGATCGATGTCGATCGGCCCTGGGCCTGGTTGGCGGCCGGTTGGCGGGACCTTGTCCGCGTGCCGGGGCTTAGTCTTGGGTACGGCATCGTGTTCAGTGCGGTGGGTTACGCGCTGGCCTACTGGCTGCAAGCGGCCGGCGCGCCATATCTGATTCTGCCGGCAACCGCCGGATTCGCGCTGATGGGACCGGCCGCGGCCGTCGGCCTGTACGATGTCAGCCGGCGCCTGGAAAGCGGCCAGCCGGTTACATTCGGCAAGATCGGTTCCGCTATTTTGTCCCGCGCCGATACCTTGGCGGCCATGGGGCTGGTCCTCATGCTGTTCTTTCTGGCGTGGATGGAAATCGCCCTGCTGATCTTCGCCTTCTTCTTCAGCGACCGGGCGATCAGCTCGGACAATTTCTTCGAACGGGTGTTCTTCGCCGCCGACAGCCTGCCGTTCCTGATCACAGGCACCGTGGCGGGCGGCATCCTGGCGGCCGTGGTGTTCGCGATCAGTACGATCTCCCTGCCGCTGCTGCTGGACCGGGACGTCGGCGTCCCGACGGCGGTCGCCACCTCGCTGCGCGCGGTACACCGGAACCACAAGGCGCTGGCACTATGGGCCATGATCATCGCGGTCTTCATGTCCATCGGCGTCGCCACGTTCTTCATCGGGCTGGTGCTGGCGCTGCCCCTCGTCGGATACGCGACCTGGCACGCCTACCGGGATCTGGTCGAGCCGGAAGATGCCGATCAGACGCGCAGCACCGCGTCTTCGGCTTGACGTCGGCGCAAAGAATCCGCCTCACACCCGCAGGATCTTGCCCGGGTTCATGATGTTGTCGGGGTCGAGGGCCATCTTGACGGCACGCATGATACTGACCGCCTCGCCCTGCTCGGCGACCAGGAAGTCCATCTTGCCGACGCCGATGCCGTGTTCGCCGGTGCAGGTGCCGCCCATGGCGAGCGCGCGGTGGACCATGCGCTCGTTGACGCCGTCGGCGCGGGCCACCTCGTCCGGGTCGTCCGGGTCGATGACGAACAGCACATGGAAATTGCCGTCGCCGACATGGCCGACGATGGGGGCCACGAGGCCGCTTTCGTCGATGTCCGCGCGGCTCTTGAGGATGCATTCGGCAAGCCGCGAGATCGGCACGCACACGTCGGACGAGATGCCGCGCTTGCCGGGGCGCAGTGCCATGCTCGCGAAATAGGCGTCGTGGCGCGCCTGCCACAGGGTGCTGCGGTCTTCCTGGCGCATCGCCCAGCGAAAATCGCCGCCGCCATGCTCCCGCGATATGCCCTCCACCATCACCGTCTGCTCCTCGACGCCGGCCTCGGTGCCATGGAATTCGAAGAACAGGGTCGGCTTGCGATCGTATTCCTCCAGCTTCGAATAGGCGATGCAGGCGCCGAGCTGGACCTCGTCCAGCAATTCGATGCGGGCCACCGGGATGCCGAGCTGAATCGTCTCGATCACCATGTCCACCGCGCCTTCCAGACTGTCGAACTGGCACACCGCGGCGGAGATCGCCTCGGGGATGCCGAACAGGCGGAGCTGCACCTCGGTGATCACGCCGAGCGTGCCTTCCGAGCCGACCAGGAGCCGCGTCAGGTCATAGCCGGCGGCGGATTTGCGGGCGCGACCGCCGGTGCGCACGACGCGGCCGTCCGGCATCACGGCGGTCAGGCCGAGCACAGCCTCGCGCATCGTCCCATAGCGCACTGCGTTGGTTCCCGAGGCACGCGTCGCGGCCATGCCGCCCAGCGACGCGTCGGCGCCCGGATCGACCGGGAAGAATAGCCCGCTGTCCTTGATGTAGGCGTTGAGCTGCTTGCGGGTGACGCCTGCCTGGACGCGGCAGTCGAGGTCCTCGGCGCTGAATTCGAGGATTTGGTCCATTCGGC
>CAJICD010000349.1_pt1 | contig 13612 bp, 15 predicted proteins | sample 9199521 | NCBI WGS metagenome assembly CAJICD01 (sample SAMEA7708321, study PRJEB35096) | sediment metagenome | biome: marine neritic benthic zone biome [ENVO:01000025]; feature: sediment [ENVO:00002007]; material: shallow marine sediment [ENVO:03000034] sea grass bed [ENVO_01000059] ...
ATGGGCTTCAATTGCGGCATCGTCGGCCTGCCGAATGTCGGCAAGTCGACGCTTTTCAATGCGCTCACGCAGACCGCGGCGGCGGATTCCGCGAACTATCCGTTCTGCACCATCGAGCCGAACACCGGGCGCGTCGCGGTGCCGGACGAGCGGCTGGAGCGGGTCGCCGAACTGGCGAAATCGGCGAAGGTGACCCCGACATTCCTCGAATTCGTCGACATCGCCGACCTGGTGCGCGGCGCCTCGAAGGGCGAGGGCCTCGGCAACCAGTTCCTCGCCAACATCCGCGAGGTCGACGCGATCGTGCACGTGCTGCGCTGCTTCGAGGGCGACGTCACCCATGTCGAGGCGACCGTCGATCCGATCCGCGATGCCGATACCGTCGAGACCGAACTGATGCTGGCCGACCTCGAGAGCCTGGAGCGCCGCATCGTGCCGCTGGAAAAGCGCGCGACGACCGGCGACAAGGAGGCGAAGGCGCAGGTCGCGATCATGCGCAAGGCGCTGGATTTGTTGCAGGAGGGGCGCCCGGCGCGCGAGGCGCGGCTCGACCCGGGGGAGCGCCGCCCGTTCGCGCTGCTGCGGCTGCTGACCGCGAAGCCGGTGCTCTACGCCTGCAACGTCGACGAGGACAGCGCCGCGACGGGCAACGCGTTCTCGGCCCGTGTCGCGGAACGGGCGGAGCGGACGGGCGCCGCCTGCGTCGTCATTTCGGCGGCCATCGAGGCCGAGGTCGCATCGCTCGATTCGGTGGCCGAAAAACAGGAGTTCCTGGAATCTCTCGGGCTCGAGGAAACCGGCCTTGCCCGCGTCATCCATGCCGGGTATGGGCTGCTCGACCTGATCACCTTCTTTACCGCCGGCCCGAAAGAGGCGCGGGCCTGGACCGTGCGGCGCGGCGCGAAGGCGCCGGAGGCCGCCGGCGTCATCCATACCGATTTCGAGAAGGGCTTCATCCGCGCCGAGACGATCTCGTACGAAGACTACGTCGCCCACGGCGGCGAGCAGGGCGCCAAGGACGCCGGCCGCATGCGGCTGGAGGGAAAGGACTACGTCGCCCGGGACGGCGACGTCTTCCTCTTCCGGTTCAACGTGTGATGCCGCATAATCCGGCCGGGAAAGGGAGGACATCATGGGCGGAACCCTCACACTCAAGGCATCCGACGGGCACGAATTCTCGGCCTGGCGGGCCGAACCCGCAGCGGCGGCGCGCGGCGGGCTGGTCGTCATCCAGGAAATCTTCGGCGTCAATTCGCACATCCGGTCGGTCGTCGACGGTTTCGCCGCCGACGGCTATACCGCCGTCGCGCCGGCACTGTTCGACCGGGTCGAGCGCGGCGTCGAGCTGGGCTACGATACCGACGGCATCGCCGCGGGGCGTGGCATTCGCGGGCAGATCGCCTGGGACGATGCGCTGGCGGACATTACCGCGGCCGTCGCGGCGCTGCCGGGCATGAAGGTCGGCGTGGTCGGCTATTGCTGGGGCGGCTCGCTGGCCTGGCTGGCGGCGACGCGGATTGCCGGCGTGGCCGCCGCGGTCGGGTATTACGGCGGCCAGATCAACGACTTCCGGGACGAGGCCCCGCGCTGCCCTGTGATGCTGCATTTCGGCACGGAGGACGCCAGCATTCCGATGGAGGCGGTGGAGGCCGTGAAGGCGGCACAGCCCGATGTCCCGGTGCATATCTACGCGGGCGCCGGACACGGCTTCAACTGCGACCAGCGCGGCAGCTACCACGCCGAGGCCGCCGCCACCGCCCGCGAGCGGACCCTTGCGTTCCTGAGCGAGAACGTGGGCTAACCGCCGAAGGCGACCACCACTCCGCAGGCGTCTTCCGGCGGCACGACCAGGGCACGGCCTGTGCGGATGCAGGCGGCCCCGGAGTCGGCGAGGCAGGACGCCGCGGCGGCCAGGTCGGCAACGGCGACGGTCATCCCGGCGATCGTTCCGTTCTCCCGTGCCGGCACGTCGATACCCCCGAATTCGTCCGCCAGCGCGTCCAGGGTCATGAAATCCAGCCGCGCGCTGCCGGTCTCGACCGCCAGCCGGCCGCCGGCCAGTGCGACCGCGTCCGCTCCGAATATCCGTGCCCAGCCCGCGGCCAGCGCCGCCGGCGCGTCGGCCACGATGGCGTAGGACGCGATTCCCGTCGCGGTGTTCGGGTGCGTGCACCATTCCGGCCGCCGCAGCAGATCGGGGGTCAGATGCTGGCACACGAAACTGGCCAGCCCCGGCGTCGCGCCGGCGTGCGGGTGCACGAGGCGGAATTCCGGAAGGACGGTGCCTTCGGGCGATTCGAGTTCGCGGGCAAGCTCCGCGACCGGCTGCGAGACGAGCCCTTCAGCCGTGAAGAATCCGTGGGTCGCGGCGGCGTCGGCGCTGCCCAGGGCCAGCTTGAGGACGCCCTCGCCGCGTTCGGCCAGAATACCGTCGAGCCCGGCGCTGTAGGCGCCCGTCTCGACGATGCCGAGCAGTTCGATGTAGTCGTCCAGGAACATGATGCAATAGTTGGCGGTAGCCCAGCCGATATGCCGGCCGCGCGGCGTCACGGTAAAGCCGAGACCCGCGTAGCGGGCCCGCGCCGCCTCCAGATCGAGGACGCCGACGACGCTGTGGTCGACGCCCGTTATCGCCGACGTGCCGGAGATGTCTGGCTGGGCCGCGTCAGCCACCCAGGACCCGTCCGGCCACCGCGTCCAGCTTCTTCAGCACCGCCGGGTCGCGCGCCTCGGGCGCGGTGATGAGCGCCGCATCCAGCGCCCGGTGGCAGCCCGCGCTGCACGCGCCGTCGCGCCCGCTGAGCAGCGGCGCCACCTCGCGCACCAACACCCGGGCCCGTTCGGCATTGTCGAGCAGCACCTTGATCACCGCGTCCACGGTGACGTCTTCGTGCCCCGGATGCCAGCAGTCGTAGTCGGTGACCATGGCGATCGTCGCGTAACACATCTCGGCCTCGCGGGCGAGCTTGGCCTCTGGCATGTTGGTCATGCCGATCACATCGCAGCCCCAGCTGCGGTAGAGCTCGGATTCGGCGCGGGTGGAGAATTGCGGGCCTTCCATGACGAGATAGGCGCCGCCGTGCACGGCGTTGATTCCGGTCCGGCGCGCGGCGGCCTCGATATGGCCGCCGAGCCGGCGGCAGACCGGGTCGGCCATCGAGACATGGCCCGCCATGCCGGTCCCGAAGAACGATTTCACGCGCGCGAAGGTGCGGTCGATGAACTGGTCGACGACGACGAAGGTCCCGGGGTCGAGCTCCTCCTTCAGCGAACCGACGGCGGACAGCGAGAGGATCTCGGTGACGCCGCTGCGTTTCAGCGCGTCGATATTGGCGCGGAAATTGATCTCGCTCGGCGGGATCCGGTGGCCGCGCCCGTGGCGTGGCAGGAACACCATCTTCTGGCCGGCCAGCTCGGCGAACATCAGCTCGTCCGACGGCGCGCCGAACGGGCCCTCGACCTTGCGCCATTCTACGGACTCCAGCCCGTCCATGTCGTAAATGCCGCTGCCGCCGATGATGCCGACGACCGGCGGCGTCCTCGCTTCGCCCATGAATCCCCCCAAGAGACTGCACGTTCCGTTGTGGCGCGAGTATCGGGCGAGACGCCGCCGGGATCAACCGGCAATGGCGCAACAGATAAGGGCCGCGGTCACGCCGCGGCCCTGCTGCAAATGATGCGGGTCGGGCGCGGGACTACTTCTTCACGTCCGACCAGACCCGACGTTTGACCAGGTAGGTCATGACGAACAGCACGCCCAGCACGGCAAGGACCCCGATGCCCATCGCCTTGCGCTCCTCGAGTTCGGGCTCGGCCGCCCAGGCGAGGAACGCGGTGACGTCCGCGGCCATCCGCTCGACCGTCGCCTCGGTCCCGTCGGCGTATTCCACCCCGCCTTCGTACAGCGGCGGCGGCATGGCGATCTGATGGCCGGGGAAGTACCTGTTGTAGCTCATGCCGTCCATCATCTCGACGCCCGCCGGCGGCTCGTCCTCGTATCCGGTCAGCAGCGCAAACATGTAATTCGCGCCGTTCTTTCGCGCCTTGGTCATCAGCGACAGGTCGGGCGGATAGGCGCCGTTGTTCGAGGCGCGGGCGGCCTGCTGATTCGGAAACGGCGGCACGAAACGGTCCGACGGCAGGGCGATGCGAACGAACATCTCACCCTGATCGTCCGGGCCGTCCTCGAGTTCGTAGTTGGACGCGTAGGCCTTGATCTCGTCCTCGCCATAGCCGAGCGCCGAAAGATCGCGGTACGCCACCAGGGCAAGGCTGTGACAGGAGGCGCAGACCTCCGTATAGACCTGCAGGCCGCGCTGCAGTTCCGCCCTGTCGAACGTGCCGAACGGCCCCGACCACGACCATGGCCGGTCAGGGATCTCGATCTTCTCGCCTGCGGCCCAGACGCCGCTCGCGCCGGCCAGGGCCGCCGCCGCGGCGATGACGAGGCTCCGCATCGTCCGCATCACGCCGCCTCCTCGAGTGCCGGTTCGCTGATGCTGGCCGGCACAGGTCTTGGTGTCTCCATCAGGCTGACCAGCGGGATCAGGATCAGGAAATGGGCGAAATACCATGCCGTGCCGGCGCGGCCGCCCCACACGAACCAGCCCTCCGCCGGGTTGGCGCCGATATAGCCGAGGAAGAAGCAGTCCGCCACGAAGATCCAGAAGAACAGGTTGTGGATCGGGCGGTATCGCGCACTACGCACTTTCGACCGGTCGAGCCAGGGCAGCACGAACAATATCGCGATCGAGGCGAACATCGCGATCACCCCGAGCAGCTTGTGCGGGATGGCCCGCAGGATCGCATAGAACGGCAGGAAGTACCATTCCGGCACGATATGCGCCGGCGTTTGCAACGGGTTGGCCTTGATGTAGTTGTCGGGCTCGCCGAAGAGATTCGGCGCGAAGAACACGACCGCGGCGAAGAAGATCAGGAACGCGATCAGCCCCACCGAATCCTTCGCGGTGAAATAGGGGTGGAAGGTGACGGTGTCGCGCGGCGACTTAACGTCGATGCCCTTGGGATTGTTCGAACCGGTGATATGAACCGCCACCACATGCAGCCCGACCACCGCGAAGATCACGAACGGCAGCAGGTAGTGCAGGGCGTAAAAGCGGTTCAGCGTCGGATTGTCGACCGAGAAACCGCCCCACAGCCAGGTCACGATCGCATCGCCGACCCACGGAATCGCCGAGAACAGGTTGGTGATGACGGTGGCGCCCCAGAAACTCATCTGGCCCCAGGGAAGCACGTAGCCCATGAACGCGGTGGCCATCATCAGCAGCAGAAGGGTGACGCCGAGCATCCACAGGAGTTCGCGCGGCGCGTGGTAAGAGCCGTAATACATGCCGCGGAAGATATGGATGAAGACGACGATGAAGAACATCGACCCCCCGTTCATATGGATATACTGCAACAGCCATCCGAAATTGACGTCGCGCCGGATCCGGTCGACGCTCTCGAAGGCGTGGTCCACATGCGCCGTGTACTGCATCGCCAGCACGATGCCGGTGACCACCATCAGCACCAGCACGACGGAGGCGAGCGCGCCGAAGTTCCACCAGTAATTCAGGTTCTTCGGCATCGGGAAGCGGTTGTATTCGTGATCCAGATAGGTGAAGACCGGCAGCCGGTCGTCGATCCAGCGGATCAGCGGATTCTTGAATTCCGTCCTGGTTGCCATAACCCCGCCCCCTATCCGATGCGCACGATGCCGTCGCCAATGAAGGTGTGGTGCGGCACTTCCAGATTCTCGGGCGCCGGGCCCTTGCGGATACGGCCCGACATGTCGTAGTGCGAGCCGTGGCAGGGGCAGAACCAGCCGCCGAATTCGCCTTTCGGATCGCCCGTCTTCTGGCCCAGCGGGATGCAGCCCAGATGCGTGCAAACACCGACCATGATCAGCCATTCGGGCCGCTGGACGCGCGCCTCGTCGGTCTGCGGATCGGGCAGGTCAGCGGCGTCGTCCGCCTTCGCCTGCCGGATCTCCTCGGCGGTGCGATGGCGAATGAACACCGGCTTGCCGCGCCACTTTACGGTGATGCTCTGGCCCTCTTCGATCGGGCCCAGGTCGACCTCGATCGAGGACAGCGCCAGCACGTCCGCGGCCGGGTTCATGCTGTCGATGAGAGGCCACGCGAAGGCCAGACCGAGGCCCGCGCCGACACCCATGGTCGCCAGGTACAGAAAATCCCGCCGCGGAGGTTGCTCGTCATCCGTACCGGAGGTCTGAACCTCTTCCGCCATACATCCATCCTCGCCACTGATGCGCCGCCCGCGGAGCGCGCGCGGCACCCGAATTGCCCCCTGCGGCGGCCGAACAACAGCGCTGTGCCGCCGCGCCGCGCCCCGTATAATGCAATTCCCGGCGGAAAGCAAAGCCCCCGGCGTCCAATTCTGTCGAAATCGCGATCTGCTCGAAATATGCGCCTCGCCCTGTATCAGCCCGACATTCCGCAGAACACCGGCGCGGTGCTCCGGCTGGCCGCCTGCATGGGCATCGGCGTCGATATCATCGAGCCGTGCGGCTTCGTGTGGTCGGACCGCCACCTGCGCCGCGCCGGCATGGACTACCTGGACCGGGTCACGCTGACGCGGCACCCGTCGTGGAGCGCTTTCGTGCGGGGCCGCAGCGGGTCCGGGCGCCTCGTGCTGTTGACGACGCGGGCCCCCATCGCGCATACAGCCTTCGCCTTCAGCGCCGACGACACGCTGTTGCTGGGCCGCGAGAGTGCCGGCGTGCCCGACGAGGTGCACGCGGCGGCGGACGCCAGCATACGGGTGCCGCTCGCCGCCGGAACGCGGTCGCTCAACGTGGCGATGGCGGCGGCAATGGTGCTCGGGGAGGCGTTGCGGCAATGCAGCGGCTTTCCGCGGGAGGATTAGGTCAGGGAGCCGGGACGGGACATGAACGAAACACAGCAGAGGCAGCATGAGGCCCGGACCTGGTTCGAGGCCCTGCGGGACGATATCTGCGCCGCCTTCGAGGCGCTCGAGGACGAGCTCACGGGCCCGCTGTCGGACCGCCCGGCCGGCCGGTTCGACCGCACGTCGTGGGAGCGGCCCGATCCGTCGGGCGATGGCGGCGGCGGTGTGATGTCGGTGATGCGCGGCAGGGTGTTCGAGAAGGTCGGGGTCAACGTCTCGACGGTGCACGGCACATTTTCGGATGAGTTTCGCACGCAGATCCCCGGCGCCGGCGGCGACGGCCGATTCTGGGCCAGCGGCATCTCGCTGGTCGCGCACATGCAGTCGCCGCTGGTGCCGGCGGTGCACATGAACACCCGCCACATCGTGACCGGGAAAAGCTGGTTCGGCGGCGGCGCCGACCTGACCCCGACCTTCCCCGACAACCGGGACACCGCGGCCTTCCACGCCGCCCTGAAGGCCGCGTGCGACGGGCACGATCCCGGCTATCACGAACGCTTCCGGAAATGGTGCGACGAGTATTTCTTCCTCCAGCATCGCAACGAGCCGCGCGGCGTCGGCGGCATCTTCTTCGACAATCTGGACAGCGGCGACCGGGACGACGACTTCGCCTTCACGCAGGACGTCGGACGGGCGTTTCTCGGGGTCTATCCGGGCATCGTCCGGCGCCACATGAACGAGAACTGGACGGATGAACAGAAGCAGCACCAACTGGTGCGCCGGGGGCGTTACGTGGAATTCAACCTGCTCTACGACCGGGGCACGAAATTCGGGCTGATGACCGGCGGCAACGTCGAGGCCATTTTGATGTCCATGCCGCCGGAAGTTCGTTGGCCTTAGGGCGCATTTGACCTAGACTCCCCCGTGTCGATGCGGAGACGGGATACGGACATGCGGAGGCTTTACTGGTTGGTTGCGCTCGGGCTGGCGCTGTTGGCCGCCGGTCCTGCGGCGTTCGCCCAGCAGGCGCTGCCCGACGCGCTGAACGGCGAGTTTCGCGGCACGCTCTCGGGCTATGGCGGCGAGGCCGACGGCGCGTTCACGGTGACGATCCGGAAGGGCAGCGGCGGATTCTCGGTGACCTGGCCGCCAAGAATCGTTGCGGCGTTCGAACCGGCGGGCCGCCCCGGTGTGTTCAAGACGACAGAAGACGTACATATTCTCGACGGCCAGCCCGTCTATTGGGCGCGCGTCGTAGACCAGATCCTGATCATCTATTCGGCGCAGATCGACGAACATGGCGGCTATCACATCGACAATTTCACGTATGTGCCGACGGCGGACGGCCTGGAACTGGAAGTCCGGCAGGTCATGACCGGCGCGGCGCCGAAATTCTCGAGCGGAAAGCTGACGCGTTATGGCGGTTAGGCGGCAGTGTGTCCGGGCGCTGTGCGGCGCGTTCGCGGCCGTCCTGTTGCTGACGGCGCAGGCCGGCGGCGCCGAACGCGGCGCCACGATCGACGATTTCTTCGGCACCTATGTCGGCAACGCGCGGCTCGAGTACGAGGACGAGTTCCGCGACATCATCGTGGCCATCGAGCCGGCCCGCAAAGGGTTCTCGATCTACACCTCGACCGTCATCCGCAAAGGGCCGGTGCGCGCCATCGAGGGCGTTAAATGGCGCTCGGAAACGCAGGTCTTCGTGCAGTCGGGCACGCCGAACCTTTACGAGCCGATGCTGCGCGAAAGCATGTTCGCACAGCGCCGCCGCCCCAACCTGCTTGACGGCGACACGGTCGCCTGGGCCAGCATCCGCGGCCGCACGCTGGGTATCTACGCACTCAACGTGCTGGCGGACGGGCATTACGAACTGCGCATCTACGAGCGCACGCTGACCGAGCTCGGTATGGACCTTGAATTCACCCGCTACAGGGACGGCGTCGCGGTGCGCAAGCTGACCGGGCTGCTGGCCCGCACCGACGACGACTGATCACGGCGCGGCGCCGGCAAGGTCCGCCAGACGGCCGAGGCACGCTTTTCGGCCGGCCGCGAAATCACCCTCGATCCACCATGACTCGACCGACCGCAGCATTTCCCCCACCGCCGCCCCCTCGGCAACGCCGAGCCGCTTGACGTCGCGCCCGGTGAGCGGGAATTTCGGCCGCTCCCAGCCGTCGGCCGCCGCCGCCAGGTCGCGCCAGCCCGCATCGTCGGGCGCGGCGCGGCCGTCCGCCCAGGCGACCAGCGCCAGGTCGGTCCAGGTCGCGGCGCCCAGGCGATAGAGCGCGCGGCGGCGCGCGGGCCCGTCCATATCCGGGGTCACGGGCGTATCCGGCTCCGCGATCGCAACCAGCCGGTCGCGCTCCTCGTTGGAAAGCCGCAGGCCCTGCGCAAGATGCCGTGCGGTATCGGCACCGACGGGCAACAGCGCGGCCAGCCGGCGCAGCGGATCGTTCAGCCCCAGCGCCGCCTCGACCGCGACCAGCCGGGCCAGCCGGTCGATCGCGGTGGCGTGGGCCAGGAAATGCTCCAGCACCCCCTCGTCGCGCATCAGCCGCACGATCGAGGCCGGCTCCGGCGCCGCCAGCAGTTTGAGGAGCTCCACCCGCACCCGCTCGGCCGACAGCCGCGGCAGCAGGTGCGCCATCTCGCGGCAGGCGGCAAGCGAGTCCGGGTCCGGCGGCGGCGTTCCGTAATGGGCATAGAACCGGAAGAACCGCAGCAGCCGCAGCACGTCCTCGCCGATCCGCCGATTCGGGTCGCCGACGAAGCGCACGCGGCCGGCGCGCAAATCCGCCACACCCCCGAACGGGTCGTGCAGCAGCCCGCCGGGCTCCAGCGACAGGGCGTTCATGGTGAAGTCGCGGCGCGCCGCGTCGGCCTCCCAGTCGTCGGTGAATGCGACGACGGCGTGGCGGCCGTCGGTCGCAACGTCGTGCCGCAATGTCGTCACCTCGTACGGCCTGCCGGCCGAAACCGCCGTCACCGTACCGTGGTCGATGCCGGTCGGCACCGCCTTTAGCCCGGCGGCCTCGAGCAGCTCGACGACCCGTTCGGGCGGCGCGTCCGTGGCCAGGTCGATGTCGGAGATCGCGCGGCCGGCGACCGCATCGCGCACGCAACCCCCGACGAACCGCACGGTGGCGCCACCGGCGCCCAGCGCATCGAGTACGGCGAGGGTTTCGGGCGCTTCCATCCACGGCTGGAGTTCGATCCGGATGTCGGTCATGGTCCGCGCATCACCGGTGCGAAGATGCCTCTGCTGTCCCGGCGCGGCCTCACCGGCCGTCCAGGATATCGACGAAATTGACCAGCATCGCCGCCGTCGCGCCCCAGATATAGCGGTGTTCGTACTGCAGCACGTAGAACGACCGCTGCACGCCACGGAACTCCCGGCTCCGGCGCTGGTGATTGCCGCGATCCATGACGAAGGACAGCGGCACCTCGAAGACCTCGGCGACCTCGAACGGATCGGGGTCGATATCGAACGGCGGGTGTACGAAGCCGACGGCGGGCGTGACGATGAAACCGGTGCGCACGATATAGGTATCGAGCCGGCCGATCAGCTCCACCCTGGCCGGCGAGAGGCCGACCTCCTCCTCCGTTTCGCGAAGCGCCGCCGCCTCGGGGCTCTCGTCGCCGTCGTCGATGCGGCCGCCCGGAAAGCTGATCTGGCCGGCATGGTCGTGCAGATGGTCGGTGCGCTGGGTCAGCAGGATCGTCGGTTCCTCCGGGTGCAGCACCAGCGGCACCAGCACCGCGGCCGGGGTCAGCGGCCCCGGCGGCTCGATCCCGGGGTTGAGGTCGTGGTCGCCATGCGGCGTGCGCTCCTGCCGCTCGGCGCGCCATTCGGCGGCGCGCTCGATGCGCTCGGCGATCGCCCGGTGCGGCGGCGGCGGCGGCCTCATGCGCAGTCCCCCAGCTCGAACCAGACACCGTCGCTCCACACGCCCAGCACCGTCCGGCCATTCCGGCGCGCGGGCTCGGCGATGTCGGCGAGTTCGTAATACACGGAGCGGACGATCAGGGCGTCCAGGCCGTCGCGCACCCGGACATAGGGGGACGGCTCGCCGCTTTCGGGATCGAAGGTCACGGCGATCGGATGATCGGGACCGGCGGTCACCCAGTCGCCGAAATTGTTGCGGAACCGCAGCGTCATGTCCTGCCCTTCGCCCTCGACGGCGATCTCGACCGCGGTGAACGGTGCGTCGTCGACCTCGATCGTGCCGCGCTCGGCCGGCGTTTCCAGCCAGTAGCGGCCCGCCTCGTCGCGCCGCAATACGGTCGAGAAGAGCCGCGCGAGTTCTATGCGCCGGATCGGTGAGCCGCGGTAGAACCACACGCCGTCGCGCGCGATGCGGATCGGAAACGCACCGTTGCCGTCGGCGGCAAGCGGCGGCGTACCGGCCTCGTCCGGTGCGCCGCCTTCGGCCGATTCTCTCACATTCGCTCGATCTGGCTCTTGTCTTATCATCGTCTCGCCATATACCTGTTATAGTAATATTCACATGCGATTAATATCCGCACCATATTAAGAGACCGTAACACTGGAGATAGGCGTGAGCAGCACCGATACAAACCCCCCGGCGCCCCAGGGCAATGTTGACGCCGAGGCGCGCCGGCTTGCCGGCGAGATCGAGAAACTCGGCCATACGCTCGAGACCACGCGCGAGCATATCGGCCGGATCATCTTCGGCCAGCAGGAGATCGTCGAGCAGACGCTGATCACGCTGCTGTCCGGCGGCCACGCGCTGCTGGTCGGCGTGCCGGGCCTGGGCAAGACCAAGCTGGTCGAGACCCTGGGGCAGGTGCTGGGCCTTGGCGAGCGGCGCGTGCAGTTTACGCCCGACCTGATGCCGGCGGACATTCTGGGATCCGAAGTGCTCGAGGAATCCGAGACCGGCACCCGCAGCTTCCGCTTCATCGAGGGCCCGGTGTTCTGCCAGCTGCTGATGGCCGACGAGATCAACCGCGCCAGCCCGCGCACCCAGTCGGCCCTGCTGCAGGCGATGCAGGAACACAGGGTTTCGGTGGCCGGCCACTACCATCCCCTGCCGTCGCCGTTCCACGTGCTGGCAACACAGAATCCGCTTGAACAGGAGGGCACCTATCCGCTTCCCGAGGCGCAGCTGGACCGGTTTCTGCTGGAAATCGACGTCGGCTACCCGGACGAGGACGATGAACGCCGGATGATGACGGTCACGACCGGGCTGGGCGAGGAGACCCCGACCGCCGTGTTCGACGGCGAGTCGCTGATCGCCGCGCAGCGCCTGGTGCGCCAGTCACCGGTCGGCGAAAAGGTGGCGGACGCGATCCTGACGCTCGTTCGGTCGGGCCGGCCGGAGAGCAGCGACATTGCCGAGATCAAGGCGCATGTCGCCTGGGGACCGGGGCCGCGCGCCAGCCAGGCCCTGATGCTGGCCTGCCGTGCCCGCGCCGTGCTGGAAGGACGCCTCGCCCCGTCGATTGAGGACGTGGTCGCCCTGGCCGGCCCGGTGTTGCGCCATCGCATGGCACTGAATTTTGCGGCCCGCGCCGAAGGCGTGACGATCGAGCAGATCATCGCCCGGCTTGCGGAGCCGCTGGCCTGACCGCGAGGAGGCGGATGCAGGGCGTCATACGAAATCGACCGGCGGCCGGGCGCCGGCAGGAAGCCGAACGGCTGGGCGGCGCGTTGCCGCCGCTGCTGGTCGCTGCGGACCGGGTCGCCCAGACCGTGGCGCAGGGCGTGCATGGCCGGCGGCGCGTCGGCCAGGGCGAATCGTTCTGGCAGTTCCGCCGCTACGAACCCGGTGATTCGACGACCAGCATCGACTGGCGGCAGTCGGCGAAGTCGCAGGCCGTGTTCGTCCGCGAGCGTGAGTGGGAAGCGGCGCAAAGCGTCTGGCTGTGGCGCGACGCCTCGCCGTCGATGGAATACGCGTCGGGCGCCGAGCTGGTTACCAAGCGTGAACGCGCGGACCTGCTGCTGCTGGCCACTGCAGCGCTTCTGGTGCGCGGCGGCGAGCGTGTCACGATGCTGGGCGGCGGCCAGTTGCCGACCACCGGCCGCGCCGGCTTCAACCGTGTTGCCGACGCCGTGCTGAACGACGATCCGGGCCATGAGAGCCTTCCTGCGGTCGCGCCCCTGCCTCGCGCCGCGCATGTCGCGCTGTTCGGTGATTTTCTGTCGGACATCGAGGATTTCCGCGCGATCGTGACCGGCTATGCGGGCCGCGGCGTGCGCGGCCAGATCGTCCAGATACTCGACCCGGCGGAGGAGAGCCTGCCGTTCAAGGGACGGGTCCGCTTCGCCGGTTTCGAGGGCGAGGGTGAAGCCCTGATGGGCCGGGTGGAGGCCGTGCGCGACGGCTACCGCGACCGGCTCGCGGCCCACCGCGATGCGATCCGTGAAATCGCCCGACGGGCCGGCTGGGGCTTCATCCTGCATCACACCGATCATCCGCCGCAGACCGCGCTGCTGCCGCTCTATACGGCAATGGCGGGCATGGTCGAGTGGACGGGGCGCAAGTGATGCTCGAGCTCGGACCCATCGCCTTCGCATCGCCTGCCATGCTGCTGGCGCTGCTGCTGCTGCCGGCGCTGTGGTGGCTGCTGCGCATCACCCCGCCGATGCCGCGCATATTGCGCTTCCCGCCGATTCGCCTGTTGTTCGGCCTGCAGTCGAAAGAGGAAACCCCGGCCACCGCGCCGCTGTGGCTGATCCTGCTGCGCCTGACCATGGCGGCGCTGCTGATGATCG
>CAJICD010000442.1_pt1 | contig 13536 bp, 12 predicted proteins | sample 9199521 | NCBI WGS metagenome assembly CAJICD01 (sample SAMEA7708321, study PRJEB35096) | sediment metagenome | biome: marine neritic benthic zone biome [ENVO:01000025]; feature: sediment [ENVO:00002007]; material: shallow marine sediment [ENVO:03000034] sea grass bed [ENVO_01000059] ...
GTTCGAGGAGTTCGGCGGCGGCCGAACGGTGACCCAGGCGCCGTTCCCGCGCATCCCCTATGCCGAGGCCATGGCAAAATACGGCTCCGACAAGCCGGATTTGCGCAATCCCCTGGTCCTCTCGGACGTGACCGAGGCCTTCCGCGGCTCGACCTTCGGCATCTTCGCCAAGGCCATCGAGGGCGGTTCGGTCGTCAAGGCGATCCCCGCGCCCGGCGCCGGCGGCAACCCGCGCAGCTTCTTCGACAAGCTGAACGACTGGGCGCGCTCGGAGGGCGCCCGCGGGCTCGGCTACATCATCCTCGAAGCCGGCGGCGGCAAGGGGCCGATCGCCAAGAACCTCGACGAGTCGCGGGTCGCCTCGATCATCGAGACCACGGGGCTGGGCGATGGCGACGCGGTGTTCTTCGCCTGCGACCACCCGGGCAAGGCCGAGGCCTTCGCCGGCACGGTGCGCGACAAGCTGGGCGCCGACCTCGATCTGATCGAGAAAGATGCGTTCCGGTTCTGCTGGATCGTCGACTATCCGATGTTCGAGCTTGACGAGGCGACCGGCGAAATCGGCTTCAGCCACAATCCCTTCTCGATGCCGCAGGGCGGCATGGAGGCCTTGGAGACGATGGATCCGCTGGAGGTCAAGGCCTGGCAGTACGACATCGTCTGCAACGGCGTCGAGCTGTCGTCCGGCGCGATCCGCAACCACTTGCCGGAAATCATGTACAAGGCCTTCGGCATCGCCGGCTACGGGCCGGAAGAGGTGGAATCGCGCTTCGGCGGCATGCTCAGCGCGCTCAAGTTCGGAGCCCCGCCGCATGGCGGCTCGGCGCCCGGAATCGACCGCATTGTCATGCTGCTGGCCGACGAGCCGAACATCCGCGAGGTCGTTGCCTTCCCGATGACTCAGACCGCCGAGGACCTGATGATGCAGGCCCCGGCGCCGATCGACCAGAACCGCCTGCGCGAGTTGCACATCCGCGTCCAGCTGCCGCCGAAGAAGGTCGAAGACAAGCCGGAATAGCAGGCGCTTTGCCGCGTTAAGGTCTGTTCGGCGGCCCGTCGGGGCCGTCCCGCCTGCTTGCGTCACGCGGCCCTGTTGCCGGGGAGTCGCAGATGTACGGCATGTTAACCAATTCCCTTTACGTCGATTTCACACATCGCTGCTAGCCTCAATCCGGTTATCAGAGGGCGTGGCATGTCGTGTTGAAGAAAAAGAAAGTAGTGAGAATTATAGGAAAAAACACCGATAATTCGTTGGATACATCGCGTCCTCTAGAGATATCTTGTTAATTTCTTTTTAATCAAGATCATTGGCCTGCATCGGTTGCATATTAAATAAAATGAAGCCCGAATTGGAGGCGATAATACTTGCTGAGAAACGCCCTTGGGTATTTTATCTGAGCGGGGAGCAAGACGGAATTTAGATGAACGCTGCATTACTCAAGAAATTTTCGATTGCCGCTCTTTTCGTGTGTTTTCTGGGCGGCTGTTCCGTCTCGCCGACTGTCGACGCAGCGTCCTGGACGGTTGGCGGCATCAGCTATCTCCTGACAGGCAAGAGTGCGGTGGACCACGCCGTTTCGGTGGCGGCGGGCCAGGACTGCGCAATGACACGCATGGTCAAGAACAAGCGGGTCTGTGTGCCCCTCGACGAGAATGTCGCGGGCGACCGGCTGGTTTTCGAGTTCAACGGTTCGTCCCGGATCGGCGGTTCGATGGATCAGCTCGCCGATGGCGACCCGCTGCGTGTCAATCCGGCGATCGCGGATATTGTAGAGCCACTGGGCGCATCGGTTATGGTCGAGGCCCGCTCGTCGGCGGTCGCGGCGGTGGCTGCCGACACGATGCCGATTCACGCGGTGACGGGCGGTCCGGAAAAGGGCAGCTGGATCGCCGGTTTCTCGGCGCTGAGCAAGAGCAAGGCGGCGATGCCGATGACCTCGCCCGATCTGGCGACACGACTCTGGCTACCGGTGGAGTGAGCCGCGCCATCGGCGTCCCTCCAATGCGTACATGGCAATCGACGGCGGGGTTTCCCCGCCGTTTTTGATTCGCCCGGGCCGCCGCAAGGAGGCCGGGCGTTGATCCGGCGGCTCGCATGCGCTATCCGCTTTAGCGGGCGTGGTTCCGTCGACCCGGCGGCCGTGGCGGCGGGCCGGCCGTAACGTCGCTGGCTTGCCGGGCAAACGCGAAACCGAACGATCATGCTTCGAGGGCAGAGACGCGTATGAAGATGATACTGGTCATCGCGGCGGGTGGCGCCCTGGGGGCGGTCGCCCGCCATTACGTCAACAATCAGGTGACCGCCTGGTTCGGCGACGGGTTCCCGTGGGGCATCCTGACCGCGAACGTGGCAGGATCCTTCGCGATGGGTGTGCTCGCCGGTGTGACGGCGCTGGCCTGGTCTCCGCCGCCGGAGCTGCGCACCTTCATCGTCGTCGGGTTTCTCGGGGCCTTCACGACCTTTTCCACCTTTTCGCTTCAGGTCGCGCTGCTCTACGAGCGCGGCCAGATAGCGCTGGCGGCCGTTTATGTCGCCGCCTCGGTGCTTCTTGCTGTCGGCGCACTGTTCGCGGGCCTGGGGCTGGTCAAGAGCATCGCCTTATGAGCGGGGTCGAGACCGTCGAGGTCGCGGCCGACGAAAGCGACCTGCGGCTCGATCGATGGTTCCGCCGCCATTATCCGGCGCTCAAGCATGGCCGGCTCGAAAAGCTCCTGCGCACCGGCCAGATCCGGGTCGACGGCAAGCGCGCCCAGGCCGGGTTGCGGCTGTCCCCCGGGCAAAAGGTGCGCGTCCCGCCGCAGGCAGTCGCCGCGGCGCTGGTGGAGCCCGTGAAGCCTGCAACACCGGACAAGGCCGATCGGGATTTCGTCCGGTCGCTGGTCATTCATCGCGACGACGACATCATCGCGCTCAACAAACCGCCGGGCCTGGCCGTGCAAGGCGGGACGGGAACCACGCGGCATCTCGATGCCATGCTGGATGCGCTGCGGTTCGGCGGCAAGGAGCGGCCCCGGCTGGTCCACAGGCTGGACCGGGATACCAGCGGGGTCTTGGTGCTGGCGCGCAGCGCGGCGGTCGCAGCCCGGCTCGGCCGTGCCTTCCAGGGCCGGAAGATTCGCAAGATCTACTGGGCGCTTGTGGTTGGACTGCCGGAGCCGGCGCAGGGCCGGATCGATCTTTCGCTCGAGAAACGCCCGGGTCCCCGTGGCGAGCGCATGGCGGGCGGCGACGGAGCAGGAAAGCGCGCCACGACGCTCTACCATGTGCTCGAAGACGCCGGTCAGACGGTCGCCTGGCTCGCCCTCTGGCCGCTGACCGGACGGACCCATCAGCTTCGCGCCCACTGCGCCGCGATCGGACACCCGATCGTTGGCGACGGCAAGTACGGGGGGCCTGAGGCGTACCTGCCGGCCGCGGAGGTGGCCCGGCGCCTGCACCTGCACGCGAGGGAGTTGTCCCTGCCGCATCCCTCGGGCCGGGGCGATCTTCACCTGCTGGCCGAACTTCCGCCGCACATGGCGGTGAGCTGGCGGTTTTTCGGGTTCAATCCGGAATTGGCCGGCGATCCGTTCGACGTGCCGGGTCAAGGCGGCGGATGACCGCAACATCCGCAGTTGCCGCACTGGTGGCGCACTGGAAATTGCGCCCCGATGGCACTATGTCTGTGTAACGGGACCGTACAGCGAACGCCTTCATGAAAACACGCGAATCGCCCTCACCCTGCCTTGCGGTCTTCGACTGCGACGGGACGTTGGTGGACAGTCAGCACAACATCGTGGCCGCAATGACGGAGGCCTGGCGCGCCTTCGGTCTTGAGCCGCTGGCCGGCACCGAGGTGCGGCGCGTCGTCGGCCTGCCGCTGGTCGACGCGATCGCGGTTCTGTTTCCCGACGGCGAACGCAGGGACCACATCGCGCTGAGTGATCTTTACAAGGATGCTTTCCGCACGCTCCGCCATCAGCCCGACCATCACGAGCCGCTTTACCCCGGCGCGGTCGAGACCCTCGACAACCTCGAATCGGAGGGCGTCCTGCTCGCGGTCGCGACGGGCAAGTCCCGGCGCGGACTGGTCGCAACACTGGACCGGCACGGTCTGGCAGATCGCTTTACGGTGCTCAAGACGGCGGACGACGCGCCCGGAAAACCCAATCCCGACATGTTGCTTGCTGCCATGTCCGAGACCGGCGCCAGCCAGGAAACGACCGTCATGATCGGCGATACGGTCTTCGATATTGAAATGGCGGTGAATGCACGGATTCCGGCGATCGGAGTGAGTTGGGGATATCATGATCCGGCGGAACTCGTTTCGGCCGGCGCCAGTGAAATCGTCGACCGGTTCGGCGTCGTCGTGCGCGCCGCCGCCACTCTATGGGGAGATTGAGATGCGATTCGGTAGGATTCTCAAATACGTACTGATCGGCGTTCCTCTTCTTGTCGTCCTGATCTTCGCCGTTGCGATCGCGGTGCTCATGACCGTCGATTTCAATCAATACAAGCCCCTGATCGCCGAGGAGACAAGGAAGGCAACCGGTCGCGACCTGGTAATCGCTGGCGATCTCGAACTGGACATCTCGCTCACGCCGGCGGTGTCGGTGGCGGGCGTGACCCTGTCGAACGCCAATTGGGGCTCACGGCCGGAAATGATTGAGGTCGAACGCTTCGAGGCGCAGATCTCAGTGATCCCGGTTCTGTTCGGTGTGATTGATATCAAGCGGATCGTGCTGATCGGGGCCGACATTTTGCTGGAGGTCGACAAGACGGGTCGCGCCAATTTCGTGTTCGCGGCGCCCGGTGCGGCGGCGCCCGGAACGCCCAAAACGGCCCCCGCGCCTGAGGCTGCGGAAGAGGGCGGCCCCACGATTCCGGTGATCCGGGAGGTCGTGGTCCGCGATTCGGCGCTTACCTATACCGACGCCACGGCCGGTGCCAGCCACAGCGTTGCCATAGATATGCTGACCCTGAGCGGCGACGGCGCGTCTGATCCGATGGAAGTGCTGTTTGAGGGCAGCTACAACAAAGCCGCCATAAAGCTGAACGGGACGCTGGGCGCTCCGGCGGATGTGCTTGGGGGCAAGCCGCTGCCGATCGACCTGGCGATGCAGGCCGGCGGCGCCGAAGCCACGGTAAAGGGAAAGATCGCCCAGCCGATGGCGGCAAAGGGGATCGAGCTCGCGGTTGCGGTAAGCGGCAAAGAGCTCGGCGACCTGTCCGCGCTGGCGGGCACGGAAATTCCCGGCTTGGGCGGCTACTCCCTGGCTGCGCGCGTGACGGGCGATCCTGCCTCGGAGATCCATCTGAACGGCCTGAAGGTGGCGCTGGCGGGCAGCGATGTCGCCGGCGCCGTTACGGTCAATCTTTCCGGCAAGCGGCCATTCATCGACGCCAATCTTACCTCGAACAGGATCGACCTGACCGCACTTGGCGGCGCGGCCGGAGGTAGTGCCGCTGCCGGCGGCGGCGCGGCGCAGCCGGCATCGGGGTCCGACAGGATCTTCCCGAACGATCCTCTGCCCCTGGAAGGCTTGCGCGCCGTAGACGCCAGGCTGCGGTTCAACGCCAAGACCATCATCGCCGCGGGTGCAAGGCTCTCGAACGCGAATGTCGGCCTCTCGCTCAAGGGTGGCAATCTGAACGTTAAACCGCTCAAGGCGGGTATTGCGGACGGCACCATCGACGGAACGGCCAGCCTCGACGGTCGCAAGAAAGCCGCCGGCCTCATTATCAAGACGACGATGCGGAAAATCGATCTGAACCGCTTGCTGGGCGAACTGGGGATCACCGAGGACGTCGAGGGCAGGGCAAACGTCAATATCGATGTTGCGGGCCGCGGGACGACCGTGCGCCGGATCATGGGTTCGCTCAACGGCCGGGCTGGCCTGTTGATGGGTAAGGGACGGATGAAGGACACGTTCCTGCAATCCATGCTGGGCGGTTCGGGCATGTTGATGAACCAGGTCCTCGACAAGGGCCAGAAGGGCTACACGGTCGTTGAATGCGCGGTGGCCGACTTCAGGATCAGCAAAGGCATTGCGACAGCCAAGGCGCTTTATCTCGATATCGACCCCCGGGGCGTTATCGGCAGCGGCAACGCGAACCTGGGCATGGAGACGCTCGATCTTCTGGTCGATCCGCGCAAGAAGAGGAGCATGGGCAAACCGGTCCTGCCCATGCGCATCAAGGGAACCTTCCTTGCGCCCACATACAAGATCGATGAGAAGATCGCGGCGCAGAAACTGACAAAGGCGCTGGGCATCGAATTGCCGCCCGCCCTGACCGGTGGCCAGCAGCAGGCGGAGGCGCCTCTGATTGAGGGGCCGTGCGCGCCGCCCGAGCCCGCCGCGGCTCAGCAGCCGACCCAGCAGCAGACCGCGCCGACGGCACCGGCCCAGCCCGAGGATGTGCTGAAGGACGCCGAAGAGCAATTGAAAAAGGGGCTCAAGGGCCTGCTCGGCCAGTGACGAAACGGTTCTACGCCGAGGCCGCCGTCACGCCGCTGGATGACGGCCAGTGGGGCGTTGCGCTTGACGGCAGGCCGATCCGCACGCCGGCCGGCGCGCTGCTGTTGGTACCAACCGAGGCCCTGGCCCGGGCGATCGCCGCCGAATGGGAGGCGCAAGGGGAAGACCTGCAACCATCTTCCATGCCCATGATGCGCCTTGCTGCCACGGCGATCGACCGCATCGGGCGCGAGCGGGAGGCGGTCGTGGAACAGATCGCCGCCTATGGGGACAGTGACCTTCTGTGTTACCGGGCGGATATTCCCGGGGAACTGGCCGAGCGGCAGGAAGAGGTCTGGCAGCCACTGCTCGACTGGCTGGCGGAGGCGCATGGCGCTTCGCTGACGGTGACCGCGGGCGTAACCCCTGTCGCACAGACGCCCGAGGCACTGGCGGCTCTGCAGAACGTGTTGGACAGCCTCGACGACTGGCGCATATCTGCGGTCTCCCAGATTACCGCCTCCAGCGGATCGCTGGCTCTTGCGCTGGCGGCTGCCGAAGGCCGGATCGGGGGCGCCGAGACCGTTGCCGCGAGCCTGCTCGACGACATCTGGCAGGTCGAAAAGTGGGGCGATGACAAGGAAGCCACGATTCGCCGACAGGCACTCGCCGCCGAGATCGAGTCCGCCGTGCGGTTGCTCGATCTGCTGGACGGTTAAACAATAATAAAAGGCGACAGCGCTTTGATTCCCGAGCAGGACGGGTCCGATCCGTGGCTTGGCGAATTCGTCGCACGAACGGCATTGATGATTTCAATGGTCGCGTTGTCGATCGACGTGATGTTGCCGGGGCTGCAGGAAATCGGCAGCGATCTCGGCACGCAACGCGACAACGATGCCCAGTTGATCTTGTCGGTGCTGTTCCTCGGGCTTGCCGTCGGTCAGATGATATACGGCCCGATCTCCGACAGCGTCGGCCGCAAACCGCCTATTTATGCAGGTTTCATTCTGTTCATCCTGGGCTGTCTGCTGTCTGTCGCGGCGACCAGCTTCCCGATGATGCTGGCGGGCAGGTTTCTGCAGGGACTGGGCGCCGCCGCGCCGCGAATCGTAGCTATCGCACTGGTGCGCGACCAGTACGAGGGCCGTGCCATGGCGCGCATCATGTCGCTGGTCATGGGGGTTTTCATCCTCGTGCCGGCATTGGCGCCAAGCCTGGGTCAGGGCATTCTGCTGATCGGGCATTGGCGGGCGATCTTCGGGGCGTTGCTGACGCTTTCCCTTATCGCGCTGGTCTGGTTCGCGATCCGCCAGCCCGAAACCCTGGCGCCGAAGCGCCGCGTCCGGTTTTCGGCGACGCGGATCGGACGCGCCATCCATGAGACCTGCTCTCACCGTATCGCCATCGGCTATACCGTCGCCGCCGGGCTGATGTTCGGCGCCTTTATCGGCTTCCTGAACTCGGCGCAGCAGATATTTCAGGGGCAGTACGGGCTCGGCCGGTTGTTCCCGCTGTACTTCGCGGTGCTGGCGCTGTCGATCGGCGGCGCGTCCTGGGGCAACGCGCGGCTGGTCATGCGGTTCGGCATGAGGCCGCTGTCCGGTCTGGCGCTGTCCGCCCTGAGCGTGTTGTCGGTGGCGTTTTTTGCAGTTGCCTGGGCGTTGGCGGGCGATCCGCCGTTGTGGGCGCTGATGGCCTATCTGATGAGCTCGTTCTTTTGTACCGGCATTCTGTTCGGCAACTTCAATGCGCTGGCGATGGAGCCGATGGGCCATATCGCCGGGGTGGCCGCATCGGTCATCGGATCCTTGACGACCTTTGTCTCTCTACTGCTGGGCACCGTCATCGGCCAGAGCTACGACGGCACCGTGCTGCCGCTGATCGGCGGGTTCGCCGCGTTCGGCATCGCGTCCTTCGCGGCCATGCGCTGGGCCGAACGCGGACGGTAGCCGCGTGGCTGGCGCTTGGCGCCCGCAGATGCTATTTCCTGTCGCAATAATGTTGCAACGCGGCGACGGGGACGGCCATGCAGGACATCATCCGGCAGCTTGAGAAGAAACGCGAGGGCGCGCGGCTGGGCGGCGGCCGGAAGCGGATCGACGCCCAGCACGGCAAGGGCAAGCTGACCGCACGCGAGCGCATCGACCTGTTGCTCGACGAGGGATCCTTCGAGGAATGGGACATGTTCGTCGAGCACGACTCCGCCGATTTCGGCATGGAGAAGAACAAAATCCCCGGCGACGGCGTGGTCACCGGATACGGCACGGTCAACGGCCGGCTGGTCTTCGTCTTCAGCCAGGACTTCACGGTGTTCGGCGGCTCGCTGTCGGCGGCACATGCCCGCAAGATTTGCAAGATCATGGATCAGGCGATGAAGGTCGGCGCGCCGGTGATCGGGCTCAACGATTCCGGCGGCGCCCGCATCCAGGAAGGCGTCGCCTCGCTGGCCGGCTATGCCGACGTGTTCCAGCGCAACGTGATGGCGTCCGGCGTGGTGCCGCAGGTCTCGCTGATCATGGGGCCCTGTGCCGGCGGCGCGGTCTATTCGCCGGCAATGACCGATTTCATCTTCATGGTCGAGGACACGTCCTACATGTTCGTCACCGGCCCCGACGTGGTAAAGACGGTCACGCATGAGGAAGTCACTCACGAGGAACTGGGGGGCGCCGGCACCCATTCGAGTATCTCCGGCGTTGCGGACCGCGCTTTCGAAAATGATGTCGAGGCGCTGATCGAACTGCGCCGCTTCGTCGATTTCCTGCCGGCCAGCAACCGTGAGGCGCCGCCGGTCCGCCCGACCGAGGATTCAGGCGACCGCATGGAGATCTCGCTCGACACGCTGATCCCCGCGAACCCCAATCAGCCGTACGATATGAAAGAGCTGATTGCGAAGGTCGCCGACGAGGGCGATTTCTTCGAGGTCGCGCCGGACTACGCCGGCAACATCATCACCGGCTTTGCGCGCATGGAAGGTTCGTCGATCGGCATCGTCGCCAATCAGCCGCTGGTGCTGGCGGGCTGCCTGGATATCGATTCGGCGCGCAAGGCGGCGCGCTTCGTGCGGTTCTGCGACTGCTTCAACATCCCGATCCTGACCTTCGTGGACGTTCCGGGCTTCCTGCCCGGCACCGCCCAGGAATATGGCGGTATCATCCAGCACGGGGCGAAGCTGCTCTATGCCTATGCCGAGGCGACGGTGCCGAAGGTCACGGTTATCACCCGCAAGGCCTATGGCGGGGCCTACGACGTCATGGCCTCCAAGCATCTGCGTGGCGACGTCAACTATGCGTGGCCGACCGCGGAGATCGCGGTGATGGGGCCGAAGGGCGCGGTGGAGATCATTTTCCGCGCCGATATCGGCGATCCCGAGAAGATCGAGGCGCGCACGGAGGAGTACCGGCAGAAGTTCGCCAACCCGTTCGTTGCCGGCGCCCTCGGCTTCATCGACGACGTGATCATGCCGCGCAATACCAGGAAACGCGTCTGCCGGGCGCTGGCCATGCTCAAGGACAAGGAGCTGGAGAACCCGTGGAAGAAGCACGGGAACATCCCGCTGTAGGGGGCCGGCAGCGAGTCAGCCGCAGGGGTCGATCTCGGCATCGATGCAGCTTATGTCGCCGAAATTGATTTCACGGGTCCAGCCGACAATGCCGTCGGGAAGCCGTATCTTGACCCACCATTCACTCTTCTGCACCCGGTTGCCTTCCGGTATTCGCCACCAGCATTTCGGGGACGGATCGTCGCAACTCCGGAAATAGCGCGTTGTGCCCTCGTTGCGCTCGATCAGCGGATATAGGTCCAAACTTTCGTAACGCCCGCGCAATTCGATCTTGGAAAAGCCTTCGCCCTCCTGGCCAAGAATGTAGAAGACGTCTCCGACCCTAAGCTTTCGAACGACGCCCCAGCTTTCGGTCACGTAGGGATCTTCACCTTCGAGTTCGATCCGGTGGACGACCTCGACCCGAATCTCCTGTGTATAGAGCGTTCCGGTCATACTCTCGACCCACTCACCGGCACGAGCAGTGCCCACCTTTTCAGTGCCACGGGGTGCTTTGTAAAGCACGGTATCGCGTTGGACCGACCATTTGCCAAATCGGCATGCTTCGACCGGGCAGGCATTATGCTCCGTGTAGCTGCCCGCCACGACGTTACCGGAACCCGGCAAGAGCGCCGCGCAGATTGTCAAAATGCCGAGAGCCAAACGCATTGCATGCCTCTTTGACTACTGCAACCATGAATTCTTAATGATAGAAATCTTAACGCCCGAACAGTAAATGGACTCATAATGGACCAACGCCTGAGCATCGTTTCCCTCGGGGTCGCCGACCTGGCCCGGGCGCGGCGGTTCTATTGCGGCGGGCTGGGCTGGCGTGAATCGGCGGCAGGCAACGAATCTATCTGCTTCATCGATGCCGGCGGCGTGGTCCTCGGCCTGTACGGGCGCGAGGCGCTGGCCGAAGACGTCGGCGTGTCCGCGGAGGGGAGCGGGTTCACCGGTTTCACGCTGGCGCACAATGTTGCCAGCGAGGCCGCTGTCGACCGCGTCATCACCGAAGCGGTGGCGGCGGGGGCAACGCTGGTCAAGCCCGCGCAGAAGGTGTTCTGGGGCGGCTATTCCGGCTATTTCGCCGATCCCGACGGTCATCTGTGGGAAGTCGCCCATAATCCGTTCTTTCCGCTCGACGCCGCCGACAGGGTGCAATTGCCGCCGCCAGGTGAATGACGACATGACCGGCCAGGACCAGGCCGCGGAACGGGCGCGCCGCAGGCTGCGCGGCTTTCTCATCCACCTGATCGGCTATTTCACGGCGATGCTGGTCATCGTGCCGTTGAACCTGGTCCTGACGCCGGATTTCGCCTGGTTCGTCCTGCCGATGGTGGGGTGGGGCGGCGTGCTGGCGATCCACGTCGCCTGGGCGATGGGCCTGTTCGACGTATTCATCGGGAACGGCTGACCTCCTTTACCCGGACTTAACCCGCGGTGGCGTTATTTTGGGGCGCGCCGCGTGCTGGCGGCAAGGTATCCACCGGGGTTCGCTGATGACGCGCGACAGGCTGATCCGGCTCAGCTGGGCGACGGTTTCCCTCGTCGTTCTGGCGATCGCGGTCGGGCCGGGCATCGGGAATTTCGTCGCCGCGATGATGGGCGACGCGATCACCGTCGACTATCCCTGGCTGCTGGAGGCCGGGCGGCACCTGCTGGCAACGCGTGAGCTGCCCGAAACCGACATCTTCTCCTGGACCCACGACGATAAGCCCTGGGTTCTCTACCAGTGGCTGTTCGAGGTTTCCCTGGCAACGGCCGAAGGCGTGTTGGGCGTCGACTGGCTGGTGCGGCTGTTCATGCTGGCGGTCATCGCGATCTATCTCTTCATCCCGCTGTTCGCCGCCGTGCCGCGGCGCGTCCCGTTCGTGCTGACGGCGGCGATCGGCGCCATTGCGCTGCTGATGGTGACGCTGAACATGTCGATCCGGCCCGGCCTCATGACCACGCTGTTCCTGCTGATCCAGTACATGACCGTCGATGCGATGCGCCGCGGCCGGCTCGGCCGGTTCGCAGGCATCGCGATCATCGCGTTCGTCTATCTGCTGTGGGGGAACATCCATCTCGGGGTCATTCTGGGCCCGGTCTCGCTGGCGCTGATGCTTGTCGGCGACGCCGTGGACCGGTATTGGCCGGGCCGCTTCGCGCCCGCCGACCCGGACATCGAAGGCGCACCGCTGTCGCCGCGGATCATGCTGGCGACGCTCGCCGCCGCCCTCGGCGCGAGCCTCGCCAACCCCTATGGGCTGCATATCTATGCACGGACCATCGACGTGGCGGCGCAGACGGACCATACCGCCATTGTCGACGAGCTGCAGCCGCTCGATTTCGGGCTCCTGCAGGGCCAGTTGCTGCTGGTCTGCGTCGGCCTCTTCGTGCTGGCTCTGACTCGATTCCGCCGGACAATGTCAACCCAGGAAATCCTCCATGTCGTCGCGTTTACGGGGGTGGCGATCATCGCCGGGAGACTGATCCTTTGGGCGGCGCTGTTCCATGTGCTGATCCTGCCCAGGGCCCTGCATCACCTGTGGTGTGACCTCAAAGTCCGCCGCCCTTGGCTGGAGCCGGTGCTGGACGCCGCCGAGGAGTTCCGTCCGATGATCCTGGCCATGCTGGTCCTCTACGGTATCGGAATGAGCGTGGTGGCGCCGCACGGCATTGCGCAGCAGCGCATGGGCCTGTGCGAGGAGTTGCTGCCGGGGTTGCGCGAGATCGCCGCCCTGCGCCGGCCGGGCGACCGTATGTTCAACGACGACAAGTCCGGCAGCTGCATATTGCTTGTCGACCCGAAGGCCCGGATCTTCATCGACACGCGATTCGACTTCTACGGCCAGGAGTTCCTCGCCGAGGCCGCCTACACGATGAGCCTGCGAGTCGACTGGCGCGAGACCTTCCGTCGCTGGGACGTGGACAGCGCCATGGTGACCCGGTACTGGCCGCTCGCCGGCGCGCTCGACGCGGCGGAGGATTTCGAGAAGCTCTTCGACGACGGCACCGTCGCCTTTTACCGGAAGAATGAAGGCAACTGACCGCCGCCCGCGGCGTTACGCGGTGTTGCCAGGTGCCCCCGGCATGTTGCGCAGCATGGTGTGGGCAGTGTAAGAAGAGTCTGGACGTGCTGCGGTGCGGCGGGCCATCGGCCGCTGCCGGCGGCGCGTGAAAAATCAGGGAACAGGGGCCTTGTTTTCCAAGATTCTGATCGCCAATCGGGGCGAAATCGCCTGCCGCGTAATTCGAACCGCCCGGCGCATGGGGATCGGAACCGTCGCCGTCTATTCCGAGGCAGATGCGGCGGCGCTGCATGTGGAGATGGCGGACGAGGCGGTCTGTGTCGGCCCGCCGCCGTCGGCCGAGAGTTACCTTGTCATCGACAATATCATGCAGGCGATCCGCGATACCGGAGCGGAGGCGGTCCATCCCGGTTACGGTTTCCTCTCGGAGAACGCCGCCTTCGCCAAGGCGCTGGAGAAGGAGAAAGTCGCCTTCATCGGCCCGGGGATCAAGGCGATCGCCGCCATGGGCGACAAGATCGAGTCCAAGAAACTGGCGCACGA
>CAJICD010000142.1_pt1 | contig 13446 bp, 16 predicted proteins | sample 9199521 | NCBI WGS metagenome assembly CAJICD01 (sample SAMEA7708321, study PRJEB35096) | sediment metagenome | biome: marine neritic benthic zone biome [ENVO:01000025]; feature: sediment [ENVO:00002007]; material: shallow marine sediment [ENVO:03000034] sea grass bed [ENVO_01000059] ...
CGCCGCACCCCGCGACTCGGCCGCGCAGCTGCCCGCGGTGCTGCGCGAAACGCTGTTCAGCTTCCGTCGGATCAGCAAGTCCGAGGCCGCGGCGGCCCGGCCCTGGCGGCTCCACGTCGTTCGGGTCCGCAGTGGCGATACCGTCTATGGCCTGTCGCGTCGATCCCCCTTCGATTCGCTGCAGAAGGAACGTTTCCTTGTCATGAACGGTCGTCGCGCCGGCCAGCCGCTGCAGGTCGGCGCGAAGGTCAAGCTGGTCCTGGAAACGTGAACCGGTTGGCTGTCCGCCTGGTCATCGCCCTTCTTGGGGCGGCCCTGCCGGCGATGATCGGCGGCTGCGCGATCAATCCCGCGACCGGCAAGATCGATTTCATGCTGGTGTCGGTCGAGGAGGAGGAGAAAATCGGCCGGGAGACCCACCCCCGGGTGCTGGCCGAGTTCGGGGGCGTCTATTACGATCCGGGCTTCGCTGCCTATGTTGAAGAGGTGGGGCAGAAGATCGCCGCGGTCACCGAAGTGCGGTATTTCGATTACCGGTTTACGGTGTTGGATTCGCCGACCGTCAACGCCTTCGCCCTGTCCGGCGGCTACGTCTACGTCACCCGCGGCCTGCTGGCGCTGGCCAGCAGCGAGGCCGAGCTGGCCAGCGTGCTGAGTCACGAGCTGGCCCATGTCAACGCGCGGCACGGCGCCCAGCGGCTCAGCGGCATGAAGGCGGAAGAGAGGATCTGCGCCACCATCGGCTGCGATTTCGAGCTCCCGGTGCTGGGCGATACGGCCGCGGTCGGGATCCGGCTGGCGTTCGGCGGTTTCACCCAGGACCAGGAACTCGAAGCCGACAGGCTCGGCCTGCGGTATCTCATGGCGGCGGGATACGATCCGCGGGGCATGACGGATTTCCTGCGCAAGCTGAAGGCGCATCGGGACCTTGAGGCACGAATTGCAGGCCTGACCGAAGTACAGCGCGATTCCCACGGCTATTCGTCGACCCATCCGCTGACCCGGGCGCGGCTCGAACAGGCGAACACGCTGCTCGGCAAGGGCGGGATTCAGACAGGATTTTCCGGCGGTACAGCGTATCTGAGCGCGATCGACGGTCTTCTGTACGGCAACAGGCCGGAATACGGTTTCGTTATCGGCCGGAAATACGCGCACCCGATTCGCCGCGTGACCTTCACGGCGCCGGAGGGTTACACGCTCTACACCGACAGCCGCCGGGTCACGGCGCTCGGCCCCGGCGGCGCGATCATCCTGTTCGAGCCGTCGCGCCTTCTGGTCACCGGGCGGGTCGTGAATTACCTGACGGATGTCTGGGCCGCAGGCGTCGCCCTCGAGGATGTCCGCGACTTCACGATCAACGGCCTGGAGGCCGCGACCGGATGGCTGCGCAGCGAAACCGGACAGGGGCCGATCGATTATCGCCTCGTCGCGGTGCGCGCCCCGGAAGGCACGATTTACCGGTTCCTGTTCGTCGCGCCGGCGCGGGTCGCCGCCAGGCTGAGCGAAAGCATGCGGAAAACGACGTATACGTTCCGGACGCTGGACGAGAATGAGGCTGCGGCGCTGCGGCCGCGCCGCCTGCGCATCGTCACCGCCGGGGCGAACGACACGATCGAAACGCTGGTCGGGATGAGCACGTTCCCGGACCATGCCACCGACCGGTTCCGCATACTCAACGACCTCGGCGACCGGCCCGCGGTCGCACCGGGCCGGGTGATCAAGCTGGTCAGGGAATAGGACGGGCCCGGAATCGGCGAGAGCCGCGCGATCAGTTCTCGAGCAGCAGGTCGCGCGGCGTCTGAACCCGGCGCAGCATCGAATCCTTCAGCTTGCCCAGCGCCCGGTTCTCGAGCTGCCGCACGCGTTCCTTGCTGACCCCGAGTTCGCGGCCCAACTGCTCGAGCGTTGCGCCCTCGTCGGTCAGCCGGCGCTGGCGGATGATGGTCTGCTCGCGCGGGCTCAACTCGCGCAGCGCCTCCGCCAGCCAGCGCGACCGCGTTTCGGCATCGCGCATGCCAATCGCAACGGTCTCGGGGCTGGGGCCCGAATCCGGCAGGAAATCCATCCAGTCGTCATCGGAGGATTCGGATAGCGGCGCGTTCAGCGACTGATCGAATCCGCTGAGCCTGACCTCCATCGACTCGACCTCACGGATATCTACGTTCAACTCGCGGGCGATGGTGCGGCGGCCCTCGTCGCTCATCCGCGGCCCCATCGAATCCTCGATCCGCGCGCGCAGGCGGCGCAGATTGAAAAACAGCGATTTCTGCGCGGCGGTCGTGCCGGTCCGCACGATCGACCAGTTGCGCAAGACGTAATCCTGCATCGCCGAGCGGATCCACCAGGTGGCGTAGGTCGAGAACCGGACTTCGCGCTGCGGCTCGAAGCGGGCCGCGGCCTGCATGAGCCCGACATTGCCCTCCTGCACGAGATCGCCCATCGGCAGACCGTAGTTGCGGAACCGCGAGGCGGTGCTGACGACCAGCCGCATGTAACTGCGGACCAGTTCGTGCAGCGCGACCTCGTCACCTTCCTCGCGCCAGCGCCGCGCAAGCTCGAATTCGCGCTCGCGCGCCAGCAACGGCTCCTTCATAGAGGTCTTGATAAAATTCAGATTCGCCCGCTGGGTTTTTGGGTCGTCGATATGGGCCATCGTGTCGCCACATTACCGCAAAGCGGCCCTTTCCAGATTAATCTCAGCCCGAATACTCACACCATAATCATAGCAAAAAACGTAGCGGGCTAGTCAACTTTTTTTGAACACGCGTTGATGATTGCGGCCGTCGCTGGCCGGACGCTGGCGTGCGTCGGCGTCCCGGACACCTGAATGGAAAAGGAACTAGGCCTCGACGCGATCGACGATGCCGCCGTCCGGGCCGAAACAGGCCGCCGCCAGCTTTCCGCCGAAGCCGCAACCGCCGTCCACCGTCACGGTGAACGCGGTCTCCGCGATCCCCCCGTGGCCGGGGTCGTAGCCGCGCACGATGCGACGATAGTTCTCGTACGGGCCGTCGATGTCGCCGAAGCTCCGCCCGGCCCACCAGAAGGCGTCGCTCTGCGCCGCGAGCGGCCGCTCGATATCGATGCCGCAATTGACGAACAGCACGCTGCCGCCGACCGCCGCCCGCTTGAGCGCCGCGAGGAACATGTCGTGGCCGGGATGGGCACGGACCGAGTCACGCAGCGCCCGGGTCCACTCGTTGAGCGACATCGTTCCGCCCGCGGCGGCCCGCGTTCCCGCATCCGGATCGCCGCCATAGGCCAGCAGGGTCGCACCGACACCGCGCGACAGCACCCAATCGAGAATCGCCCGTGGGTCGCTGGCGAACTGAAGCTGCAGCAGTTTCTGCCACATCTCCTCCTGGCTGCCGCGCAGATGTACGACATCCGCCGCGACGCGAAGCGGCGGATGCGCCAGCACCCGCCGTCTGAAGTTCAAGAGTTCGTCCACGGTCGCCGTGACATCGGAGCCGTGACCGAGATAGTTTCCCAGATAGACCAGAGCGTCACGCGGTCCGATTCGCGGTTCCAGCCGCTCGTGCAGCGCCGCCAGCCGGCCGGTCTCGCCATGAATCGCGCCAACCGCCCAAATCCGCGACGCGCCGCGGATCTCGGCAATCGTGGTCGGGTCTTGCATGGGATCAGGCCCCGGAGCCCACGCCTGTGACGCACCTGCAATGCATGCCCACCGCCGTCAGGCGGCCTTCAGCATTGCCTCCAGCTTCTCCGTGGCCGCGTTCTCGTCGAGGTCCTCGACTGCGGCGAACTCGCGCACCAGCCGGTCGAGCGCCGCCTGATAGATCTGCCGTTCGCTGTATGACTGGTCGGGCTGGTCGGCGTTGCGGTGCAGGTCGCGGACCACCTCGGCGATCGAAACCGGATCGCCCGAATTGATCTTCGCCTCGTATTCCTGCGCACGCCGGCTCCACATGGTCCGCTTGACGCGGCTGCGCCCCTTCAGCGTCTTCAGCGCGCTCTTCATCTGGTCGCGCGACGACAACGGCCGCAGCCCCGAATTCCGGGCCTTTGCGACCGGGATGCGCAGCGTCATGCGGTCCTTGTCGAAATGGATGACGATCAGCTCCAGCCGGCATCCGGCGATTTCAGCCTCCTCGATCCCGGCCACTTTTCCAACGCCGTGGGTGGGGTAGACCACCCACTCGCCGCCGCGAAACTTCAATATGTCAATTGTCGCGCTCATGTAGTTCTTCAGCCCCTTGATCCTAGTCAACACCGGTTCCGTGCGACGGGCAAACGATCCTGCGTCCCTGGCACGCCAGGAGACCACACCAGCGAATTCGGAGTGCACAAATCGCCTTGTGTCAGCGCGCCCTATACGCCGACCGACGCGAACTGCCGTCATTCCCGGCCCGGCCCGCGACCACTCCATCCACTCATGTATGCAGGGACCACCCCGCCCGAATACCGCCCTGCGGAACGGGCGAGCGTCTTCCTCGCTCGCTACGCAGGTAATAATATAACAGATTTTTCGACCGATTTACAGAGGCTTGTTCGGATCGCGTCCGAAGCCGTCGAAAACAGAACCGGCGCCGATTGTGCGTTGCGGCGAAATGCCGTGCCGGGGTTACGACTTGGCCGGCTCGGGGCTGAATTGCTTCTCGAACTTGTCGGCAACGTCCTTCCAGTCGTCCGCATCCGGCGGCGGATCCCCCTTGCGGGTGATGTTCGGCCATTTCTCGGCGTACTCGCGGTTCATCTCGACCCAGGCCTCGCCGTCGCTGTCGGTATCCGGCAGGATCGCCTCGACCGGGCATTCCGGCTCGCAGACGCCGCAGTCGATGCATTCGTCGGGGTGGATGACCAGCATGTTCTCGCCCTCGTAGAAGCAGTCCACCGGGCAGACTTCGACGCAATCCATGTATTTGCAGCGGATGCAGTTGTCGTTGACGATATATGTCATGCAGGTCTTCTCCTAATCTTCACGTCTCTTGGCCGTCAGACGAAAGGCGGCCCAGAACCCGCTTGCGCGCCGTGCCGCTTTCCTGGTCCGTCACATACAAAAGTCCGGCCACCCTGCGCAACATGTTTGCTTCGAAATCATGCAGGACGCCATCGGCATACGCGACGTCCCACAGCATTTCGATCATCGACACGCGCTCGGCGTGATCGAAATTGTCGCGCACCGTCTTGGTGAATCCGTACAGGCCGCCGGCGAGGTCGGTCTCCTCGTCCGCCGCCGCGATCAGGGTCGCGATGTCGTCCGCCCCCATGCCGAAGCGCTGCTCCAGCAGATCCCCGATACGGGCCCGCTCTGCCTCGTCGAAGCTGCCGTCCAGCTTCGCCGCCTCGACCATCAGCGCCGCCGCGGCCAGCCGCAATTCGGCGTCGCCGTGGCCCGCCGCCCCCTCGGGCGCCGCGCCCTGGCGCCGGAACAGGAAATCGCGCAGGAAATCGACCATGGCGGCGGGTTACCACGGACGCGGCGCCGCGGCAACCCGGCGCGGAAGACGGTTATCCCGGCGTGGGTACCGGCGAGCGTCAGGCCGGCAGCCAGGCGGCGAGCGCGAGTCCCAGATTGGCGAGTGCGGCGACCCCGATCACGGTGAATGTCAGCTGCATGCCAAGCACGCGCAGGCGGCCGTTCTCCGGCTCGCGGCCGAACCCCAACGCATGGCACAGGCGGCCCACGACCAGTGCAAGACCGAGAAGATGGACCGCCCAGCCCGGCGCGCCCTGCAGCTCGGCGAACGCCATCAGCAGCAGCGCGAAGACCGCGTACTCGGCGAAATTGCCGTGCGCGCGGATGCTGCGGTGGAGCTGCCGGTTGTCGCCGTCGCCAAGGCCGATCCGCTCGGCCCGGCGGATCCGGATCACCCGCAGGCTAAGCCACACATAGACCAGCGCCAGCAGCGCGGCGTAAAACGATGTCACGGCGACTCCGATACCCACCTCTCGACCCTCCATTTTCTTTTGTAACCTTGAAGAAACTAAGATTGATTTGCCATCAGACCAGTGGGTCTATGCTCGCAAACTGCCGCCGGCTAGAACGGAATTCGACTTCCATCCCAGGCAAAGAACCGCCCGCTGTCATCGCCCCTCAATCCATCGAGGACGGTGAGCAAATACCGGGCCGACTGCGCCGTAGAGAACAGCCTACCCGCGGGGACCCGGGCCTGGAACGGGCGCGAAAGAGCCGTGTCAACGGTGCCCGGATGCAGCGCGACGCAGAGGGCGTGCGGATTGCGCCGGGCGAGCTCGACGGACATAGTCCGGATCAGCATGTTGAGGGCGGCCTTCGAGGCCCGGTAGGAATGCCAGCCGCCGAGTCGGTTGTCCCCGATACTGCCGACCCGGGCCGACAGCGCCGCGAAAACTGATTTGCAGTCGCCCGCGAGCAGGGGCAGGAAATGCTTGGCGACCAGCGCCGGGCCGATCGCATTCAGGCGAAACGCCCGCTCCATCGCGGCGGCGTTGAGCGCACGCCAGGTCTTCTCCGGCTGCAGATGCTCTCCGCCGTACAGAATGCCGGTCGCGACGGCAACGATGTGAAGGCGGCCGGCAGACTGCTTCACGGCCGACGCCGCATCCGATATCGACCGCTCGTCTTCGAGATCGAGGCGATGCCAGGACACTTTCGCGATCGGCGGCAATCTGTCCGACCGCGACAGGGCGAAGATGTTCGCAACGGCCGGGCAGCTTGCGAAGTCGTCGACGAGTGCCCGGCCGATCCCGCCGGAGGCGCCGATGACGGCGACATTCAGACCATCGCCGAACGAGCTCAGGGTCAAGGGGCCGTCGCGTTCAACCTTTACTGTCATGCCGTCTCCCGGGCTGTCCATCGCGGGCCGGCCATGACCCGGCCGCGCAACACGACCCCACTGCCGGCGAGCCAGGGGCCGTCACCATCGCTGTCGGGACGGCGAAAGCCGCCGCAAGGTCCAAGACATTCTACGAACCGGGTTGCCGGACCGGATCAACTGATCCAGATCGTCTGCATCAACGTATCTGTCTTAATGGCTCCAACCAGGAGGGATCGAAGATGCGCGTAAGACTGGCCATCGCTCTGCTGATGCTGCTGGCTGGCGGTATGCCCGCCGCGGCGGCGAGTGCGGCGAAATCCGCCCACGACTTCACCTTCACCGCGATCGAGGGCGGCCCGTTGCCGTTGTCGGACTACCGGGGCAAGGTCGTACTGGTCGTCAACACCGCCTCGTTCTGCGGTTTCACCCGCCAGTATGACGGCCTGCAGGCGGTCTGGGAGCGCTACCGCGACCGGGGCTTTGTCGTGCTCGGCGTGCCGTCGAACGATTTCGGCAACCAGGAGCCGGGCACGGAAGACGAGATCAAGCGGTTCTGCGAGGTCAACTTCAATATCGACTTCCCGATGACGAGCAAGGTCCCAGTCAAGGGCGATGACGCGCATCCCTTTTATAAATGGGCGGCCGGCGAGGTCGGATCTTCCGGAACGCCGCGTTGGAATTTCCACAAATACCTGATCGGCCCGGAGGGAGAGCTCGTGAACTGGTTCTCGACACGGACCGAGCCAACGTCGCGCGAGGTGGCCGACGCCATCGAGGCGCAGCTGGCGCGCGCGGAAGCGTCCGGCGGGTAGCCGGGAACGACGCGCGCAGCAGACATGCGAAACCCAATACAGAGGTAGAACGGCAGATGCTGAAAAAGGACCATCCTGATACACCGTGGCCGGACTCCCGGACCGTCGACCCCGAACAGATCGAACGTTTCCAGGAGCTGGCCGAGGAATGGTGGAAGCCGGACGGCAAGTTTCGTGTCGCCCACAAGTTCAACGCGGCGCGCCGCGACTATATCGTCAGCCGGATCGCCCGGCAATTCGGACGCAACCCCGGCAGCGAGGACGCCTTGTCGGGCGTCAAGATCCTCGATGTCGGATGCGGCGCGGGGCTGCTTTCCGAACCGCTGGCGAAGCGCGGCGCCGAGATCGTCGGCGTCGACCCCACGGCCCGTAACATCGAGATCGCCCGCTGGCACGCGGCGCAGGGAGGGCTGTCGATCGACTACCGCCACTGCCTCGCCGAACACGTCCTGGAGACGGGCGAGCGCTTCGATGTCGTCATCAACGCCGAGGTCGTCGAGCACGTGGCCGACCCGAGACAGCTGATGACGGACTGCAGCGATCTCGTGAAACCCGGCGGCCTGCTGTTCGTGGCCACGCTGAACCGGACGGCGCGGGCGTTCCTCCTCGCCATCGTTGGGGCAGAATACGTTCTCAACTGGTTGCCCAAGGGAACCCATGACTGGACCCGCTTCCTGCGTCCCGACGAGATCCGCCGGATGATCCGGCGATCCGGGCTGCGCGTGACCGAGGTCATGGGCATGAGATACAGCCCGCTTGCCGACCGCTGGCGCCTGTCCCGGGATACCGGGGTCAACTACCTACTGCTCGCCGCGAAGGCCCCGCGATGACGGCCCGGGATGACGTCTCCGGGGCGGCGGCGGCCATGCCGCCGACCGCGCAATGGCTCGGCGGCCTCGGTGCCGTGCCGTTCGTTGTCCTCGCGATCCTCAGTGTCGTCACCGACGGACCCGTTGGCGCCCACAGTAGTCTGGCGCTCGCCGCATACGGGGCCGTCATTCTTTCGTTCCTCGGCGGCGTCCATTGGGGTGTCGCGATCGCCGGCTTCGGCCGCGACGTCGGCGTCTGCCGTGTCTCCCGTCGCCTCGCTTACAGCGTGGTCCCGTCGCTCATCGGCTGGGGCGCCTTGTTTCTGGCGCGGCCGATCGGGCTGATGGTTCTGGCGGCCGCCTTCGCCGCGATGCTGGCATTTGACCTGCGGGCCGGGCGCAGCGGCGAGTTGCCGGTGTGGTATCCGAGGCTGCGCCTGCCGCTGACCGTCGCCGTCGTCGCCTCACTCGGCGTGGCCGCGCTCGGTTGACCGGGCGCAGCCGCGGCGCCTGACATGAGTGCGGGGTAAGGGACCATGGGCGTGAGACCCGAGAGAATCGTTCCCGGGCCGGGCCAGGAATCGGTCTGGGATTATCCGAGGCCGCCGCGCCTGGAGCCGGTGCGCGAACGGCTGCGCGTCAGCTTTGGCGGCGAAACCGTGGCCGAGACCGATCGCGGCTTTCGCGTGCTGGAAACGAGCCATCCGCCCGTATATTACTTTCCTCCGACCGATCTGCGGCGCGAGTTCCTGATCGCGGCAGGTAAACGGTCGGTGTGCGAATTCAAAGGGGTCGCGGTCTACTGGACGCTCGATGTCAACGGGCAACGCGCCACCGCCGCGGCCTGGAGCTATCCGGACCCGACGGACGGCTTTCGGGAGATCGCCGATTACCTTGCGTTCTATGCCTCGCGGGTAGACGGATGCTGGGTCGGGGATGAGCGCGTCGCACCGCAGGACGGCGACTTCTATGGCGGATGGATCACGTCGCGGATCGTCGGCCAGTTCAAGGGGCCGGCAGGCACGCAGGGCTGGTAACGGCACCACGGCGGCGGGAAAGGAAAATGGTGAGCAACGAAACGGACATCAGCCGTCTGCGATGGATCGGCCAAGGATTTTGTCGGGTCGCCGGCAAGGATCGCGCCCGCATCGTCGGCTTCCTGGCCCTTCTGTCGTGCCTCGCGCCTGGCCCCCTGGCGGCGGACGACACCGACCTCTGGGGCGCCTTGCAGACACCCGGGCACGTGGCGCTGTTACGGCACGCCATTGCGCCCGGCACCGGCGACCCGGCGAATCTCGTGATCGGCGACTGCAGCACGCAACGGAACCTCTCCGAGGACGGGCGCGACCAGGCAACCCGCATCGGTGAGAGCTTTCGCGCCAACGGCATCGCGACGGCACGGGTGTATTCGAGCCAATGGTGCCGCTGCAGAGAAACGGCCGAACATCTCGGACTCGGACCCGTTCAGGAACTGGCGACCCTCAACTCCTTCTTCCGGCGGCCCGAAGTCGGCGATGCGCAGACCCGGGACCTCAGGCAATGGCTGGCCGGCCGAGCGCTCGACGCGCCGCTGGTGCTGGTGACCCATCAGGTCAACATCACGGCGTTGACGGGCGTCTATCCGGCCTCGGGCGAGCTTGTTATCATCCGTCGAACCGGGGACGGAGAGATCGTGGTCGTCGGTTCGATCGAGACGGAGTGAACGGCAGATGTCAGGATCCGAACGAAGACATCTCTCGCGCGGCCGGGATCTGCTTGGCCTCGCCGGTTTCGTGGCCCTGTGCGCCGCGGTCTCCGTCATTGGCGGCGCGGTGACCGCGACCAGTGTCGACACCTGGTACCAAGCGCTCGAGAAACCGGCATTCAACCCACCCGACTGGCTGTTCCCGGTCGTCTGGACAGCCCTTTACATCATGATCGCCGTCGCGGGCTGGCGGGTCTGGCGCAGCGCGCCCCTCGACGTTACAAGGCGGGCGCTGGCGGTGTTCGCCGTGCAGCTCGCACTGAATCTCGCCTGGTCGTTCGTGTTCTTCGGCTTTCAGTCGATCGGTCTCGCACTGGTCGAGATCGTCGTCCTGTGGCTCGCCATCGCCGCCAACACGATCCTGTTCTGGCGCCTCGACCGCTGGGCCGGGGCGCTTCTGGTGCCCTACCTCGTCTGGGTCGCCTACGCGGCGGTGCTGAACGCCGCGCTGTGGCTGCTCAACGCGAGTTAGCGATAGAAGCCGAGTTCGCAGACTGCGAGATCGGCGTAAAAGGCGCGCCCGATGGCGACCAGGCCGATGCGGCGCAGCCGCGCGGTGTCCAGCGGCGCGTCGAGCCGGTGGGGCGTGAACGCGGCGAACGGAAGATCGGCCACCTCCCAGACAGGCCCCGCCGTAAATTGGGCCCGGTAGGACTGCCAGGGACGCACAGTGTCCTGCGTGCGCAGGTGGGCAGAATACGTCTCGCCATTGCCGCGCGCGACGAGCCGCAGGCCCGTGTAATCCGAGGCATCCACGGGATCGCCGGAAGGCGAGAGGTCGAGCGCGGCCTGGATGAAGCCGCCATCGTTCTCAAGCCGGACCTCGCCGCGAAGGCGCAGGCAGGCGCGGCCGTCGACCAAATCATGCGCAACCGAGGCGTCGGAGATGCCGCCCATCACCCGGTCGCTGACGCCCCGCCATGGCGTGCCCAGCCTCGAGACCAGATCGGCGCGCGCGAAATCGTCGATCAGCAAGCTGCTACTCCCGACCCGGATCGCGCCCCATTGCAGACCCTCGCGAATGTGGCTTGGGGGGCCGCGGGGAGACCATGCCACGTCGCGCTGCTCCCGCAGACCGGCCGCCTGTCCGGAGTGTCCATTCCGCGTCGTGCCATGGCTGCCATAATAGGGATTGCAGGGTCTGCCTTCGAGCGAAATCTCCCCGCCGGCGCGCCGGTCCGCGTGAATTGGTGAAACAACCCCATACACCGGCGATTTCTGCGGGTTCCAGCGGTCGGTATCGAGCGCAAATCATCGCCGTGTCGACTCGCCTCACCCGCTGCGGCGCGCCGTCCGGCGGGCGTTCGCGAATCTCGCGTCCGCGTCCGCACCGACGGGTGTCAGGGCAGGGTGACCGGCGTCGTGAATACGTAATCGCGGGACTCCACCGGCGTGTGGCAGCCGAAGCACTCCTGAACGAAGCCGGCGTCCTCGCCATACGGCTTCTGCGCCATGCCGAGCCAGCGGGCGTAGCCCCAGCCGCCGGTCTCGGCATATTTCGCGGCGTCCTTGAGCATGAACTCGGCGGCCTTGAATTCGCCGGGGACGGTCGCCGCATCCCAGTTCTCGTCGGTCCGGTTGGCCCAGACGACCTTGCCGAGGATCGCGCCGTCGGGCCAGGGATTGACCTGCCCCTTGCGCGCCGCATCGATCGCGGCATCGTTGCCGATGATGACCCGCATGGTGTTGTTGTCGCTGCGGTGCGATATGGCGATCACGCGCCAGTCCTTGTAACCCTCCGGCATCTCGATCCCGTTCGGGGCCGGCGGAGGCTGCTGCCCCCAGGCGGCGCCGGCGAACAGTGTCAATCCAAGCGTGACTGCGGCAATCAGACGTATCATCGTGGTGCATCCCTTTCTGAAGTTGCGATGGCCGGATCCGGCGCGCATGACGGCGACCGGGTCCCCGGCTTACTTTAAGATACACCGCAGCCATAGCGGAAATTCCCGGCTTGTTTACCCGTCATCTTAGATATGGCCCGACGGTCGACGGGTGCGGGAGCGGGCCGCGCCTGTGGCCGGCGCCTCGCCACAATGTGAGTTGGGATACGGCGCCAGGAGCGGCATGATGGCCGCTCCGTTCCCCTGACCGGCACAAAGGAGCAGCGCCATGGCCGACCGATTCGACCCCGAGGGCAGGCGTCTGCCGATCAAACTGGATTCGACCTCGAATGGTGAGTTCGTGCCGGTGCCGCTCGATGCCGCCAGCCGCCATGCCAATCGGCTGGCGCAGGAGCAGGCCTCCGAGAACGCGCGGCGGCGGGGCGTAGCCCGGCGGGACTTCATGGTCTCCGCATGCGGCGCGGCGTCGACGCTGCTCGCCTTCAACGCGGCGAACGCGGCCGCCGGAAGGACGGGCGGCTTCTACGAGCTGGACGACGTGGCGGCGGTCGACCCGGACGCGGCGCTGGAGGGGCTTGGCGGCCGCGAGTTCGTGTTCGACGTGCAGGGCCATTTCGTCGGGCAGCACGGGCTGGGGCGCACCGGCCTCGGCGGCGCCGAGCAGTTCCTCAAGGACATCTTCCTCGATTCCGACACCGACATGATGGTGCTCTCGTTCATCCCCTCGCGGCGCGAGACCGAGCTGCTGACGATCCAGGAGGCCGACGAGGCGCGGCGCATCGTCGAGGCCATGGAGGGCACCCACCGGCTGCTGCTGCACGGCCGCGCCAACCCGAACCAGGACGGCGATCTCGAGGGCATGGACGAGCTCGCCGAGCGCTGGGGCGTGTCGGCCTGGAAGTGCTACACCCAGTGGGGCCCGGACGGGCGCGGCTTCTTCCTGCATGACGACACCGGGCTGAAGCTGATCGAGAAGGCGCGCAAGCTGGGCGTGAAGAACATCTGCGTCCACAAGGGGCTGCCGTTCGGCCGCCGCTCCTACGAGCACAGCGTTGCCAGCGACATCGGCATCGTCGCGCGGCAGTTCCCGGACGTGAACTTCCTGGTCTACCATTCGGGCTTCATCGCAGGCACGCCGGAAGGGCCGTACGATCCCGGCCGCGGCGAGGGCGTCGACGCGCTGATCCGCTCGGTGGAGGACAACGGCATCGGCCGCAACGCCAACGTCTATGCCGAACTCGGCAGCACCTGGCGCTATGCCATGCGCGACCCAGACATGGCCGCGCATATCGTCGGCAAGCTGGTCAGCCATATCGGCGAGCGGAACGTCCTCTGGGGCTCGGACTGCATCTGGTACGGCTCGCCGCAGGACCAGATCCAGGCCTTCCGCGCGTTCCAGATCTCCGGGGAATTCCAGGAGAGATACGGCTATCCGAAGATGACGCCCGAGTTGCGGGCGCGGATATTCGGGCTGAACGC
>CAJICD010000572.1_pt1 | contig 13254 bp, 11 predicted proteins | sample 9199521 | NCBI WGS metagenome assembly CAJICD01 (sample SAMEA7708321, study PRJEB35096) | sediment metagenome | biome: marine neritic benthic zone biome [ENVO:01000025]; feature: sediment [ENVO:00002007]; material: shallow marine sediment [ENVO:03000034] sea grass bed [ENVO_01000059] ...
GGCATGATCAGCCCGGACGAGTTCTACCGCGCGGCGGAGAAGAAGGACTTCTTCGTCGGCGGCGACATCGTCAAGCCGCATCTGCTGACCACCGCCATCGGCCATGCCGGCGTTGCGGCGGAAGGCATCGACCAGTTCCTTTCCGGCAAGGAGCCGTCGCGCCGGCCCAAGGTCGACAAGCATCACTTCAAGCTGCTGGAGAAGCTGCGCGAAGCCCATCTGGAGCCGGCCCCGTACCACCATAAACAGGTCACCGGCACCGACTCCGAGGACTTCGCGATCCACAATTACGAGGATCGGGCGTTCGTCGAGATCGTGCCGGCCGATGAGCTGTTCCTCGGACACTGGAAGTACGAGGCCCGGCGCAAGCGCCAGGAAAAGGACATCGGGCCGGAGGACGTGCTGGGCCATTTCGAGGAGCGCATCCACGGCTTCAGCGAGGAAGAGGCGCAGGCGGAAGCCGACCGCTGCATGAGCTGCGGCATGTGCTTCGAATGCGACAACTGCGTCATCTACTGCCCGCAGGATGCGATCTTCCGCGTCAACAAGGCGAAGTCGACGATGGGGCGCTACGTGGACACCGACTACAACAAATGCATCGGTTGCCACATCTGCGAGGATGTCTGCCCCAGCGGCTATATCCAGATGGGGCTGGGCGAGTAGGCGCCGCGATGCGCACGCTCGTCCTCCTGCTGGCGCTTCTTGCGCTTCCCGCCGCGGCGGGGGCGCAGGACGGCCGGGCTGCCGGCCCGGTCATCCCCAAGGCCAAGGGCGAACAATGCGTCGCCGAGACCGAGTACATGCGCCGGTTCCACATGACGGAACTGGACCATCAGCGGGACGAGACCACGCACCGGGGCGTCCGCACGAAACGGTTCAGCCTCAAGGAATGCGTGGCCTGCCACGCGACGACGGATTCCGCCGGCCAGCCGGTTTCGATCAACGCGCCCGGCCAGTTCTGCGCGACCTGCCATGAGTACGCGGCCGTGACCATCGACTGTTTCCAGTGCCATGCGGCCAAACCGGAGACGGGAGATCAGGCGCGCCTGCCCTCTCCCTTGCCGATGACCGCGGCGGCCGGTCCGGAGGTGGTACGATGAGCGGATTCGATTTCGACCGGCGCAGATTCCTCAGCGCCACCGCCGCGGCCGCGGGGGTCGCGCTGGCCCCCGGGGTCACGCTGTACGGCATCGGCGCCGCCGCGCGCGAGCCGGGCGAACCGGTGTCGGCGGAGGTCCGCTGGGGCATGCTGATCGATGTCAACCAGTGCGCCGACGGCTGCGATGCCTGCGTGACCGCCTGCAACGAGGAAAACGGCCTGACGGACCACGGACGGCCGGCGACCGACGCGCAATGGATCCGCAAGGTGCACGTGCGCGACCCGAAGACCGGGGCGGAAAAGACCGTGCCGGTGATGTGCCAGCACTGCGCCGAGCCACCCTGCGTCGACGTCTGCCCGACGGGGGCCTCGTTCAAGCGGGCCGACGGCATCGTGCTGGTCGACAAGCACATTTGCATCGGCTGCCGCTACTGCATGATGGCCTGCCCCTACAAGGCGCGGTCGTTCATCCATGAGAACGTGACGGACCAGAAACCGTATGCGCCGCGCGGCAAGGGGACCGTCGAGAGCTGCACCATGTGCGTCCACAGGGTGGATGCCGGCGGCACGCCCGCCTGCGTCGAGGCCTGCGGCCAGGACGGCAACGGGGCGATGCTGTTCGGCGATCTGAACGATCCGGACAGCGAGATCTCGCGGCGCATCGCGACCTATGTCACCAGCCGGATTCGCGGCGACCTCGGCGTCGATCCCGGCGTCCGGTACCAGAACCTGTAGGGGGGCGCGGGATGGCTGCGAACATCAAGTTCCGCGAGGTCGAGGGCTGGGGCGTCGGCTATCTGGCCCTGCTGGCCGGGCTGGGCCTGCTGGTGCTGGCCGGACTCGGCGCGGCCTGGTTCATGGAACACAACGGCCACTGGGTCACCGGCATGAACAACCAGATCGTCTGGGGCATGCCGCATGTCTTCGCCGTGTTCCTGATCGTCGCGGCGTCGGGGGCGCTGAATGTGGCGTCCATCGCCTCGGTGTTCGGCAAGACGCCCTACAAGCCCCTGTCGCGGCTCTCGGGCCTGCTGGCGATCACGCTGCTGGCCGGCGGGCTCGCCGTGCTGGTGCTCGACCTCGGCCGGCCCGACCGGCTGATCGTCGCCATGACGATGTATAACTTCAAGTCGATCTTCGCCTGGAACATCTATCTCTATGTCGGCTTCTTCGCGATCGTCGCGGTTTATCTGTGGGTGCAAATGGAACGCCGGATGAACCGGTACACCACCGCGGCCGGCTGGGTCGCCTTCGTATGGCGGCTCGTCCTGACCACCGGTACCGGCTCGATCTTCGGCTTCCTGGTGGCGCGCGAGACGTACGACGCGGCCGTAATGGCGCCGCTGTTCATCGCCATGTCGTTCTCGTTCGGGCTGGCGGTCTTCGTGCTGGTGCTGATGTTTTCCTGCGCCGGGACCGGCCGCCCGCTGGGCGATGCGATCCTGAAGCGCATGGGTACGCTGCTCGCGGTATTCGTCGCGGCGGTCCTCTATTTCACCACCGTGCAGCATCTCACCAATCTCTATGCCGCCGAGCATGCCGGCGTCGAGCGCTTCCTGCTGCTCGAGGGCGGCATATACACCACCGTGTTCTGGCTCGGACAGGTCCTGCTGGGCGGGCTGGTACCGCTCGCCATGCTGCTGCTGCCCGGCATTTCCGGGTCGCGGGCCAGCATCGCGCTGGCGTCCGTCCTGGTGATCCTCGGCGGCATCGCGCAGGTGTTCGTCATCATCGTCGGCGGTCAGGCCTATCCGCTGGTGCTGTTCCCGGGCATGGAGATAACCAGCAGCTTCATGGACGGCGCGCCGGCGACCTACACGCCAAGTCTCTACGAGATCGTCCTCGGCATCGGCGGTATCGCGCTGGCCCTGCTGATGGTGGCCGTGGCCGTGAAGGTGCTGCCGTTCCTGCCCGAATCGGTCGCGGATTCCGCCGTCGACCCGCACCACGCACAGCCACCCGCCATGGAACCGGCCGCCGCGGGAGCCTGACATGGCCGGACCCGAACATCCTTTTGCGCCCTACGTTCGCATACTGGGGCGCGGCAAGACGCTCACACGCTCGCTGACCATCGACGAGGCCGAAGCCGCGATGGCGATGATCCTGCGCGGCGAGGTGCTGCCGGAACAGCTTGGCGCCTTCCTGATGCTGCTGCGGGTCAAGGAGGAAAGCCCGGAGGAAATCGCCGGCTTCGTCCGCGCCGCCCGCAATCTGTTCGCCCTGCCCTCGCCGGCCCCGCAGGTCGATCTCGACTGGTCGTCCTATGCCGGCAAGCGCCGGCAGCTGCCATGGTTCCTGCTGGCTGCGCTGCTGCTGTCGCAGAACGGCGTGCGGATGTTCATGCATGGCGCCGAAGGCCATACGCCGGGCCGGCTCTATACGCAGGAGACGCTCGAGGCGCTGGGCATCCCGATCGCATCGACGCTGGCCGAGGCGGCGGCGCATATCGAGGCCCGGAATTTCGCCTATATGCCGCTTGCGGAGCTGAGCCCGAAACTCCACGAAGTCATCGAGTTGCGGCCGGTCATGGGGCTGCGCTCGCCGGTCCACACGATCGCGCGGATGCTGAATCCCTTCGATGCGCCGGTCATGCTGCAGGGCATCTTCCACCCCAATTACATGGATATCCACCAGCAGGCAGCAGTCATTCTCGGCCAGAAGCATATGTGCGTGTTCCGCGGCGAAGGGGGCGAGATCGAACGCCGGCCCAGCAAGCTGACCGAGGTGCGGACCGTGGTCGACGGCACGGCGGGATCGGAGGACTGGCCGCCGCTGCTGTCGGATGCCGTGCAGCCGACGGACAACGAAATGGATATCGGACGCCTCAAGGCCGTCTGGACCGGCGAAGCCGAGGATACCTACGCCGAGGCCGCGATTACCGGGACGCTCGCGATCGCGCTGAAAACCCTCGGCCAGGCGTCCGACACGGCGGTGGCGCAGGAAAAGGCCGAGAGCATGTGGCGGGCCCGTGACCGGGCGGGTCTCGGCATTGCGGCTTGACGGTCATGGCCCATCTGCTGATCGCTGCGACCCACAAGTCATCCGGCAAGACCACGTTCACCACGGGCCTCGCCGCCGCGCTGGCGCGGCGCGGCACGATCGTCCAGCCCTTCAAGAAAGGCCCCGACTATATCGACCCGATGTGGCTCGGGCGCGCCGCCGGCCGGCCCTGCTACAATCTCGATTTCCATTGCATGGGGGAGGCGGAGATCATCGCCGCCTTCTGCCGCAGGCACCGCGACGCGGACATCTCCATTATCGAGGCCAACAAGGGTCTGTATGACGGCGTCGACCTGAAGGGGCGCGACAGCAACGCGGCGATGGCCGCGCTGCTCGGCGCGCCGGTGGTGCTGCTGGTCGACACGGTGGGCGTCACGCGCGGTATTGCGCCCCTGGTCCGGGGCTATCTTGATTTCGATGCCGGCGTGCGAATCGCCGGCGTGGTTCTCAACAAGGTCGGCGGCCCGCGGCACGAGGGCAAGCTCCGCGCGGCGTTGGAGTACTACACGGATGTCCCCGTGCTCGGCGCGATCGGACGCGACCCGGCGCTGGAGATTCCCGAGCGGCATCTCGGCCTCGTGCCCGCCAACGAAGCCGACGCGGCCGAAGCCGCGATTTCCCGGCTGGCCACGGTTGTCGCCGAGCAGATCGATCTCGACCGCCTCATCACGCTCGCCGGCACCGCCGAGGGTCCGCTGGCGGCGCCGGCGCTCGTTCCCGAGACTGCCAGCGCGGGCGCTGGCGTGCGGATCGGCATTGCCCGCGATGCCGCCTTCGGGTTCTATTACCAGGACGACCTCGAGGCGCTGGACCGGGCCGGCGCCGAGCTGGTGCCGTTCGATGCGCTTCACGATACCTCGCTGCCCCCGGTCGACGGCCTGTTCATCGGCGGCGGGTTCCCCGAGACGCAGATGGCCGAGCTGGCGGCGAACCGGACCATGCGGGAGAGCATTCGCGCGGCGGTCGCGGGCGGCATGCCCGCCTATGCCGAGTGCGGCGGCATGATGTACCTCTCGCGCAGCCTGACCTGGAACGGCGAGACATACGAAATGTGCGGCGCCCTTCCCGGCCGCACGGTCATGCATGACCGGCCGCAGGGCCGCGGCTATGTGGTGCTCGAGGAGACCGGCGCCGGCCCCTGGCCGATGTCCTCTTCGAGCACAGGGGTCCCGGCGCGCTTCCACGCGCACGAATTCCATTACGCCTCGCTCGACGATCTGCCGGCGGACCTGACTTTCGCCTACCGGATGGCGCGCGGCCACGGCATCGACGGTGCGCATGACGGCATCGTCCTGGGCAACCTGCTGGCCAGCTTCAGCCATCTGCGTGATGTCGAAGGCAACCGGTGGGCGGCGCGGTTCGTCGATTTCGTTCGCCGCCATTCCCGTCGCACAACCCCCAGGACCGCAGCCAGGTGACCGACACAGGTCAATCCTGAAAAACTCCGGCGCAACCCTGCGGCGACGCCCGACTGTCCCGTTGCCCGGCCTCCGGGTCGCCAGTTTCCGTGCAAAAATCGAATTTCCGGTGATGCGAGCTGACAGTCGTTCGCGCGATCCCGACAGTCCGGCGACCCCGGCCACAAATGCAATCGCTGAAAATAATTCGGTTAACAGGGAATAAACCGGGATTCTCCTCGTTATTTGTTTAATTAACGGCTGGTTAACCGTTACCGGACGGGAAGCACTTGGGACCGCGTCTTGGAACGAGGAACAGGAAGATGCTTTTCAGGGTTAAAGAGAGAAACGACAACGATTCAGTACTTGGTGGGAAGTTCCCGTCGGTCACGGCGATTGCCGCGGGTATCGCGATGTTCGCCGTGGTGTCGTCGGCGCCGGTAACAGTTAGCCTAGATGAGACGGTTTTCGACCTCATCACATCAGCCGACGCCTACGCCGCCAAAGGCGGCAACGGTAAAGGCGGCGGCCGGGGCGGCGGCAACGGTGGCGGCCGGGGTGGCGGCACGGGTGGCGGCACGGATGGTGGTGTTGGTGGTGGCGGCGGCGACGGTCAGAGCAATGGCGGCGGCAACAATGGCGGCGGCAACAATGGCGGCGGCAACAATGGCGGCGGCAACAACAACGGCGGCGGCAGCAATGGCGGTAGTGGTCAGGGCACGTCTTCGTCCCGGGACCGTGGCGGCGAACAAAGATCGCGGCTTCCGACCGAACCGACCGTGGCCATCGCGGTGTTCACCACGGCGATCAAGAAGCGCTATCCGGCCAACGATATCGAATTGCTGGACGACCCGCACCAGGCCGTTTCGTTCTTCAGTGAACTTCATGCCATGGCCGGAAAGAAGATAACGCATCGCTGGATTCATAACGGTTCGGTCGTATACGAGGCGAACTTCGACGTGCTGGCGCAGCGCTGGCGAATCTGGTCGACCCAGGTTCTGCCCGCCGAACAGTCCGGCGAATGGACCGTCCAGGTGGTTGACGAGGACGGCAACATCCTGGAAGCCCGCACCATCTCATACCAGCCGAAGGACGGGGGGCAACTCGCCTTGCGTTAACAAAAAACAGGTCGGCCGCCTTTAGCCCCCGGCCAGACCTGACTTGGGCGCGTCGTACGATATCTCGATACGACGCGCCATTTTTTTTTGCAGAGTGCGGATCAGCCCCGGCGCGTCTTTACAGGGGCGGTGTTGCGGCCGGCCTTCGCAAATGTGGCAGCGGCACGCAAGCGCGGTATACTCGCCCGCCATGCGCCTTCGTAATCTCCTGACGCCCGCGCTCGTGCTGGCCGCCCTCGTGTTTCCGGCGCCGGGCCATGCCGCGGGCGATACGGAAAAGGGCCGCGCCATCGCGATCGAACACTGCTCGCGCTGCCATGTGGTGGGCGGGCACAATCCCATGGGCGGAATCGGGAGCACGCCGTCCTTTCAGCTCCTGAGGTCGATGATGGACTGGCGTGACCGGTTCGGCACTTTCTATGCCCGCCGGCCGCATCCGGTGCATGTCAGGATCGAGGGCCTGCCGACATTGACGGACTTACCGCCGAACGCCGCGCCGTTTACGATCACGATCGCCGATGTCGACCATATCCTGGCCTTTGCCGAGACGCTGGATCCCCTGTGGTGAGCGTGAACGGCGGCGGGACCGGCGCGAGCGTTGCACGCGCTCAGCCCAGTTGCCGGGCGTATTGCTCCGCCAGCGCGAGATAGCTATCCGCCCGCCCGCGCCAACGTATCGAATCCGCCGGACCCTCGTCGGCAAGGTGGAGAATTGCGAGCCGTGCGCGCATCATCGCGCGGCGCGCCTTGTGAAAGGCGATCAGCTCCGGCGGAACCTCGTCCCCCAGCCGGTCGCAGCAGGTCTCGAGAATCAATTTTCCGGCCCCGGGGGACCCGAGAATCTCGCACTCGATTGCAAGCAGCGACAGCTCATCGGCGGAATCCTGGATCCGGAAATCCCTATTGAACTCGAGACTGTCGATCACGGCCGCCTTGGGCCCCAGGAATACATGCTCGGCGCGCAGGTCGCCGTGTCCTTCGCGAATGCGGCCGCGACGCACGCGCCTGTCGAACAGCGATGCCTGCCCCATCACCATCTTGCGCAGCGTGGCGGTCACCGTCTCGACCGCCCTGACCGGCAATTCCCATCGGGGATTCGCGAGCACCCGCCGGTTGACGGTAATCCCATTGGCGAGACGCCGCCGGTACTCCGCCGGCGGTATCGCGACCGGCACGGCGTCCGCAAAGAACCCGGCCAGCAGGCCAGCGATGGTCCGCAGGTCCCGCGTCTTCACGCTTCCGGCCCGCAGCGCCCGGTCCAGCATCCGGTCCGCCGGCAACCGGCGCATCTTGACCAGCCAGTCGACGGGCTCGCCGGAACCCTCGATGGCCAGGACGCCGTTCGCATCCCCGGTCAGCGGAACGGTATCCAGATACACATCCGGCGCCAGCCGCCGGTTGAGCCGCACCTCTTCCTCGCAGTTACGGCGGCGCGACTCGAGACTGCGGAAATCGAGAAAATCATACTGCACCGGCTTCTTGAGCTTGTAGGCGAACTCCCGGCTCAGAAAGACCCAGGACATGTGGGTTTCGACGACCGCCACCTCCGGCGTCTCGTCGGGATAGGCCTGCGGCTGCCGCAGGAAGGCTACCTTATCATCGATGCTGTGGCCGGTTCGCCCCGGTGTCTGCCTTGCCATCGGGAACAAACACCCCCAGTGAGTCACGCCCGCTGCGCCTTCCGGACAGCGCTTCGATCATAATGCCACGGATCCGGAACCGCCATGCCTGACCTGCGTCAACATGCTGGCGCGGCTGGTCCCGCTGATGGGAGGCACAGTGCATCAGACCGCCTGCGGCCGACGACGCAGGCAACCGGCCGCATGAGCAGCGCCGCCACGACGAATGCTCCGCCGCCGGTCGGGCCCCTGGTTGCAGTGTCTTGTCTCGTTGGATAACGGCGAGTCGGGCACAAACAATTCGTGCCGGGCACGCGGGCGCTGACTTGGCACGAATCGAAGGGGCCCGCCTTGATCTTCGTCACAAGACGGGCCCGATCGACGTCGTCCCCGGATTCAGCTGGCGTTGCCGGCGCCCCCTGCCGCATCGCCGTCGGAACCATCGTCCGCAACGCCTTCCTTCAGGACGCGGATCGCCGAAGTCAAATCGTCGCCGGAAAGCTTGGGTTCCGCCTGCGACAGCCGCGGCCCGTCGGGCACATAGAACTGGTGGCGCCCGATCACGGGTCCGCGCGCCAGCTTCCGGCCCCACGCCGGAAATACGTAATCGGCGTGATACCAGAGCGCACCGTCGGTCGGGTCCTCGGCATAGCCCCAGAACACCACCCGCGCCAGGACCTGGCTTTCCTTCCAGGCCTGCAGGTCCCGGGGACGATCGCTGCGTCCGTCACACCACCAGGAAAACTGGCATCTGTTCTTCGGCCTCGGCCCACCCTGCTTGACGACCTCGCAGATCTTGTCGGGATAGCGCGTATCGGCGACCCGGTTCAGAACCACGTGGCCGACCGCGATCTTGCCGTCGGTCGGCTCGCCCCGCGCCTCGAAATAGATGTTCAGAGCCAGACAGTTGATTTCCTCCCTGACATCCGCCCTGCCCTCGCCCGGAAACACGACGGCCAACAGAACCGTTGCCAGAGCAATCAACGAACCCTTTTTCACCATGCCATCCACCCTGCCGTTCTCGATCGTTTCGATCCCGCGGCCGATGATCGGCCGTCTCGGCACAGTCTGGGGCGTATGTCCGGAAATATCGCGGCGCTGAGACCTCCCCGATCGAAGCGCTGCCTCCCCAAAACTGTTTAACAAATCGTTAATATCAGATAATTCTCCGAAGATCAAATGAATAGATCAAGCGTTCCGGACTTTTACCTAAAAATGTATTCATTAACCATTTTTATTTACTATATTCATTAACCATTCAATTGTAGATATTTGGCGGAGTTGGAAAAATTACCTGAAAATGCAAGGGGGGCTTTGGCCACATCGGACAGCGAGATGTTTCTGCGGCAAAAGAAGTACCGGAATGCCGTTGCCCGGGCGGATGCGTCCCCGGACCCGGATTTCCGGCCATACGACATAAGGCGGCCCGGGCGGCCGGAAGCGCCAGGCGTTCACCTCAAGTAAACACTTTCACGTCTATGATCCCGTCATAGGGTCCTCTGTAACAATGAACAAACGCCGTTTGCCATGACCGCCATCACCGCCGACAGCCTGGGACGCGCTGCCATCCGCTTGCCGGCCGCCGTCTTCTGGCCCGCCCTGCTGCTTGCCGCCGCCTGGGGGGCCATGTTGTACTCGGCCCGGATTCCCGAAGCCATCGGCGTGCTGCTGCCGTACCTGCCATACGGGCTGGCAGTGGTCGGCGCGATCATCGGATGGCGCTTCAACCGCAGCCGCCTGGTATTTTCCATGGCCATACTGGTGGCCGGGCACTGGCTTTTGCTCGGACCCGCAAGCAACATCAAGCCGGGTACGCCCGACGAAATCGGCTATCAGCTGTATGCGTTGCTCTTCCCGATCGGTCTCGTCAGCCTGTCGCTCCTGCACGAGCGCGGACTGCTGTCGCGGCTCGGGCTGGTCCGCGCCCTGGCATTTATTGCGGTCGCGGGCGTGGCGGCCGCCGTCACCTGGGCGCATTTATGGCTGCCCGACGGCGTCGCGGCCAGCCTGCAAGGTTGGGTGAAGCTGGCACTGTCGCTCGATTTGTTGTCTCAGATGCATGTGCCGGAGACCGCCGTCCCGGCGCTGGCCGTGGCCGTCTTCGGCGCAGCTGCCGCGTTTTTCGTGCTCCGCCTGGTCGCCCTCGGCAACCCGCCGCTCGAAAGCGGTGCGCTGGGCGCGCTGGTGGCCGTGGGGCTGGGCCTGCATTTCGTGGGCAACGCCACGACGGGATCCTTGTTCTTCACCACCGCGGCGACGACCCTTCTGATCGCGGCGATCCAGGACGGCTACCGGCTGGCGTTCCATGACGAGCTGACCGGACTGCCGGGGCGCCGCGCGCTGATGAACGAGACCATGAAGCTGGGGTCCCGCTACGCGATCGCGATGCTGGATGTCGATCATTTCAAGAAGTTCAACGATACCTATGGCCACGATGTGGGAGACCAGGTGCTGCGCATGGTGGCCAGCCGCATGGAATTCGTCGGCGGCGGCGGCAAGTCGTTCCGCTACGGCGGCGAGGAGTTTACCGTTGTGTTTTCCGGCAAGACGAGCGAGGAGTCCCTTGAGCACCTCGAAGAGCTGCGCAAGAACATCAAGGAATCCGGTTTCACGATTCGCTCGAAGGACCGCAAGAAAAAGAGCGCCCAGAACAGATCGAACGGCAAGGCCAGGAACGGTCGGAAGGTTTCGGTAACGATCAGCATCGGCGTCGCCGAGCGCACCGAGAAGAACCCGTCGCCGGACACCGTGATCAGGGCCGCGGACCAGGCCCTCTACCGGGCCAAGAACGCCGGCCGCAACCGTGTAAGCACCTGAACGGTCTACTCGAACAGCTGGCGTATCACGTCGCCAAGATCCTTCAGGCTCATCGGATCGTTGTCGTCACCGGCCGAAACGGGCACGTGCGTCGTCCCGGTGTTGGCAACGAACGGCTCCTTTCCGCCGGCGGACGGCGTCTTGTAGACCGCGGTCATGAAATCACGCCACATGCGGGCCGGGATTCCGCCCCCTTGCAGGTCCTCGACCGGCTTGTTGTCGTCGCGGCCAACCCAGACACCGACCACCAGATCCCCCGTGAATCCGATGAACCAGCCGTCGCGGTTGTCCTCGCTGGTGCCGGTCTTGCCCGCCGAGGCGCGGCCGAAGGCGCTGGCCCTGCCGGTTCCGGTCTGGACCGCCTCCATCAGCATGCTGACCATGGCGTCGCGCTTCCAGGGAACCGCACCCCGTTTGCCGCCGGCCGGCGGGCGGTGCTCGTAAAGGGTCCGGCCACGACCGCGAATCTCCCGGATCACATATGGCTCGACCCGCTTTACGTCGGCGGCGATCGCCGCATAGGCCCCGGTCAGTTCCAGCAATGTCGTCTCGAAACTGCCCAGCGCAAGGCTGGGGGTCGGTTGCAGGTCCGAGGTGATCCCCAGCACCCGGGCAACGCCGATGACCTTCTCGCGGCCAATGTGTTCGGTGAGCTTCACCGCGACCGTGTTGATCGATTCGGCGAACGCGGTCCGCAAGGTCACCTGACCCTTGAATTCCCCCGAAGCATTGCGCGGCATCCAGCCGTCGACCTCGATGGGCTCGTCCACCGCCAGGCTGTCGGGCCGAAAGCCGGCGTCGAGCGCCGCAAGGTAGACGAAGAGCTTGAAGGCGGAGCCCGGCTGCCGTTTGGCCTGGGTAACGCGATTGAACTGACTTGCCCGGTAGTCGCGGCCGCCGACCATGGCGACGACGGCGCCGTCGAGCGTCATGGCGACCAGAGCCGCCTCGACCGCGTCCTCTCCCGACCCGAGTATGCCGGACCATTGCGCGACGGTGGCCTCGGCCACATCCTGGATCTCGGGGACCAGCGTCGTCTGGACCGAAAGATCGGCAGCCATCGGCCCGAGCAGCCTGTGGGAATCCTGCTCGACCCAGTCGGCCAGATAATTCCAGCCGGGATGGGCGTCGGGCGCTATGGCCAGCACCGCCGGTTTCGAGCGCGCCGCTAGCATCTCCTCTTCGCTGATGTATCCCTCGCCATGCATCAGTTCCAGCACCAGGGAGGCGCGCGCCCGGGCGGTTTCCAGATCCTTGACCGGCGAGTAGCGCGACGGGGCCCGGATCAGCCCGGCCAGCATCGCCGATTCCTGAAGGCTGAGGGACCGCGCCGATTTCCTGAAATAACGCCAGGCCGCGGCGTCGACCCCGTAGGCCCCGGCGCCGAAATAGACCGAATTCAGGTAATTCGCCAGGATCTCGTCCTTGCCGAGCCGGTTTTCCAGCCACAGGGCCAGCATCATGTCCTGGACCTTGCGCTTGACGGTGCGATCCGGCTCCAGGAAATAGGTCTTGGCCAGTTGCTGCGTAATGGTGCTGCCGCCCTGGCGGATTTCGCCGGCCTTGAAATTCGCCACGAGCGCCCGGCCGATGCCGCGAAAATCGATGCCCGCATGTGAGTAGAACCGCCGGTCCTCCGCCGCGACCACGGCCTGCCGGAGCATCTCGGGGAACTGGTCCGATGTGAGCCATTCGCCGCGAAACTCGCCGCGGCTCGCAAAGACCTCGTCGTTTTCCGCCTTGAGCAGCATCGACGGGCGGTCCGGCGCTTCGCCGAAGCCGTCCGGGAGCGGCAGGGTATAGGCGAGATACCCCAGGGCCGCCATCACGGCCAGCATGCCCGACAGCAGCAGAATTACCAGATTCCGCCAGCCGAACCGGCGTCGTTCGCGCACCGATAATGCTCTCGAGGCCCTTAGTATGGCCATGATGTCGCTGCCTGCGGCGTTGTTCGATCCGGCGTAACGCCGGCCGTACGGCCGTATCGCGTCCCCGGTCTCTTCAATTAAAGGAATATTCGCGGAAAATTGTGGCGACCCAATGGCGAAGCCGGCCCGGGCGCGAAAACAGGAAGGCCCCGCACGATGACGGGGCCTTCGCCGGGTAGTCCTGCGGCACTGTGCCGGCAGGCGGCTTCAGTGCTCGATGCCGAGCAATTTCATCGCCTCGTGCAGCGAATCCAGGGACTCCTTGTGGCTGCCGGA
>CAJICD010000193.1_pt1 | contig 13242 bp, 11 predicted proteins | sample 9199521 | NCBI WGS metagenome assembly CAJICD01 (sample SAMEA7708321, study PRJEB35096) | sediment metagenome | biome: marine neritic benthic zone biome [ENVO:01000025]; feature: sediment [ENVO:00002007]; material: shallow marine sediment [ENVO:03000034] sea grass bed [ENVO_01000059] ...
CGGTCGGCCGGATCTCCGGTGAAGCCCTCCCGCCCGAAGTCCTCGCGGCCCATAAAACCGTCTCCGAATCCCGGTCCGATCTGGGGCATGCCGATGGCATGGAAATCGTGGTCGGTCTGGAAGACGCCGCTGTGGCAACCCGAACACCCGGCCCGTCCGTAGAAGAGCCGCATACCCCGGCTGGCGCTCCGGCTCATGGCTTTGTGATCGCCGCGCAGGAAGCGGTCGAAGGGGCTGTTGTCGGACCGGAAGGCCACCGCCTGGAAGGCGCCGATCGCGGTTCCGACGTGAACGATCGTGATGTTGCTGGGGTCGCCGCCAACCTCGGGGAACGCCGCGGTGAAGAGATCGACGTACTCGGGAATCGCCCCGAGCCGAACAACGAGCCCATCCCAGACACCGATCTGCGGGTGCACGAGGGCGGCGGCATCGGCGAGCTCGTTGGTACCCACTTCACCGAGCATCTCCTGAACATCGGTTTCGGCGAAGATCGAGAGCGCCGCGAGCGCGTTGTCGAAACCGAACGGCAAATCGCTCCCGGCCGGGGTGGCGAAGCCCTGCGGCACATTCGGGTCGACCTGGATCCTGCCGTCCCAGAACAACTTCACGAACTGTTCGTGCCCCAGGTTGAAAAGCGGCGTCATATTCCGCGCGCCCCGCGACTGGGGATCGAATTCGGTCGGCGGGAAGGTGCCGGCGTCGCGCAAGACCGAGAGCCCCCGTGCGCCGGTGCCGATATTGGTCGACAGGCCGTCCACGGTTGCGACCACGGGCGAATGACAGGTCGCGCAGGAGATGTTCCGGTTCCCGCTCAACTCCTTGTCGAAGAAGAGCGCCTGGCCGAGTTCGACGATCTCGTCCGAATGCTGCTGGAACTCCCAATCCTGGGCCGGCTCCGGTAGATCTTCCTCGTTACCGTCATTCGCGAGCGACGGGGCGGTGGCCATCACCAAGGCCACGGCGCCCATCCCCGCGCACGAACGCTTAACGAACCCGGGGAAGCGGGACTCCGCCCTCCCCTTGCCATCGTGATGACGACTCATGCTGGTTTTCATGACAAATCTCCCTACCCTTGGAAATGCGGTGATGACCGCAAGACCGTGCGAAGCCAACTCGCACGAATTTTATCCGCGTGCCCCTTGCGGCACGCCAGTTGCGCTTGGAACTCTAGCGCAACCCATCGGCTCAGGAGTGTGTCATTTGCTACAGAGTCATTTGCTACAGATAAGCGGGCGCCGAGAGAAGAATCTGATGAGGCGGCCGACAAATCGGTCGGTCTGGGAATTCCGGTGACATAATACCTATTTCCACCCTCCGACTCCTCACTCCAAAAACCGCCCGTTATGCCAAGCCAACGCCTCCTTCGCCGGCCGCCAGTCCGGGCGCTCGGGGAGCGCGATCGGCGCGCCGTGCATGGCGTAGTACTGACGCCCGTTCTCGAACTCCTCGCGGATGCGGCGGCTGACCTCAAAACGCGCGTCTGGCGTCACCGTGACGTAGTGGCGGTCGAACAGCCGGTGGATGTCGCTGCGGAACAGCAGGCCATTGCTGACCTCGTGCCGGCCGCCCTCGCCGTAGGGGCGGATATGGGCCGCCTCCAGGGCCGGGAGCGTCCGCTCCCCCGTAACCGCGCAACGGCGATGGTAGGCGTCGGTGACGGCGACGCGGAAGGTGCCCTGGCCGAGGCGCGGGGCGACGAGCGTTGGCTCGCCGTATCTCCGTTCGCCGAAGCCGGGCATCTCGTACTGGCCTGAGGGCGTCACGTACAGGCCGAGCGCGTTCCGCTCCTGGAGCGCGTCCCACAGCCGCATCCCCTCCGCCTCGCCTGTGTCATATGTCTTGCCGACGACGATGTTGGGCGACCAGTCGGCGGGTATCGGAATCCACTGCTCACGCTGGAGGAAGAACGGGCTTTCGAGGATCCGGCAGCCGATTCGAAAATCGCTTTCGTCGCGGCCCGCGTCGCGGCGGTAGTGGGCGATACGCGCCTGCATTTCGGAGAGCGAACGCGCCCCGTTCTTGATGCCGAAGGCATCCCAGGCGAGCGACACGGGGAGGATCGAGGCATGCGCGAAGACGCCACCGCCGACGATGAAATTGAGCGGGCTGTGCAGCTTGAACAGGAACAGCTCGCCCGGCTGCAGCGCCTTGAAGTTAGTACTGCCGCCCGGCTGCCAGAAATTGACCTCGTCCACATCCGGCTGCGCGGCGAGGAACTCGAACCACGCATTATCGGTGACGGCGACGAACAGGCTGACCAAGGATCTTCCCTCATCAGACTCGAGCCTGAATCACTCTAATGGTTTATTGGGCGAAGGGGAAATCGACACAACCCGCAGAACTTGGGATTCCCCCCAAAAGACCCCCTCTGAAACCCGCAGAAAACGCCGGTGCATGGGGTTGTTCCTCGCGGTCGGGGGCGAAAGGGGCCGGTTGGCGGGGTCGGGGCCGGCCAGCGCCGCGGGCGTCGGATGAGACATCCGCCGCCCCTCTCCCGGCGCCATCCCGCCGCGCGGTCGGGGGCAGGGAGCGTCCTCCAGCCGCGCCGCCATCGGCAGCGGATCATCCGATCCGCCGCCGTGCTCCCGGGGCCAGCCCGGCGCTCAGGTCCGGTGATTTCGCAGCAGGTGTTCCAGATAGACCCTGCAATCCGTATCATGGCGGTGGCGGGCGGCGTCGGCAGGGCACTCCGAATGGGCCCCCTGAATTGTAAAAAAAGCGGCGGAAAGACCGCATCGGGCCGCAGCAAGTTGAGCAAGATCAATGCGGATTTCGGCCCACCCGGTATAGTTCCGCCCCGGTCGTCCCTTGGCCGCCTTCCTTCGCGCAAGGCTGCGGAAGCCGGGTCCCGGGCTTCGCCGGTGCGTGCCATCGGATGAATATGCGGACCGTGAATTTTCCAGAATACCCTATCTTTTTGTGATTAAGCGGGGAGCATCGCGGGAGACGGCGGTACGGCACACGCTGGAAAAGGGGATCGAACCATGGAAATGGTGGATGTCACGATACACATCGATGAAACGGTGCATCGCGAACGCCGCACCCAGATCGCCGACATGGTCAGGGCGCACAAGGGTGTGATGGGCGTCGCCCATCACGACGAAACGCCGCACCTGTTGATCGTCGAGTACGACCCGGACACGGTCAATTCGCAGGAACTGCTGCAAACCGTTCTCGAACAGGGCGTGCATGCGGAGCTGATCGGACTGTAGCCGGCGCCGCCGGCGCTTCTGAAACCCGCAGAAAACGCCGGTGCATGGGGTTGTTCCGCGCGGTCGGGGGCCGGTGGGCGGCTACTCGGGGGGACCGCCGGGCGCCACAGGGCGCGGATATGAAATCCGCCCCCTCATCCCGTGGCCATCCCGCCCGGCGGTCGCGTTCCGACCACACCATTTTCCGTCCCCCATTGACCGCGCCTACCCCCGGCGTATATAGCGGGGAGCCGCGCCGCAAGGGCCGGCGGAGCCACACGTCGGGGCCGTTCCGGCCCGGGCATGCACAACCGACAGATGGGGAGTCCCTCCAACATGAACGCAACGAAGATCCTGCTCGCGGCCGCCGTCCTGGCGCTCGCCGCCGGGTGCCAGCAGACCGCGAGCACGCCGCAGCCGACCATGGTCAAGGAGTCGATCGAGGCCACCGCGACGGTCACATCGCTCAACCTCTCGACCCGCCAGGTCGGCCTCGAGACCGAGGACGGGCACAAGTTCACGATCATCGCCGGGCCGGAGGTCCGCAACCTCGCGCAGATCGACCTCGGCGACAAGGTCAAGGCGGTCTACATCCAGGGCGTCGCGGCGCGGCTGGCCGAGCCCGGCGCGTCCGGCACCCAGATGTCGGCGGCGGCGGTGCGCGCGCCCGAGGGCACGAAACCGGCCGCGATGGCCGGCGAGTCGGTGCGCACGGTGGTGACCATCGTCTCCTACGATTCCAAGAGCAAGCTCGTCACCTTCGCCGGGCCCGACGGGCTGGTGCGCAGCGTCGTCGTCCAGAAGCCGGAGATGCAGGCGTTCGCGCGCGGGCTGAAGGCCGGCGACGAGGTCGAGGTGACCTTTACCGAGACGTTCGCCATCGGCATCGTCGAGACCGCCTACTGATCGGGGACTGAGGCGCGGCCGGCGAGCGCGATCTCCGCAAGGGGCTCGGGCCGCCGCCGGCCGCCCTTCCCCCCGTCGCGCCGCTGCTTTATCGTGGACCCGGCCGTGCCGGGGGCGCCCGCTGCCGCGGGGCCGGGCGCGAGGCCATGAAACCGGGGGTACCCGCCGATGAAGACGGCAATCCTCGTCACCGGGGCGCTGGGGCAGATCGGCTCGGAGCTGGTGCCGGCGCTGCGCGCGAAGTACGGCGCCGAGTCGGTGATCGCCTCCGACATCCGCATGCCGGCGGGCGGCGCCGGCGCTTCCGGGCCGTTCGAGCTGCTCGACTGCACCGAGCGCCAGCAGATCCGCGAGCTCGTGCGCCAGTACGGCATCGGCACGATCTACCACATGGCGGCGCTGCTCTCGGCGATCGCCGAGGAGAAGCCGCAGGCCGCCTGGCAGCTCAACATGGGCAGCCTGTATTCCGTGCTCGAGGTGGCGCGGCACCACGGCTGTTCGGTGTTCCTGCCGAGTTCGATCGGCGCCTTCGGCCCCTCGACGCCGCGCGACAAGACCCCGCAGGACACGATCCAGCGGCCGACCACCATGTACGGCGTCACCAAGGTCGCCGGCGAGCTGCTGTGCGACTACTACGCCGCGCGCTTCGGCGTCGACACCCGCGGCCTGCGCCTGCCGGGGCTGATCTCCCACGTCGCGCCGCCCGGCGGCGGCACCACCGACTATGCGGTCGAGATCTTCCGCCAGGCGCTGCGCTACCACCACTACACCTGTTTCCTCGACGCCGGCACGCGGCTCGACATGATGTACATGCCGGACGCGATCAGGGCGATGATCGAGGTGATGGAGGCCGACCCGGCCGGGCTCGTCCACCGCAACGCCTTCAACGTCACGGCGATGAGCTTCACCCCGGACGAGCTGGCGGCGGCGATCCGCGCGCATATCCCGGACTTCGCCGTCGACTACGAGGTCGACCCGGTGCGCCAGGCGATCGCCGACACCTGGCCGCGCTCGATGGACGACAGCGCGGCGCGCAAGGAATGGGGCTGGAAGCCGCAGTACGACCTCGACGCGATGACGGCGGACATGCTGGAGAAGCTCGCCGCGCTGCGCCGGGCGACCTGAGCCGGCGCAAAAGACCAAGGAGACGTGCGATGGCTGCCACGCGACTGGACGAGGTTCTGCTCACCGAGCTGAAGGACCTGGAGGCGGCCGGGACGCTGAAAGGCGCCGAGACGGTGTTCGCCGGCGTCGTGCCGGCCGACGACGCGCACGGGCCGCGCTACCTGCTGCAGGGCGAGGGCGCGCGGCACTTCCTGCGCATGAACTCGAACTCCTATCTCGGCATGGCGCTTCGGCCCGAGGTGATCCGCGCCGAGGAGGCGGCGGTGCGCGCCTGCGGCGCCGGGCCCGGCGCGGTGCGCTTCATCAGCGGCACCTGGGCCCAGCACGTGGCGCTGGAGCGCAAGCTCGCCGCCTTCCATGGCCGCGAGGCGGCGATGATCTTCAGCTCCGCCTACGCCACCGTGATGGGCGTGCTGCCGCCGCTGATTACGGACGAAACAGCGGTGATCAGCGACGCGCTCAACCACAACTGCATCATCAACGCGATGCGCCTCGCCCGGCCGAAGGAGAAGCAGGTCTACCCGCATCTCGACCTCGGCGCGCTCGAGGGCGCCCTCGCGAAGGCGGCGAAGGGCTGCCGGCGCGCCATCGTGGTGACCGACGGCATCTTCAGCATGCGCGGCGACCACGCACCGCTGGGCGAGATCGTGGCGCTGGCGCGGCGCTTCGATAAGGACTTCGCCGAGGGGGTGCTGGTGGTCGCCGACGATTCGCACGGCATCGGCGCGATCGGCGAGACCGGGCGCGGCACCGAGGAACATGCGGGCGGCGCGCCGGCCGACCTGCTGATCGCGACGCTCGGCAAGGCGCTCGGCGTCAACGGCGGCTACGTTACGGGCAGCCGCACGATCCTCGATTACCTGCGCGAGACGGCGCCGTTCTACATCTACTCCAACCCGATCACCCCGGGCGAGGCGGCGGCCGCGGCCAGGGCTCTCGACATCCTCGACAGCCGCGAGGGGCTGGCGCTGCTGCGCCACCTGCGGGCGATGACGGCGCGCTTCGAGGACGGGCTTAAGCGCCTCGGGCTGGAGACGATCCCCGGCGAACACCCGGTGGTGCCGCTGATGGTGCGCGATACCGCGCGCACCGCGGCGCTGGTCGCGCACTTGCGGGCGCACGGCGTGCTGGCGACGGCGATCACCTACCCGGTGGTGCCGCGCGGCGAGGAAGAGATCCGCTTCCAGGTCTCGGCCGACCACACCGCAGCCGACATCGACATGGTGCTCGAGGTGCTGGCCGCCGCGCCGTCGTGAGGGCGGCGTCCCTGCCTTCAGTGCAGCTTGCTGTAGCGCCGGGCGGCGTCGAGTGGGCCGCATATTAACTCTCCGCTAACCGATCATGTGCATGATTGGCGGCCGTTGGCCATCTTGCGGCATGCGGGAGACACGAATGAGCAACGAGAGTATCAAGGCGCTCGAGGCGCGGGTCGCGACGCTGGAAAAGGAGCTGGACGGCGCGACGCGGGCGCTGATCACGGTGATCTCGACCCTGGCGGCGGGCGACCCCAACCGGCTGTCGCTGGCCGAGCGACTGCGCACCGTCGGCGAGAAGCCCGGCATGGAAACCGCGGCCGCGCGCCAGCTGCTGGACTCGATTGCCGACCATATCGAGACCGCCGGCACCTGACGCACCGTACCCGGCGGCGGCAACGCCGTCCCCCGGTTCCGGATTAACCCGACGTCAAGGCGTTGCGTGCAATACTTGCGCAGGTTACGGTTGCCCGACACCGGAGGGGTCCGATGCCCGTTATCGCCTTCCTGACGCTGGCGCTCAACGTCCTGTGCATCATCCATGCGTTGCGCGCGCGTCAGCAATACTACTGGTTCATGATCATCCTCGGGCTGCCCGGCATCGGCGCGGGGATCTATTTCTTCATGGAGATCCTGCCCGACCTGCAGCACAGCCGGGCAGCGCGCGACGCGGCCTCGGACCTCGGCAGGGTGATCAACCCCGAGCGCGAGGTTCGCGAGGCGACGGCGGCGCTGCGGCTGACCGACACGGCGGAAAATCGCAAGCGCCTGGCCGAGGCGCTGGTCGTGCAGCAGCGTTACGACGAGGCAAGCACCCTGTACGAAACGGCAATGACCGGCGCCCATGCGGACGACCCGGCGCTGATGCTGGGGCTGGCGCGGGCGCAGTTCGGGCTGAAGGACTATGCCGGCGTGTGCGCGACGCTGGACCGGCTGCGCGAAGTGCTGCCGGATCTCGAGTCGGCCGACGCGCACCTTCTCTACGCCCGCAGCCGCGAGGGGCTCGGCGATACCGACGGCGCGCTCGTGGAGTACGGCGCGCTGGCCGGCTACTACCCGGGCGAGGAAGCGCGCATTCGCTACGCCCTGCTGCTGCAGCGCCTCGGCCATGTCGACGAGGCGCGGGCCGAGTTCGAGGCCGTCGTCACCTCGGTCGAGACCGCGCCGAAGACCTACTTCCGCGCCCAGCGCGACTGGTACAACGTCGCCAAGAGCAACCTTGACGGCTGAGGACCGGCTTACGTCCCCGGTTCCACGAATGCGGGATTCGCGCTAGTCTCCGACCGGCGAGGCAGAGAGAGGCGCTCATGGCGGGCGGACCCCATTTTACCCCGGCGCTGTTCGGGTTCCTGCGGGATCTCGAGCGCAATAACGACCGCGACTGGTTCGCGGCCAACAAGGCGCGCTACGTCGCCGAGGTGCGCGACCCGATGCTCGACTTCATCGCCGGCTTCGCGCCGCACCTCAAATCGATCAGCACCCGCTACGTCGCCGACCCGCGGGCCAATGGAGGCTCGCTGTTCCGCATCCACCGCGACATCCGCTTCTCGAAGGACAAGCGGCCGTACAAGACCAACGCCGGTGCCCATTTCCGGCACGAGGCGGCGCGCGACGCCCACGCCCCCGGCTTTTACCTGCATCTCGAGCCCGGCGGCGTATTCGCGGCCAGCGGCGTGTGGCACCCGGACGGCCCTGCCCTGGCGAAAATCCGCACCGCCATCGCCGACGATGCGGCGGGTTGGCGCCGGGTCACCTCGGCGAAGGCGCTGGGCGCGCGCGGCGAACTCGCCGGCGAGTCGCTGAAACGCCCGCCGCGCGGCTACGATCCCGACCATCATCTGATCGAGGATCTCAAGCGCAAGGACTTCTTCGCGCTGGCCCGCTACTCCGAGGAAGAGGCCTGCGCGCCTGGTTTCATGGACGATTTCGCCGAGACCTGCCGGACATTCTCGCCGCTCACCCGGTTCCTCACCCGAGCGCTGGATCTGCCCTGGTAGCCGGTTCCACGTCGCACAGCAGCGCCTTGTAGACCGGGAACCCGGACAGCGGGTCGAAGTTCGCCGGATCAGTCAGCGCGTTGACGTTGGCGTCCCGCCAGGCCTCGCTGCCCAGCGGCCCGCCGCCGCCCATGTTGGCCTCGACGACACCGGGCAGGATGTCGTCAGTCACCCGCGCCCGGAACGGCACCCGGCCGCGCGGCGAGACCACCACGACCGCGTCGCCGTCGGCAATGCCGCGCGCCGCCGCGTCGTGCGCGTTGATGTGGACCAGCGGATGCGGCTGTAGCGCCGCCAGCGAGGGGATGTTGTGGTGCTGCGATCGGAATGCCGACTGTGTGCGGGCGCCGGAATTGAACACCAGCGGATAGCGCTTCGCGGTGCCCGGACTTGCGAGCGGCCCCTCGGCCGGTTCGGTGTAGACCGGCAGCGCCTCATAGCCGTGCCCGCGCAGCCACTCGGAGGCGATCTCGAACTTGCCGGTCGGGGTCGCAAAGCCGGCCCTGCCGTCGCCGCGCAGCAGCCCCGTCGCGTACTTCTGGTATTTCATTTCCGGCACCGGCAGCCTCATGCCTTCGGGCCGGTCGATCAGCATCGCGCGGGTCACCCCCGTGCCCGCCAGCGCGCGCTCCACCATGGCCTCCTCGCTTTGCGGCCAGAGATGGCCGTAGCCAAGCCGCCGCGCCAGTTCCGCGTAGATTCGGTAGTCGCTGCGCGCCTCGCCGAAAGGCGCGACGATGCGGGGCCGGCGCTGGATGTATCCGTCGTGGATCATGTAGGACTCGATCTCGAACATCGTCGCGGCCGGCAGGACCAGATCGGCATAGGCCATGTCAGCGGTCGGGAAGCGCTCGATGACGGCCAGGAAGTCGAGCGCGGCGAGGGCCCTGCGCCAGCGGTCGGGGTCCGGCCAGGCGGTGATCACAGAGGCGCCGCCGACGATCATCGCGCGCACCGGATAGGGCTCGCCCTCGAGGATCGCGCCTGGCAGCGCGGCGGCGTGGGCCTCGTTGCGCACCTGGTTGTACAGCGGGAACGCATCGGCCCCGACCGGTGCGCGCGCCCCTTTCGGCGGCGCCGTCAGGTGGCGGTGCGAGCGCGGCCGGCCCGGCATGCGGAACAGCTTGCCGCCCGGCACTTCGAGGTGCCCGGCCAGGGCCTGCAGAGTCCATGCGGCGCGCACCGCCTGCACTCCGCTGTTGGAGTATTCCAGCCCGGTATACATCAGGAACGAACAGCCCTTCGCGGCGGCGACGGCCCGTGCGAGTTCGCGCACGGTTCCAGCCGGGACGTGGGTGATCCGGGCAACACTGTCCGGGTCGAAGGCGGCAACATAATCGCGCAGCTCGGCGAACCCATGCGTCCAGTTGTCGGCAAAGTGGCGGTCGTACAGTCCTTCGGCGATCAGCACATTGAGCGCGCCCAGCGCCAGCGCGCCGTCGGTGCCCGGACGGATGCCGATCCACTCGGCGCGCACCGCACGGGCGGTCTCGCTGCGGCGGTGGTCGATGACGATCACCCGCGCGCCGCGCTGCCGCGCCCGCTTGAGTTTCCTGAGGTTCACAGGCGGCGAGTCGGTGGCCGGGTTGGCGCCCCACACCAGGATTACATCGGCATTATCGACATCGTCGAAGAAGCTGCGCAGATGGTCGCCGAAGCAGGCCTCGGGCGCGATCATACCGTGCGCCGCGTAGCACAGCGAGCCGACCCCGGTGCTGTTGGGCGAGCCGAACGGGAACAGTACCGCGTTGGCCGAGGATTCGGAGGTGCCCTCGGGGGCGAAGAACTCGGTCAGGCCGAACTCGAAATTGCCGCGGCCGGTATAGATTGCGGCGGCCTCTGGGCCGTATTCCGCCGCGGTCCGCTTCAGCGTGCCGACCAGCATATCGTAGGCCTCGTCCCAGGAGATGCGCTCGAACCGGCCCTCGCCGCGCGCACCGATCCGCCGCTGCGGATAGAGGATGCGATCCACCGAATAGACGATCTCCGCCGCCCGCGCGCCGCGCGGACAGACGATGCCCAGCGGATGGTCCTGCAGCGGCGTGAGGCGCTCGATACGGCCATCGACAAGGTGCACGTTGACTCCGCAACCGCCGGGACAGACGCCGCAGATGCCGGCTACGGTCTCGCGGCCAAATGTTGTCCCGCTCGCGGCAAGGGTTCCGATTTCGGGTATCGTTCTCATGGTGCGTTCGTTATCCTTTAGGTTGAGTATCCCATCTTATTCGCACCGAATGGTTACTTTATTCGAAGTCTATGGAGTCCGGGAAATGCCGGCAACGTGGGAATTCGGCGACTCCGCCGCGTATCGTGAGCGTTTCGCCAATAATGCGGTGATGTCACAATATAATTGATAATTATCACCGACTCTGTGCATGACGAGGGCTGATCCCGGTTGCACCTCCCGCGAATTTGACTCGCGGATACCGGCCTGCGTTGTAAGCTGTCGGACATCGGCCTTACGAAGCCGAAATACCGGGGGTTGGAGATGGGCGGTCTTGGTATGGCGCGGCTGGCGGTCGTGTTCCTGGTCGGCGCGCTTGTCGCGGCGCCGGCCGGCGCGGACGAACTGGTGGATCTGGAACTCGTGCTGGCGGTCGACGTTTCGGACAGCATCGACGGTGACGAGGCACGGCTGCAACGCGAGGGGTATATTGCGGCGTTCCGGCATGCGGACGTGGTCGAGGCGATCGAGAACAGCCGGCACGGGCGAATCGCCGTCGCCTATTTCGAGTGGGCCGGCACCGGCTACACACGCGTTATCGCCGACTGGACGGTGGTGGCGGACGAGACGACCGCGCACACCTTCGCCGACGCGCTGTCGCGCGATCCGCCGGTCACGGCGCGCCATACCTCAATCTCCTCGGCCATCGGCTTCGCGCTGCCCTGGTTCGAGGGCAACGGTTTCGACGGAACACGGCGCGTGGTCGATATCTCGGGCGACGGGCCGAACAATTCCGGCGAGCCGGCCACGGTCGCGCGCGACAGGGCGATCGCCGCGGGCGTGACCGTCAACGGCCTGCCGATCATCAACGGGCGACCAGGGCCCGGCGGCTGGCCGGCGATGCCGCATCTCGACCTCTACTACCAGGACTGCGTGATCGGCGGCCCCGGCGCCTTCATGATCGTGGCCGCCTCGTTCGACGAATTCGCCGAGGCGGTGCGCCGCAAGCTGGTGACGGAAATCGCCGGCTTGACGGTGCCGCCCGCCGGACCATTGTTCCACCACCCCGCCGCCGAGACCCGGATCAAGCCCTGGTTCGCGCCGCCGACCGAGCGCACCGCGCCGCCCTGCGACATCGGCGACCACCGCTGGCAGTAACGGCGCGGCGTTCCGCGCCGCGGCGATTCGTGGTAGTGATCCGGTAAGGCCCATCGACGACGCAGGGAGGCGTGCGCATGCCCTCATTCAAGGACCGGGTGCCCTATTCGCCGATCACCGAGCGACCGGCGCTGAAATTGCCCGACGGCAAGCGGATGGTGGTGTGGACCATCGTCAATGTCGAGATGTGGGATTTATCGCGGCCAATGCCGCGCGCCGTACTGTCGCCGCCGATGGGCAAGCCGCTGGTGCCGGACCTGCCGAACTGGTCGTGGCACGAATACGGCAACCGGGTCGGATTCTGGCGGCTGCACGAATGTTTCGGAAAGTACGGAATCGTCCCGACCATGGCGCTGAACGGCATCGTCTGCGAGGCCTATCCGCAGATCGCAAAGGCTGCTCTGGAGGCCGGCTGGGAGTTCATGGGACACGGCTACGTGCAGGGGCCGATGCACCATCTAGACGACCAGCGCGCCGAGATCCGCCGCGCCATCGAAACGATCAAGGCCTTTACGGGTAAAGCGCCGCGCGGCTGGGAGAGCCCGGGCCTCACGGAGACCGACCAGACCATCGACATCCTGGCCGACGAAGGCATCGAATACGTCGCCGACTGGGTGCTCGACGACCAGCCGCTACGGATCGAGACGTCCGCCGGCCCGGTGGTCTCGGTGCCCTATACGGTGGAGACCAACGACATCCCGATCTTCGCGCTGCAGCACCAGCCTTCGGACGCGATGTACAAAAGGACGGTCGACCAGTTCGAGCGGCTCTATGCGGAGAGCGCGGAGACCACAAGGGTCATGGCGGTCAGTGTGCACCCGTATCTTTCCGGCGTACCGCACCGCATCGGTTATCTCGAGAAGATTTTCGAGCATATCCAGGCCAAACCCGACGTTTTGATCTGGACCGGCGAGCAGATCCTCGACTGGTATCTGGCGGAGACGGGGTGAGGCTCACGCCTCGACCGCCTCGTACGTCGCCTCCCCCGGCTTCCCGTCGGCGAACAGCCAGACACCGCGGGGGTCCACCGCCTCCTTCGACGGCAGGGCGAGCAGCGAGCCCGAGAGCGTGCCGAAGCCGGAACCGGTGACGATGTTCATGGCGCCGAAATCGTCGCTGTCGCTCTCGCGGCTGGCCAGCAGGGCTATCCAGGTGTCCCAGTTGCCCGTTGCGGGGTCCGGCGCCGGGGCCTCGCGGAACAGCGGCAGGTAGCGGGCGATGCGGTCGCTCGACTCGTCGTTCATGTCACGCGCGGTCAGCATCGAGACCCCCTCCGGGATGCGTTCGATGACCACGGCGCGGGCGCCCTCGCGCGCCGCCAGCCACCAGGCGCTGCTGTTGTCGGCGACCACCAGGTTGAACGACCGCCAGGCGGCGGGGTCGAGGTCGGCCAGCGCCACCGCCGCCGACCCGGCATCGGCATGATCGAGCGCCTCGAGGACGAGCTC
>CAJICD010000175.1_pt1 | contig 13122 bp, 9 predicted proteins | sample 9199521 | NCBI WGS metagenome assembly CAJICD01 (sample SAMEA7708321, study PRJEB35096) | sediment metagenome | biome: marine neritic benthic zone biome [ENVO:01000025]; feature: sediment [ENVO:00002007]; material: shallow marine sediment [ENVO:03000034] sea grass bed [ENVO_01000059] ...
CGCCGAGATCGAGCACGCCCGCGATATCCTGGGACGCGGCACCAGCGCGCACCGGCAGATTACCGTCTCCTCGATCAGCCAGTCGACCACCGCTTTCAGCGCCTCCTGCTTTTCGGCCCCCGCCTCCATCGCCTCCTCGTAGACGGCGACCTGCCGGTGGGCGCTGGTGCCGCGCGCCAGGATATCGCGGGCGTGCTCGATCTCGGCGACGCAGTCGAGCCGCTCGGCATCGGGCCGCAGCAGCACGAACAGTTCCTCGAGCAATTCCCCGTAGGGTACGACCTTGCCGAGGCCGAAATCGATGAGCCCGTCGTCGAAACCGTAACGCTGCGCGCGCCAGCGGTTCTCGTTGACCAGCATGTTCGCGTAGTACCGCCAGCGCTGGTTCGAGCGCCGCAGCCGGATCAGCATCGAGATCACGCAGGCATAGAGCGCGGCGATCGTGATGCCGTCGTCCATGCGGGTGCAGATATCGGCGATCCGCATTTCCAGGGTCGGGAACCGCGTATGCGGGCGGATGTCCCACCAGATCTTCGACGCGTCCTGCAGCACGCCGGCGTTCACCAGCACCTCCACATGCCGCAGGTATTCGCCATAGCTCTCGAACCGCGACGGCAGGCCGGTGCGCGGCAGTTCGTTGAACACGCTGAGCCGGTAGCACATCAGCCCGGTGTTCTCGCCGCGCCAGAACGGCGACGAGGTGCTGAGCGCCAGCAGGTGCGGCAGGAAATAGGCGACCTGGTTCAGCAGATCGGTCCGCAGATCGTCGTCCTCGATGCCGACATGGACGTGCATGCCGCAGATCAGCAGGCGCCGCGCCACCGCCTGCATGTCCTGGGCCAGCACGTTGTACCGCTCCTTGTCGGTGTGGTGCAGGTCCGACCATTCGGCGAACGGATGCGTCGAGGCGGCGATCGACGCAAGGCCGTGGTTGCGTGCGGCGTCGGCGACGCAGCGGCGGAGCATGGCGAGCTTCGACCGCGCTTCCCGGATCGACGTGCAGACGGCCGTGCCCACCTCGACCTGGGCGCGGAGGAATTCCGGCACCACGAGCCCGACGCTGTCGTCGACACCGGCCGCGCACTCGGAAAGGATATCCTCGGTCGGCTCGTCCGCGAGGTCACCGGTTTTCGGGTCGACGAGGAGATACTCCTCCTCGATACCGATCGTAAAACCGTCCGTGTAGCCCCGGCTCATGAAGCTTCCCGCACGTCCGCCCCGATCGCCCGGACCAGTTCGGGATGCGCCATGACGGCCCGCAGCGCCGATCCGGCCAGCGCCGCCCAGTGCTGCGCGCCGTGTTGCGTGTCCACGAGGTCCTGGCGGATTTCCAGCAGGACATTGGGCCGCCCGGAGGGCAGCGCGTGGGTCTCGATGGAGTAGCCGTGCGGGTCGAGGCCGGAATAGGGCTGGTTGTCGCCGACGCACAGCGCGGAATCGCGGGACAGCTCGGTGATCAGCAGGTCCGCCATGCGGCGGTCGGTGTTCGAGAGGACGCCGATATGCCAGGGGCGTTCGAAGTCCTTGATGACCGGCGTGCAGGTATGGATCGAGATGATCGCCGGGACGACGCCCCGCGCGGCGACCCGCTCGATGGTCGCGGTGACGGTGCTGTGATACGGCCAGTAGCACGAGGCGGCGCGGCGCGCCCGCGCGTTCTCGTCGAGCCCCCGATTGCCGGGCACGATCGTCCCGTCGCTGATCTGCCGCATCGCGGTCGGATCGTCCACCGAGCGGTTGCAGTCCACCACCAGCCGCGAATACCCGGACAGCAGCGCGGGGGCGTCGAGCAGGCCGGCAAGGTGCCGGGCGACCTCGGCGGCGCCGATATCCCAGGCGATATGCCGCGACCGTGCCGCGTCGTCGAGGCCGAGGTCCTCGAGCACCGCCGGAATCCTGTTGCTGGCATGGTCGCACAGCAGAACGACCGGCGCCCCGCCGTCCGGATTCAGGATCGAGACGGCGGGCGCATCGTGCGGACCCAGCAGGTCCCCGCCAACGCCCTGTCTGGGAATTACGCCGGTCATGGCGTCAATATAGCGGAATTCGGTCGTTCGGAAAGCGACGAACGTCAGTCGTGTTCCGTTGCGCCGGCCAGCCCGCGCGCGCTACACCGGAACCGGACAGGGACTCGGGGCCGGGAATCACCGCGAATGACGGATCGAACGACAGCACCAATACCCGGGACCGCCGAACGCGGCGCCCTGGCCGCCCTGTTGCTCGGCGCCGTGCTGGTGGGCGCGTCGCCGATCTTCGTGCGGCTGAGCGAGCTGGGGCCCATGGCCACCGCGTTCTACCGGCCGTTCCTGGCGATCCCCGTGCTGGCATTGTGGATGGCGGTCGACCGGCGCAACGACCCGGCGGCCGCGCGGCCCGCGTCGCGCGGCGATTACCTGCGGCTGCTGCTGGCCGGCGCCTTGTTCGCCGGCGACCTCGCCTTCTGGCACCTGTCGATCCTCAATACCAGCGTCGCCAACGCCACCCTGTTCGCGAATTTCGCGCCGATCTTCGTGACCCTCGGCGCCTGGCTGCTGTTCCGGCACGGCGTGACGCGGCTCTACCTGGCGGGCATGGCGCTGGCGCTGGCCGGCGCGGCCCTGCTGGCGGGCGGCAGCCTTGCGGACGAACCCGGCAACCTGCTGGGCGATTTCTTTGGCGTCGTGACGGCGATGTTCCTGGCCAGCTATATCCTGGCGATGTCGCGGCTGCGCGTCGGGTTTTCGGCCGCAACGACCATGACCTGGAGCTCGGTCGGCACCGCTGCGGTTTTGCTGCCGGTCGCCTGGATCGCCGGCGAGGAGCTGATCGCGGTCACCCTGTACGGCTGGGCCATGCTGGTCGGGCTTGCGCTGCTGTCCCATGCCGCCGGCCAGGGGTTCATCGCCTACGCGCTGGCCCATCTGCGGCCGGGGTTTTCCTCCGTCGGGCTGCTGCTCGAGCCCGTCGCGGCGGCGGTGCTGGCCTGGATCATCCTGTCCGAACCGGTCACCCCGTGGCAGGCGGCGGGCGGCGCCGTGATCCTCTGGGGGATCTTCCTGGCACGCAGGGGAAGCCGGTGACGCGGCCGGGGGGATCTGGCCCGGGCGGCATCGCCGGCCGCATTGCCGCAAGCTTCACCAGGGAGGCCCGCAGCGGCATCCGGCACGCGACGGTCGCCCGCTCCCTCACATTGGCCAGTTTCATGGGCTGGGTCGCCATCTTCCAGGGCTTTCCGCGCGCGTGGTTCTATATCGGCTTGCTGGGGATGCTCCTGGTCCTCGGCCTTGTCCAGGGCTACGTTGCGCGCCGCGTCGCCCCGCGTATATGGCCGAGCGCGCTGTTCGTCCTCGCCGATTCCTGCGTACTCGCATTCGCACTGACGGCGCCCAACCCGCTCGTGGCGATCCCCGCACCGCCTCCGGTCGCACTGCGGTCCGGGAATTTCGCACTGTTCTATGTGCTGCTTGCCGGCTCGCTGCTCACCTACTCGCCCCGGCTGGTGCTGTGGTGCGGTGCGACGGCGGCCGCGGCGTGGGGCGTCGCCGTCGCGTGGATCGCGTGGCTGCCCGGCTCGCGGACGCAGTTCGACATCGCCGGCTGGAACGAATTGCAGCCGGGGCAGCATATGCCCTACCGCATGGACCCCCACTTCGTGACATTGCCGCAGCAGTTGAAGGAGATCGTGATTTTCCTCGCTGTGACGGTCGTCCTTGCGACGGTCGTATGGCGAATCCGGCAACTTGCCTTTCGCGAGGCGGAGATCGAACGCGAGCGCGCCAATCTCGCACGGCATTTCTCGCCCAACATGGTCGAAACGCTTGCACGGTCGGATGAGCCGCTCGACTCGGTGCGCAAGCAGCACGCGGCAGTGCTCTTCGCCGACATCGTGGGATTTGCCGGGCTGTCGGAACGGCTGGGCCCGGAGCGGACGATGGATATCCTTCGCCGCACCCATTCGATCATATCGGACAGGATCTTCGCGCATGACGGCACGCTCGACAAATTCATCGGCGATGCCGTGATGGCGACGTTCGGCGTGCCCCTGACGGGTGAGAACGATGCCGCCAACGCGATCGCCTGTACACGGTCCATCCAGGAGGCCCTGGCGCGCGACAACCCCTTGCCGGAGGATCCCCTGCAGGTCGGCATCGGCGTTCATTACGGCGAGTTGGTCATGGGCAATCTGGGCGGCGCGAGACGGCTGGAATACGGCGTCATCGGGGATACGGTCAACGTCGCCAGCCGGCTGGAGGTCATGACCCGCGAGACCGGCGCCGCCATTATCCTCAGCGACGATCTCGTGCGGGCGGCGCGCGGCAGCCCGGGCGCCGATCCGTCCCTGCTCGCCGGCTTCGAGAAACGCCCGGCCCAGTTGCTGCGCGGCCGCAGCGAGCCGATCGATATCTGGGTGTTGAAGTCGTCGTGACCGGGCAGCCGATGTTTTTTGCCGCGTGCTGCGCGATGCCGAGGTGACAGGCGCGGCGAAATCGTTACCTTAGGGCCATGATTCGGCAGCACCGCACCAAGATCGTCGCGACGCTCGGCCCGGCCAGTTCGACGCCGGAGACCATCGAGGCGTTGTTCAAGGCCGGCGTCGACATGTTCCGCATGAATTTCAGCCACGGCGACCATGACGACCACCGGCAGCGTTACGAGATCGTTCGCGAGCTCGAAAAGAGCGTGGGGCGGCCGATCGCCGTGCTGGCCGACCTGCAGGGACCGAAGCTGCGGGTCGGTATCTTCGCCGACGGGTCGGCCGAATTGGCGCCGAGGCGGAGCTTCCGGCTCGACCTGGACGGCAGCCCGGGCGACGACCGCCGCGTGGCGCTGCCACACAGGGAGATATTCCAGGCCCTGCGCAAGGGTTCGGAGCTGCTGCTCGACGACGGCAGGATCAGGCTCCGTGTCTCGAAATGCGGCGAGGATTTCGCCGAAACGAAGGTCGTCACCGGAGGCACGCTGTCCGACCGCAAGGGCGTCAACGTGCCCGGCGTCGTCCTGCCGCTCTCCCCGATCACGAAGAAGGACCGCTCCGACCTCAGATTTGCGCTGAAGCTCGGTGTCGACTGGGTCGCGCTGAGCTTCATCCAGCGCCCGGAGGATATCGCCGAGGCCCGCAAACTGATCGGCGGGCGCGCCGCGATCATGGCCAAGCTCGAAAAACCGGCGGCGCTGGAGCACCTCGACGGAATCGTCGCACAGTGCGACGGCATCATGGTGGCGCGCGGCGATCTGGGCGTCGAGATACCGCCGGAGGAAGTGCCGGTGATCCAGAAGCGGATTCTGCGGGCCTGCCGCCAACTGGGGCGCCCCGTCGTCGTCGCGACGCAGATGCTGGAGTCCATGGTCCATGCGCCGACGCCGACCAGGGCCGAGGCCTCGGACGTCGCCACGGCGGTCTATGACGGCGCCGACGCCGTCATGCTCTCGGCCGAGACCGCGGCGGGCGACTACCCGGTCGAGGCCGCCGCGATCATGGGCCGGATCGTCGGCAGCGTCGAACTGGATCCCCTGTACTGGAAGATTCAGGAAGCCGAACGGGTGGAGCCGGAGGCGACCTCGGCGGACGCGATCAGCGCCGCCGCGCGCCAGGTGGCCCACACGGTGTCGGCGCGCGGCATCGTCACCTATACGGCATCCGGGTCGACGACGCTGCGCATCGCGCGCGAGCGGCCGGACGTGCCGATCATGGGCCTGACGCCGATCCTGGCCACGGCGCGCCGGCTGTCCGTCGTCTGGGGCGTCCAGCCGGTCCATACCGCCGCGGATGTGCGCAGCTTTCCCGAGATGGAGAAGAAGGCCGCCGCCGCGGTGCTGGCCCGCGACTTCGCCGAGGCCGACGACCGTATCGTGATCACCGCCGGTGTCCCGTTCGGGACACCGGGCACGACCAACATCCTGCGCATCGCTCGGGTCAAGAAGGGATAAGGGAGGGGCCGTGATTTCTTTTGCCCTCTCCACGCATACCTCATCCTGAGCCTGTCGAAGGATGTATCGGCAAGGAAAGTGATATCGGCGGAAGCACTGTATTCCAGCCGCTTTCGTGAGTGGCGGCTAGCCTCATGCGCATCCTTCGACAGGCTCAGGATGAGGTGTGCGTGAAGAAAGGGGGCAGCAAAAGACGGCGAGGCCGCTCAGCGCCGGCCAGACATATCAAAGTTCCAGCCCCTCGACCTCCTCGACAAGCTCCTCCAGCCGGCTGCTGATACTCTCCATGTGCGGATTGATCTCCAGCGCCGCGCGAAACGCCTCGATCGCCGCCTTCTTCTCGTCCAGCGAATCGTAGATCAGGCCGAGGCCGGAAAGCGCCCCGAAATGACGCTCCTCCAGCGCAAGCGTGCGCTTGATGTCGTCGATCGATCCCTGGTAGTCGCCCATCAGGTAACGGACGGTCGCACGCTTGTTCCAGCCCTCGGCGAAATCCGGCGCCAAGACGACCACGGCGTCGAAATTCGCCGCCGCGGCCTCGTGCTTGCCCTCGTTCATGTACTGCGTGCCCTGACGCAGCATCAGATTGGCTCCCGCGGACGACGAGCGCGACCAGATGAACCAGATCATCTGTTCGATCTCATGCACCTCGCGGCCGCCGCCCGCGGATTTGAGCGCCGCGAACAACTCGTCCAGCCGCGGGTCGTTCTGATCCGCGGTGGCCGGCGCGGAGAACCCGGCCGCCAAAGCCGCGACGATCAGGAGTGCGCACAGGCGGGACATATACAGAATATGGACCGCTTTCGGTCCGGCGGCAAATGACTAGCCTCGCTACGACAGCGGCGGTAACTTCCCGGTCGGATCGAACGAGTGGAACGGGAATGGACGCCGGGGCATATTTTTCGGAGAGTTACCTGGGCGCGCACGACAAGTTCGTATCGGCATGCCGGGCATTGCGGCTTCTGCCACAGTCGTATTGGGCGTCCTCGGGTCACGGAGACACCGACCCGCCGCTTGTCGATTCCGTGCGGCTGGGAGATCCATCGGCACGCCATATCCTCGTAATCTGCGGCGGCGATCGCCAGGCCGATGCGCTGTGCTGCTCGGCAATCGAGATCGGCTGGCTCAACGAGTTCGCGAAGGCCAGCCTGCCGCGCGATACGGCGATCCTGCTCGTGCATCACGGCGCAGCGCCGCCGACCGGTGGCGAGGCGCCGCCCCGCGGCGGGCCGCCGCCGGTGTGGGAAGACGACCTGCTGGCCAAGGTGGAGAAGCGCTATGCCGAATACGCGCGCCAAAAGGGCGTGGATTCCCTGGGCGCCCCGCTGGATACGCCCGAGGTGCAGGGCATTCCCGGCTACCCCGGGACGCTGCTCGATGCTCTGGCGAAATGGCTCGGTTCGGCGGCGGCCGGCCGCGTTGCCTTCGTTGAAATCAGGGTCGGTCTCGGCGCTTACGGCGTGGCCGAAATCACGCCCTGTCATCCGCCGGAAACCGCAGCCGCACGACGGGTCCGGTCGTGGTTCGGCCTGGCCGAACCGGCGGAGGAGCAGGCGACGCTGCCGCAGGAGCCGGACAGCATGGCGGCGGGGCTGATCCGCCGCCTGCCGGACGCCGAAGTCACGGTGTTCTCCGCCGCGTTCGGGACCTATTCGATGATGTCCGTGCTGGACAGCCTGACGCGCCGGCCGGAGGGCGAGTCGGTGCCCGACCCGCGCCAGCTCCTGTTCCCCAGCGACGAGGCCTGGCGCGACGCCGTGTGGCGCGGTGCGGTCATCGCCATCCAGCGGACCCTGACGGCGCTGCGCGCGAATTAGACCGGCGCCGGGGGACCGAACCCTGGCCGTGTCAGGACGCAATCCGGCTCGCGACGTGGGTTTCGGTGTGCAACGTCTTGTGTACCGGGCATTTGTCGGCGATCTCCAGCAGACGCGCTTTCTGATCCTCGTCCAGCGGCCCCGAAAGCGTTATGTCCCGGTCGATCCAGTCCACCCTGCCCTCGCGGGTCTCGCACTCGGCGCAGTCCTCGGCATGAATCCTCTTGTGCCGCAGCCGAACGGCAACACGCTCCAGCGGCCATTTCTTGCGGTCAGCATACATGCGGATCGTCATCGACGTACAGGCGCCGAGCCCCGCAAGCAGGTAGTCGTAGGGGCCCGGACCACCGTCGTCGCCACCCACCGATTTCGGCTCGTCCGCCTTCAGCTCATGGCGCCCGGCGGCGACGCGCTGCGCAAAACGTCCCTCCCCCGTTTCCTCGACGATCACCTCGCCCTCGGCAAGCGCCGCAGCCTTCGCCTCCGGCTCGCCGGGCGCGATGAACCGGGCCGCCCAGGCCGCCAGCACCCCCGCGACCCAGTGCGCGTCGCCCTTGCGGCCGAGCATGTGGTCGGCGCTATCCAGCGAAACGAAGCTCTTCGGGTGTTTCGCCGTCTTGAAGATCTTCTCGGCGTTCTCGATCCCGACGATTTCGTCCCGCGGCGCATGGAACACCATGAGCGCCTTGCGCAGGCCGGCGGTCGCCGCCTCGAGCTTCTGCCCTTCGATATCGTCGAGGAATTCCTTGCGGATACAGAACGACCGCCCCGCGAGGGTGACCTCCGCCTCTCCCCGCGCCTCGATCTCGGGCCGTGCGGCCTCGAGATGGGCCGCGACATGGGCCGGTTCGGCCGGGGCGCCGATGGTGGCGACGGCCCTGGCCTCGGGTATGCCGGCGGCGGCGGCCAGCACCGCGGCGCCGCCCAGGCTGTGGCCGACCAGCAGCGAGGGCGCGCGATATTGCTCGCGCAGGTAATCGGCTGCTTTGAGCAGATCGGCCACGTTCGATGAGAAGTCGGTATTGGCGAAATCGCCGCCACTGCCGCCAAGCCCGGTGAAGTCGAAACGCAATACGGCGAATCCGTGCCCGGCCAGTCCCTCGGCGATCCGGGCCGCGGCCAGCGTATCCTTCGAGCAGGTAAAGCAGTGGGCGAACAGCGCATAGCCGCGGACCTCGCCGCCCGGCCGGTCCAGCCGCGCGGCCAGGGGTTCGCCGTGCGATCCCGGGAACGTAATTTTCTCAGAGTGCATTCTCGCTAATTCCTTCTTCGGGTCTGGGCCTCGCGGCGCTGCCGCCCGCCCGGCCATGACATAGGATGCATAACCGACGTACGGGAGAATTGATCGCGTAAAGTTGAACCGCGCGGCGCGGGCGACGGCTGCAGGCCCGAACGGCCCTACTCCGCCGCCATCGTTGACGCGCTGGATGCCACGACGGGGCCGAGGTCACGGCCCTGCAGGGCGGCGGGCAGCGGGCCGCCGGTCGCCCAGTCGAGCAGCTCGACCGTATGCACCACAGGCTTTTCCGTACCACCGGCGATCTGCGCGATGCAGCCGATGTTGCCGGCCGCGACCACCGGCGCGCCGGTCGCCTCGATGTTGCCGATCTTGCGGTCCCGCAACCGCGTCGCGAGAACCGGCTGCATGATGTTGTAGGTGCCGGCCGAACCGCAGCACAGATGGCCTTCGGCGATCTCGCGGACCTCGAAGCCGGCCTGCCGCAGCAGATCCTTGGGGACGGTGGTGATCTTCTGGCCGTGCTGCATCGAGCAGGCCGAATGATAGGCGACCGGGAAGGCGCCGGGCGGGCGGGTCTCGCGCAGGCCGATCTCGGCCATGTATTCGGTAATGTCGCGGCTCAGACGCGAGACCTTTTCCGCGTCCCCGGCCAGTTCCTTGTCGCCCCGGAACATGAACCCGTAATCCTTGATCGTCGTCCCGCAGCCGCTGGTGTTGATGATGATCGCATCGAGCCCGCCGCGCTCGATCTCGCGCGTCCAGGACGCGATATTCCGCGCCGCCTGGGCGTGGGCCGCGTCGGTCCGCCCCATATGGTGCACCAGCGCCCCGCAGCAGCCCTGTCCGCGCGGAATCACGACTTCGATACCGTGCCGGGTCAACAGCCGCGCCGTCGCCTCGTTGATCGCCGGGCTGAGGACCTGCTGGGCACAGCCGGTGACCAGGGCGACCCGGCCGCGCCTTGTGCCGGATACCGGGATGACCTGGGGGCGGCCGATCGGCGAGGGCGGCGAAAGGCGCGCCGGCGCCAGCGCCAGCATTGCGCCGAGCCGGCCCGGCAGCAGGCGACGGAACGGCCGCAGGAAATATGCCCCGGCCAGTGCGATGCGGAACAGGACGGGACGCGGCAGCACCAGCGCCAGCAGGCCGCGCAGCCAGCGCTCGGACAGCGGCCGTCGATGGGTCTTCTCGATATGGGCGCGGGCGATATCCACCAGATGCATGTAATGCACGCCGGACGGACAGGTCGTCATGCAGGACAGGCAGGACAGGCAGCGGTCGACATGCTTGACCACGCCGGCGGGCGCCGGGCGGTTCTCCTCCAGCATGTCCCTGATCTGGTAGATCCGGCCGCGAGGGCTGTCCGCCTCGTCGCCAAGCAGCACATAGGTCGGGCAGGTCGCGGTGCAGAAGCCGCAATGGACACAGGCGCGCAGGATATCGTTGACCACCCCGATATCCGGATCGGCGAGCTGTTCGGGCGAGAAACGGGTCTGCATGGTCGGCGCCTCCGTTTCCTAGACGTCCGCGTACATGCGGCCGGGATTGAGGATTCCGGACGGATCGAATGCCGCCTTGACGCGCCTGGTCAGCGCCGCCTTCGCGGCCTCCTGTGGATCGAACACGGGAACCCTGGCACGGAGGTCCGCCGGGGCGCGGAACAGGGTCGCATGGCCGCCGGTCGACCCGACGGCGCGGCGCACGGCGTCCTCCCGCGCATCGGCTCCCGCCGGCAGGGCAAGCCAGACCAGCCCGCCGCCCCAATCGAGAAACGCCTCCGCGCCATCCTCTTCGGCGAGCGCGGTGACGACGCCCGGACCCGCCGCAGGCGGAACCGAGACCCTCCAGACGAGCCGGTCGTCACCGGGGCCCGCGAACGGCATGACGTCGCGAACCTCGCGCCAGAACCGGAGCGAATTCGTGCTGTGCAGCTCCTCGGTCGCGCCCAACGCTCCCAACTGCTCGCGCAGGACCTTGCAACGGTACTCGACCGACGGACCAAAGCCCTCGACACGGACCGCCGCGACCGGCGCCTTCTGGCCGGAGACCATGTCGACGGGCGATTTCGCAGCCAGTGACGCCGGCAGCCAGGCCGCCGCCGAAACGTCGTACGGACTGTTCATCGCCTCGGTCAGCGCCCGCCCGCCGGATACCACGTCACCGCCGAACAGCAGCACCGTCCGCGTCTTTTCGGAGGCGGGCAGGACCTTGATCGTCACGTCCGTGGTCACCGCAAGCGTTCCCCATGACCCCGCCATAAGCTTGCTGAGATCGTAGCCGGTGACGTTCTTGACCACCCGCCCGCCGGACTTGAAGACCGTGCCGTGTCCGGACACCGCGGTAAACCCCAGGAAGTGGTCCCGCGCCGCGCCGCTCTTGACCCGGCGGGGTCCCGACAGGTTGCAGGCAAGGATTCCGCCGAGCGTGCCGGATTGCGGGTTCGGCCTGCCCGATGCGCCGCCCTGCGCGCCCGCCGCCGCGGCCAGTAACGGGCCGTAATCGGGCGGCTCGAATTCAAGCTGTTGCCTCTGTTCGGCCAGCACCGATTCGATTTCGGCCAGCGGGGTGCACGGACCCGCGGACAGCACCAGTTCGTCGGGCTCATACAGCGAAATGCCCGACAGGGCGCCCAGCTCAACGGCGTGATCCGCCGCGACCGGGCGCCCCAGCGCCCTCTTGCTGCCGGATCCGGCGATCTCCAGCCGCTTCGATTCGGACACAGCCCAGGCGAGAACGTCGCGCAGCTGCTCGGTATTGTCGGGACGGAAGGTCTCGCTCACGGCCGGCGTCCGTTCAGAAACGGGGAATATCGGGGAACGGCAGCTTGCCGCGGTGAACATGGACGCGGCCCAGCTCGGCGCAGCGGTGCAACTCCGGGAACATCTTGCCCGGATTGAGCAGCGACGCCGGGTCGAACGCGCACTTCACGCGCTGCTGCTGGTTGAGGTCCTCCTCGGAGAACATTTCCCCCATCAGGTCGCGCTTTTCGACGCCGACCCCGTGTTCTCCGGTCAGGACGCCGCCGACCTCGACGCACAGCTTCAGGATCTCGGCGCCGAAGGCCTCGGCCTTCTCCAGCTCGCCCGGAACGTTGGCGTCGTACAGAATCAGCGGATGCAGGTTCCCGTCCCCCGCATGGAAGACGTTGGCCACCCGGAGTCCGTATTTCTGCGAAAGCTCCGTCACGCGGCGCAGCACCTCGGGCAGCCGGTGCCGCGGGATCGTCCCGTCCATACAGTAATAGTCGGGTGAAATGCGGCCGACGGCCGGAAAGGCCGCCTTGCGGCCGGCCCAGAACGCCTCGCGTTCGGCGTCGCTCTCGGACACGCGGATCACCGAGGCACCGGTGTCCGTCGCGATCCCCGTGACGCGTTCGATCATATCGTCGACTTCGCGCTTCGGCCCGTCGAGTTCAATGATGAGCAGGGCCTCGACATCAAGCGGGTAACCGGCATGTGCGAATTCCTCGGCGGCCCGAATGGCCAGCCGGTCCATCATCTCCATGCCGCCCGGGATGATTCCGGCGCCGATGATCCTGCCTACGCAGTCGCCGGCCTGTTCGCTGCTCGGAAACCCCGCCAGCATCGCACGCACCGTTTCCGGGCTGCGCAGGATGCGCACCGTGACCTCGGTTACGACCCCGAGCAGTCCTTCCGATCCTGTCAGAAGGCCAAGCATATCGTACCCCTCCGCATCCAGATGCTTGCCGCCGATCCGGATCACTTCGCCATCGATCAGCACCAGTTCAAGCCCGAGGACGTTGTTCGTCGTGAGCCCGTATTTCAGGCAGTGCACGCCCCCGGAATTTTCGGCGATGTTGCCCCCGATGGAGCAGGCGATCTGGCTCGACGGATCCGGCGCGTAATAGAACCCCTCATGCTCGACGGCCTTGGTAATCCCGAGATTCGTGACCCCGGGCTGGGCCGTCACGCAGCGGTTATCGTAGTCGATTTCCAGGATCCGGTTGAACCGGCCCATCCCCAGCAGGACGCCGTCCGCCAGAGGCAGCGCTCCGCCGGACAGCGACGTACCGGCGCCCCGCGGCACCACCTTGATCCCGTGTTCATTACAGTAGCGCAATACGCCGCAGACCTGCTCGGTGGTCTCAGGCAGCACCACCAACATCGGCGGCTGCCGGTAAGCCGTCAGGCCGTCCGA
>CAJICD010000041.1_pt1 | contig 13044 bp, 13 predicted proteins | sample 9199521 | NCBI WGS metagenome assembly CAJICD01 (sample SAMEA7708321, study PRJEB35096) | sediment metagenome | biome: marine neritic benthic zone biome [ENVO:01000025]; feature: sediment [ENVO:00002007]; material: shallow marine sediment [ENVO:03000034] sea grass bed [ENVO_01000059] ...
CATGCTGGGTGTTTCCATGGCGGCAGCCAGGGCGGCGGCCACGGCCTATGGCCTCCCGTTGTACCGATATCTGGGTGGTATAAATGCACGGTATCTTCCCATGCCGATGATGAACATCGTCAATGGCGGCGCCCATGCCGACAACCCGATCGACATCCAGGAATTCATGATCATGCCGGTCGGCGCCGGGGGCATGGCGGAGGCGGTTCGCACGGGGGCGGAGATCTTCCATGCCCTCAAGGCGGCGCTGAGCGACGCCGGCCACGGCACCAATGTCGGCGACGAGGGCGGGTTCGCACCGGCGCTCGCATCGGCCGACGACGCGCTCGGGTTCATCATGAAGGCGGTCGAGGCCGCGGGCTACAGGCCGGGCGACGACGTCATGCTGGCGCTCGACTGCGCCGCGTCCGAATACTTCAGGGACGGCCGGTACCACATGGCGGGGGAGGGCAGGACCCTCGACGCCGGGGCCATGGTGACGTACCTCGCGGATCTGGCGGGCCGCTATCCGATCGTGTCGATCGAGGACGGCATGGCCGAGGACGACTGGGACGGCTGGCAGGCGCTGACGAGCGAGATCGGCGCCACGGTCCAGATCGTCGGCGACGATTTGTTCGTCACCAGCAGCGCGCGTTTGCGCGACGGCATCGCCAGGGGCGCGACCAACGCGATCCTCGTCAAGGTCAACCAGATCGGCACCCTGAGCGAGACTCTGGAGACCGTCGAGACCGCGCACCACGCCGCATTCCGGACGGTCATCTCGCACCGCTCCGGCGAGACCGAGGACGCCACCATCGCCGACCTCGCCGTGGCCACCAACTCAGGCCAGATCAAGACGGGCTCGCTGTCGCGCTCCGACCGCCTGGCCAAATACAACCAGCTGCTGCGGATCGCGGAAATCCTCGGCCCCGACGCGGTTTACGCCGGAAAATCGGTTCTGAGGGCTTGACACGGCGCCTTATGCGAGTCTCCGGGCTGTCGCAATACAGCCTATGGAATCATATTGGAATCAAAGACTCTTTTTTGGTTGACGCGCGACTCGGACCTGTGATTCCCTCGCCCAATGGGCGTAATTCGGGAATTGCGGCGGCAGGCGCGCCAGATCGTTGCATCGTTGCTGGGGATCAGTGTGATCGGGTATTTCGCCTATCACGCGACCGAGGGCGAGCGCGGGCTGCGCAGCTATTTCGCGCTCAATCAACGGATCGAACTGGCGCGCGCGGAGCTCGATTCCGCCGCAATGGAGCGCCGGGCCGTCGAGCGGCGTGTCGCAGCCCTGCGCCCCGGCTCGCTCGACCTCGACATGCTCGACGAACGCGCGCGGCAGGTGCTCAACCTCGTGCATGAGGACGATTTCGTTATCCAGTTGCCACGGACTTCGGATTGAAGAGCTCAGCACCGGCACAGCGGCCGGCCGGACGAAAAACAGGCCGCGCATAGACCCGGCTTTTATCAAACCTGGAGCGCGTCGGCATGTCCGCCGGCGCTTTTTTTGTGTGGTCGCGATGGAAAAATGCGTTCAAATTCGTCGGCAGATGAACGTTAATCAAGTTAATTAGTATATAATCATTTAAAAACAATGTATTGCAAAGAACTTGCTAAATCGCGCGATGAAATCTAGCTTTCGTCCCGCCGGCGGACCCTCGAGACGTCCGCGATCACAAACTGCCGGAGGACAGCATGGCCAAGGCCACTGCCAGGCGCAAGCCGCGGGGCAAGACGAAGCCGCCCGCGGCGTCAGGCGACGATCTGCTCGCGTACTACCGCGAAATGCTCCTGATCCGCCGCTTCGAGGAAAAGGCGGGTCAGCTCTACGGCATGGGGCTGATCGGCGGATTCTGCCACCTCTATATCGGTCAGGAGGCCGTGGTGGTCGGGATTCAGTCGGCGTGCCGCCCGGAAGACGCGCTGGTGACCAGCTACCGCGACCATGGTCATATGCTGGCCTGCGGCATGGACCCGCGCGGCGTGATGGCGGAGCTGACCGGCCGGGCCGGCGGCTACTCGAAGGGCAAGGGCGGCTCGATGCACATGTTCAGCCGCGAGAAGAATTTCTATGGCGGGCACGGCATCGTCGCGGCGCAGGTGCCGATCGGCACCGGCATCGCGTTCGCGTTCCGGTACCGCGGCACCGACAATATCTGCGCCACCTATTTCGGCGATGGCGCGGTCAACCAGGGCCAGGTGTACGAGTCCTTCAACATGGCCGCGTTGTGGAAGCTGCCCGTCCTCTATGTCATCGAGAACAACAAATACGGGATGGGCACGTCGGTCGAGCGCGCCTCGGCCAGTACCGATCTCTGCCAGCGCGGCAAGGCCTACGGCATTCCGGGCGAGGCGGTGGACGGCATGGACGTCGTGGCGATGCGGGCCGCCGCTGAGAAGGCGATCGCCCACTGCCGCGCCGGCAAGGGCCCGTACATCCTGGAAGCGATGACCTATCGCTATCGCGGCCACTCCATGTCCGATCCCGCGAAGTACCGGACCAAGGAGGAAGTCCAGAAGATGCGCAGCGAGCGCGATCCGATCGACTATCTGCGCGAGCTGATCGTCAACGGCGGGCACGCCGACGAAGCGGCGCTCAAGCAGATCGACCGCGAGGTCAAGGACATCGTTGCGGACGCCGCGGCGTTTGCGCAGGAAAGCCCCGAACCCGATCCGTCGGAGCTTTGGACCGACGTCCTCGTCGAGGCCTGACAGAGGGAGCCGATCATGCCGATAGAAATCCTGATGCCGGCGCTGTCGCCGACCATGACCGAGGGCAACCTTGCGAAATGGCTCAAGAACGAGGGCGATACCGTCGCCGCCGGCGACGTGCTTGCAGAGATCGAGACCGACAAGGCGACGATGGAGGTCGAAGCGGTCGACGAAGGCGTCCTGGGACGGATCCTGGTGCCGGACGGCACCGAAGCGGTCCAGGTCAACCAGCCGATTGCCTTGCTTCTGGAGGAGGGGGAAGACGTCACCAACCTTGACGGCGCCGCCCCGCAGGCTGCCGCATCGGCTCCGGAAGGTCCGGAACCCGCACCGGCAGCCGATGAGCCGGCCGCCGCACCGGCCGTTGTGGCGGTCGAAGCCGAATCCGACTGGACCGGCGCGACGGCGAAAGCGACCGTTCGCGAGGCATTGCGCGACGCCATGGCCGAGGAGATGCGCCGCGACGACAGCGTCTATCTGATGGGCGAAGAGGTGGCGCAGTACCAGGGCGCGTACAAGGTCAGCCAGGGTTTGCTGGACGAGTTCGGCGACCGCCGGGTGATCGACACGCCGATCACCGAGCACGGGTTCGCGGGCCTCGCCGTCGGCGCGGCCTTCAACGGGCTGCGGCCGATCGTCGAGTTCATGACCTTCAATTTCGCCCTGCAGGCGATGGATCACATCCTCAATTCCGCGGCCAAGACGCTCTACATGTCCGGCGGGCAGATGGGTTGCCCGATCGTCTTCCGCGGTCCGAACGGCGCCGCCGCGCGTGTTGCTGCCCAGCATTCGCAATGCTTTGCCAGCTGGTTCGCCCATTGCCCGGGACTCAAGGTCGTTTCCCCGTGGTCGGCGGCGGATGCCAAGGGACTCCTGAAGTCGGCGATCCGCGATCCGAACCCGGTGATTTTCTTGGAGAACGAGTTGCTCTATGGGCAGAGCTTCGACGTGCCGGACAGCGACGACTGGACCGTGCCCCTGGGCGCGGCGAAGATCGTCCGGCCGGGATCGGACGTCACCATCGTCGCGTTCTCGATCATGGTCGGCAAGGCCCTGGAGGCGGCGGAAACGCTGGCCGCGGACGGCATCGACGCCGAGGTGATCGACCTGCGCACGCTGCGCCCGCTCGACACGGCGGCGATCGTCGAATCGGTGAAGAAGACCAACCGGGTTGTCAGCGTCGAGGAGGGCTGGGCCTATTCCGGCATCGGCTCCGAGATCGCCGCCCGGATCATGGAACAGGCGTTCGACTGGCTCGATGCGCCGGTTTCGCGGGTCTGCGGCGCCGACGTGCCGCTGCCCTACGCTGCGAATCTGGAGCATCTGGCGCTGCCCCAGGTGGAGGACATCGCGGCGGCTGCAAAATCCGTCAGTTACCGGTCGTGACGGGAAGGGAGACGACATGCCGATCGAAATCCTGATGCCGGCGCTGTCGCCGACCATGACCGAGGGCAACCTTGCGAAATGGCTCAAGGGCGAGGGCGATGCGGTCGCCGCCGGCGACGTGATCGCCGAGATCGAGACCGACAAGGCGACGATGGAAGTCGAAGCGGTCGACGAGGGGGTCCTGGGGAGGATCCTGGTGCCGGACGGCAGCGAGGGGGTGCAGGTCAACCAGCCGATCGCGCTGCTGCTGGAGGAAGGCGAGGACACGGCGGCGCTGGAGGGATACGAGCCCGGCGCAGCGGCCACTCCCGCGCCGACGGAACCGGCGGCCGTGCCCGCGGCGGCTGCGACGCCACCGCCCGCGGCGGCGCCGCAACCGACGACCCCGGCGGTGGACGGCGCGCGGATCTTGGCGAGTCCGCTGGCGCGCCGTATGGCGCAGCAGGCGGGCATCGATCTTACTTCGGTCAAGGGCAGCGGCCCGAACGGCCGGATCGTGAAGGCCGATGTGGAGGCTGCGGTCCCCGGCGCGCCTGGCGCCATGGCGCCAGCGGCGGCGCCAGCCACGCGTCCTGCGTTGCCGACCCCGGCAGGGCCGGGGGCGCGCCAGATGGCCGAAGCGCTGGGCATGCCGTACCGGCTTGAGCCCAACAGCAACATCCGCAAGACGATCGCCCGGCGGCTCAGCGAATCGAAGCAGACCGTGCCGCACTTCTACCTTACGGTCGATTGCGCCATCGACGATCTGCTGGCCGCCCGCAAGCGCATCAATGCCGACAACGACCTGAAGATCTCGGTCAACGATATCGTCATCAAGGCGGCGGCGATGGCGCTCAAGAAAGTGCCCGCGGCCAACGCCTCCTGGGACGACGAGGGCATCCTGTTCTACGACCATGCGGATATCTCGGTCGCCGTGGCGACCCCGTCCGGCCTGATCACGCCGATCGTCAAGGCGGCGGAAGGTAAGGGGCTGGCGGAAATTTCGGCGGAAATGAAGGACCTGGCCGGGCGCGCCCGCGACGGCAAGCTGATGCCGGAGGAGTACCAGGGCGGCACGTTCTCGGTCTCCAATCTCGGCATGTTCGGGATCAAGGAGTTCTCCGCCATCATCAATCCGCCACAGGGCTGCATCCTGGCGGTCGGCGCGGGCACGCAGCAGGCGGTCGTGAATGACGGCGCGGTGTCTGTCGCCACGGTCATGAGCTGCACCCTGTCGGTCGACCACCGGGTGGTCGACGGCGCGGTCGGCGCGGAGTTCCTGGCCACCTTCAAGCGACTGATCGAAACCCCGTTGGCCATGCTGCTGTGAGGGCGGCGTGGAAAAGGTAAACCTGGCCGAGAAGTTCGCCCTTTTCAACGAGCGCTGGAGCCCCAGACTCGTTGGCGGATTGGACGATTACGACATCAAGCTGGTCAAGCTGGAAGGCGAATTCGTCTGGCACAAACATGACCATGAGGACGAGCTGTTTCTCGTCGTCGGCGGTGAAATGTCGATCGATTTCCGGGATCGGACGATCGATCTGCGGGAGGGCGAGTTTCTTGTCGTTCCGAAGGGCGTGGAGCATCGGCCCCGCGCCGAGCGGGAATGCAAGGTCCTGCTGCTGGAGCGGGAGGGCGTTGTGAACACGGGCGACGCCCCCGCGGGCGCATTGACCCGACACAGCCTGAACAGGATCTGACGATGGCAGAAAAGACATTCGACGTGATCGTGGTCGGCGGCGGCCCCGGGGGGTACGTGACCGCGATCCGCGCCGCGCAGCTCGGCCTCAAGGCGGCCGTGGTGGAGCGCAAGCATCTCGGCGGCATCTGCCTCAACTGGGGTTGCATCCCGACCAAGGCGCTGCTGCGCTCGGCGGAAATCTACCGCAACATGACCCATGCCGCCGATTACGGGCTAACCGCGGGAAAGCCGGGTTTCGACCTGGAAAAGATCGTGACGCGGTCCCGCAAGGTGTCCAAGAAGCTCTCCGGCGGTGTCGGCTATCTCCTGAAGAAACACAAGGTCGCCGTGTTCGACGGGGAGGGAAAGCTGAACGGCCCCGGCAAGCTGGACGTCGCGAAGGACGGCAAGGCGGTCGCCAGCCTCTCGGCCAAGCATATCATCCTGGCGACCGGCGCGCGCGCCCGGGCCCTGCCGGGGCTGGAGCCTGACGGCAAGTTCGTCTGGAGCTATATGGAGGCGCTGGTCCCCGACGTTATGCCGAAATCCCTGCTGGTCATCGGCTCCGGGGCGATCGGCATCGAGTTCGCCAGCTTCTTCCGAACCTTCGGCGCCGATGTGACCGTGGTCGAAATCCTGCCCCAAGTGCTGCCTGTCGAGGATGCGGAAATCGCGGCCCTGGCGCGCAAGCAGTTTGAGAAGGACGGCATGAAGATCGTCACCGGCGCCAAGGTGACGGAGCTGAAGAAGGGCAAGGACACGGTCACGGCCGTGATCGAGGACGACAAGGGCAAGAAGAGCGAGATCACCGTCGAGCGCGTAATCTCGGCGGTCGGTGTGGTCGGAAACATCGAGAACCTGGGGCTCGAAGGGACCAGGGTCAAGACCGACCGGGGCTGTATCGTCGCCGACGGATTCGGCCGCACCGGCGAGACGGGCGTCTACGCCATCGGCGATGTCGCGGGGCCGCCGATGCTGGCCCACAAGGCGAGCCACGAGGGTATCATCTGCATCGAGAAGATCGCGGGGCTCAAGGACGTCCACCCCATGGACAGGAACCGGATTCCCGGCTGCACCTACTGCCATCCACAAATCGCCAGCGTCGGCATGACCGAGGCCGCGGCGCAGGAGGCCGGGCGCAAGGTGAGGGTGGGGCGCTTCCCGTTCATGGGTAACGGCAAGGCGATCGCACTGGGTGAGCCGGAGGGGATGGTCAAGACCGTGTTCGACGAGAAGACCGGCGAACTGCTGGGTGCGCATATGGTCGGCGCCGAGGTTACCGAACTGATCCAGGGCTATGTCGTTGCCATGGGGCTGGAAACCACCGAGACGGAACTTATGCACACGGTCTTCCCGCATCCCACATTGAGCGAGATGATGCACGAGTCCGTGCTTGACGCCTACGGCCGCGTCATCCACATCTGAGCCATGGGAAACACCAGACTGCGCCACCCCGAGAAACGGAACCGGCCGGACAGCCCGATCCAGCGCAAGCCGGACTGGATCCGGGTCAAGGCGCCGGTATCGCGGGAATACCAGGCGACGGCGCGGATCATGCGCGACAACGGCCTGCACACGGTCTGCGAGGAGGCCGCCTGCCCGAATATCGGAGAATGCTGGGCCAAGCGGCACGCCACCATGATGATCATGGGCGAGGTCTGTACCCGCGCCTGCGCCTTCTGCAACGTGGCGACCGGCAAGCCGGCGCCGCTGGATCCCATGGAGCCCGTGAACGTCGCCCTCGCGGTGGCGCAGCTGGGACTCGAACATGTGGTGGTGACATCCGTCGATCGCGACGACCTGGAGGATGGCGGCGCGGCGCATTTCGCTTGCGTCGTTATGGAGATTCGCAAGAAATCTCCGCAGACTACCATTGAAATCCTCACCCCCGACTTCAAAGACAGGGAAGGGGCCATCGAGACGGTCGCGGCGGCCCGGCCGGATGTGTTCAACCACAACCTCGAGACCGTGCCGCGGTTGTATCCGGGCATCCGTCCGGGCGCACGTTACTTCACCAGCCTGGAATTGCTGCACCGGGTCAAACGCATCGATCCCGCCATGTTCACCAAATCGGGCCTGATGGTCGGGCTCGGCGAGACCCGCGAGGAGGTCGGCCAGGTGATGGACGATCTGCGGGCGGCGGACGTGGATTTCCTGACCATCGGCCAGTATCTGCAGCCGACCCGAAAACACGCGCCGGTCGACCGGTTCGTCACGCCCGAGGAGTTTGCGGAGTACGCGGCGCTGGCTCGCGGCAAGGGTTTCCTGCTGGTCGCCAGCACGCCGCTGACGCGGTCGTCCTATCATGCGGGGGAGGATTTCGCGCGGCTGCGTGCGGCCCGCGAGGCGCAGCAGGGCTGAGCCGCTCCGGAATATGGCCACGCATGCGGAAAAACGGGTGCTTCCCTACACCCCGGACCAGTTGTTCGACCTCGTTGCCGGGGTCGAACACTACCCAGAATTTCTGCCCTGGTGCCTCGGGGCACGAATCCGCAGCCGTCGCGACAACGTCATCGTCGCCGACCTCATCATCGGGTTCAAGGGCATCCGCGAGAGCTTCACCAGCCGGGTGACGTTGAACGAGCCGGGCATGCGGATCGACGTGGCCTATCTCGACGGCCCCTTCCGGTATCTCAACAATCACTGGAAGTTTGCGCCAATGCCCGATGGTGCCTGCGAAATCGACTTCTTCGTGGATTTCGAGTTCCGCTCTCGCATCCTGCAGCGGATCATCGGCCTCCTGTTCAATGAGGCGGTCCGGCGCATGGTCTCCGCGTTCGAGTCCCGTGCGAACGATCTGTACGGACCGGCATCCGCCAAACCGTGAACTCCTTTTGCCGGACCGGTACGGCTACGCAACGAATTTAACTCAAATTTTAGTTGAATGCGCCGGTTCGTCAGCCGGGAGGCGATCCTGCCGGCAATAAACTAGGCACGAAGCCTAATTCCGGATATTGTCTACTCTGACTTGCGTCCTGGGAGTGCGAAACTGGTGACGATAACGCCGAGGCAGATTCGCGCCGCGCGCGCGATGCTGGAGATCAAGCAGAAGGACCTGGCCGTCGCCGCCGGAATTTCGCTGGCGACCCTGAACAACATCGAGCGCGGCGTCGCCGATCCTCGGAGCAGCACGCTTGCCGCGATCGAGCGCGCGCTCGGCACAGTCGGCGTCGAAATCGGAGACGATGGGCTGACCGAGGAGGTCCGCCTCCACCGGCTGTCGCGGCCAAGTTCCTACGATACGCTGTTCGCCAGCCAGCGGGTGCTGGAGACGGTCGGGCCGACCTCGCTGGTGCGGATTCGCAGGATCCTGTTCTTCGCGCGCCTCAACGCATCGAATGGCGCCACAGCGCCAAGGCTTTGCCTGCTGATCGAGGGCCGCAGCCGGACAATCCTGTTCGACCTGGTCGATTTTACCGTTGAGAACGACAGTCGCGCGGCCGAAGTGGCGGGCATCTTGCTGGCCTGTTACGCCTTTCACGCCGACAAGCTGTTCTTCCTCGACCAGGTGCTGGAGGATACGACAACGGCGGAGGTTGGCGAGACCGTATCGCGCCTGCGCGACATGCAGTGGCGACGCATGGAGCACCCGCGCGACCTGTTCAACGTGTTCGACAGCTGGGAAGGGCATCTGCTGAACTACGCGCGGCGCCCCGGACATCCGATGCGCGATCTCGTCGCCTTGCTGGTTACGTCTCCGCAAGCTTGAGCGCAAGGGACAGGGCCGCCAGCACGGTCGCTTCGCGGATCTGCGCCCGGTCGCCCTCGAAAACATGGCGATCCACGCGCGCCGGCCCATCGCGGCGGGCGCCGGCGATGAAGACCAGCCCAACCGGCTTTTCCACCGTTCCGCCTCCGGGACCCGCGATCCCTGTGACCGCGACCGCAATATCGGCCAGAGAGTGATCGCAGGCGCCCACCGCCATGCCGAGAGCGACCTGTTCGCTAACCGCTCCGTGTTGGGTCAGAACGTCCTCGGGGATATCCAGCAATTCCATCTTGGCTTCGTTCGCATAGGTCACGAAACCGCGCTCGAATACGTGGGACGACCCGGCCAGTTCGGTCATGCAGGCCGCGATCAGACCGCCCGTGCAGGACTCCGCGGTCGCCAGCGTCAATCCCGCCGCGCGGAGCGCCGCCGTAACGGTTTCCGCACGCTGTACCAGCGCCGGCGGCAGCGTTGTCGTCATCCGATCATCCACAGCAGTGCGTAGAGCGCGAGGCCGGCGTAGACGCCCGCGAACATGTCGTCCAGCATGACCCCCATACCGCCCTCGAGCTTCCGGTCCGCCCAACTCGCCGGCCATGGTTTGACGATATCTGCGAGGCGGAACAGGAAGAAGCCGGCCAGCCAGGTGAGGGGGTCCGGCGCGAACGGTGCGAGCGTCAGCCATTGGCCGGCCACCTCGTCGATCACGATCGGCCCCGCGTCCTTGACGCCGGCATGACGGCTGTAGACGTCCGCCGCCCATACCCCGATGGCGAACGCAATGAGGGACGCCGCCAGCAGCGCCCATGGCCCGCCATACCAGACGATGATCCATGCGAAGGGCAGGGCGGCGGCGGAACCCCAGGTCCCGGGAGCCTTGGGCAGCAGACCGCTACCGAACCAGGTGGCCAGCAGGAAGGCCGGATGCCAGGCCGGCAGGGTGACGGGGACCTTCCTGGTCATAGCCGCACCGTCGCGACGGCCTGGGCGGCTATGCCATCGCCGCGCCCCGTAAAGCCGAGGCCCTCGGTCGTCGTCGCCTTGACGCTGACCCGATCCACGCCGATATCCGCGATTTCGGCGATTCGATGCCTCATGGCATCCCTGTGCGGCGCGACCTTGGGCGCCTCGCAGATCAGCGTGACGTCGAGATGCCGGATCTCGCCGCCGCGCTCCGCCAAGAGCGAAACCGCGTGGCGCAGGAACAGCGCCGAGTCGGCGTCCCGCCATTGCGGATCTGAGGGTGGGAAATGGTGGCCGATGTCGGCCGCGCCGATCGTGCCCAGTACGGCATCCGTGAGTGCATGCAGGCCGACGTCCGCGTCCGAATGTCCTGACATGCCTTTATCATGTTTAATCGAAATACCACAAAGGTTTATGGCGTTTCCCTCAGAAAATTTATGAACATCGAAACCGGTACCCACGCGAATATCCGCCTGGCCCGCCAGCATCGATTCCGCGCGCCGGAAATCGTCCTCGCGCGTGATCTTGAAATTGTCCTCGCTGCCCGCGACGACGGTCACGGGGATGCCGGCCGCCTCGGCGACCGCAGCATCGTCCGTCAGGGACCGCGAATCGACGCGGCGATACGCGTCCAGAATCGCAGCAAACCGGAAGCCCTGGGGCGTCTGGGCGCGCCAGAGTCGCTCGCGCGGCACCGTGGCCACGATACTGTCTTCCGCATCGGTGCGCTTCAGGGTGTCGCTCAGCGGCACGGCGGCAATCGCCGCGGGCCCCGTATCGAGTGCGCCGAGCACCCGATCGATCGTCGGCGGGTCTATTAGTGGGCGGGCGGCATCGTGGATCAGCACGATTCGGGGCGGATCGGCGGCCAGCGCCTCGAGACCGTTGCGGCAGGACTCGTGCCGGGTTTCGCCGCCGGATACCGGTGGCGCCAGGCCGAGGCCGGCCATCGCATCGACGTAGACGGCACGGTCGTCGGGATGGATGACGACTCGCACGCCGCTGATTCCCGGGTGCCCGAGAAACGCCGTGCAGCTCCGCCGCAGGACGCTCTGCCCGGCCAGTACCCGGTACTGTTTGGGTATCCCGCCGCCGGCCCTGTGCCCCCGTCCGGCCGCAACGATCAAGGCGACGGCATCCGCCATATCCGGTCCCCGCGTTAAAAGTTGCGGCATTCTGTACAGTTACATCAGAACTGCCAAGCGTTTGCTTTGTCGCGACGGGATCGGTGATATAGTGCGCGCACCATGACCACGTCGACGTTTCTGTCCATTTCAGCCCTGTTCGCCCTCGTGCCCGCTGCGGTCGGCGCGTGGCGGGGCATTGCCGGCAGGTCGGGGCTGTTCTGGCTGCTGACGGCGGTCGCCGCGGTCGGCCCACTGGCCCTGGTCGCCGTGCGGTTCGGCGGCACGTGGAGCACCGGATTTTCCGAAACGTTGTGGGTGACGGTGCTGGCCAGCGTCCTGTTGTTCGCGTTCGTCGCAGGCGTAACGCGCGATGCCTGGCGACTTTCCCCGTTGTTGTTTCCCTACTTGATATTGCTCGGTGCCGTGGCCGCGATCTGGGGCGCGGCACCTGTGGACCCGGCGCCCGAGGCGCCGCGCGACGGATGGATCCTCTTCCACGTGGCGGTTGCCGTATTGACCTACGGGCTTCTGACCCTCGCCGCGATCGCCGGGCTCGCCGTGCTCATCAGGGAGCACAGCATGCGGACGAAACGCCGCAGCGCCCTGTCCGACCTGCTGCCGTCCGTCGCCGATACCGAGCGTCTAGAACTCGGGCTGCTGGTTGCTTCGGAGATCGTGCTCGGGCTTGGCGTGCTCACCGGCATGGGGTTGCAACTCCTGGCCACCGGCAGCCTGCTCGCCTTCGATCACAAGACGCTGCTGACCCTGGGCGGTTTCATGGTCATTGGCGGTTTGCTGTTCGCCCACTACCGCACGGGACTGCGCGGCCGCAAGGCGGCCCGCATCCTGCTGGTGGCGTATCTGTTGGTAACCTTGGGCTTTCCCGGCGTCAAATTCGTGCAGGACGTATTCGTGAACTGAAAATCAGGTCCGGGTTGCTCCAATCAGGTCCGGGTTGCTCCAATAAAGTGTTGCAACGCGACGGCGAATGGCGTTTATTGCTTAATTTTTGGGCATATGATCGAACCGCACAATGTGTAAGCATATTCGCGGTCGAGACATTGGGGCCCCGGAAACGGGCTGCGGAAGTTGACGGAAACGAAGTTGGCACAGAAATCGGGTCGGGGTGAGCCGGGCCCGGCGGTCATTGACGGGGCCGCGGTACTCTATGCGCTGCCTGATCCGGTCCTGGTCATCGGCGCCGGGGACGAGATCCTCTACGTCAACAACGCGGCCGAGCAGTTGTTCCAGGCCAGCTTCGCCTTCCTGACGACGAAGGCTCTGACCGACATCGTCCCGCATGACAGTCCGGTGCTGCTTCTTCTCGGGCGCGTCCGGCGCGCGGGCAGCAGCATGTCGCAGCACGCTGTACGGCTGGATACGCCCAGAATCGGGGAGCATCTGTTACGAGTCGATGCCGCACCAATGGTCGAGCATCAGGGACGAATCGTCCTGACGCTCAAGCTGCAGTCGATCGCCGGCAAGATCGACCGGTCGCTGAC
>CAJICD010000118.1_pt1 | contig 12964 bp, 11 predicted proteins | sample 9199521 | NCBI WGS metagenome assembly CAJICD01 (sample SAMEA7708321, study PRJEB35096) | sediment metagenome | biome: marine neritic benthic zone biome [ENVO:01000025]; feature: sediment [ENVO:00002007]; material: shallow marine sediment [ENVO:03000034] sea grass bed [ENVO_01000059] ...
CCATTCCGGTGTCGACCTCCGCTTCTTCCCCCACCTCGTGATATCCATCGAGATTCGGAATATGCGGATTGCTTCCATCGTGGCAGGCAACGCAGCGCCTGTCGAAGATTGTCCTGATCCGATCCTCGTATTCCCGCTCATCCAGCCCCCGGCGGATCCATCCGATGATATCGCCCCGCTCGTTGGTCGGCAGCATCCCGGACATCGGCCCCATCATGGCCGCTTCCAGCTTGGTCGCGTCCTTCTGGCCGCTGTAGGCGATTCGGATGTCCTCTACGGACAGGCCGGGCTTGCCGTCCCGGCCGGCATGGGAATTGAATATATGGATCATGGCAAACAGGTAACCGATCCCCAGCACGATCAGCGTGCCGGTGAACAGCGTCCGCATGCTGAGCGGGAACTCGCTGTAATGAAAGAACATTCGGTGCACTTGTTGGTCCATGGCCACATTTCCCCATGTCAGTTATCCGCGCGGACGTTTGGGTCCTGCGAAAGAAGATGGCAGCGATTGTATCGCTGCTAGACTCGATTCACCACGATCACGCGCCGCCATCGCGGACGCCGACCGTCGCGCCGTCAATATTTGGCCGGAACTGGCGCTCTCCCAGACCTTTGAATCATTGCCGCCCGGCCACGCCGGACGGTGTTATCCTATTAGCCTCCGGACATACCGTAATCCCTTGATCTGGGTCAATATAGGGGATAAGCAAGCGGCGGTCTTGATCTGAATCAATATCGCCGAACCGAGCTTTCTGTTATGGTTCATTCGAAATCGAGGCCGTCTGTTGCAGTCGGCCCAATAAAGAAAGGACATTAGCTATGACGATACGGCGACCCAACGGGTTTTCCTTATGGGTGGCGGCACTGTCAGTCCTGTTCGCGGGGGGTATCTGGTCTTTCGGCGCGGCGGCGCAGGATGCCGTCAGTTTCGGGGAGGACGTGTTTCCAATCCTCGAGTTACGGTGTCTCGAATGCCATGTGCCGGGTGGCGAGGGATACGAGAAGAGCGGGTTGGATCTCAGAACCTATGAGGGCCTCATGAAGGGGACCAAGCACGGCGCGGTGGTTACGCCGGGGCGTGCCTTCGAAAGCAACCTGGTCGCGGTGATCGACCAGCGGACCGATCCGGAGCTCTGGATGCCGCACAACCGCAAGCGCATGTCGAAATGCGAGCGGTTGTTGATCCGGTTCTGGGTCAACCAGGGCGCGAAGGACAACTGACGTCCAAAAGCCCCATTCCAATGGCTGCCGGGAAAACACGGTGCGCCGCAGGCGCAGCGGGAAGGAGAAACGCATAGGGTTTTTCGGGGGGTTCTTACAAATCTGAGGAACGTGAGGAGAGTTAACATGAAGAAGAGTACATTGATGATTGCCGCGGTCGCGGCCGCGTTCGCGTTTGGCATGTCGGGTTCGGCCATGGCCGCCGGCGATGTCGCCGCGGGCGAGGCCAAATCGAAATCCTGCGCCGGCTGCCACGGTAAAATGGGCGAAGGCAAGAAGAAGAACCCGCCGATCGCCGGCATGGCGACCGCGGATTTCACCAAGGCGATGCAGGACTACGCCTCGGGCGCCCGCGACAACAAGTCGATGGCGCGGGTTGCCAAGAAGCTGAGCGATGCGGACGTCGCCAATCTGGCGGCCTACTACGCCTCGCTGAAGTAAACCGCACGGCACGCGTTTTTGCCGTGGGCCCGTCCGCACCGGCCGCAATGGCGCCGGGGCGGGCGGGCCGTTTTTTTATCTTCGGGCCGGGCCGGTTGCCGCGGACGGGTGCGACGATTGTGCCCGCGACGAAATGACATGGGTCAATGCGGCTGCAATCCGGGCTTGCCAACTTGGACGCGGCGTCGCGGCCAGGGTGCGATACGGCCCTGCCGCGAAACGCCGGACCTGCGGTTGAATGGAACCAGCGACGGGGTGGCCCGAATGCCGGTCATCGAAGGAGAGATGGAATGAAATTCGTGGATTACGGGCTGCCCAGCCGGCGCCGGACGCTCAGGTTGTTCGGCTCGGGCGCGGTCGCGGCCCTCGCCACCCTGGCCGCACGGCCGTTGATTTCAGAGGCGGCGATGCTGCCGCCAATGACCATGTATAAAGACCCGAACTGCGGCTGTTGCGGCATCTGGACATCCTATCTGCGGGCGCGCGGGTTCAAGGTCGAGGTCGTGATGACCGAGGATATGGATCCGATCAAGCGCAAGGCCAGGGTCCCGTATGACCTGCAGACCTGTCATACGGCCTTCATGGGCGACTATGTCGTCGAGGGCCATGTGCCGATGCCGGCGATCCGGAAGCTGCTGGACGAACGGCCCAAGGTGCTGGGCATCGCGGTTCCGGGCATGCCGGCCGGGTCCCCGGGGATGCCGACCGTCAATCCCGAGCCGTACCAGGTGTTCACGTTCGCGGCCGACGGAAGCCAGCGCGTCTACATGTCGTTCTAGGATGCGTTCGCCGGCGGCGGCCGTCGAGTGGCAGCGCCGCCGCCGCCGGGAACATTGACGGCCTGCCGGTCCGGAACAAGTTAATGACGCAGATCAAGTCACGCTGCGAGCGGCAAGGATAAAGTAGCGTGAAAATCGTTCGACGAGGGATAAGGCCTTGTGACCATGACTCATACGATTGACGGATATGCGGCAACTGCGCGGCACGCGCCGCGGAATTCGGTGCGCCACGGCCTGTTGGCCGCCCTGGGCATCGCGGTTATTGCGCTTGGCGGCTGCGCGGAAACAGCGCAGCAGGTCAAGGTCGACGAAGACGTGGAATACGCCTGGCCACTGCCGCCGGAAGAGCCGCGGATAAGATTCCTGCGTAGCGTCAGCACGCCGGCGGATATCGGCGCGGTGCCGGAGCGTTCGGTGTTGTCCGCCCTGCTGGGCGACGAAGGCCCACCCGTTCTGGAGATGAGGAAACCGTATGGCGTGCACGCCGACCGCGACGGGCGGATCTTCGTGGCCGACACCGCCTGGGGCAAGGTTCTGGTCTACGATGCGGCGAACAAGACGTTCGACGTATGGGGCACCGCGGGCCAGGGCGCGTTGAAACAGCCGCTTGGCGTAACATCGGACAGTCAGGGCCGCGTCTATGTGACGGACGGCAAACAGCAACGGATCGTCGTGTACGACAGGGACGGCAAGTATGTGCTGGCTGCCGGCAGGGAGGGGGAGCTCGGCCGGCCGGCGGGCATCGTGGTCAACGAGAAGCTGGGCCGCATCTATGTCGCCGACGTCAACAATCACCACATCGCGGTGTTTGATATGTCAGGCAACCTCGTTGGGACGATCGGCGAACGCGGCAACGATCCTGGCAAGTTCAACTTCCCGACCAACCTGGCGATCGATCGCGACGGCAAGCTCTACGTCGTGGATGCGATGAATTTCCGTGTCCAGGTCCTCGACCCACGGGGCCAGCCGTTGACGGTCTTCGGGCAGCACAGCGACAGGGCGGGCAGCCTGGCCCGGCCAAAGGGGATCGGTGTCGACCCGGACGGCCATATCTATGTCGTGGATGCCGCATTCAACAATTTCCAGATCTTCCGTTCCGATGGCGCGCTGCTGCTGTTTGTTGGCGGAGCGGGACGGCAGCCCGGCCAGTTCTACCTGCCGGCCGGGGCCTATCTCGACCAGTCGGGCCGCTTCTACGTCGTCGACCAGATGAACCGGCGGGTCCAGGTGTTTCAGTATCTCGGCGAACCGGACGAGTCGCCCGCCGCCGAAGCCGCCGACGCCGAGCCGGAAGACCCGGAGACTGCCGGTGCAGAGGCGGCCGAACCGGCATCGCCGTAGCCGGCGCCCCTGCCCGGCCCGCCGCGCATTCTTACCGACACAGATCAAGACATGCGTTAAGGCACGCGCCGCGCGGCGCAATTCTCGTCTGCCTGGATTCGGTGCGGATCGCGAACGGTTTCGGCATATGCCGTCCCTATCGCGTTGCGGCGGAAACAATTAACCATATTTTGTTGCGCTGGCCGACCGCATAATCGGTCGCATTGTCCCATTTCGGCCCGGTGGTGTGTCTCAAGGTGCGTCAAATTACCGCAGATAATTGATAAAAAACAGAAATTTGCATTTCATATTTGATCTGGGTCAAGGAATCGCACCGTTCGCAAAGATACAGTCGACCGGTAATCTACCGATCTCGATCAAGGCCAGTTGGACAAAAGTTTGAGGCTAGTTACAGAGAGATACGGTGAGGACACACTAGACCCTAGTATGATCACGCTATATACCGAATGGAGGCGGTTGGCGTCATGAGAACATTACAATATCTGATTGCGGCAGCGTTCCTGCTGTCACTGGCGGCGATAAGCTCTGCGGGTGCGCAGGGTGTTGTCGGATCGGCCCATGATCTTTCAGCGGTGGGCGAACAAGTCTGTATCTACTGTCACACCCCGCATAACGCCGACGTGACGACCCCGTTGGCGGAAGCCCCGTTGTGGAACCGGACCATCACCTCGACCACTTTCACGATGTACGACAGCCCGACCATCGATATGACGATCGCGACCGACCCGCAGGGCGTGTCGCTGGCATGCCTGTCGTGCCATGACGGCGTAACCGCGTACAACAGCATCATCCGCGGGGTCGCCACGAACATCGGCGTGATGGCTGGCCTCCGTGCGGTCGGCGCTGACGGTCTGGGCAACGACCATCCGATTTCGATCACCTATGACACCACGGTTACGGGGGACACCGCCTTCGTCGCGGCCAACCCTGACGGCACGATCGGCCCGTCCAGTGAACTGCCGCTCTACGGTACTTTGCAGGATCAGGTCGAATGCGCAACCTGCCACAATCCGCACGTGACGACCAATGGCAGTTTCCTGCGCATTTCCAATAACGCCAGCGCTATGTGCCTGACCTGCCACGTCAAGTAGCCAAGCAAGAATCGGCAGGACATTTGTGAGCGCAAGCAGAGAAGAACGGGGGAGAAGCAGCAAGTACATCCTGCTTCTTCCCCTTTTTCTTGCCCTGTCATCCTGCAGCGACGAAACCCTGTCGCTGTTTTTCGATATTCCACCGCCGACCGAAGAGGAAAAGGCCGAGCGCGCCGTCGCGAAACAGCAGGCGGCCGCGACAGCAACTGCGGCTGCCAGCACGGCTGCGGTGGCGGCAGCGGAAGAGGAGGACGAAGGGGAGCGCCCGGAGATCGAATCCGTTCTGGACTGGGAAACGGCATCGGAAATGCTTCCCAAGGATGAGATCGACGAGGTGGATTGGTCGGCGGCGCTGCGCCAGGGCGTCATCAAACCGCGGGCCAGGATTTCGGGACGCGGCAACCCGGAGGCGAAACTCTTCAAATTCGATTTCTATTTCGCCGGTCCGGACCCCGAGTCCGACGCGTTTTTCCCGCACTCAAGCCACACCGAATGGCTGACCTGCGAGAGTTGCCATCCGGCGATTTTTCCCTATCGTGAACTCGGCATGGCATCGTCCGAGGATCATGCAATCGTCATGGATGAGATCTTCGAGGGAGAGTATTGCGGAAAGTGCCACGGAGTCGTGGCGTTCGTTTTGGATTCCTGCAATCGCTGTCATACCAAGATGTAGCGGGCGAGGATGATTATGGGGAGAGGTGACGGTTATGAGGACCAAAGCAGTCGCCGGACTTCTGGTACTGGCCGTGGCCGCGATGGCCGGTGGGGCGGCAGGTTATGCCGCGCTGGGCGACCTGCAGTTCGAGCGAAAACAGGCGGATGGTGAAGGCTCGGAAAGCATCACGCCGTCGATATTTCCCCACTGGGTGCACCGCACGCGCTACCGCTGTTACGTATGCCATCCCACACTCTTTGCAATGGAACTGGGGGCGACCCCCATCACCATGGACGCCATCGGCAAGGGCCAGTATTGCGGCGCTTGCCACAATGGCCGAATCGCGTTCGACGTGGATTTTGCCACCTGCGCGCGCTGTCACCGGGAACTGGAGGAATAGTCCGGTTCGCGGGCGCGCGGGCGGCAGCGTCGGTGTCGACACCGGATCGCAGCGGGCGCGGCGCAGGGCAATCGATCAAATATTTCTGCAGTGATTATTAGACTAAAAACAGTGCGAGAGGCATAAAAAATCTTAACGAAATCGTGTCACAAACAATCGCACGGTATGAATACAGAGTGTTTAGATGTTTATGTCTTGGCGGAAAGCGTCCATCCTGTTGCTCGCCTTTTTGGGCACATGCACGGACGCGTGGGCCCGGGACTGGATCTATTTCAATCCGATGCGGGGCGAAGTTTCCATCGAATTCGATGGCCGTTGGCGGCAGCAGGATGACGGCACAAGCAGTTACGACGTCAAGTTGGAGGAACATCTGCTGCTGAACATCAGCGGCGCTGTCGTCGACCCGCGAATTTTGCAGTTCAACATCGACCTTGAGCCCACCTTCACGCAGCGGCAGTTGGATACGGGGATCGGCATCCAGCGCGACCGTGAAACGGACCTGAACTACGGAGGCGCCATCAGCCTTCTGCGGGGTCTGGAATCCTCGCCGCTCAGTCTGGATGGCGATTTCCAACGCTCGACAAGCGATTTGGACGGAGCCCTGGGGTCGCGAAGCAGTTTGACGACGGACAGGAGAGGCGTTGCCCTCAACTGGAGGTCGCGCGCACTTCCAACCACCATCAAATACCGGGAATTCTTCCTCGACGAGTTTTTTGTGCCGGGGTTCGGACAGTTGCCCTCTCAGCGTGAGGAGTTCTTTCGCAGATTGAGTTTAAGCGGCGCAAACAGAAAGATGAGGGTGGTTCTGGAGGGCATCGAATTCGATGACAGAACCGCCCTGGACAACGATTACGATTCGCAGGAGGCGCGACTCGATAACAACTTCCGCTGGGGTAAGGGCAGCACCCTCGCCTCGAAGTTGAGATACTTCAACCGAATCGGCTTCAACGCGGAAGAGAAGTCGTCAATCGACGAATCCCTTGTCCTGCGGCATACGGAAAACCTGTCCACGACCTATAGATTCGCGGCCGACTCGACCGAGCGCACGACTTCGACGGACGAGCGCAGGGTTGATTTGGGGTTGAACCACCGCCTTTACACGAACCTGACCACGAGGCTGAATGTCTCGTGGTTCAACACGGATTCCGAAGAGTTCGAGCAAGACCGGACCGATGCGACGCTGGATTTCGGTTACCGGAAGAAATTCGACGACGGCCCGACGGTCACGGCCAATCTCGGGGGCGGTTACCGGGTAATCGATCGAATCGGCGGCCGGATCGATTTCAGCGAATCGCCGACCGTGCCCCCGACGGGCGTCGTCGTCCTGGCGCAACGGTATATCGACCAGAGCACGATCGTCGTGACCGCGCCGGGCTGCAATCCCTGCATCGAAGGGCCCGCGAACGATTATATTGTGGAGGACGCCGGAAACGACTTTACGCAGCTCCGGATTCCCGCGGGAAGCCGCATCAACATCGGCGATACGATCACCGTCGATTACGTTTACGAGCCACCCGACGTCGAATATTACGGTATCCCGTACCGGTTCGGCTTACGGCTTGATTACGGCCGGTTCGCGTTGTTCCACCGGACCGATGCCGAGGATCAGACCTTCATAGAGGGGCCGGACCCCGAAGCCATCGCGGACCGCCGAAACGATACAACCGGCGCCCAATTGAACTGGACCTGGGGCCGCAATGAGTCCAGACTCAGCGCCGAGCGCCTCTTCACCATGAACGGCGACTTCGAGAGCACCGAGTACGTGGTCCGCCATTTCCTGAAATATGGCCTTGCGCCCGACGCCATCCTGGTCACCAACCTCAGCGCGAGCTACCTGACCGGCGACACGGAGGTCACGGTTTTCAGGGGTGACGGGACGATAACCTGGTTTCCCGTACCGCTGGTCCGCGTAAAGCCGAACGCGTCCGCCTTCCATCGCACGTCGTCCCCGGGGGGTACCGAAGGTTTCCTTGAGGTCGGTGTGGATGTCGCCTGGAGTTGGCGGCGCCTCATCCTGGAAATGGAGTATGATCATACGTTGCGCGAAAACCAGGGCGCCACAACGAACGAGGATCGCCTGTTCATGAAAGTGACGAGGAAATTCTGATGCCCCGCTGGCCGATCATATTTCTCTCTCTTGCCCTGCTGACATGCGCGCCACCCGGCAGCACGCTCGAGGACCAGGCTGCGCTGTATCAGACGACAGTCTGGCCGGACCCGCCGCAGCAGGCCCGGATCCGGCTTGTCGGCACCTTCGGGCGGCCGGAGGATATCGGTATCCGGCCATCGGTCTTCGGCCGGATCTGGCATTGGATCGTCGGTGCGGAGGCGCGCGATATGGTCCGGCCCTATTCGTTCGCCGCCCTGGGGAGCCGTCTTGCGGTCACCGACCCGGGCGCGGGCGCCGTACATGTTTACGACCTCTCCCGCGGCAGCTACGAGAGGATCGACAAGGCCGGCCGCCAACTGCTACGCTCGCCCGTCGGCGCGGTGATGTTGGAGGATGCGTTGTACGTGGCCGACTCGGCGCTTGCCGGGATCTTCGTCTTCGATGCCGACGGCAAGCTGGCGCGGACTCTCAACGACATCCAGCGGCCCACCGGTCTTGCTTGGGATCCCGGAGGAAAACGTCTCTACGTGACCGATACGATGAGCCACAGCATCGTCGTCCTCGACCGGGACGGAGAGCGGCTCTTCGCGTTCGGCCGCCGCGGAACCGGCAACGGCGAGTTCAATTTCCCCTCGCATATCACCGTCGCGGACGGCCGCCTGTACGTCAACGATACGATGAACTTCCGGATCCAGGTCTTCGACCTGGATGGCAAATTCCTGTCGTCGTTCGGCAAGCACGGTGACAGCGCGGGCAATTTCGCCCAGCCCAAGGGCGTCGGCCTGGACAGCGAAGGACACATCTACGTCGTCGACGCCCTGTTCAACCGCGTGCAGATCTTCAACGCGGATGGCGAACTCCTGCTGGTGTTCGGTGGCGATGGCGGCTCGCCCGGCGACTTCTGGCTGCCGTCCGGCCTTCTTATTGTGGAGGACCGGATTTATGTCGCTGATTCCTATAATCAGCGCGTCCAGGTATTCCAGTTCCTCGGAGGCACATAATCATTATCCGAATTGCTCTGATTATTGGCATCATGCTGCTCCTCGCCGCGCCCGGCGCCCGCGCGGCGCAGGACGTGGTCAACACGCGGCACAATCTTTCCGCGGTCCCGCCGCTCGGAGTCACCCGGACGTTTTCCAGCTCGGTCGTCGACAAGGTCTGCGTGTTCTGCCACACGCCGCACAACGCGCTGCCCGACGCCCAGCTCTGGAACCATGCGCCGACAACCGAGGGAGGCTACATCCTTTACGGCAGCACGACCCTGTCGTCGGTACCACAGCAGCCGACCGGCAAATCGCGGCTGTGCCTGGCCTGCCACGACGGGACCGTTGCGCTGGGGGCGCTGAACAACCCGCCGGCCGGCAACGACCTCGGATCGACGTTCCTGACAGGGCGCGGCAATCTGAGCACCGATCTCAGCGACGACCACCCAATATCGTTCCCCTACGACACCACGTTGCTGGGCTTGAATCCGGAGCTGGCGGATCCGGCCGGAATCGGCCTGCCGCTCGAGGGCGATCAACTGCAGTGCACGACCTGCCACGATCCGCACGAGAAGGATCTCCAGCCGTTCCTGCGCACTACGACCGTCAACGGCGTGCTCTGCACCACCTGCCACCAGCGGGCCGACAACTGGGCAACATCGACGCATGCGACGTCGACGGCCGCCGTGACGCCCGCCGATCTCGACAATCGCCGGCCCGAATGGGTCGCCGCCACCGTCGCCGGGAACTCGTGCCTTTCCTGCCATACGCCGCACAACGCGCAACCTGCGCCACTTGCCACGCGGGCAGAACGACTACTCGCGAAAGGCGAAGAAGATACATGCTATGGTTGTCACGACGGTTCGCCGGCCTCCGACATCCAGGCCGAATTCTTGAAGCTCGAGAGTCATCCGGTGGCGGACATGGCGTATGCAGGACGCCACGACGCCACCCGGCTCGAGGATCCGACCAACATGCCGCTGCACGTCGAATGCATGGACTGCCACAACCCTCACACCGTGGTGCCGAACGAATTGCCGATGATCTCGTTCAACCCGAACAATGTCGGCGCGCCCCATATGACGCCGCCGGCGGCCAACGCCCTGATCAGCGGCGTTACCGGGATCGACCTGAACGGCAGTCCCGTGGCCAGCGTCACATACCAGTATGAGTTGTGTTTCAAATGCCACGGCCGGTCCGGGCGGGGTCCGTGCGACGGCACAGTCCTTACCCGCTGTTCGACGGCGGATGGCCTTTCAATGACTCGGTCCGATGGCGTCTACAACATTCGCGACAAGGTCAACAGCAGCAACCCCGGGCTGATCTCCTGGCATCCAATCGAGTCCAACAACTCGGCCAACAATACCGAAGTGCCGAGCCTCGTGACCGCCTTCAACGCCAGCACCAGCCTGATGTACTGCACCGACTGTCACAACAGCGATCAGTCGGCTGCCGCCGGCGGCATCGGTCCGAACGGCCCCCACGGCTCGGCGAACCCGTTGATCTTGGCGCAGCGTTATTCCTTGAATCCGACGGTCGCCTACTCCGCGTTCGAATACGAGCTCTGCTTCCGATGCCACTCGGAGGCGAGCATCCTGTCAGACGCCAGTTTCCGCGAGCACCGGCTGCACATCGAGCAGGCCGACAAGGCGTGCATCAACTGCCATGACCCGCACGGCTCGCACAAGTTCCAGCACCTGCTGAATTTCCAGATCACCACGACCGCCGGTAGCGCGACCTGGACGATCACCGACGATTGCGGCGGCGGCGCGGGCTCATGCGGCCGGCCCGAACCCACCTGGGAGGACGCCGGCACTTTCAGTGGACAGTGCTATTTGGATTGCCACGAACGGGACAACACGCGGCGTGTGCCACACAACCCGTTCACCTACTGACGATGTGCCCACGGCCGCAGCGGTGAGATTGGAGGGACAATGATGCGCTTGCGGGCAGTTGCCGGGGTCCTTTCGCTGTTGACGTCAGTTGCATTGCCGGCGGCGGAAACCGGGGCGACCATGGACTCAGCCATTTCCGGGACCACTTCGGTACAGGGCTCGCTGGCCCTGGCTCTCGACGGGAACTCCGGGCGGTTCTTCGTCGCCTGGACCGACAATCGCGACGCGGTGGCCGGTCTCGATGTATACGGGCGCGTACTCGGCCCGGATGGCACTCCGGTCTTGCCGGAGTTCCCGCTTGTTACCGCTGGCCGCGGACAGGCCTTCCCCGCCTTGGCATTCGACGGGCGCGGGAATCGGTTTCTCGTCGCGTGGACCGATTGGCGCGATGCACGTGCGGTCGACTCCGATATTTACGGACGATTTATGGCCGCGGACGGAACGCCCGAGGGGGATGCGTTTGCGATTGCGCGGCGGCGTGTATCGCAGAAATTCCCTGCGATCGCCTTCGATCCGACCCGGCAGCGTTTCCTCATCGTCTGGACCGACCGGCGGCACGGCCCCGATGAAATACTCTATGCGCGCTTCCTCTCCGCCGACGGCGGTTTTCTCGGACCGGAGTTCCGCATCGTACGTGCGCGAGGCGACCAGCGGCGACCGTCCGTGGTATTTGACAGGATCCACGGCCGTTTCCTGGTCGTGTGGTGGGACCGCCGGGATGCGGCGATCTACGCGGCCTACGTGACAGCACCGGTGACATCGGAGCAGGCCCCGATCAAGATCGCCGACCGGCACAATCCACGGCCCACCGGCAACCTCGCCGCAGCCCATGCGCCGGCGGAAAACCGGATACTCGTCGTCTGGACCCGCGAGGCTAGTCGCCCGGAGGCGGGTCTGGACGTTTACGGAATCCTCATCGACTCTGCGACCGGCAGCCCCAGCGGCGCGACGATCCCGATCGCCACCGGCGCTGGCCGCGAACAGTCGGCGGTCGTCGAGTACGATCCCGAGAATAGGCGATTCCTTGTCGTCTGGCTTGAACGCCGCCGAAACCGTCAGATTGCGGATATTCAGGTATATGGCAGGTTCGTTTCGGCGGACGGGGATGTCTCTGGTGCGTTCCTGCTCTCCAATCCCGAGGCGATCGGGCCGAAAAGATCACCGGTCGTGGCGTTCAGTCCGGACCACCGCGAGTTCCTTGTGCTGTGGGAGGACGGCCGGAACACCGATGGCCCAAATCATCAGATCTTCGGACGCACGCGTTAGGGTGATGAACGACGCTCAAATCGAACCAGTAATGACGACACGTGGAACGGCGCGTTGGTCATTACATTTTAACTCGGCGCCGGCCATAATGTGGGCCCGAGAGCTCGCCAAGCCGCTGTTTGGTTCTTCGATGAGGTACGCGACATGAGATGGTATACGGCAGGGCTTGTACTGGTTGGCATGTACGTTGGATCGTCGGCCTGGGGGGCGCAGGACGTGGTCAACACGCGGCACAATCTTTCCACGGTCCCGCCGTCGGGGGTCACCCGGACGTTTGCCAGCTCGACGGTCGACCAGGTCTGCGTGTTCTGCCATACGCCTCACAGCGCGCTGCCCGACGCCCAACTCTGGAACCACTCGCCGACCACCGAGGGCAGCTACATCCTGTACGGCAGCACCACCCTGTCGGCGACACCGGAGCAGCCGACCGGCAGATCGCGGCTCTGTCTGGCCTGCCATGACGGCACGGTTGCGCTGGGCGCGCTGAACAACCCGCCGGCCGGCAACGACCTGGGAGCGACGCTGCTGACGGGACGCGGCAATCTGAGCACCGACCTCAGCGACGACCACCCGATATCGTTCCCCTACGACACCGCGTTGCTGGGCTTGAATCCGGAGCTCGCGGATCCGGCCGGAATCGGTCTGCCGCTCGAGGGCGATCAACTGCAGTGCACGACCTGCCACGATCCGCACGAGAAGGATCTCCAGCCGTTCCTGCGCGCCTCGACGGTCAACGGCGTGCTCTGCACCACCTGCCACCAGCGGGCCGACAACTGGGCGAC
>CAJICD010000452.1_pt1 | contig 12937 bp, 10 predicted proteins | sample 9199521 | NCBI WGS metagenome assembly CAJICD01 (sample SAMEA7708321, study PRJEB35096) | sediment metagenome | biome: marine neritic benthic zone biome [ENVO:01000025]; feature: sediment [ENVO:00002007]; material: shallow marine sediment [ENVO:03000034] sea grass bed [ENVO_01000059] ...
CCTGCCCGACCTGTTCCGCGAGGGCCAGGGTGTGGTCGCCGAGGGAAGGATACTGCCGGACGGATCGTTGCAGGCAACGGAAGTCCTTGCAAAGCATGACGAGAACTACATGCCCAAGGAAGTGGCGGAAAAGATCAAAGAGTCGGGCCGCTGGCAGGAAGACGGAGAGGGAGGGACCACACAGTGATTGCCGAATTCGGACATTTCGCGCTGGCGATGGCCTTCATGGTCGCTCTGGTGCAGGCAGTCGTGCCGATGGTTGGCGCGGCGCGCGGCGACACCCGCATGATGGACTTGGCGCCGTCGGCGGCCGTGGTGCAGTTCGTGCTTGTCTCGGCGGCGTTCGCTGCCCTGACGTACTCCTACGTCGTCAGCGATTTCAGCGTGCTCAACGTTGCACAGAACTCCCATTCGCTCAAACCGATGCTCTACAAGATCAGCGGCGTGTGGGGCAATCATGAGGGATCGCTGGTCCTGTGGGTCCTGATCCTGGCCCTGTACGGCGGCCTGGTCGCCTTGTTCGGCGGCAACCTGCCGCCGACGCTGAAGGCCCGCGTGCTGGCCGTCCAGGCCATCGTGGCCGTCGGCTTCCTCGCCTTCCTGCTGTTGACCTCCAATCCGTTCGAGCGGGTCTTCCCGCCGCCGTCGGACGGCAACGATCTGAACCCGCTGTTGCAGGATCCCGGCCTCGCCTTCCACCCGCCGATGCTCTATGCCGGCTATGTCGGGCTTTCGACCGCCTTCTCGTTCGCGGTGGCGGCGCTGATCGAGGGCAAGGTGGACGCGGCCTGGGCGCGCTGGGTACGACCCTGGACCCTGGCGGCCTGGATCTTCCTGACAGCGGGCATCGCGCTCGGCAGCTGGTGGGCCTATTACGAGCTCGGCTGGGGCGGCTTCTGGTTCTGGGATCCGGTGGAAAATGCCAGCTTCATGCCGTGGCTTGTGGCGACCGCGCTGCTGCATTCGGCCATCGTCGTGGAAAAGCGCGATACGCTGAAAGCCTGGACCATCCTGCTGGCGATCGTCGGATTCTCGCTGAGCCTGATCGGCACATTCCTGGTGCGCTCCGGCGTGCTGACCTCGGTGCACGCGTTCGCCACCGATCCCGAGCGCGGCGTCTTCATCCTGCTGCTGCTGGTCATCGCCATCGGCGGCAGCCTGCTGCTCTTCGCCTGGCGTGCGCCGTCGATGAAGGCCGGCGGCCTGTTCCGGCCGGTCAGCCGAGAGGGCGGGTTGATCGTCAACAACCTGTTGATGTCGGTCGCGGCCGCGGTCGTTCTGATCGGCACCCTGACACCGTTGATGGTGGACGCGCTCAACCTTCCGAAGGTCTCGGTCGGCGCACCGTATTTCAATATCGTATTCGTGCCACTGATGATGCCGGCGATCATCGTCGCCGGAATCGGCCCCTTGCTCGCCTGGAAGCGCGGCGATCTCAAGGGCGCCTTCCGGCGTCTCAAATATGCCGTGCTGGCGACGGTGATCCTCACGGCGCTGGCCGTCTGGCTGGCCTGGGGCTATTCGATGGGCAGCTTCCTTGGCATCGCCGTGGCGGCCTGGCTCGGGACTGCGACGCTGACCGAACTCGCCGGGCGCATCGGGCTTGGCCGGATGCCGCTGGGCAAAAGCCTCGGCCGCGCCGCCGGACTGCCCCGTTCGGCCTGGGGCATGACGGTCACGCATATCGGTCTTGCGGTGACCATCGCCGGAATCACGGGCGCGTCCCTGTGGCGGACCGAATCGATCCAGGTCATGCAGCCCGGCGATTCCGTCGAGGTTGCGGGCTACGAGTTCGTCTTCGGAAACGTCGAGAATCTGCGGGGACCGAATTACTTCATCGAGCGCGGGACCTTTACGGTTTGGCGCGACGGCGAAGTCTACACGGTCATGGAGCCCGAAAAACGGCGCTACCTGGTCCAGCAGCGGGAGACCACCGAGGCCGCGATCTTCACTACGCCGATGAAGGACCTTTACGCCGTCCTCGGCGACAAGGCGGAGGGCAATGCCTGGGTCACGCGAATCTACCACAGCCCGCTGGTGCCCTGGATGTGGATCGGCTCGCTGATGATGATCATCGGCGGCACGCTTTCGCTGAGCGACCGCCGGCTGCGCGTCGGGGCGCCGTCACGGCGCCGCGCCGCCGCCCCCGCAGCAACCCAGCCGGCAGGAGCCGAATAAGCCGATGCGCCGTCTCATATTCGTCGTACCGCTCGCCATATTCGCGGTGTTCGTTGGCGCGACCGGGTGGTACATCTTCGAGATCCAGCGGGATTCCCAGCGCGCGCCAAACATCGTCGGCGCCGGCGAGCAGGACAAGCCGGTGCCCGAATTCGACCTGCCCCCGCTGCTCGATGATCTCCCTGGCTTCGCGACCGCCGATCTGAATGGCGAGGTCGTAATGGTGAACGTCTTCGCGTCCTGGTGCATCCCCTGCCGGATCGAACATCCGCTGATCACCCGGCTCGGGGAAGAAGGGATCGTCCCGGTATGGGGCATCAACTACAAGGACGAGAGAGAGGATGCGATCGCGTGGCTCGACGATCTGGGCAACTCGTACGAACGCATCGGCTTCGATCTGAGCGGCCGTGTCGGCATCGACTGGGGCGTTTACGGCGTCCCGGAAACCTACATCATCGATAGGAACGGCCGCATCCGGTACAAGCATGTCGGGCCGCTTTCCCGCGCCGAACTGAAGGAAACGATCCTGCCGATGATCGACTGCCTCAACAAGACACCCCAGGCCAAGACATGTCTTTCTGGATCGTAGCCGCCGCCATGGCGGTCGCCGCGGTGGCGGCGCTGGCACTGCCCCTGGTCCGCGGCCGGGTCGAAGACGTCGATCCCGCGGAATTCGACCTCGAGGTCTATCGCGACCAGATCGCGGAACTGGAGCGGGACTGCGAGCGCGGCGTCCTCTCGCAGGCCGAGATGGAGGCCGCCCGCACCGAGATCGCGCGGCGCATCCTGGCCGCGGACGCGCAGCTCAAGGCGCAGACCGACAGCCAGGACGCACAAGAGCACGGGACGCCGAGATCCATGGGAACCACAGTGCTCGCCATCGCCGTGGCAGTCATGGTCCCGCTGGGCGCGTTGCTTATGTACCTTGAGCTCGGCTCGCCCGACCGGCCCGACATGCCACTTTCGGCGCGCATCGATCTAGCTCCGGGCGGCCAGCCGGACGGAACGAACCAGTTCATTCTCGAGCTGGAGCAGGCGGCCAAGGACAATCCGACGGACCCGCAGGCGTGGCTCAACCTGGGCCTCGCCTACAAGCGGGTGGAGCGCTACCGCGATTCGGCGGCGGCGCTGAAAAAGGCGTTCGCTTTGCGGCCCCCGACACCGATGCTCAACAGCGAGTACGGCGAATCGCTGGTGCTGGTGGCCGACGGGACCGTTACGCCCGAAGCCCGGGCCGCGTTCGAGGCCACGCTGGCCGAGCGCCCGGATGACGTTCGCGCCCGGCATTATCTCGCCCTGGGCGACTACCAGGCCGGCCGGACCCAGGCGGCGCTCGACCGCTGGGCTGCCCTGATCGAGATTACCCCGGCGGATGCGCCGTGGCTCGACACCGTGCGCGGTTACTTGGCCCAGGCCGCCACCGATCTCGGGCTCGATGTCGCCGAGGTCATGCCGAACCCGCTGCCGCCCGAGGACAGCGGATTGACGGCGGAGCAGCGCGCCGCGATGGAGTCGATGACGCCGGAGGAACGCGAATCGACGGTTCGCGCCATGATCGAAGAACTTGAGGCCCGGCTGGCGGAGGACCCGATGAATCTCGAGGGCTGGGAGAGCCTTGTTCGCGCCCGCGACGCGATCGGCGAGCAGGACGCCGCACAGGCGGCGCTGGACCGCGCGCTGGAGGTCTTCGCGGCGGCTCCGTTTCCCAGACAGCGGCTGGCGACCCTGGGCCAGGAACTGGGTCTGAATGCGCCGGCGGCGACCGGCGAAGCCGAGATCGCGGGCATGGTCGAGAGGCTGGCCGAGCGGCTGGAGTCCGACCCCAACGATTTGGACGGCTGGCTCATGCTGGCGCGCTCCTACACCGTATTGGGCAAGGCCGACGAGGCGCGCGAGGCGATGGCCGCCGCCGCACGGCTGGCGCCCGAGGATCCCTCGGTCCTGGCGATCGAGGCGGCCGCGATCCGCGAGGCCAATGGCGGGCAGCACAATGCCGAGTCGATCGCCGTCCTGCGTCGCGTGCTGGCGCTCGACCCCAATCACACCGAAGCATTGTGGGTCGTCGGCAACGCCGAGGCGGACGCCGGCAATACCGACGGCGCGGTCGAGATGCTCGAACGGGTTTACGAATTGTCCCCCGCCGGCAGCGAAGACCGCGACGTGGTCCGGCAGCGGCTCGACGAACTCAGAGGGGGCTGAACGGCAACAGGCGCGGCAGCCGCGAACCTTCGGGTCGGCTCAGCAAGGCCACGCACTGGCCCCTGCCACATCGCGTTTCCCGGCCAGGGCAATGTCCGTTCGGGTGGAATCGGTTCCGGCCGACGGCATCGTTTCGCCCATCGCGTGAGCGTTCGATCTGGACAATGCGCTGGCCGTGTGTAGAATTTCAGAAAAACAAGCTCTTAAACGTATGAACGGCGCGGACCGATTGGTTTGTCGCTTTCGATAGGTCAGTGATTGGGTATTCACAGGGAGGATACTGTCATGATGGGAAGAATTGCCAAGGGGATCGTCGTATCCCTGCTCGGCCTGAGCCTGCTCGGAGGAACCGCGCTGGCCCAGACCAACATCCAGAAGATGATGGATTTCAAGACCACCGGGACGAGTCTCGATATTCCTGAAATCCCGCAAGGCGGCGAGAAGGCCGCGGCGATCCGCAAGACGCTCGACCGCATCAAGCTGCCGCCGGGCTTCAAGATCGACCTCTATGCGATCGTGCCGGATGCGCGGCACATGGCGGTCGGAACCAATGTCGGCACGGTCTTCGTGGGCACGCGCAAGACCAAGGCATGGGCCGTCACCGACCGTGACAAGAACCGCATCGCCGACGAAGTGAAGGTCCTTGCGCCGAGCGTGGACTTCAAGGTCCCGAACGGCATGTGCTTCACCAAGGACGGGTTTCTCTATGTCGTCGAGCACAACCGGGTTCTGCTGTTCCCGGCGATCGAGTTCTTCTACGAGAGCCCGGACCTGGCGATCGCGGTGATCGCCGACCCGCTGATCCCGCCCGAGGAGGAATCCTTCAACCACGGCGCGCGGACCTGCACCATCGGGCCCGACAACAAGCTTTACATCACGCTTGGCCAGCCCTTCAACGTGCCCCCCAGAGACAAGCTGGATCTTTACAAGAAGTGGGGTATCGGCGGCATCATCCGCATGGAACGCGACGGCTCCAACCGCGAGGTCTACGTGGACGGCGTCCGCAATTCGGTCGGCCACGCCTGGAATCCGGCGAACGGACAGCTTTGGTTCACCGACAACCAGGTCGACGGCATGGGCGACGACATCCCGCCGGGCGAGTTGAACCGCGTCACCGCTAAGGGCCAGAATTTCGGCTTCCCGTGGTATGGCGGCGGCGATACGCGCACCAACGAGTACCTCAAGGATGAGCCGCCGGCGGACGTCGTGTTCCCCGAGGTCAACATGGTCGCGCATGCGGCGGATCTGGGCATGATGTTCTACACCGGCAAGCAGTTCCCGGCGAAGTACCAGGGCGGAATCTTCAGCGCCCAGCACGGCTCGTGGAACCGCACCACGCCCATCGGCGCACGGGTCATGTTCACGTCGCTGAACGAGGACGGCAGCGCGAACGAGACCGTGCCGTTCGCCGAGGGCTGGCTGGTCGAGGAGACCGGTGAGTATCTGGGGCGGCCGGTCGACGTGCAGCAGTATCTCGACGGCTCGATCCTGGTCTCCGACGATCTCGCCGGAGCCATCTACCGGATCTCGTACGAAGGCATGTAATGCCATTGCCCCCGCCGCCTGCCCGGCGGCGGGGGACCTTTTCCGAAATCACGGTCGATCCGTCCTTCTGCAGAAGGGGTGCCACGCGATGAGAGTCCTTGTCCGCTTCGCACTGCTTGCGTCGGCGTGCCTCGTACCGGCCGCGGCCTACGCCGAGACGCCGGAATTCCCGGCCGCCGCCAGGTCCTGCATCACCTGTCACGGGCGCGACGGAATCGGCACCTCGCCCGGGTTCCCGAACCTCGCCGGCCAGAAATCGATCTACATGATGGAGCAGCTGACGCTGTACCGCGACGGCAAGCGGCCGAGCGACGTAATGGGCATCGCCGCCGCGAAGCTGACCGACGACGACATCCGCGCGATCGCCGAGTACTACGAGGCTCAGCCCGCCTGCAAGCCGCAATAGCGGCGTTGTCCTTGGGTGAGGTGACGAGCGCCCAAGGAATGGCGGCCAAGCGGTCTCGGCATTTTGCACAGCGATCTCTCGCAACAGTCTGCTGTTTCTCATACAACCATCGTCCCTTCTCTGCCAAATTGCTATAGCTGGCCAAGGGGGGCAAGTTCGCGACTGTAGAATGCCGGGATCGAACATGGTGAAGATTCTGATCGGATGGGAGCTGGGAGCGGGCTTAGGCCATGTCAAGCGGCTGCTGGCCGTAGCTAAGGGACTGGCCGCTCACGGCCACCAGCCGATCTTCGCCGTCCGAAACCTGGTCGAACCATGGCCGGCCTTGCGACACGAGCCCTTCCCGCTGCTTCAGGCGCCACAGTGGCAACCGCGTCCCGATCAGTCGGGCAAACCGTTCCGGGCGGCCGCCATCTCGGACATTTTCGCGATGCAGGGCTTCGACAACCCCGATGATCTTCTGCCCATGGTGGAAGGCTGGCAGAATCTTATCGACCTTACGCGTCCCGAGCTGATCATCAGCGACTACAGCCCGACACTGTGTCTCGCTGCCTACGGCGTCAGCCCGATGGTGATCGTCGGCGATGGATTCACCATGCCGCCCCATGACCTTCCGTCATTTCCAATCCTCCGCCCGAAATTCGCCGAAACCATCCCACAGAAACGGATGCTGGCGGTCATCAGGGACGTACAACGGCAACGCGGACGACCCAGCCCCGATACACTGCCCGGACTGTTCGCGGCGGAAGGGCGTTACGTGTGCACCCTGCCCGAGCTCGACCCGTATCGGGCCGAGCGCACCGAGAAGGTCCTGGGTCCCTTCGAGCCGCCGCCACCACCCGCGCCTCTGCCCCGTAAACCGGGTTTTTTCGCCTACATAGCCTCCGATTACAGGGAAATAAAGAAAGCTGCGCAGGGTATCGCGGACATCAAGCTGCCGGGTGAAATCTACATTCGCCGTGCCCCGGTTCGGCTCAGGAAAGCGTTGCGCAAGAGCGGGCACCATGTTCACGATGTGCCGGCCCCGCTTTTCGAGGTTCTCGAAAATGCGTCGGCCATCATCCACCACGGTGGGATCGGCACGACCGAGGTGACCTTGGGGATCGGCCGGCCGCACGTCCTCCTGCCACGGCATATGGAGCAGGAACTCACCGCCCGGGCCCTGGAGGAGCTTGGCGTGGGAATCAAGGTGTCCGGAGATTTTTCGCCGAAGTCGGTTGTCGACGCTCTGCACAAGGTGATCGAAGATCCGGGATTCGGCCAGCGTGCAACGGAGTTTGCCGAGACGCTACGTTCCCGTGGGCCGGTCGACAATGTGGACAGGATCGTCAGGGGCTGTCTGCGGATCATCTCGCTGGGCCGGGCCGAGCGGGTCGAGTGATGCACGGCGGTGCGTACGGCGAGGATCGCAACACCGCCGCAGCCGGGCAAGTGAATTCGGCTCCAGCGAACGCCCTGCACGACGGTATTCCGAATCTGGCGGGAGGGCCCGGACCATGATCCGGTCGTCATTTCCACCGCTTTTCACTTTGTTCACCTGCCTGGCCGCGTTCGGCGCCAGTGATGCGGCCGAGACGCCGAAATTCGCCCTGCCAGTGGACTGCCGTCCCGGCCAAGACTGTTGGATCGTCAATTACTTCGACAACGACCCGGGATCGGAGGTCCGCGATTATGCATGCGGTCCCCGCAGTTATGATGGACACGGCGGCACGGATTTCGGCGTTCGGGATTTGCCTGCCATGTCACAAGGCGTGCGGGTGCTGGCGGCCGCGCCCGGAACCGTGCGTGGGGTGCGCGACGGAATGCCCGATAGGGATGTCAGGGAGGTGGGGCGGCGCGCCGTAGAGGGCCGCGAATGTGGAAACGGCGCCGTCATCGACCACGCGGACGGGTGGACCACCCAGTACTGTCATCTGCGGCGCGGCAGCCTCGCCGTGAAGGCCGGTGACGAGGTTGACACGGGCCAGGAGATTGGCCTTGTTGGGCTCTCCGGCCTGACCGAGTTTCCGCATGTCGAGTTTCTGGTTCGCTTCGACGGAAAAAAGGTGGATCCCTTCGTCGGTCTGGAGCGGCCGCCAGCTTGTGGGCTGAGTCCAGAGACATTATGGGATGAGCACGCCCGGGCGGCACTGGAATACAGGCCGCTCGCCATTTTCAATTCGGGGTTTTCGGCGACGACGCCGGAATCTGCGGAGGTACGCCGGGGGCGGCATCACAGTTCGGTCCTCGCCGCCGACTCGCCAGCCCTGGTATTCTGGGTGGAAATGTTCGGCGTGCGCGCCGGCGACCGGATTCGGCTGCGCATCGAGGCTCCGGACGGAGAGAAAATCGTCGAGACCTGGCGCACTCTGACAAAGACCCAAGCGCGCCGTCTCCAGTTTGCCGGCAAGCGCCGTCGCGACCAAAACTGGCGTCCGGGCCGTTACCGTGGCGAGGCCCTCGTTGTCCGCGAGGCTGCCGGCACGGAACAGAGATTCCGCCGCATGGACGAAGTCGAGATTCGTTGATGCCCCGCCACAGATGGAAGATGCCGACGCGCCGGGGTGGCCGGTATCGCGCTTACTGTTCCCGGAATGCCCTGTTAACGCTGTTCGTGATGGGACTGATCATATACTCGAGCGCCGTGCGCTGGCCGGTCTCGATCATTACGTCGGCGGGCATGCCCGGGTAGAGCTTAACGCCGTCGAGCAGCGCCAGAGACGAGGGGTCAACCTCGATCTTGGCAAGATAGTAGGCGGCGCCGCTGTGGTCGTCTATGAAGCGATCGGCCGAAACGTGGATGACATGGCCATAGACCATCGGCGTCGATCTGCGCTTATAGGCGGTCAGCCGGACTTGCGCCCTCAACCCGGCGTAAACGATATCAATGTCATGGGGCTTGACCCGCGCCTCAACGATCATTCGGTCCCCTGTGGGAACAATGTCGAGGATCGGCATCCCGGGCCCGATGACGCCGTCGGTCGTATGGATTTTCAGCCCGACGACCACGCCGGCCTGGGGCGCACGGATATCCAGGCGTTGCAGTGTATATTTCTGTGCGTGGATGCGGCCGGTGAGCTCCGAGATATTCGTTTGAATATCCCGCAACTGCGCAACCACCTCACGCTGGAACGAGTTCTGCAAGTCGATAATCCTGAGCTCCGATTCCCCAATACGCTGTTTGACCCGCGAGATATCCGACTGGAGCTCACCTCGTTCGCCGCGCAAACCGGCCCTCGCCCGTTGCAGCGCCAACATGCGACGCTTCGTCTCGTGCCCTTTCTCATAAAGATCCTTGACGATCGCGAGCTCTTGCCTGATGAGCGCCAGCTGCTGCTTCGTTGCAGCCAACTGGGCGTTCAGACCGGCGACCTCTTCTTCGTACTGGGTGCCGCGCTGCTTCAGGATATCGATCTGTCCCCGCAAGGACGTGCGCCGCGCGTCGAAGAGACGGTTCTGTCCGGCGATGATGTCGGCGACCTTGGAATCATCCCGTTCGTCCAGCAGTTCGGAAGGAAATGCGATCTCCTCGGAGAGGTCGCGCTCTGCGATCAGCCGGGCCTCGAGAGCGATCGAGGCAAGGTATTGCCCGCGGTAAAGATCATACAGGGTCTTCGGGCCGGTCTCGTCGAGGCGCGCCAAAACGTCGCCGGCCTCGACCGTGCTGCCCTCGGTGACAAGGATTTCCTTGATGATGCCGCCTTCCAGATGCTGAACCGTCTTGCGGCTGCCCTCGACGACGACGACACCGGGCGCGAGCGCCGCGCTGCTGAGCGGCGCCAGGGCGGCCCAGCTGCCGAAACCACCGACCGCCACGAGAAGAATCACCAGGCCGACGATAACCGGCCCCTTTGTACCGGTGGGCGGAGGCCGCACCGCAGCCGGCGGCACCGTTGCAGGAACCGGAAGTTCGGAGTCTCGCCTGGTCGTCGTCACAGCGATTTCTCTCTTGCGCGTTTCAGGCTGAGCTTGGCGACCGGGACGGGCTTTTCCGTTTCGGCCTGACTGGCCCTCTCCGTCAGCCGCTTCACGATTTCAGCGCGCGGGCCAAACGCTTCCATTGCGCCATTGTTGAGAACGAGCATCTTGTCGACCACCTGCAGAATGCTGCGTCTGTGGGTGATGATGACGATCGTGATGCCGGCGGTCTTCGCCTCGGACAAGGCGGCCAGCAGGTCCTTCTCGCCGTCGGTATCCAGGTTGGCGTTGGGCTCGTCGAGCACCAGAAGGCACGGCTGGCCCAGCATCGCCCGGGCCAGGGCGATGCGCTGCCGCTGCCCACCGGACAGGAACTCGCCACCTTCGCCGATCTCGGTCTCGTAGCCCGACGGCAGGCGCAATACCATGTCGTGCACGCCGGCCAGGCGGGCGGCCGCGATGATCACCTCCGGATCGGCATCGCCCAGGCGCGCGATGTTGTCGCGCACGCTGCCGGAAAACAGTTCCACATCCTGCGGCAGGTAGCCAACGTGCTGTCCAAAACTCGTGCGATTCCAGGAATAGACGTCGGCACCGTCGAGCCGCACCTTACCGGCGGTCGGCTGCCACGACCCGACGAGCAGTTTGGCGAGCGTCGATTTGCCGGCTGCCGTGGGACCGACCACGCCCAGTACCTCGCCGGGCGCAAGATCGAAGGAGATCCCCTTCAGGATGGCCTTGCTGCCCTCCGGCGGATAGTAGACGAGCCGCTCGACCGCAAGTTGCCCTTCCGGCCTGGGAAGTTCCATGGCGCTGTCGCGGCGCGGCCAGGCGGCCAGGACCTCGTTCAGCCGGCCATACGCCACACGGGCGGCGATAAGGCTCCGCCACACGCCGATGGCCCTCTCAACGGGCGCCAGCGCGCGTGCCATAAGCAGCACCCCGGCGATCATGACGCCGGGTGTGAGCTCCTGGTAGATCACAAGATATGCGCCCGTACCCAGCATCGCGATCTGCACCATCAGCCGCAAGGCCTTCGCCACGCTGGTGATGTTGCCGCTGCGGCGACTGGCCCGTAACTGCAGTTCCAGCGCCTTAATGTTGTCCGCAGACCAATGCTTCAGCACCCCAGGCGCCATCCCCATGGCCTCGACGACGTCGGCATTGCGGATGCCGGCCTGCGCCTTGTTCAAGGCGGCGAGCGAGGCGGTATTGGCGCTGATCAGTGCCTTGCGGGTTGCGAAATCGTTGACGACCGCGAGGACAAACAGCAGCACCGCGCCACCAAGGGCGATGGCGCCGAGCAGGGGATGGAACAGATAGATCACGGCAATGAAGACCGGCGTCCAGGGCGCGTCAAACAGCGCGAGCACACCCGAGCCGGTCAGAAAGCTGCGCAATTGATTGACATCCCGCAATGCCTGGGCGCTGTGGCCGCCGCCGTGCACGGCGCCGGAGATCGCCGCCGTAAGCGCCTCCCCGCCCAGCTCGAGCTCCAGCCGGGTGCTGGCGCGCAGAAGCACCCGCGAGCGCACGATATCGATGGCGGCAAGCAGTACGAAGGCACCTGCCGCCACGATCGTCAGCATGATCAGGGTTTCCTCGCTGCGGCTGCTCAACACGCGATCGAAGACCTGCAGCATGTACAGCGGCACGGTCAGCATCAGAAGGTTGACGATCAGGCTGAACAGGGCAACGGCCACGAAGGCGCCGCGGCACGACGCAAGGGCCCTTTGGGCTGCCGTCTTATTCGGTTTCCCCATTCGCTGCACCACCCTGTCCTTCGCACGTCAGATACGCGACGTTTCAATATACATTGTGTAAAATCCAATCATACCATGCCGTTAGTTTGTCCTGCAAACTTTAGCGTGCCATCCGGCTGGTTTTACGCATGCGCGGCATGTCAGACGTCGTTTCTGCATTCGTCGGCGGAGAAGCTGTCGAGCAGGTCGCCGATCCGCGCCCAGAGGTCGTCGGCGGAGCGCTCGGCGGCCTTTCGCAGCAGCGACTTGAGCCTTGCGAAGGCGCGGTCGATGGGGTTGAGGTCGGGGGAGCACGGCGACAGGAAAATGAGCCGCGCCCCGCCGGCCTCGATGCGGGGCGCTTGAAGGTAGACCCTGCAATCCGTAACATGGCTATCGTCGAAACAGTGCGTCCGGACCGCGGCGGGTGAATCCCGCCCGCCGGCGCGGCGGCGTTGCCCGCATCGGCGCATATCCCGAGATTGGAAACGACCCGGCCCAGGCGGCCGGGTTTCTTATTTGGCACGGAGTCCTGCATGACCATCGCATCGACGACATCGAAACTCCTTTACAACGGCGACGGCGCGACCACCGCCTTCGCCATCAACTTCGTGTTCTGGCAGAGCGGCGACATACGGGTGATCCACCGGGATGCGAACGGCGTCGAGACGGCCTGGAGCGAGGGATCGCACTACACCGTCACCGGCGGGAACGGCGCCACCGGCACGCTGACGGTCAAGACGACGCCGGTCAACCATACCCCGGCCGCCGGCGAGAAGCTGCTGATCAAGAGCGCCATCGCCGAGCTGCAGCAGGCCGCGCTGCCGCTGGGCGGCGCGTTTCCGTCGACCACGGTGGAGCAGATGGTCGATATCGTCACCCGCCTGGTGCAGCAGCACAGCGAGGAATTGCAGCGCACCGTCAGGATCCCGGAAACGGACCCGGCGTCGCCGCTCGTCGATCTGCCGCC
>CAJICD010000482.1_pt1 | contig 12888 bp, 9 predicted proteins | sample 9199521 | NCBI WGS metagenome assembly CAJICD01 (sample SAMEA7708321, study PRJEB35096) | sediment metagenome | biome: marine neritic benthic zone biome [ENVO:01000025]; feature: sediment [ENVO:00002007]; material: shallow marine sediment [ENVO:03000034] sea grass bed [ENVO_01000059] ...
AGTTCGGAGCGGTGGATACCCTCGGCGGCGCAGAGCTTCACCAGGTCGACGAAGGACATCGACTTGTCCGGGTTGTCGATGACGAAGACCTTGTTGAACTCCATGCCGATCTCATCGATATCGACGCCGAACTCGTGCGCCGCGCGGCCTGCCAGCCTTGCGCGCACCGCCTCGGCCGCCATCTTGGAGGCGTTGCCGGTCATGTAGAGGGCGCGGGTCGCCGTGGTGGTGCCGGCCAGCGGCGTCACCGCTGAATCGCTGTTGTAGATCACCACGTCGTCCAGGGTGACGCCCAGCACCTCAACGGCGATCTGACCCAGCGCCGAGATTTGCCCGGCGCCGATGTCGGTGACGCCGGAGCGCACGATCACGGTGCCGTCCACCTCGACGCCGACCCAGGCTTCGGAGGTGTCGTGCAGGAAGGTGAGGCGGCCGTAACTCTGCTGGTAGGCGGCGATACCGCGGCCGATCCTGATATGGGTTCCCTGTGCCGGCGTCGGCTCGCCCAGCGCCTCCCAGGCCTGCTCGGCGCAGCGGTCGGCCCAGATCGCGCTGGGCGGCACGAAGCCGGTCGAGATCGGATCGCCCGTCCTGAGGAAATTGCGGCGGCGGAGTTCCATCCGGTCCATGCCGATCGCCTTGGCGACCTCGTCCATCTGCTGTTCGTAGGCGGCGCAGGCCTGCATGCCGCCGAAACCGCGGAAGGCGCTGGTGAACATGTTGTTCGTGGCGACCGCGCGGGCGTAGACGTTGAGGTTTTCGACCCGGTAGGGCCCGGGCGCGGCCACCGCTGCGTAGAGCAGGACATAGGGGGACAGGAACACGTAGGCCCCGGAATCGGCGGTAATTTGCACGTCCATGCCGGCAATCGTGCCGTCCCTGTTCACGCCGGTGCGGTACGTCAACTTGAACGGATGCCGCTTGCCGTGGCCGACGAAGCTGTCCTCGCGGCTGTATTCCAGGCGCACCGGGCGGCCGGTGCGCTGCGCCAGCAGTGAGAGGTAGATCTCGACGGTCACGTCCTCCTTGCCGCCGAAGCCCCCGCCGACCAGCGCGCCGCGGATGCGCACCTTGTTGTGCGGCACGCCGATGGCGTCGGCAATGGCGCGGAAATGCTCGATCACCTGTGTCGACATGCGGATATTGACGACCTCGTTCTCGTCCACCCAGGCGAGGCCCACTTCCGGCTCCAGGAAAGCATGCTCCTGGAAGGGCGTGAGGTACGTGTTCTCGACCACGATGTCGGCCCTGGCCAGCGCGCCCTCCGGGTCGCCCTTCGTGATCTTGTGCTCAGCGACCACGTTGTCGGTGCCCTGCACGACCGGCGCACCAGGTTTCAGCGCCTCCTCCGGGTCGTAGACGCCGGGCAGCGGCTCGAGCTCGAACTCGATCAGCGCCGCCGCCTGCTCGGCGATGTCGCGGGTCTCGGCGGCGATAAGCGCCAGCGGCTCGCCGTAATAGCGCACCCGCTCCTTCACCAGGATCTGCTGGCCGGTATCGAGGCGCTTCTGGCCGGTCTGGCCGGGAATATCGGTGGAGGCCGTGCGGTCAGGTAGTTCCGAGGCGGTAAGTATGCAGGCCGTGCCGGGCAGCACGCGGGCCTTCGAGACATCCAGCCGCTTCAGCCTGGCGCTCGCCAGGTCGGCGCGCACCACCCTGGCATGCAGCATGCCGGGCATGACGTAATCGCCGGCATATGGCGTTCTGCCTTCTGCCTTGCCGGCCGCATCGGTGCGGCGCAGCGGCTTGCCGACCTGGCTGAATCTGACATTGGAGGCCGGGTGGGCAAGATCGCTGTCGCTCATGGCTTTCCTCCCGCGCCGCGCATCTCCGCGGCGGCCCGCTCGACCGCCTCGAAGACCTTGGTATAGCCCGTGCAGCGGCAGAGATTGCCGCTCAGCCCGATGCGGATATCCTCCTCCGTCGGCTCGGGGTTGCGGTCGATCATCGATTTCGCCGCCATGATCATGCCCGGCGTGCAGTAGCCGCACTGCACCCCGCCGCCGTCCGTGAAAGCCTTCTGCAGCGGATGCGGCGCATCGCGTTCGCCCAGCCCTGTGACGGTGGTGATCTTGCGCCCCTCGGCCATCCAGGCCAGCGTCAGGCAGCTGTCCACCGCGAGCCCGTCGACCAGCACGGCGCAGGCCCCGCAGTCGCCTTTCTCACAGCCGCATTTCACCTCGACATGGCCGAGGTCGCGCAGGGCCTCCAGCAGGGTGCGATGCGGCGGCAGGCTGGCCTGTTCCGCGCGGCCGTTGATATTCAGCGTGATCGTCTTGTCCCTCGACATCAGGCCCTATCCTTTCACTTGCTCCCAGGCTTGGGAGACCAGGCGCCGGGTCAGCGCCTCGACCGTGTGGCGGCGGTATTCGGCGGAGGCCCGGATATCGTCGATGGGGCTGCATTCCGTGGCGGCGGTTGCCGCGGCCCCGGCGATCAATTCGCGGGTCAGGGCCTGGCCCTCCAGCATCGCCTCGGCCTTCTCCGCCCGCATAACGACCGGCGCGACCGCACCCAGCGCGATGCGCGCCATGGTGCACTTCCCGCCCTCGGCGGCGATGGTGGCAGCCACGCCGGTAATGGTGATCGCATCGCCCTTGCGGCGGGCCAGCTTGTAGAAGGTATTCACCGCATTATCCGGCAACCGCGGCCAGGAGATCCTGGTGATCAACTCGTCCGGCCGCCGTACATCCTGCTGGTAGCCCAGGAAGTACTCGTCCAGCGGGACGCTGCGCTCACCCGCTTTCGAGACCAGTGTCACCGCCGCATCCAGCGACAGCAACGGCGGTACCAGGTCGGCGGCCGGCGAGCCGCAGGCGATATTGCCGGCGACGGTCGCCGTATTGCGCACCATCTGCCCGGCGAAGACCTTGCAGGCGTCGACCAGCGATGGCGCGGCGGCGGCGATCTCGCCCGAGGCCAGCAACTCGCTGACGGTGGTGCGCGCGCCGACGGTCACGCGTTCGGATCCGGCCTCGATGCCGCATAGCTCGCCGAGGTCGCCCAGGCCGACGACGCGCTCGGGCCGTTCGCGTCCGGCGCGAATATCGACGATCAGGTTGGTGCCGCCGGCCAGCGGCGCGGTGTCCCGTCCATTGCTCGCGGCCAGCGCCTCAAGCACCCCGGTCAGGGAATCTGGAATGTCGAGATCGAATTCCGCATACATGGGTACTCTCCCTGTCAGGCCTTGCTCAGACGTCCCAGCCGCCGTCGACCGCGACTTCCTGGCCGGTCATATTACGGCTCTCGTCACTCGCCATGAACAGCACCGCGTTGGCGATGTCCTGTGGCGTGGTCACGCGTTTCAATGCCATGTCCTCGACATATTCGGCGTAGACCTCGTCCTTCGTCCAGCCCCGTACCCGGGCTTTCTCCTCGCACAGCTTCATCATCCGCGGGGTCTCGACGATGCCGGGGCAGACGGCGTTGACATTGACGTTATGATTGCCGGCCTCGAGGGCAACCGTGCGGGTGATCCCGCGCACCGCCCATTTCGAGGCGCTGTACGAGGTTCGCATCGGATAGCCGCGCAGACCCGAGGTGCCGCCGATATTGACAATCTTGCCGTATTTCTGGGCGATCATGGTGGGCATGACATGCTTGATCGGCAGGAAGGTGCCGCGCACGTTGGCGGTGATGACGTAGTCAAAATCGTCGACTGCGATGTCCTGCACCGGAGTTTCGATGGGACCAGTGACGCCGGCGACGTTGACCAGGATGTCGATGCGGCCGCCGAAGGCGTTCTTCGCCGCGTCCACCATGGCTTTGACCTGGTCCTCCTGCGTTACGTCCACCGACACGCAATGCGCTTCGCGCTTCATGGCGCGAACCTCGCCCGCCACCTCTTCCAGCGCCGCCTGGTCGCGCGCGCCCAGCATGATATCGGCGCCCTCGCGGGCCAGGGTGGTGGTGATCGCCGCTCCCATACCCTTGGCTGCGCCGGTGACAATGGCTTTCCTGCCTTCGAGTTTCATTGGTTCTCGCCTCCATTGTTGTCCGGTTCGGGCTCGCCGTAGCCGCCGCCGCCGCAGCTCTCCACGATCACGCGGTCGCCGCGGTTCAGCCGGATATTGGCCTTGCCCGATAAATCCTCTTCACTGCCGTCCAACCGCGCGACGGTAACCCGGAACGGCGCCCCATCCGCGCCGCCCTGCAGCCCGTAGGGTGGCACCACGCGGCGCTCGAACATCGAGGTCAGCGACACGTCGTCGACCCGCATACGATACTCGCGATGCACGCCTTCGCCCCCTCTGTGACGCCCGGCGCCGCCCGAGCCCCGCCGCAACGCTTGCCGGTCCACCTGGATCGGGTATTCCGCCTCGATCACCTCGGCCGGGGTGTTCATGACGTTCGACATATGAACGCGGATCACCGGCGCGCCGTCGCGGTCGATGCGCGCGCCCTCACCGCCTCCGTGGGTCTCGTACAGGGTGGTCCAGGCGCCGTCCTCGCGCCGCCCGCCGAACAGCAGCAGGCCCGAGGTGGTCGGCCCGCCCGCGGTAAGCGCCCCCCGCAGGGCAGGCTCCAGCGCCCGGAACACGGCGTCCGCCACGCGCTGCGACGTTTCGTGGTTGCCACCGACGACCGGCTTGTCCGGGCCCGGCTCCAGCACCGATCCCGGCCGGGTGATGACCTCCAGCGGCCGGTAACAGCCTCCGCTCGGCTGGATGTCGGGGCCGACCAGCGCCTTTACAACGTAAAACACGGAAGCCGCCGCGATGAACGGCGTGGTGTTGAGCGGCCCGCGCGCCGCGTCGTCGCAGCCGGTGAAGTCGAATGTTGCCCGGTCATCATTCAACGTGATCTTCACGCGAATACCCAGCGGCGGCCCGCCGGCTCCGTCGTCGTCCAGGAAATCCTCACCTTCGTATTCGCCGTTTGGAAGAGCCGACAACGCCTCCCGCATCTGCGCCTCGGCCCGGTGGTGGATTGCCGCGATGGCGGCTTCGACCATACCGATGCCGTGCTCGTCGAACACCCGCTGCAGCCGATCCTCGGCCGCGCGGGTGGCCGCCATCTGGGCCAGAATGTCGCCCTCGCGCTCTTCCGCACCCCGCAGATTGGCCAGAACCAGATCCAGCTTCTCGCGGTCCGGCCCATCCGCCGTGAACAGGCGTGTCGGCGTGATGCGCAATCCCTCCTGCCAGGCATCGGTGGCGTTCGCGACGTAGGATCCGGGCACCGCGCCGCCAATATCGGCCCAATGCGCCAGGCTCACCGCGAACGCGCGAATTTCGCCGCCGGCGAAAATCGGGCGGATCGCCTTGACGTCCGGTAGATGGTTGCCGCCGACCTCGGGGAGGTTGAGGAACCAGACGTCGCCCGGGGCAAGCCGGTCCTTTGGGACGCGCTTCAGGAATTCCTTCACCGAGAAGCTCATAACGCCCAGATGCATCGGGATGTCGCGGCCCTGCGCGATCAGTTCCCCGTCGGCGTCCGTAACGGCGGAGGACAGATCGCCGGCCTCGCGCAGCAACGGCGAGCGCGCGGCCCGCATCACCACCAGAGACATTTCCTCTGCGATGGCGGTCAGGCCGTTGCGGATCACCTCAAGCGTGACCGGATCAACGGCGGCGATCATGGCGCCGCCCCCACATCGATATGCAGGTGGCCCCAGCTGTCCGGTGTCACGTCCGATCCGGGCGGCAGGACGATCGTCGACCATTCGTCCTCGACGATGGCGGGTCCGGCGAGCCGCGTTCCGGTGGCCAAGCCGCCTCTTTCGAAGCGCGGTGTGGTTACCGGGCCTTTCGGCCCGAACCAGGCACGCCTCTCAGCAGCCAGCACGGACTCTGAAGATACCGGCCCGGAATCGCCGGCTATGCTGTCCGAATGCCTGACGAATACGGTCAGCCGCAGCGTGACCAGTTCCCACGGCTCAGCCGTGGAAAACCCGTAGAGGCGCTCATGCAGTGCCCGGAAGGCGTCGCCCAGCGCCGCGGCATCCTCGAGCGCCGGCGCGGGAATTTCGACGGCATAGCTCTGCCCGCTGTAGCGCACGCCGGCGACGGTCTCGGTTTGATGGTCCCCCGGCCCGTGACCTGCCGCGATAAGCGGTGCTGACAACTTCTTGCGGAGATTCTCGTGGGCCTGCGCAACCCGCGCAGCGTCCCATTCGCTGGACGCCATGCGGATCGTCTGCTGCTGCGAATAACTCTTTTCCGCCGCGACGCAACCGAGCGCCGAAAACACGCTGGAAAAGGCCGGCACCACCACCTTCGAGATCCCGAACGCGCGCGCGACCTCGACCGCGTGCATCGGGCCGGCGCCACCGAAGGCGGCCAACGTGCAGACCCGCCCGTCGATGCCGCGCTCCACCGTGACGCGGCCAAGCGCCCGTGTCATGTTGGCGTTGGCGACCCGCAATATTCCCAGCGCGGCTTCCTCGACGCTCGTCTCCATTTCCGCAGCGAGCGGTGCGACCGCCTCGCTTGCGAGGCCCGGATCGAGGTGGATTTCACCACCCAGTAGCCGATCGGGGTCCATATAACCGAGCAGCAGGTTCGCGTCGGTCACCGTCGGCTGCGTGCCGCCACGCCCATAACAGGCGGGGCCCGGGTCGGCCCCGGCGCTTTCGGGCCCGACGGTCAGCGCGCCGTGGTCGAGCTTCGCGATCGAGCCGCCGCCGGCGCCGATCGTTTCCACCGCCACCATGGCCTGGCGCAGGGGCCGCCCCGCAATCCTGCGATCGCTGTCGACTTCCGCCTTGCCGTCGGTAATCAGGCACACGTCGGTGGTGGTGCCGCCCATGTCGAAGCTGATGGCGTGCTCGATGTCGAGTTCGGCCGCGATACGCCCGGCCGCCGCCACCCCGGCCGCCGGGCCGGACAGCGCAAGACCCAGCGGCAGGTCGCGCAAAGCCTCAGGCGATGCCATCCCGCCCGCCGAGTGAAACAGGTGCAACCTCGAGCGTCCGGGCTTTGCGACCTCCAGCCCGTCGAGATATCCGGCGACAAGCGGCATCAGGCTGGCGCTCAGCACGGTTGTCGCGGTGCGTTCGTATTCGCGGGCCTCCGGATTGACGTGGCTGGACAGCGCGACATAGGGGATGTGTCCCGCCAACGCCTGGCCCAGCACTTCCTCGTGCGAAGGATTGGCGTAGGCATGCAGCAGCGCGACCGCCACAGCTTGCGCGCCGCTGCCGGCCGCCCCGCTCACGACATCCCGCGCCGACCCGGCATCCAGCGGTATCAGAACATCGCCGTGGTGGCTCATGCGTTCCGCCACTTCGAAGCGCCGTTCGGCGGGCACCTGCGGCGCGATCTTGGGCGGCAGGTCGAGGCGATAGAGATGCAGCCGGTTCTGCCGGCCGATCTCCAGCGTATCGGAGAACCCACCGGTCGCGATCAGCGCCACCTCGGCCAATTTCTCCTCGACGATGGCATTGGTCGCCATAGTGGTGCCGAGGACCAGGTCGTCGACATCCTCCCAGTTCAGTCCGACCGCTTCCAACGCGGCACGGATGCCGGCGATGCGGTCCTGCGTGTCGGTGCGTACCTTGGCCGTGCGTGATTCGCCGGAAGCGGCGTTCCGCGCCACGACGTCGGTGAAGGTGCCGCCCATGTCGACCCCGGCCTGCCAGCCGCCGGTCATGGCGTATCCTTGACCAGGGCTGGCGCTCCGAGGCCCGATTGCAGGCGGTGCGCCAACCGCTCCGCGACATCGCGCAGTCCCGCGACGATTTCAGCAGAGTCGAAACGCCCGATGCGCTCCTCGAAGCCGACGAGACCGACCGCGTAGACGACGCCGACATCGTCGAGGTGCACGGGGCAGGCATAGCTGGCGACACCCGGGTCCAGCTCATTGATGCAAATCGCAAAACCCTGACGGCGGACCTTCGCGAGATCCGCGCGCACGGCCCCCTCTTCGGCAACTGTTGTGGCGGTATATTGCGCGCGCGGTTCTGCCATCACGGCATCGATCAGATCGTCGTCCTGAAACGCGAAAATCGCCTTGCCGGACGACGACGCGTGGATCGGCATGACGCGGCCGGGCTGCACGAAGGTCTGCCCGCCCGTGTCCGGAAGCACCATGACAGCGGATTCAACGCGCGCGCCGGTCAGTTTGGCAAGATAGGCGGTCTCGCCGAACCGTTCGGTGAGTTCCTGCAGCATTGGCCGCGCCAGCGCAGGCACCGATGCCGGCGCCGACCCTAGATGCAGGAGTCGCAGCAGCCGCGGGCCCAAGCCGTAAACCTTCCGCCCGCCGCGCGGAGCGATATAGCCGACCTCCCGCAAAGCCCCGATCAGCCGGTGCAGCGTGCCGCGCGGCAGGCCGGTCGCCGCGATAAGCTCGGTCAGCGTCATGCCGTCCGGAGACGCAGCAATGGTTTCCAGGACAACCGCATAACGTCCCAATATGCCGGTAGTTTCGGACAATCGATTACCTATGATTCCGAAATACGGAACTTATTCTTGTTTTATGGAACATTATTAGTCCGGCACGGGCAATGTGTCAACCACGGTAATGAGCCCGCACATTCACCCGCAGTCGGCGTGATTCCTGTCATAGAGCGAACTCCGGGCCATCCGTGGCGGTTACTGGCACGTTAATTGCTTAATTTTTTGCGAGCAGTTCCTGCACTGCAGGATGCATCTATTAACAGAGACGTTTCTCATTTGGATTTGGAGCGGCCTGTATTTGCTCAAAAGTGATTTGAAGGGGAGACCCGGTATGATCCCGGATTGCAAACGAGAATTCCCGTTGGGCACGAACGAGCCGACTGTCTTCATGCGCGCCGTTGTGCTTTCCCTGATTCTGGGTGTTGTGGGCATAGCGACGCCGATCAAGCTCAACGTCGATAACGGAAGCGTTTCGTTGTCCTCGAGTGTCGCAATCGCCGCGGGTGGTAAGGGCGGTGGCGGCGGCCAGGGCGGTGGCGGCGGTCAAGGCGGCGGCGGTCAAGGCGGCGGCGGTCAAGGCGGCGGCGGTGGCGGCGGCCAAGGCGGCGGCAGTGACAAAGACAAAGACAAAGACAACGGCGGCAGCAACAACGGCAATAGTGGCGCCAGCACTGCCGGCGGTGATGGCGGAGGTGGAAGTATTCCGCTCGTGACCAACGACCAGAGGGTGGCGCTGGCACAATTCACGACCGTGATCAGCAAGCGGTATCCGGCCAACCGGGTCAATAGCCTGGACAACCCGCATCAGGCCGTCTCGTTTTTCACCGAAGTGGTCGACATGCAGGGTCACACGATTACCCATCGCTGGACGTATAATGGGGTCGTGGAGTATCAGTCTTCCTTCCGGGTCAGCGGTCCGAAGTGGAGGATCTGGTCAACCCAGATCCTGCCCGCCGACAAGCCCGGAACCTGGAAGGTGGAGGTCGTCGACGAGCGGAACAAGGTCCTGCAGACCAGTCGTCTCAACTATCAGCCTATCGGTTGACCGCACGATTGCTGTTCGCAGTTCTTGCCCGTAGCTGCGGGGCCGGAGAGACTCAGTCAATCCCGATAAACAATCGCCGATCCAGCACGGGGATCATGCGTGGAAAGACGTCGTTCGGGGCCACTGGGCGCAACTGGACATGTCGGCCAGGACAACCACAGCAATAAATTGGCGGCCCCAAATGGCCGTTCTGGTCCACCCGGGTCTTACCCGCCGACAAGCCGGGAACCTGGTAGGTGGATATCGTTGACGACGCCGGCAAAATCCCGCAGACGGCACGCCTCGATTGCCGCCCGGTGGGTTGAGTATGCCGCTGTTCGTGCGTTGCCGCACATACCAGCAGTTCAAGGGCGGCGGGACCGGCATTCAAGTCACTGCGGCGCGCAGCGCCTGCGAATCGAGACCTTCCGGACCAATCTCCGGCTGTCCGAGATCCCGGCTCCTGGTCCGATCACCATTTAAGTTGTCATCCGGCCGCGGTATCCTGCGCGAAGATCGCTGGACGATCGTTGGCTGATGCGACGGGGACGGTCCATGGGCGGACATGACGAACTGCAGGACATCGTTACGATCCACAACGGGGACAAGGCCGCGCGGGTCTTTTCCGACGCCGAGATCGAGGGGCGGCTCACGCGACTGCGCGCCCACATGGTGGCGGCAGGGATTGACGCGGTTCTCTTCACCTCCTACCACAACATCAATTATTTCAATGATTTCGTGTATTGCTCCTTTGGCCGGCCCTACGGGTTGGCGGTCACGCAGGACAGGTCGACCGCAATCGTTGCCAACATCGACTACGGCCAACCCTGGCGCCGCGGCCATGGCGACGCCGTCACCTACACCGACTGGCAACGGGACAATTATTTCCGCGCCGTAGAGCAGCAGATCGGACCGGCCAGGCGGGTGGGCGTCGAGTTCGACCACATGAACCTGGAATCACACCGCAAGCTGGGCGATGCACTGCCGGGGGCGGAACTCGTCGATATCGGCCAGGTCACTATGCAAATGCGCATGTTCAAGACCGAGGAGGAGCTCGCGGTCATCCGCAACGGCGCGCGCGTCGGCGATGTCGGTGGCGCGGCCTGCGTCGCGGCGATCGCCGAGGGCGTGCCGGAGCACGAGGTCGCGCTCGCCTCGACCCAGGCGATGGTGCGCGAGATTGCGAAGACCTATCCGCAGTCGGACCTGATGGACACGTGGACCTGGTTCCAGTCGGGGCTCAACACCGACGGCGCGCACAATCCGGTGACGACGCGCAAGGTGCGGAAGGGCGACATCCTCAGCCTCAACTGCTTCCCGATGATCTCCGGCTACTACACGGCGCTGGAGCGCACCCTGTTCTTCGATCATGTCGACGACCGGTCGCTCGAACTGTGGGAGGTCAACGTCAAGGTCCATCGCCGCGGTCTGGAGTTGATCCGGCCGGGCGCGGTCTGCAAGGACATCGCCGCGGAGCTGAACGAGATCTACGCGGAACAAGGGCTGTTGCAGTACCGCACCTTCGGTTACGGCCACTCCTTCGGCACGCTCTGCCACTATTACGGCCGCGAGGCCGGGCTGGAGCTGCGCGAGGATATCGACACGGTGCTGGCGCCCAACATGGTGGTCTCGATGGAGCCTATGATTACGCTGCCCGAAGGCGAGCCTGGCGCCGGCGGCTACCGAGAGCACGACATCCTGATCGTCCAGGAGAACGGGGCCGAGAACATCACCAAATTCCGGTTCGGTCCGGAATTCAACATCGTGCCAGGATAGGGCGGGCCGTCAGAGGCGGCGCAGCGCCGCGATGCCGACCGGCCGGCCGCCGAATTCCTCCATCGCGTCCAGCAGGCAGCCCCACTGGTATTCGGCCGAGGCGCTGTCGCCCAGCAGGTGATAGGCATACGTGTCACCGAGATCGGCGCGGATGACGATGCAGTTGGTCCGGGCGATCGAGGTCTGGGCGATGGCGCCGGCCGGGAATTTCGCGGGCCGCAGGTCAACGCCGCAAATCTTGGCGAACATTGCCGGCGCATGGTCTCCGCTCACCGTGAACCAGAAATTGGCGCCCTGCCGGTTCACGAGATAAGCGCCGTCCGCATTGTCCGTCGACCATTCGCCCTCGAGGCGGCGCGGCAGCGCGCCCGTGCCGTCCAGATTGTCGATTACCAGCACCTCGGTGTCGGCGAGCCGCGCCGCCAGCTCGCCGCCCGGCTGGCGGCTGGCGACGTTGTTGTCGACGCCGATCGCAACGCCGTGCTGCCGGGCCCAGTCCAGCGCGCCGCGGCCCTTGAAGCCGACCCGCGGCAGCGGCGAGAGGTCGGCAAGGCCCATGATGCCGGCAGCGCCGGCTTCCGCGTCGGCGGCGCCGAAGTCCGCCGCGACGGCCGCGCCATTGATCTCGGTGAAATTCGCCCCGGCGGCCGCGAGCACGCGGTAGAGGTAGCTGCGCCGCCGCCGGTCGGTGGGTGCGATGGTGCTGGTATCCGCCACGTCCTACATCTCCTGCCGCTGGTTATCCGGATCGTAGAACGGGGTCGGCGCAACCACGCCCTTGACGATGCGTCCGCCGTCGATCTTGATGTCGAACTGCGTTCCGTACTCCACCTGGTCGGGCGCGACGTAGGCTAGTCCGACAACCTTGCCCAGCGCTTCCGAGCGGCAGGCCGAGGTGACGCGCCCGAGGATGTCCTGTCCGTGCACCACCAGGTGGCATTCCTCGGGCACCGGCGCGTTTGGATCCGCCATGGTGAAGCCGACGAGCTGGCGTTCGATCCCGGCTTCCTTCTGGATGATCACCGCGCGCTTGCCGACGTAAAAGGGCTTCGCGCCAGCGATCGCCCAGCCCAAGCCCGCCTCGTAGGGGGTGGTCACGCCGTCCGTGTCCTGACCGATGATGATGTGGCCCTTTTCCAGCCGCAACACGCGCTGCGCCTCGATCCCGAACGGTGCGATCCCGATATCCTTTCCGGCTTCGGTCAAGGCGTCCCACAATGCCTCGCCCTGGTCGGCGGGGGCATGGATTTCGTAGCCGAGCTCGCCGACGAAGCCGACTCGCAGCAGGCGGCAGGGAATCCCCGCCACCTTGCCCTCGCGCACGCTCATATAAGGGAAGGCTTCGGGCGACAGGTCAATATCGTCACAGACCCTCGCCAGTACGGCGCGCGATTTCGGCCCGGCGATGTTGACGCCGCACCAGGCCGCGGTCGCGTTCGTCACGTCGACGTTCAGCCGCCACTGCGCGTTATGCCACAGCATCGTGCGGTAGACCCCGTCCACACCGCCGGTCGTTGCGGTCACGTAATAATGATGGTCGTGGAAGCGGCAGGCGATGCCGTCGTCCATCACCACGCCGGACTCGTCGGTCATAAGCACGTAGCGCGCCCGGCCGACCGCCTGTTTGAAATACGCGTAGGTGAACATGCGGTTCATGAATTCGGCGGCATCCGGCCCGCGGATGTCCAGCCCGCCGAGAGTCGAGACATCGATAAGTCCAACGTTCTGGCGGACGTTCCGCACCTC
>CAJICD010000054.1_pt1 | contig 12848 bp, 13 predicted proteins | sample 9199521 | NCBI WGS metagenome assembly CAJICD01 (sample SAMEA7708321, study PRJEB35096) | sediment metagenome | biome: marine neritic benthic zone biome [ENVO:01000025]; feature: sediment [ENVO:00002007]; material: shallow marine sediment [ENVO:03000034] sea grass bed [ENVO_01000059] ...
GCACCGCCCCGGACTGCGCGACGAAGGCAAGATCGCCGGCAATCGGCGCCCGCTGCGAGAATCCGGCGTTCAGGCCGATGCCGGGAACCATCACGCCCAGAACGTTGGGGCCGAGAATACGCATGTCGCCGGCCGCCCGTTTCAGGGCTTCCGCACGCTCGTATCCCTTGGGATCGCTGCCCTCGCCGAATCCGGCGGTGACCACCACGACCGCCTTGCAGCCCTTCTCGCGCAGTTCCGCGACGACGCCGGGAACCACCTCCGCCGGCGTGCTGACGACAGCGAGCTCCGGCACGACGGGCAGGCTGGAGACGTCCGGCCATGTCAGTACGCCGCCGATCGCCCGGTGATTCGGGTTGACCGGCATGATCGGGCCGTCGAACCCGCCGCTCATCAGGTTCCGCGCCAGCACCCAGCCGACCGACCCGGGCGTCTTGCTTGCGCCGACGAGGGCGATCGACGACGGGTTCAGCAGGCTCTCGAGACTTCGAACCGTCATTTGTCCAGATCTCCCAGGGCCCGATCGTATGCCGTCGTCGCCTCGGCGCCGAAGGTGCAGAAGATCACCCGCTCGATGCCGGCGCGGTCGCGGGCGAGCTCGTCGGCGACTGTCGTGATGGCGATGCGGGCGGCGCGCTCGAGCGGGAAGCGGTAGACGCCGGTGGAGATCGCCGGGAATGCGATCGTCCGCGCGCCCGCCTCGCGGGCCAGGGCGAGGCTGTTTCGGTAACAGGATTCGAGCAGTCCGTCCTCGCCGTTGCCGCCCCCGTGCCAGACCGGCCCAACGGTGTGGATCACGTGTTTCGCGGGCAGTCTGTAACCCTTGGTGATGCGCGCCTCGCCGGTCGGGCAGCCGCCGATCGCGCGGCATTCTTCCTTAAGCTCGGGCCCCGCGGCCCGGTGGATGGCGCCGTCCACGCCGCCGCCACCGCGCAGCGACTCGTTCGCCGCGTTGACGATGGCGTCGACCGCCAGCTTCGTGATGTCGCCTTCCGCGACCTCCATAACTTCGTGCATGTCGGCCTCCGCGGGGCAGCACGGCTCCCGTGTGCAGGAACCGGTCGACGTAGATTGCGCCCGAGCCCTTGATCGACCCTCTCTCCGCTGTAGGGGCACCGTATATAGCCGATTATGCTGCACCGCACAACAGAGTGCGGCAACGGCCGCACAAAGGGCGTTCCGTCAAGGTGCGAACACTCAATCCGCTGGAACGGACACTTCCGCCCGACGCCCGGTCTGCTCGTCGATTGGCAAACGCCTCATCATCCACAAGAGCATGATGAGGCCGGGAATAGCGACAAATGTCGAGATTACGAAGAACGTGACCCAGTCGGTCTGCTGGGCGATCCAGCCGCTCGACGCGGACATCCAGGTTCGCCCGAACGCCATGAACGAGGTGAACAGGGCAAACTGCGTTCCGGTATAGGCGATGTTGCAAAGCATTGACAGATAGGCGACGAACGCGGCGGACCCCATACCGCCCGAAAGATTTTCGATGCCAATGGTCAGGTAGAGGAAGTTTACGTCGGGGCCGATCGCCGCCTGGGCGGCGAACATCAAGTTGGAAAACATCTGCAACAGCCCGCAGGCCAGCAAGCTTTTCATCACGCCGACGCGATTGACGATTATACCGCCGATGAACACGCCGCCGAGCGTCGCAAAGACACCGAATATCTTACTGACCGTCGCGATCTCCGCCTTCGTGAAGCCAATCTTTATGTAGAACGGGTTGGCCATGACGCCGGCGAAGGCGTCACCGAATTTGTAAAGCAATATGAAGGCAAGAATGGCAATCGCGGTGCGGGGGCCGCTGCGCGAAAAAAACTCGGCGAAAGGTCCAGCTATCGTTTCGGCGAGCCAGACACTGATTCCATCGCTGGAGCTCGCTGTGGGTTGTTCGGCAGGAACCGGCGCCAACAAGGCGACCACGAGTCCGCCCAGAGCCAGCACGGCCATGGCGGCATACACCCAGAACCAGTCATCCAGAGCTTGGGCAAGATAGAGCGCGCCGGCCCCACTGGCGATCATACCAACGCGGTAGCCGGCTTGGGTCATAGCGGCGCCCGCGCCCTGTTGATTCTCGTCGAGGATTTCGATGCGGTAAGCGTCGATAACGATGTCCTGGCTGGCTGAGAAGAAGGCAACGTTCAGCGCCATCAGGGCTGTCCACAGCGGTGCCGATTCCGGTCGGCTGGCCCCGAGCGCGAGGATCGCCCCGATAAGTCCGACCTGAATCGCTATCATCCACGACCTGCGGCGGCCCAGCAAAGTCGTCAACAGGGGAATCCTCACCCTGTCCACCAGCGGCGCCCACAGGAATTTCAGTGTGTAGGGGGTTCCGACGGTGACGAACAGGCCAACCGCAGCGAGGCTGACGCCTACCTCGGTCAACCAGATCGAAAGTGTAGCGCCCGACAGCGCCAGCGGTAGCCCGCTGGCGAATCCCATCAGGAAGACGATGATGAGACGCCGTTCCAGATAGACAGTCGCCACATTGGTCCAGTCGCGAATCATGGCTGGAGCATAGCAGTGGGAATCGCGTTGGGGAGGGTTATTTGTGGGCGGAAATGAGACGCCTCGTGGTCAGCCCGCCTCGGCCTCGCGCCTTCGCTGGTCGCGCTTACGCTCGTGCGGGTCGAGGAGCGCCTTGCGCAAGCGGATGTGATTGGGCGTCACCTCGACGCGCTCGTCGTCCGCGATGTAGGCGATGGCGTCCTCCAGCCCCAGGCGGGTGACCGGGGTCAGGCGCACCGCCTCGTCCTTGCCGGCGGCGCGGATGTTGGTCAGCTGCTTGGACTTCAGCGGGTTGACCTCGAGGTCGCTGCCCTTGGCGTGCTCGCCGATGATCATGCCCTCGTAGACCTCGTCGCCGGCCTCGACGAACAGCCGCCCGCGCTCCTCGAGGTTCCACAGCGCATAGGCGACCGCCTTGCCCTGGCAGTTGGCGATCATCGAGCCCTCGCGGCGGCCGGGGATCGGCCCCTTGTGCGGTGCATAGCCGTGGAACAGCCGGGTCATCACGCCGGTGCCGCGCGTATCGGTCAGGAACTCGCCGTGATAGCCGATCAGGCCGCGCGAGGGCACGTGGAAGGTGACCCGCGTCTTGCCGCCGCCGGACGGGCGCATGTCGGTCATCTCGCCGCGGCGGATGCCGATCTTTTCCACCACCGCGCCGGCATAGTCGTCATCGACGTCGACCACGACCTCCTCGATCGGCTCGAGCCGCTGCCCGGTCTGCGGGTCGTTTTGATAGATCACGCGCGGGCGGCTGACGGACAGCTCGAAGCCCTCGCGCCGCATGGTCTCGATCAGCACGCCGATCTGCAGCTCGCCGCGCCCGGCGACCTCGTAGGCGTCCTTTTCCGCGGTCTCGCTGATGCGGATGGCGACATTGCCCTCGGCCTCGCGATACAGCCGGTCGCCGATCATGCGGCCCGTCACCTTGTCGCCGTCGCGCCCGGACAACGGCGAATCGTTGACCGCGAAGGTCACCGCCATGGTCGGCGGGCTGACCTCTCGCGCGGGCAGGGATTCGGTCACGTCCGTTGCGGCCAGCGTGTCGGCGACGGTGGCCTTTTCCAGCCCGGCGACCGCGACGATATCGCCGGCCGCCGCCTCGTCGACCGGCTCGCGCTTCAGGCCGCGAAAGGCCAACAGCTTGGTCAGCCGGCCGCTTTCCAGCACCGTGCCGTCGCGCGACAGGGCGCGCACCGGCATGTTGAGCTTCGCCCGGCCGGAATGGATGCGGCCGGTCAGCACGCGGCCAAGATAGGGGTCGGACTCCAGGGTCGTCGCCAACATGCGGAAGGGGCCGTCGGCGTCGCCCTCGGGCGCCGCGACATGTTCGACGATCAGATCGAACAGCGGCTGCATCGACTCGCGCGGCTCGTCCAGCTCGCGCGCCGCCCAGCCTTCCTTGGCCGAAGCGAAAACGACCGGGAAATCCAGCTGATCCTCGCTGGCGTCGAGCGCCGCGAACAGGTCGAACACCGCGTCGACCACATGGTCGGGCCTGGCGTCCGGCTTGTCGACCTTGTTGACCACGACGATGGGGTGCAGCCCCTGCGCCAGCGCCTTGCCGAGCACGAACTTGGTCTGCGCCATCGGCCCCTCGGCGGCATCGACCAGCAGCAGCGCGCCATCGACCATCGAGAGGATGCGCTCGACCTCGCCGCCGAAATCGGCGTGACCCGGGGTATCGACGATATTGAGGCGCACCTCGCCCCAGTCCACGGAGGTGCATTTGGCGAGGATCGTGATGCCGCGCTCGCGCTCGAGGTCGCCGGAATCCATGGCGCGCTCGGCCATCGCCTGATGCGCCTTCACGGCGCCGGACTGTCGCAGCATCTGGTCGACCAGCGTCGTCTTGCCATGGTCGACATGGGCGATGATGGCGAGGTTTCGAAGGGTCATCGGTTTCGGCCCGCTAATAAAAGCTCTGGCCCGTCCACCGGGACGGGCCGCGCCCGGTATATAGGGATTCGCGCGGCTTTGCGCCAGTCGAAACCGCGCCGTCTATTCCTCGGCCGGCTTCGGCAGTTCGCCGACCTTTTCCAGCACCAGATCGGCGAGGTCCTGCTCCGGCCGGGCGCCGTTGTGCGAGATGATCTCGGCCGCGCAGATCGCGGCAATGCGGCCGCACAGCCCGAGGTCGAAGCCATTTGTATAGCCGTACAGGAAGCCGGCGGCGTAGAGATCGCCGGCCCCTGTGGTATCGACGATCTGGGCAACGGGCTCCGCATCGATCACGTGCACCTCGCCGTCGTGGACGATCACCGAGCCCTTTTCGCTGCGCGTCAGGCAGGCGATGTCGACATGGCCGAGAGTGTGCAGCGCCTGCAGCGCATCGTCGAAACGTTCGGCCTCGTAGAGCGAGAGGATTTCGTCCTCGTTGGCGAACAGGATATCGGTGTGTTCGGCGACGAGGTCACGGAAGGCGTCGCGGTGCCGGTCGACGCAGAACGGGTCGGACAGGGTGATCGCCACCTTGTGCCCCGAATCGTGCGCGAACTCGGCGGCCCGCACGAAGGCGCGCTGAGCGTCGGGCCGATCGAACAGATAGCCTTCCATATAGGTGACCTTGCTGGACTGGATGACCCCGCCGTTGAGGTCCGGGACGCCGAGCAGGCTGGCCGCGCCGAGGTCGGTGCACATGGTGCGGTGGGCATCGGCCGTGACCAGCACCAGGCAGCGCCCGGTCGGCGGGCCGTCGGTGGCCGGCTCGTTGGAGAACTGCACGCCGATGGCGTCGAGGTCGTGCCGGAACACGCGGCCGAAATGATCGTCCCTGACGCGGCCGATATAGGCGCCGCTGCCGCCGAGCATGACGAAGCCGGCCATGGTGTTGCCGCAGGACCCGCCGGACACCTCGACCGCCGGCGGCAGCTTGCCGTAAAGGAAATCCGCACGCTGCGAATCGACCAGCGTCATCGCGCCCTTGTCCAGTTGGTGCTCGGCGATGAAATCGTCGCCGACATGGGCCACCACGTCGACCAGCGCGTTGCCGATTCCCACCAGGTCGTAAGTGGTCATGTTCGTCCTCTCGATTCGCCCGCCTGACTATAATTGTCGCTGAGCCCCTAGCAAACGGTAAAGACTTGCCCCCGCGTGCCGGCATGCGATACACCCCTCGACCATGATCGGGTATTTCACGATGGCGGTGGGGCAGCTTTCCGATCCGCGGATGCGCGGCGTGCTGTGGCTGGGCGTTCTGGGCGCGCTCACGGTCTTCGCCCTGCTCTGGGCCGCAGTATGGTGGCTTCTGTCGGCGGTCGATCCGTCCGCGGTCTGGGGCCTGTCGACGATCATCGAATGGTCCGGCGATTATTTCGACTGGATTGCCAACGCCGCCTTCATCGGCGCCATGCTGGTCGCCACCTTCATGATGTTCCCGGCGGTCGTCACCGTCGTCGTCGGGCTGTTTCTCGACCGGGTCGCGGACGCGGTGGAGGCGCGGCACTATCCGGACCTGGGCGCGCCGCGTCCGCAACCGTTAACGGAAACCCTGATTTCGACGATCAAGTTCGCGGTGATCCTGGTTCTGCTCAATATCCTGGTCCTGCCGCTTTATGTGGCCCTGATGTTGGTGCCGGGCGGAAGTCTGGTCCTGTATTACCTGCTGAACGGCTATCTGGTCGGCCGCGAGTTCTTCGAACTTGCCGCGTTCCGCCGCATGGCGCCGGCCGAGGCGACACGCCTGCGCCGCGCCTACCGCTCGCGTGTGCTGGCCGCCGGAATCATCCTGACCTTCCTGATGACGATTCCGGTGGTCAATCTGCTGGCCCCGGTCCTGGGCGCCGCCTTCATGGTGCACGTGGCGCACGATCTGATGCGCCGGCAGGCGATCGTTCCGGCCACCGGCGGGGCGGCCGGCGGATAATCCAACGCTCTGCCTTGATTCCGTCAAGATTTGTGGCGAATATTCCGCAAATTGTTGGCGCACTGCGCGTCGTTTCATATACAAAGCAATCGGTATGGGGCTTTCGGCGAATGTTTGCCACGGCGCCCTGCCGCTCGACCCGCCAAGGAGAGAGAGAGTCATGGGCACGGTAAAGGAAATCACGAAACCCGGTCAGCTGCGTCCCGCCGCTGCGGCCCGGCCCGGGGCCACGTTGCAGCGCAAGACCGGGCCTCTTTCGGTTCAGAGCGACTCGAAGCGGCTCACCGTTGGTCGGGAAATCAGCCTGTCGGGCGAAATCAGCGCCTGCGAGATGCTGGTCGTGGAAGGGGCGGTGAAGGCGACCCTCGACGGCTGCAAGACACTCGAAATTGCTCGGTCCGGCAAGTTCGACGGCACCGCCCATGTGGCGGTGGCGGATATCGCCGGCACCTTTGACGGCACCCTCATGGTCAGCGACCGGCTGATTCTTCGTGCGACGGGGCGGATCGTCGGCACGGTTCGCTACGGCGAGATGGAGATCGAGCGCGGCGGCCGGCTCGAGGGGACCGCGGAACTGATGTCCGGCCGCGATACGGGCAATGACGGCGGCACCGAGAAACACCCCCTGCAGCGCTGAGCGGGCCGCGATGCGCCGTGCCATCCTTGCCGCCACGATGGCGGCGACTCTGGGCCTCGCCGCCTGCGGCGAGACGGACAGCCTGAGCGAGGAGGAACAGGCGGCGGCGCGGGCGCCCTACAGCGGGATGGCGATCCTGCCGCCATCGGTCGATGCGGATCCCGATCAGCTGCTCGGGCTCAGCGCCGATGAAATCGCCGCAAAGCTGGGACGGCCGGCGCTGATCCGGCGCGACGGCGATGCCGAGGTATGGCAATACCGCAGGGTGCGCTGCGTCCTCGACCTGTTCCTGTACGGCAGTGAGAAGCAGGTCGAGCATGTCGACCTGCGCGACCGCGGCGACACTACCGAAGAGGCGGTGCGGCTGTGCTTCCAGCGCATGCTGGAGAACACCCCGGAATCGACGTGAGGCAGCGCACAGCTACAGCGTCTTCGCCTTGTAACCACAGAGATCGTTGACCACGCAGGCCGGGCAATCGGGCTTGCGCGCCTTGCAGACGTAGCGGCCGTGCAGGATCAGCCAGTGGTGGGCGTGCAGCTTGTACTGCGCCGGCACCGCCTTCTCCAGCTTCTGCTCGACCGCCAGCGGCGTCTTGCCGGGCGCGAGGCCGGTGCGGTTGCCGACCCGGAAGATATGCGTGTCGACGGCGATGGTCGGCTCGGAAAAGGCGATATTGAGCACCACATTGGCGGTCTTGCGGCCGACCCCGGGCAGCTTCTCCAGCGCCGCGCGGTCGCGCGGGACCTCGCCGCCATGTCCGTCGATCAGCATGCGGCTCAGCGCGATGACGTTCTTCGCCTTGGTGTTGAACAACCCGATCGTGCGGATGTAGTCGCGCAGCTTTTCCTCGCCCAGCGCCACCATCTTCTGCGGCGAGTCCGCGACCTTGAACAGCGGGCCCGTGGCCTTGTTCACGCCCACGTCGGTCGCCTGCGCCGAGAGCACCACGGCGACCAGCAGCGTATACGGGTTGATGTATTCCAGCTCGCCGCGCGGGTCGGGGTTGCGTTCCTCGAGCCGCCGGAAGAATTCCTCGATATCCGCCTTCTTCATGGCCGCGAGATTAGCCGCCGGAACACCCCGGGCCAAGCAGCGTGCGCGCGATATGGTGAAACAACCCCATGCAAAGGCGTTTTCTGCGGGTTTCAGGGCCCGTCGGACAGCCTGCGGGAACTCCCGCCCGACGGGACTCTGGACAGCGGGTGCGCGGCGGCATAGCCTCGGCCCATGGCGGGTTTGGAGGATCGGGACCGTGCGCCCCGGACGGGCGACGGCCGTGTGTTTTTCGATGCGGTGCTGTATCCCCACCGCAGCCTTTCGCGGCGCGGCTTCTTGGCGGTGATGGCGCTCGCGGCGGCCGGGCTGTTCGCGGTGGGGCTGTTGTTCGTGCTGCTGGGGGCCTGGCCGGTGATCGGATTCTGCGGACTCGAACTGCTGCTGCTCTACATCGCGTTCCGCGTCAGCTTCCGCGATGCGCGGGCCGCCGAACGGATCCGGCTCAGCGACGCCGGGCTCGAGGTCAGCCGCCTCAAGCCGGACGGCGCGCCGGCGGGGACCTGGCGCTTCCCGCCGAACTGGCTGCGCGTGTCGATCGACGAGCCGCCGCGTCCGGACAGCCCGCTGGTGCTGACCAGCCACGGCAAGAGCCTCGTCATCGGCCGTTTCCTTAGCGCCGACGAGCGCCGCGACCTCGCGCGGGCCCTGCGCGCGGCGCTGGACCGCTGGCGCTGCACGCCGAATCCCTGCGCCGCCGCCTGACCCGCCATGCCGGATCGACCGTTTCGGCCGGGCGCCGTCGAGATCGCCCTCCTGCTCTCGCTCGCGACGCTCTGGAGCTCGTCCTTCGCCTTCATCAAGATCGCGGTCGAGACGGTCCCGCCGCTCTCGGTGGCGGCGGGACGGCTGACGCTGGCCGCGGTGCTGATCGTCGCCGTGGCCCGGCTGCGCGGCCTGCGGTTCCCGCGCGAGAAGGGCCTGTGGACGAAGTTCCTCGCCGTCGGCCTGTTTGGCAACGCGCTGCCCTTTTTCCTGATCAGCTGGGGCGAGGTGACGATTGACAGCGGCCTGGCGGCGATCCTGATGGCGGTGATGCCGCTGGCAACGCTGGTCCTGGCGCACTTCTTCACCAGCGACGAGCGCATGAATCCGGCGCGCGTGCTCGGCGTCGCCCTTGGTTTCGGCGGGGTCCTGGTGCTGATCGGGCCGGCGGCGCTGGCCGGGCTCGGCGACGAGGCGATCCGCCAGACCGCGGTGGCCGGGGGCGCCGTTTGTTACGCTATCGCAACGGTTATCGCGCGGCGCCTGCCACGGATGCCGCTGCTGCTCAGCGGCGCCGGCGTGCTGACCATGTCGGTGCTGTGGTCGCTGCCGCTGGCATTGCTGGTCGACCGGCCGTGGGAGTTGGCGCCGTCGGCGGAATCGCTCGGCTCGGTGGTGGTGCTCGGGCTATTCCCGACGGCGCTCGCCGTCCTGATGTATTTCGCCCTGCTGCAGCGCACCGGCGCCACCTTCATCGCGCTCAACAACTACCTGATCCCCAGCCTCGGGGTGATCTGGGGCATCCTGTTCCTCGGCGAGGAGCTGTCGCTGCGCGCCATGCTGGCGCTCGGCATCATCCTCGCCGGCATCGCGGTGACGCGAATCGGCATGCGGCAGGGCGCATCGAGAGCACGGATCGATTAACCACAGAGACACAGAGGCACAGAGAGGGCTGTGATTCCAACGATTCCTCTGTGTCTCTGTGTCTCTGTGGTTATTTGCTTTTTCCCTGGGATTCGGGAAGCCTAGACGTTGAGGCCAAGGACATCCCGCATCGAATACAGCCCCGGCTTTTGTCCCTTCGTCCACAGGGCGGCGCGCACGGCGCCGGCGGCGAAGATTTGGCGGCTGGTGGCCTTGTGGGTGAGCTCGACCCGCTCACCGTCGCCGGCGAAGACGACCGTGTGGTCACCGACCACGTCGCCGCCGCGCAGGGTCGCGAAGCCGATCTCGCCGCGCGGCCGGGCGCCGGTCTGGCCCTCGCGCGCCATCCGGGCGACGGTATCGAGGTTGACATTGCGCCCCGCCGCCGCCGCCCGGCCGAGCCCCAGCGCCGTGCCGGACGGCGCGTCGACCTTGTGGCGGTGATGGATCTCGACGATCTCGATATCATAGGAGTCGTCCAGCGTCCGGGCGACCTGCTCGACCAGCGCCATCAGCAAGGTGACGCCGGCGCTCATGTTGGGGGCGACGACCACGGGGACGTGGCGCGCGGCGCGGCGCAACGCCTCCATGTGGCTGTCCTGCAAGCCGGTGGTGCCGATCACCATGGCGGCGCCGGCCTGGGCCGCGAGATCGGCATGTGCGACCGTGGCGTCGGGCGTGGTGAATTCCACCACCGCGTCGACCTGCGCGATCATCGCCGCGGCATCGTCGCCGAGCACCACACCGTTCGCCGCGATCCCGGCCAGCGTCCCGGCGTCCTGGCCGGTCTCTGCGGCGCCCGGCCGCTCGGTCGCGCCGGCCAGAACGCAGCCATCAGTTCCGGCGACCTGCTTGACCAGCATCCGGCCCATGCGCCCGGCCGCTCCGACGACGCCGATCTTCAACTCACTGGCCATAGCAATGCGCCCCTCCACCTGTGTCCCGCGGAGTTAAAGCATATTCGGCCGGGGGAGGCGAGAGAGGAGGGCGAGCCCGGGCCCCGGTCAAGGCTGGTCAATTCGTCGTGACGCCGCGTCGCAATCGACAGGACGAACGCCAGATAACATAATGCCGCGATCCGCCGGCCGGGTGCCGGACCGGATGCGACGCGGCCGCCACGGCCGCCGCCGGCAACCGCGTCGGCCCGTGCCGCACGGAGGAGACAGCCTCGTATGCGCCGACTGCTGCTGGCAATTCTCCTGACGCTGCCCGGTCTGCTGGCCGCGGCATGGCTGGCGCTGGGCGGGGCGCCCGGCGACGGCCTTGCCACGGGCGTGGACCGAAGCGTGGTGCGGATTTTCGTGCTGGGGCCGGGCGGCGCGACCTCCGGCACCGGTTTCGTGCTGAACCGCGCCGGCTTCGTTGCCACCAACTACCACGTCATCGAAGAGCATGTGGAGCTGGCGTGGGCGATCGTCGTCGCCGACCGCGACTCGGAGGAGGGAGAGCCGCGGGAGGCGGAGCTCGTTCACGCCTTCGCCGGCGAGGATCTGGCGATCCTGCGGGTCGAGGGATTGGACCGGCCGCCGGCGACCTTCGCAAAGCCCGATGGTGAGCTGACGAAGGGGCTGGAGGTCTACGCGATCGGGTTCCCCGGGGCGGCCGACCGGCTCGGCCCGCTGGACGAGCCCAGCCTGGTGCCCGGCGCCGTCAGCCGGACGTTTTCCGGCCCCTGGGAGGAGGGCGCGCCGGCCGTGGGGATCATCCAGCACACCGCGCCGACCAACCCGGGCAACAGCGGCGGGCCGCTGGTCGACCGCTGCGGCTATGTCGTGGGCCTCAACACCCAGCGCGAGGCGCAGGTCGTGTTCGGGCCGGGCGGCATTCCGCTCGTCACCGACCCGATCCAGGGCATGTTCTACGCCTCGGGCGTCGAACTGCTGACCGGGAAGCTGAAGGAAGCGGGGATCGCGTTCGAGACCGCCGCCGCAAGCTGCGGCGGCGGATACATCGAAACGCTGCGGCGGGGGCTCAATGACATGTGGGCCGTTGTCGCCATCATCCTGTCCGTCGCGGCGCTGATGCTGCTGTTCCGGCCGCGGCCGCTGATGCAGGTTGTCGTGCGGTGCGGCGATGCGGTCGGCGCCTGCGCCCAGGCGGTCGAGCGTGCCGTGCGAAACATCCGGTCCCGGCACAAGGGGCCGAGCGACATTGTCGTGACGACGGGCGCGGAGCCGGAGGACGACAGGCGAGAGGACGACGCATAACGGCCGCGGCCGGAACAAAACTCCACGGGCCTGCCCGGCAGGCACCCGCTCAGTCGCTGATCGGTACGCCGTCGAAGCGGCCGGTCTCGGGGTTCCACCAGAAGAGACCCGTCACGCTCTCGAACAGGCAGCACTCGATGCCCACGGCTTCAAGTTCGACCGCATCCGGCTCGCCCGGGGCGCAGCCGTCGCCGTAGCCGGCGCCGCAGGCGGTGACGTACCGGCCCGGCGGCCGCGCGGCGATGCCGAACTGGGGGAAGTCGACCGGGAGCGGGTGTTCGAGTACGCGCACAACATGGAGGCGCCGGCCGCCGCCGGGCTGCGACAGCCAGGCGAACGCGCCGATCCGCGACGGGTCGCCACGGGGGCCAGGCGTCTCGGAGACGAGCACAGCCGCGGTGTCGGTTTCGCCGTCGCCGTTGAAGTCGCCGGCCGCGCGCAGGTGGCGCTCCGGGTCGGCTGTGCGCCACGGGGCATCCATCTCGCCGTCTGCCGGCAGGCGCCAGCCGTCGGGAAGGGGGCCGGTCTGCGCCCGCGCCGCGGCGACGGACAGCAGCACAGCCCAGATCAGGATCAGTGGAATCCGGTATGAGACAGTCGGCATCATCGCCGGCCGATCATAGCGCACGCCGCGTTACCGCAAGGTTACCCGGCTGATCGTCGGCCGCTACTCGGTAAGGTCGTCCCAGAAGTCCCTGACCTTGGCGAAGAAGCCGTGGTGCTGGGGCTGGTGTTCCGAGTGGCCGCTGCCGGCCTTCTCGAACTCCTCGAGCAGTTCCTTCTGGCGCTTGGTCAGCTTGACCGGGGTCTCGACCTCGGCCTCGATATACATATCGCCGCGGTTCTTCGAGCGCAGCACCGCCATGCCCTTGTTGCGCAGCCGCAGGCGGTGGCCGGTCTGGGCGCCGGGCGGGATGTTGACCTTGGCCCGGCCGCCCTCGA
>CAJICD010000022.1_pt1 | contig 12784 bp, 11 predicted proteins | sample 9199521 | NCBI WGS metagenome assembly CAJICD01 (sample SAMEA7708321, study PRJEB35096) | sediment metagenome | biome: marine neritic benthic zone biome [ENVO:01000025]; feature: sediment [ENVO:00002007]; material: shallow marine sediment [ENVO:03000034] sea grass bed [ENVO_01000059] ...
ACCCCAAGCCCACTTCGGGGCACTTTCATTTTATTCTTGCACGCCGAGTATGCAAATGTAATAATTTACGAGGCAGTATAATTACCTGCCAAAACCGACTAAAATTTGAAATACCATCGTTTTTACTTTCGGTTAACTTTTGCGCATCAGGTATGTCCACACGCATCCATCCAGAAAAAACCAGCGGCCAGGCGCACCGTCGCGCGGGCTTGCGCATCGTCCTCGCCTGCATCGCGGTTCTCGGCGTCGCGTCCTGCGTTCCAAAGGCCACCGAAGAGCGGATCAGCGACGACGAGGCGGCCCGACGACAAAGCCAGAGGGCCACCGAAATGATGGAGATCGGCGACAATCTGCGTGCCCAGGGCAATCTGAACGATGCCGCGGGCATGTATCGCCGGGCCATGAACGCCGATCCGGATTCGCCGCTTCCGCCGGCCGCGCTGGGCGACACGCTCCGGCAGCTGAAACGGTACGACGAAGCGGAACAGGTCTTCCGCCGGGTTCTGGAGCGCAACCCGTACAGCGGCATGGCGCTTCAGGGTTACGGCATCCTTCTGATCGAGCAGAACCAGGCGGATGCGGCGGTCAGCCTGCTGACCCCCGCCGTCGACGAAGATGCCGCCGACCATCGTGTGTACAACATCCTCGGCATCGCCTACGACGTGCTGGGCGATCATACGCAGGCGCAGAACCTGTACCTTGCCGGCCTTGAGATCCATCCGGAGAGCAAGTCCCTGCGCAACAATTTGGCCCTGTCGCTGGTCCTTCAGGAGCGCTACGACGCGGCCACCGAGCAGGTGCAGCGGCTGCTGACCGGCACCGAGGCCGATGAGCCGTATCTGCACAATCTCGCACTGGTGTACGGGCTCGCCGGCCAGATCGAGAAAGCCGCGGCGCTGCTGCGGCAGATGCTTCCCGAAGCGGACGTCGCCAACAATCTGGCCTACTACCAGAATCTGAGGGCGTTGCCGTCGGATCGCCGGCGCACCGCAATCCTGGAAATCGTGCTGCAGTCGGTCTTCACGTCGTCGAACGGAACGGCGAGCCCACAGCAGAACTGACCGCACGCGGCGGGCGGACACGAGCACCCGACGCGAACCGGGCCAGCGTGCTTACCTGCCGCCGATCTTGGCGCCGGAGAAACTCTCGAGTGCGCGGATAATGGCGGGCCCGATCACCACCATGAACAGGACAGGCAGAATGAACAATGCCAGCGGCAGCGTCATGATCGCGGGCAGCTGCGCCGCCTTCTCCTCCGCCCGCATCAGGCGCTCGCGGCGAAACTCGGTCGACAGGACCTTGAGCGCATAGGCCAGCGGCGTACCGTATTTCTCGGACTGAACGAGCGTGCTGACCACCGCCTGGATATCCTTGAGACCAGTACGACTCTTCAGATTTTCGAGCGCCTGACGGCGCTCGGGAAGAAAGCCCAGTTCAAGCGCGGTCAGCGAGAACTCCTCGCCGATCGCCGGGGACGAGAACCCGACCTCACGGGCGACGCGGCCGATCGCCGAATCGAGGCTGAGACCGGCCTGTGCGCATACCACGAGCAGGTCCAGGGCATCGGGCAAGCCCCTCTGCAGATCCTTCTGCCGCTTCTTCGACATCTGTCGAACCGCCAGGTCGGGCAGGAAGAACGCGCCCGCGGAGGCCAGCAGCGCCATCAGAACGCGATTGATATAGTCCAGATCGTCGGGCGCGAAGATGTTGATCGTGACCAGACCGATGGCGCCACAGAAGAACGGAAGCGCAATCTTGAAGAACATGAAGGCGACCATCGCATCCTTCGTTCGCAGGCCGGCACGGGCCAGCTTGTCGGCCGTCTCCCGCGCCACGTCGCCGCGCATCAGGTCCAGCCGCTCGACGATCTTGCGCATGGCCCCCATGCTGCTTTCCTTGACTTCCCTCTTGTTGCTTCCGGTGTCGGCCAGCAGCCCCTCGCGCAGCGCTTCGCGCCGCGATTTCAGATCCTTCAGCCGGCTCGCCTCCGGTTTCGGTTCCAGAAGGCTGCGCCAGACGAAGAACAGGACGAGGAATGTCGCAAGCGCTGTCGCCGCGACGATGACTTCCTCCATCGGGATGTCTACGCCATTGATATTCATATATCGAAGTTCACCATTCTGCCCATGACCCACCAACCCATGGTCAGCATCCCAGTGCCGATCCAGAGGATGGTATTACCGGCTTCCGTGTGCCACAGCGTCATGATGTAATCGGGAGATATAAGGAGCAACAACCCGGCGATCGCGAACGGCAGCCCACCGAGTATGTATTGGCTGGCGCGGGCCTCCGACGACATCGCCCTGACCTTCAATTTCATTTGCTTGCGGCTGCGCACCATCTCGGCGAGATTGTCCAGGGTTTCCGAGAGATTGCCGCCGGTCTCGCGCTGGACCGTCAGAACCACCACGAAGAACTTGAACTCGGCCGCACCGACCCGTTCCGCGGCGGTCCACAGGGCCTGTTCCAGTGTCATGCCGACGCGCGTGTCCTCAGTCACCCGCTTGAACTCCTCCGAGATCGGGCCCTCCATCTCGTCGCCGACCACGGCAATCGTCTCGGCCACCGGAAGGCCTGACTTCACGCCGCGCACGATAAGATCGAGGCCCTCGGCGAGACCGGTCACAAACAGCTCCTGCCGCTTGTTGATCAGCCGGTTTACGTATTTGTGCGGCACGAGCGCACCCGCTGCGATACCGACGAACGGCGCCGCCGCAATCGGAAAATCAGTAAACATCCAGTAGCCGAAGCCGGCCATCAGGGCGACAATGATCGAGGCGAGCAGATATTTCCCGATCGTGATCGGCTTTCCGGTGGCCTCCAGCCGGGTCCGCAGGACCTCCGGCTTTGGCAGTATGCGCCGTGCGAGCCTGTCCAGCGCCGTCCGGTCTTCGTCCCGGCGCAGCGACATCTCCCGTGACTCGGCCTCTTGAAGTTTCCTTTCCTTCTCGGAAATCGACTTCATCTTCTCGCGGATCTTGCGCTTGTTGCGCGCCGCGGGGCTTAGAAAGAGGTAATAGACAACGCCGACCACCGGTACGGCCATAACCAGCAGCAGGACAATGATTTCCGGACCGAGCCCCCTCACAGCGCCGCCTCCAGCAGCTTCTTGTCGAGCCCGTAATACTGGGCGCGTGGTGTGAACGCGGGCCGGATACCGTGCTTGACGTATTCGCCGACCAGCTTGCCGTTCTCATCCTCGCCGATGAACTCGTAGGAAAAGAGATCCTGCAGCGTGATGATCTCGCCCTCCATGCCGGTAATCTCGGTGATCTTCTGGAGTCGCCGTCCGCCGTCCCGCATACGGCTGATCTGGACGATGAGCTGCACCGCGGCGGCCATTTGCTTGCGGACCGATTCGGCCGGCAGTTTCGTGCCCGACATCGCGCACATGTTCTCTAGCCGGCTGAGCGCCTCGCGCGGGGTATTGGCATGCAGGGTTCCCATGGAGCCGTCATGGCCGGTGTTCATGGCCTGCAGCATGTCGACGGCCTCGCCGCCACGAATCTCACCGAGGATGATGCGTTCAGGGCGCATACGCAGACAGTTCTTGACCAGGTCCTGCTGGTTGATTTCTCCCTTGCCCTCGAGGTTGGCGGGCCGGGTTTCCAGCCGAACCACGTGCGGCTGCTGCAGCTGCAACTCCGCCGCGTCCTCGATGGTGATGACGCGCTCGTCCTCGCCGATCATGCTGGACAGCGCGTTCAGCAGAGTCGTCTTACCGGAACCCGTACCGCCCGAGATGACGATGTTCAGGCGAACCCGGCTGGCGATCCGCAGGACCGTGGCCATGTCTTCCGACATGCTGTTGCCGACCATCTGGTCGAATGTGATCTTCTGCTTGGCGAACTTACGAATGGAGATCGCCGCACCGTCGATCGCCAGTGGCGGAATGATGATGTTCACACGAGAGCCGTCCATAAGACGCGCATCGCAAATCGGCGTCGATTCGTCGACCCGGCGGCCAACCTTGGTCACGATCCGCGTACAGATGTTCAGCACGTGCTGGTTATCGCGGAATTTAACGTCGGTCAGGCGCAATTTGCCGCCCTGTTCCACATAGACCTGGAAAGGACCGTTGACCATGATATCGGTGATCGTCTCGTCGGCGATCAGCGGCTCCAGCGGCCCGAGGCCGAGCATGTCGTCGACCAGGGACTCGACCAGGGTTCGCTGCTCGGACCCGTTCAGCCGCATCTTCTCTTCGGTCAGGATCTCGCCGACGATCTCCTCGACTTGGCGGAAAAGCTGGTCGCGCGGCATTTTCGTCGCCGCCGAAGTGTCGATGCGCTCCAGCAGGATCGGCTGAATCTTCTGCTGCGCGACCTGCAGCGAATCGCGCGAGGCCCCGGCCGGCTTCTCGGCCGCCGCGCTGTCCTCGGCGCCATCGATCCTGCCGGTCTTCTTGACCGACGTGAGGACTTCGTTCAGCAGCACGGTAACGACGTTGCGGATGTTGAGGCCATCGATGGGGATGCCGTTCTTCTGCGCGGCTTCCGTGGCCAGCTTTTCAATCGTGCCGGCGAGCGCAACGCGGTTCTTGCTGGTCGCCTCGCTCGGTTTTATGTGGTCACCCAGGACGGGCCGCACCAGATCGCAGCACTGCTCGATAAGGTCGTCCATCGAGAGTTCTGTTGCAGGAGCTTCCGGTTGCGCGGGGGCCGGCTGCTGCGGTTGCGCCGGAGCCGGCTGCTGCGGTTGCGCGGGGGCCTGTTCCTGTGGTGCGGGTACCTGAGTCTGCGGCTGCTGCTGGAGCGGCAACACATTGTCGGCCTTCTGCTCGCCCGGCGCCGTCGACGGATTTCCTCTACCACCAAACATTATCTGCCTCGAACTGTTAAGATCATTGTTTTGAATTCAATACGTTATCCCTATCCGGCCTTCGAAAATACGGACAGGAACCCGCCCTTTTTCGCCTTGCTCTTTCCGCCTGCCGGGTAGAGTGCCGCGCAAAGTTTCCGCAGTGCCTTCGTCACGGGGCTCCGGCCGGAGACCTCGGAAATCGCCGAGCCCGCATTCAATGCCAGCGAAACGCCTTTCGCGTCGGCCGGGATCTCGGCATCGACCGGCAGGCCCGTAGTGGCCTCGAAATCCTTGGCGTTGACGTCGGTGTTGCCGACGATGCCCTGGTTCGCCACAACGATCTGCCTGGTGCCGGCGGCCACCGAATTTGCGAGGCCGGAGAGCCGGATCACATCGCGCATCCCGGCCACCGAATAATCGGTGGTAAAAATAATATGCGTGGCCATCCGCATGGCCGCCTTGACGGCCGGCATCTGGCCGCGCGGTGCCTCAACGATGACGACCTGGAAACTTTCGCGCAGCTTCTCGATCAAGGTTTCGATGCTCATGGAATCCATCGGAACCTCGTTCTGCAGGCTTTCCTCGGCGCCCAGCACCCGCAGATTGTCATGTTCCTTGGTCATGGTGCGTTCAATGAGCTCGGCATCGATTCGGTCCGGCGCCTCGAGGGCCTCGGACAGGCCGCGACCGACATCCAGGTTGAGCGCCATGGCGATGTTGCCGTAATACGGATCGAGATCCACAAGGCCAACCTTTCTGTTGGTCTCATGCCCGAGAATCCAGGCCATGTTGGCGGCCACCATGCTGGCGCCGACGCCCCCTCGCGCACCGACGACGACGATCACATCCGCCAGGGTCTTCGCGGATCCCTGCGCGGCCAGGTTCGGGTCGGCACGCCGATGCGCGTTCTCATAGGCCTGTTTCAGCCGATTCTGATCGACCGGTTTCAAGAGATAGTCGGCGATGCCAGCGTCGAGCATCTCGCGAAACACGCTGATATCGTTGACTTCCCCGATCGCGATGACCTGCGTTCCCGGATCGCAGACGCCGGACAGCTTGTCGAGTTCGCCCAACGGAGCCGGACTGCTGGCGAGGTCGACGAAGATGTACTCGGGCGTATCCATGCTCGACAGCTTGCTGACGGCCGCGTCGATGCCGCCCATAACTACGTCCTCTTCGGGCCAATAGAGTTCCCGGGCAAAATCCACCAGCGCCGCATGGGTCGAATCATCGGCCGCGAATGCCATGAAGTTCTTGCTCACGTTCCTACCCCATAACTCTCTGCTGTTTCACAAAACGGTCAGGCCCGAACGGATCAATCGCCGCCGGCCGATACCTCTTCGATTTCCTCAACCTTGCGGGCGCGATAACGCGTGATCGCCTCGGCGGCGACGTCGCCTTCGGGGAAGGCAAGCAATTCGCCCTCGATCAGGCTGGACGGATATGCCACTTGCTGCTGCCGATTCGCGACCGTCGAGCATCCAAAATCCCGATACGAAGTATTGTAGTAGTTGGTTTTGACCTTCTCGCTCCAAACACCGCACTGGGGCTGCCGCGGCGTGTAGCGATCGAACCGGACGAGGATGGCCAGATCGTAGCCGTCGTCCTCGGCGCTGGCCTCCTGGTCCTTGATGAGTTTCAGGTCGCTGCGAATGCCCACACGCGTGAGAAACAACTCCACCTGGGCCCGCTGCTCGAGACGGGACCGCCGTGCGGCAAGCACGACTCGGTCCCCCCCGCGCGCGCCGACACCAACGAGAAATTCGTAAAGATCGCGAAACTGAGCCTCGTCGATCAACACGTTGGTGGCGCTCACCGGAACCAGATGGCGGTGTACCGTGTGCTCAACCTGATACGCAGGACCAAGCTGGTGGCCGCGGTCGAGTTCTGCTTCGCTCATCGGCGTGCCGGGCGCGCAGGCGCCAACGGTCACCCCTGCAAGGGCTGCGACAATCGCGAGCCTTGTCCAACGTGCGTATGCTGCTCCGACGTTCTTCAGCATGGTTCCGAGTCCTTTATTCCACCTTGAAACCGGGAAATCCAACGAGATGCTGACCGCCGCTCGTGGCTACGCGGGAGGGCGGCTCACCGGAAGACTCGTGGTACATGCCGCCCCACATGATCCGCTCGTACTCGTTTGGCAGCTGGAACCCGTCCGTAGGCAGCGCGAGTCTTTCCGTCGTCGGACGCACGATATAGGGCGTTACCACGATCATCAGTTCCGTTTCGTCGCGGGCATATTCCTGCGATCGGAAGAGGGCACCGATTATGGGCACGTCTCCAAGACCGGGAATCTTGTTCACGTCTTCCGAGCTTGACCGCTGCAGAAGGCCGCCGAGCACCAGGCTCTCTCCGTCGCCCAATTCGACCGTCGTTTCGGCCCTTCGCGTGTTAATCCCGCGCACGGCGACGCCATTCAACTGCTGTGTAATTCCTGAGATCTGGCTGACTTCGGGCCGGACCTTCATGCTGATTCGAGAACGATCGAGAATCGTGGGGGTAAATGAAAGCGAAACGCCGAAATCCTTGAATTCAACGATTATCTGTCCGTCTTCGTTGATCGTGGCGAACGGCAGCTCTCCACCCGCCAGGAAACTCGCGGTTTCCCCGCTGAGAGCCGTCAAGTTGGGCTCGGCAAGAACCGTCACGAGGCCTTCCGTCTCCAACGCCTTCAGCGTCGCCGAAAGGCTCATGGTGCCCAATGTCTTGTCTAGTTGTGCGGAAAACGGCGATGCAAGCGGCGCAAGAGCGGAAACGAAATTGCCGCTGTTGCCGAATGCCAGAAAATCAAAGGCGAATTCCTTGGACACGCTACGCTGCACCTCGGCCACCATGACCCGCAGGTTGACCTGGTTGGCCATCGATACCTTCATCCGATTCAACAGGGTGCCGCCCTTGCCAATAAAGGTCTTTGCCAGTTCCCGCACTTGCTCTGCCTCGGCGGGGCTCGCCACGACGCCGTCCAGAACCAGCGTGCTGTTTACCATCGACGCCGTGACGCCCGAATTCGGAATCAGGGTTTCGATCGCCGCATTGAGCTGGTCGAGGTCGTAGCCCACCACGACCTTTCGGTTCAGCATCACACGCTCCTGCCTGTCGAGAGCGAACAGCGAGGTTTCGCCCGTCGCCTTGCCAATCACATAGACCAGCTTTGACGACTTGAATTGCAGGTCCGCGACGTTGGGATCGGCAAGGAACACCGTCGCCGGCGCCTGCTCGAGGCGCAGCAGGCGGCCCTTGTTGACCTCCACGAAGATCACGCCGCCGTTGCTGTCGATGACTTCCAGCGCGCCCGCGGGCGGCGCCAGCAGGGACGCCAACACGATCAGCGCAGGGGCGACCCACCTCGCCGCCCGCCACCGCAATCCCAGGATTGGCCTGTTGACCGTCATTACCGTTTCCCCTTTGTTTTCAACTATTTGATCTTGATCGCCTGGACGCTGGTGCCGCGCACGATTTCGATCTTCACGCGCCCCGACCCGCCTGTGGTGCCGGAGCGGCTGCTGCCACCTGTGCTCCGCGGTTTGGGCGGCTTGACGACAATTCTCTTGGGTTGCTTGCCGCCGTACAGAAGATCGCGCTCGACGGTCCAGCTGTCGCGGGCGATATCGACTCTCTCGTTCTCCGCGGTAACGGCAAGGAGATCGGAGCCGATCAGCGCCCCGGCCTGTGTCCCATCGCTCATGCTGACCTGCAGCAGGCCGTCTTCGCCGCCGGCCAGTTGTCTCCGTTCGTCCTTGTCCGGCGCAATACTGCGCAACACGAACTCCAGCGAGCCCATGGTGCTGGCAAGGGACAGGGCCTCGGTCTGGACCGGCGTCAGTTCCAGGGTGATCGTCTTCGCGGGCGACGCCCCAAAAGCCTGCGTTTTCTGGTCGATCGCGATGACCCGGATATTGCGCATCAGCGTCTGGGTAAAAGGCTTACCCTTGCTCGACTTCTTGACGTCCCACATGATATCGACCCGGTCGCCCGGAAGGATAAACCCCGAGATACCGCTGATCTGGTTGACGCCGATCGACATGGCGCGCATTCCCGGCTGAAGCACCGCCGCCAGGAACCCGCGGCCGCCGGCACGCGCCACCAGACCCGGCGTCAGCGGCTGGCCCGCGGCGATCGGCAGGCGGACCACGGCGCCTATGAAATCCTCTATGGTCAATTTCTTGTCTTCGCTCTTGCCGGCATCCGTGATCTTGTTCCCCTCGACCACGTAGGTCGGCGCCACGCTCTCCTGCGGCCAGGTCTGCCAGTGCAGGTTTTCGCGCCCGATCTGCGCGCCGACCACCAGGTCGGACTTGGCGACCAGCACCTTCACAGTGGGAATCGGAGGCGGAACCTTCTGCCTCTCGTTCTGTACCTGCGTCTCGATCTCGCTCCGCTTGGCGTTGAGAAATTTCCACATCATGAATCCGGTGCCGCCGGCGATGGCGAGGCCAATCACGAGGACGATAATATTCTTTGCATTCATAATCGCGGCCTCCTAAAGGAATCCTGGGTCAGACCGTCGTCATCAGTACCCAGGCCACAAACAATCCGCCGGCTGTAATCGCAACGCCGTACGGCATATTCTTCGCCAGCAACGCGTTGCTCAGCGTCTGGCTGCCCAGCGACGAAAAAGCGCCGGCCAATACAAACCGGGCACGCGTCAGCATGATCACGGCAAGGACGCCGCCCGTTAATGCGCAAATCAACAACGTCAGAAGCGCCAGCACGGGACCGGCCCACAAAAGGACCGCGGCCATCAGCTTCGCGTCCCCCGCGCCCAATATCCCCGCCGCGGACAAACCCATGCCGGCCACGATCGCCGCGGCGAATACCGCCAGCGCCCATGGCCAGTCGACGTCCGCGGGTGTAACCAGCACGTAAACCGGATAGAGCAGCAGGATTGCCAGAACCACCCAGTTGGGAATCCTGTACGACACGACGTCCGACGCGGCTGCCACAAGCAGCAGCGCAACGAAGCAGGCCACCGATACCTGACTCGCCTGGACACTCTCGAGCATTCTGCTACTCCACTCCCCCGAAATTCATAAAAAATACCGAACCAGAAATACTTCGTACCGGCGCCGCCGCACATGGCTGAATATGCCCCCGACCAGGCGGACACCCGAACAGCGCTACATTTAATACCTGCTTGATTAAATTAGTCTTAACCGGCCAGATTTGTTCGCGAGGCGGGGAAAAAACCGGACTCGGGACGACGCACCGAATCGACATCGAACCACCGCAAACCAGCGGATGCGAATTGCGCCGGACGTGCGCCTTCGGCCGACGCTCCACAACACATCGTAACCCGATTCGGACGGCCCCGCGAACGCGGCCTCGTCTGAACTCGCGATCCGGCTCCTCCGGTACACGCGTCAATAATGCCGGGGACGAGCACGGAAACGGGCAGCGCAGTCAACACCTGCACTCCCGTAACCGCTGAATCGACCGCACGGCAGCCGATCCCGGAGCCGGATGACCTGCGGTCAGCTTCCGCCGCCCGAGGCGCCGGCCAGATAGCTGGTCACCATGTTGAAGATGACCTGCAACTCGGCGCCAAGAAGCTGCAGCGCAATAATCGCTGCGACGGAGACAAGCGCGGCAACCAGGCCATATTCGATCATGGTCGCGCCGGACTCGTCCTTCAGAAACGCTTTGATAATGCTCACTGATACTCTCCCCAAGAAACTCGATAAAATGATCAAAATCGTTGATCGCCTGAATGCAGCAAGAACTGTGCCAACTAACCTAAGGCAGAACCAACGATAGTATGCATTCAGGCCTATAATGGGGCGTTAACAATTTCAGCCAGATGTGGAAATCTGTATGGGTTTTTATTGTTATTTTATTAAGTATATTTTAAGTAAAATTTAATAATGCCAAAAATAAATAGTGAGGTGTAATTTGCGGCGAAATACGGGTGGCGCCGCCGCATCTCTTGTGCATCATGCGCTGCGGATGACCCGCAAGGAATGTCGACTCCGATGAGCAAGCCGACGCCGCAACAGAAACTCGATTCCATCGGGTTACCATGGGCAACCGTACTGCTCGTTGCGCTGGCGAGCAGTCTTATCTATCTCGGCCCCTCGCTCTGGCAGACTTGGACCCATGACGGTCCGACACTGATAAATAATGCCGGATTCGTGACCGGGCACGATTTCGTCGCGTTCTATGCGGCGTCGAAAGCCGCATTGGGCGGGGCGGCGGCGATGGTTTACGACCGCGACTTCATGATGGCCGTGCAGGTCGAAATTGTCGGGTCGCCGGACATCGGATACCTCGCCTTCATGTATCCCCCGACTTATCTGCTGTTGGTGGCGCCATTGGCGGCGTTGCCGTATTTCCCCGCGCTCGCCCTGTGGCAGGCCGTGCCATTTGCCCTTTTTCTGCTGTTGGCGCGCCGGATCGCGCTGCCCCCGATCGCACTGGTCATGGCGGCGGCCGCGCCGGCGGTCGCGCAAACACTGTTCGCCGGGCAAAACGGCCTGTTGTTCGCGCTGTTCCTGGGGGGCGGCCTGATGATGCTGGACCGCCGCCCCCTGCTCGCCGGCTTGCTGCTCGGCCTCGCCACGGCGAAGCCGCAGCTGGCCGTGATGCTCGTTCCGGCATTGGTCGCGGGCCGCGAGTGGCGGGCGTTGGCGGCGATGCTCGCCGCCGGTGTCGGTCTCGCGGCTCTCTCGGCGGTGATACTGGGGCCGGCCGTCTGGTCCGGATACCTGACGGTGCCCGCCGATGCCCGTGAATTTCTGGCGCTGGGCCGCCTCCCCTGGTCGCGCATGCCGACGCTTTACACGGCGGCGCGTCTTGCGGGGCTTTCCGATGCGGCAGGCACCGCTCTGCAGCTTGGCGTGGCGACGCTCGTGCTCGCCGGGACATGCTGGGTTTGGTGGCACCGGCAGCACCCCAGCCTGCGTATCGTCATCGTCCTGGCAGGTGCGCCGCTGGTCACGCCGTTCATGTACGATTACGACCTCCCCGTCATGTTGCTTGCTATCGGTTTGTACCTCGCGGACGGGATCGGCCGCGGGTCGGCATTGTGGGAGAAGATCGTGCTGCTGTTGGTGTGGCTGCAGCCCGCCTGGTGGTGGTGGTGGCTTGTCGAAGCGACCGGGGTATCGCCGGCGCCGCTGGTCTACGCGGCATTCTTTGCTGCCACGTTGCATCGTGCCCGGTCCGGGTCGCCGCCCGGCGGGACCTTGCGGGCAACGTAAAGGAAAGGGCGGCGCACCGGCGCGCCGCCCTCGTCCCTATCTCCCCCGCGGCCGACCGCCGCACGGGTCCCCGCTGCGGCAAATCAGGATCCGCCGCCCGACGCGCCCGCCAGATAGCTGGTCACCATGTTGAAGATGACCTGCAACTCGGCGCCAAGTAACTGCAACGCGACGATCGCGGCGACGGAAACCAGCGCAGCCACCAGACCGTACTCGATCATGGTGGCGCCCGACTCGTCTTTTAAAAAGGTCTTGAGAAACGACATCGTACTCTCCTGGCAATATGGTTCTTCACGAAAAATCAATAATCGAAATATCGAACTCCAACGCCGACCCAACCAACAACTGTCTTCCATACACAGTCGCCACAATCATAATGCCTGGCAGGCTGCGACTCATGACCCATATGGGTCAAAAGCCCGAATATTTGTGTGCAATTATGTCGATATTTTATAGATAACATTATCCGATCAGGCTATTGATGAAATAATACCTCCAAACTCCATAAAATACTTCAAATAAAATCATCAACAAATACATCAACGCATGGGATATACGAATCTTCGAGGCTGCAACGGCGTGGTGGCTGAACGTGCGCCACCCGGGCCAATCCTGCCGGGCTCCATTGGCCGGAAAAAACAAAGGGCGGCACGCTCGGGTGCCGCCCCTGTCTGTCCGGGGGCCGCGCCGGCCGTGGCCGGCGCCGTCCCCCGCGGAACCGTAATCAGGATCCGCCGCCGCCCGACGCGCTCGCCAGGTAGCTCGAAACCGTATTGAAGATGACC
>CAJICD010000547.1_pt1 | contig 12537 bp, 12 predicted proteins | sample 9199521 | NCBI WGS metagenome assembly CAJICD01 (sample SAMEA7708321, study PRJEB35096) | sediment metagenome | biome: marine neritic benthic zone biome [ENVO:01000025]; feature: sediment [ENVO:00002007]; material: shallow marine sediment [ENVO:03000034] sea grass bed [ENVO_01000059] ...
CCAGGGGCGCAATGTCGGCCGGCATCTTTTGGCTTCGTTTGAGCAACACCGGGACGGCGATGTAACGCTCAACGTTCTGACGCTGAATCCCAGGGCCAGGGCGTTTTACGAACGCCATGGTTACGTGTGTGCCGGCACCGGTGCAATAACGTATTTCGACGAAGAGTTGACCGTTTGGCGGATGACCAAGCGTCTTTAGCGCGATATCCGGTTACCTTCAGCCGACGCCGGGCCGCTTGCCAGGACCGGCACCACCGGAATTCGTCGTGACGCTGTCTCTTGCCCCCCGGATGAGGTATGATGGCCACAATCGTAAGCACATGATTTGCGTGCAGTAATTTCTGGAGGATGACCTAATGCGGTACGATCCGGCACGGTTGTTGGCGGGCCTCTTCGTGCTTGCCGCGGCGTTCGGCGGCGCGGCGTTCGACGCGGCGGCGCAGACCCAGTTCCGGCCCAGCGTCTCGCCCTGGGAAGGGTTCTACCTGGGCGTACACGGCGGGTATGGCTGGGGCGATATCGACGTCGTGGAGGACCCCGCCAACGCCCCCCCGTATGTCGGCGCCGGCAACGCCTGGGGCTTCGATGCCGACGGCGCGATCGGCGGCGCCCATCTGGGGCTCAACTGGGAATCCTACGGGCTGGTCATGGGCCTCGAGGCGGCCTTCGGTTACATGGCCGTCGAGGGCGAGGCGCCGGATCCGGGATCGCCCGGGCTGGACACGGTGGCCCTGCAGGGTGACGGTTATTACGGCGACACGACGATCCGCATCGGCTTCAGCCCGGGAAAAATGCTGTACTACATGGAGGGCGGCGTCGCGATCGCCGATCTCGGCTGGTCGGTCGAGGACAGCTGCACCGCGCTGCCGTGCGGCCCTGAAACCGTCAGCGCCGTCAGCGACGGTACCGAGACGGGCTGGACGGCGGGCGTCGGCATCGCATACGCGTTCTGGCAGCATGCCAGCCTGCGGCTGGATTACGCCTACATGGATTACGGCACGGTACGGATGACCGGGACGGACGGCGTCGACACCTACAGCTGGGAACAGGACGTGCGTCTGCACACGGTTACGGCGGGCCTGACGTTCATGTTCTGACGGCGGCGGCGGAGCGATATAGCTTTAGTCGTTGCGTGCTATCGCTTTAAGGCGTCGATCGCGATAGAGGCTAATCAGCCCCTTCCTGACCTGGGCAAACAGTCTAGGGGGCAGCAAACCGTAATCGAAGCGCGGTGGATTTGATCGTGGAATGGGCCGAAGGTCGGGTCCCGACCAGACGAAACGATTAACCTCCGACAGGAGTATCCACGACCTCTGATCGTCGAGCCCGAGCCGTTCCTTGGTGGGAGCCGGGATTTCCACGGCCTCATCCGACCGTGCAGGGGGAGAATGGGTCACGGGTAAGACGGTAACAAAGATTTCGCCATCATTATCCGCTTCGTCGGCAAGGACCACGGCGCAGGGGCGATCCTTCAAACCCTCTTCAAGGCCTTTACGCGCCTCGTCGTGCCAGAGGTAGGCGTATGAGATTACGAGGCCCGGTTCGGGTTTCGGCAGCGGCATCCGGTCCGCCGGTCACGCAAGCTCTTCATCCAGTGCCGAGTGTTCCGGTGACATCTCTGTCCGCGAGATCGCTTCGATCTCCTCTTCGGAAAGACCCTCCACCGCAAGCGCCTGGCGATAGTGCCGCCTCATTTTGCGATACTCCGCCGCGGACAGGATGACGACCGATTCCCGCCCGTATTTCGTAACCGTGACCGGCTCCACCAACGCAAGATCCTGGAACTTGCCGAAATTCTTCTGAATCTCCGCTGCCTTGACGCGTACTGACATGATGCATTTATTCCGTAATAGCCGTATGTTACGTATTATACGGTTATTTTCGCCGAAAATCAAGACGCCCAATGGCGCTACAGAGCCTTCGCCTGCTCCCTGAGCACGAATTTCTGGATCTTGCCGGTCGAGGTCTTGGGCAGCGGGCCGAAGACGATCGTCTTCGGAGCCTTGAAATGGGCCATGTTGTCACGGCAATAGGCGATGATGTTCACGGCATCGACCTTGCCTTCGGACTCCGGCTTCAGGGTGACGAAGGCGCAGGGCGTCTCGCCCCATTTCTCGTCCGGCCTGGCGACGACCGCGGCTTCCATCACCTCGGGATGGCGGAACAGGGTCTCCTCGATCTCGAGCGAGGAGATGTTCTCGCCGCCGGAGATGATGATGTCCTTGGAGCGGTCCTTGACCTCGATATAGCCGTCGCCGTGCATGACGCCGAGGTCGCCGCTGTGGTACCAGCCGCCGCGGAACGCCGCCGCGCTGGCGTCCGGGTTCTTCAGATACCCGCGCATGACGGTGTGGCCCTGCAGCATGATCTCGCCGATCGTCTCACCGTCCGCCGGCGTCGGCTCCATGCTCTCCGGGTCGCGCACCGAAAGACCGGCCAGCGTCGGGTAGCGCACGCCCTGACGGGCCATCTTCTCGGCCCTGGCCTGGAGCTCCAGCGAATCCCATTCGTCCTGCCAGGCGCAATATGTCGCCGGCCCGTAGGATTCGGTCAGCCCGTAGAGGTGGGTGACGCGGAAGCCCATGCGCTCCATGCCCTCGATCACCGCGCTGGGCGGCGCGGCGCCGCCGGTCGCGACCTCGATCTTACGGTCGAAGGAAAGCTTTACCTCCGCCGGCGCGTGCACCAGCATGTTGAGGACGATCGGCGCGCCGCACATGTGGGTGACGCCATGGTCGCGGATCGCCGGGAAGATCAGGGCCGGGTCGACCTTGCGCAGGCACACATGGGTGCCGCCCACGGCGGTAACACCCCAGGTGTAGGTCCAGCCGTTGCAGTGGAACATCGGCAGGGTCCACAGATAGACCGAGCGCGCGTTCATCCCGAACACCAGTGCGTTGCCCACGGCGTTCAGGTACGCGCCGCGATGGTGGTAGACGACGCCCTTGGGGTTTCCCGTGGTGCCGGACGTGTAGCACAGCGACAGCGCCTGCCATTCGTCCTCGGGCATAACGATCGGATGCGTAGGGTCGCCCTCTTCCAGAAACGCCTCGTAATCCTTCTCACCAAGCAGCTCACCGCCCTCGGCCAGCGCATCGTCGTGGTCGATCAGGATGATATTCCGGCCGAGCTTCTCGAGCGCCGGCCCGACGACCGGCGACAACTCGCGGTCGGCGACCAGCGCCTTCGATTCCGCATGCTCCAGGATGAAGGCGACGGTGTCGGCGTCGAGCCGCGTGTTGATGGCGTTCAGCACGGCGCCGGCCATCGGCACGCCGTAATGCGCCTCCAGCAGCACCGGCGTGTTCGGCGCCATGACGGACACCGTATCGCCGCGCCCGATGCCGCGCTTCGCCAGCGCGCTCGCCAGCTGCCGGCAGCGGGCCCCGAATTCGCGATAGGTGTAGCTGCGCGTACCGTGAATGACCGCTGTTTTCCGGGGATATGTGGATTCGGCCCATTCCAGCAGCGAGAGCGGCGTCAGCGGCTGGTAGTTCGCCGGATTGCGGTCCAGATCCCTCTCGTAAATATTGCCTTGCCCGGCGCCCATCGCGCTCCTCCCTGTTCCCCAGAATATTGAATAGCGGGCGCATGCGGGAGCGCGCAAGTGCGATCAGCGCGGCAGTACGAGTTCGGCCCGAAGGCCGCCCTCCGTCCTGTTGGAAAGCCTGACTTCTCCGCCATGGGCGTGCGCCACGGTCTGTACGATGTACAGCCCGATCCCCGTGCCGCCGGTCTCGCGACTGCGCGAGCGCTCAAGCCTGAAAAACGGCTCGAAGATCCGCGCCATCTCCTCTTCCGGAACGCCGGGACCGTCGTCGTCGATGCGGATCACGATACGGCCGGGTTCCTCGACCAGTGAGACCCGCGCGCGCATGCCGTAGGCGACCGCGTTGTTCGCCAGATTCGTGATCGCGCGGCGCAGGGACAGCGGGCGGCATTCATACGGCGTCCCGGGAGCCTCGGCGAACGCGCAGTCGCGGCCGGAATCTGCAAGATCATCGCAGACGCTTTGCAGCAGGGCCGCAAGATCGACGGTCTCGCGCGCTTCGTCGCGGGCGTCGTCCCGCGCGAAGGACAGCACCGAGGCGACCATCTCCTCCATCTCGGTGAGGTCCGCCATTGTCCTGTCCCGCTGCTCCTCGTCCTCGATGAACTCGGCGCGCAGCCGCAGGCGGGTGATCGGCGTGCGCAGGTCGTGCGAGATCGCCGCCAGCATCCGCGTGCGCGCGTCGATCAACCCGCGGATACGCTCCTGCATCCGGTTGAAGGCACGGGCAGCGCGTCGCACTTCGACCGCTCCCGATTCCGGCAGGGGCGGCGCATTCACATCGCGGCCAAGGCGGTCCGCGGCCGCCGCCACCGTGTTGAGCGGCGCGGTCATGCGCCGGACCACCCAGCCCGCGAGCAGCACCACCAAAAGCATCGTCACGACGAATGACACCGCCCCGCGCCACGACCAGAACGGCGGCCGCGGCGGCACCAGAGTGGTCAGGTTGAGCCAGCTTCCGTCGGAAAGGCCGACCGACACGCGCAGCCGCGATCCTGCAAATCGGGGATCGGCGCCCATCATCCGCTGATGATGGCGCATCATGTCGTTCATTCCGGATCCGCGCCGGCCCATATTCGGCGGAAACCAGTCCGCGGCGGCGCCGGCATCCTCCGACGAATCGAACACGGCGCGCAGCCGGTCCTGTCCGATGCCGTCGAGCGACAACGCCAGCATCGCCTCCAGGATACCGTCGCCCATGCTGGCGCCGCCGTCGCGGGGCACTGCGGGCTCCCACCCCCAAGACACGACGAAGCCGGGCCGGGCCATGACGCGGGCCAGCCGGCGCCGTTCCGCGGGCGGCGCCTCCTCGAACAGGCTGGCCATGGTCGCGATCCGTTCCGCAAATTGTCCGCCGCCGACCAGGCTCAGCGCGTGGCCGCGGCTGCTGTAATGGATCGCTATGCTGGCAAAATGGGTGACCGCGAGGCCGAGAATCAGCACCGCGATGGTGCGTCCGAACAGGCTGTCCGGTATCAGGCGCCTCATAACCGTTCCACCCTGGGCGTGAAGACATAGCCGCCACCCCGCACGGTCTTGATCAACTCGGGATTGGACGAGTCGATTTCGATCTTCCGCCGCAACCGGCTGACCTGAATATCGACGCTGCGGTCGAACGGCGCGGCCGCGCGGCCGCGCGTGAAATCGAGCAACTGGTCGCGGCTCAGCACTCGCCTCGGGTGGTCGACGAACGCGACCAGCAGGTCGAACTCGCCCGCCGTCAACGTCACGGTCACGCCCTGGGGCGAGACCAGGCAGCGCCGGGCCGGGTCCAGTTTCCACCCGGCGAAGTGCGCGGCCTGTTCCGGCTCGCCCGGGGCGGCCCGTTCCGGCCGGTCCTCGGCGCGGCGCAGCACCGCCTTGATGCGGGCCAGAAGCTCACGCGGGTTGAAGGGCTTCGGCAGATAGTCGTCGGCGCCCATCTCCAGCCCGACGATGCGGTCGGTTTCCTCGCCCATGGCGGTCAGCATGACGATCGGGATCGCCGAGTGCGCCCGCAGCTCGCGGCACAGCGTCAGGCCGTCCTCGCCTGGCAGCATCAGGTCGAGCACGACAAGATCGATGTTCCAGTCGTCGAGCGCTGCGCGCATTTCGCGGCCGTCCCGCACCGTAGTCACGCGGCAGCCGTGCTTCTCCAGGAACCTGCCCAGCAGGTTCCGGATTTCGCGGTCGTCATCGACGATCAATATGTGCGGCGAGTTATCCATGACCGACAGAGAATAACCGGGGTTGGCCGTTGCCTGTGCATTGTTTTTGTAACGGCATGTAACAGATTTCACACCCGTTACGCAGTGATACCAAATACCCGTTTTCCCGACATATGCCCGTTACAGGCAAGCCGGACAATGCCGCCATAGCATTGGTGCCGGAGCCGCGTTGCAGCGACCGATTTGGGACTGAGACACTTCGGCGAATACCTGGATAGGAGATCAACGATGAAGACGCTTCGCAAGACCACAGTCGCAACGCTCGCCGGGCTTGGCGCACTCGCCGTTGCCGCCAGCGTACCAGCCCTGTCGCACGGCACGGGTGGCCAGGGCGGTCCGGGCTACGGGCCGGGTTATGGCATGATGGGCGGCATGATGGGCCCCGGCGCCGGGTACAACGGCCAGCGCGGCTTTGGCCCCGGGCACGGCATGATGGGCCCGGGCTATGGCCAAGGCTTCGGCAAGGGTGCCGGATTCGGTTTCGGCCCGTGCGGCCAAGCGGCCGCGGCGACCAGTGAGGACATCGACGTCGACAGCGTCACGGCCCGGATGGAGCGCTGGCTGGCGATCCAGGGCAATGACCGCCTGAAACTCGGCAAGGTCGAGCAGGTCGACGACGATACGATCACCGTCGAAATCGTCACCGTCGACGGCTCGCTGGTCAACAAGCTGGCGGTCGACCGTCATACCGGCCGGACACAGCCAGCTGAGTGATATCTGTCGCGCGGCCGTGGCTCCCCCTGCGGGCCGCGCAAGTCGATGGCCGGGCCCTCCTCCCTCCGGTGGGCCCGGCCGTATTTCTAACGCAATACGGCAAGGAGAGAGACGATGTGGAACAACATGCCTTACGGCGACGGCGGTTACGGGCTTATGCACGGCGGCGGATACTGGCTGGGAATGGGCCTGCATGGCCTGTTCTGGGTCGTGCTGGTCGCAGCGATCGCGATCACCGTGATATGGGCCGTGCGGTCCGCCGCCAGACCCTACCGTGAAACCGGACCGGACGGCAGTCCGAGCCCGCGCGATATCCTCGATGCCCGTTATGCCCGCGGCGAAATCGAACAGGACGAGTACCTGACCCGCAAGAAGGCCCTGGAGCGCTGAGCGGACGGGATGAAAGGGCGGGAGGGTGAAATGAAGACCACCGACCCCGTTTGCGGCGGTGAGATTGATCTCGACGATTCCCTGCCCGGCGCGGAATTCGGCGCCTGGGTCTATTTCTTCTGTTCCGACGATTGCCGCCGCCGGTTTCTCGACGAACCGGATCGTTATGCGGTTGCACCTCCCCAGGCCGCCGACAGCTGACGCGGCGGCCCGAACGTTCCGTCCCGGCGCAGCGAGCTCCTGTTACTCCGCTGCACTCGCCGGGACGGGCACGGGAGCGGCCCCGCTGAGGCGGCGACCGAGCAGAACCTCGTTGCCGGGTTCGGGCACCGCCGGGACATTCAGCGACAGCAACAGCGAGACCCCCGCCATCGCCGCACCGGCGAGGAATACGGCGGCCGGCGAGACCAGCCAGATCAGCCCGAATACCACCGGGATCACGACCGAGGAGATGTGATTGATGGTGTAGCCGACACCAGCGGTCGAGGCGATGTCGGCGGGATCGGCGATCTTCTGGAAATAGGTCTTCAGCGCGATCGCGAGCGCAAAGAACAGATGGTCGACCACATAGAGCCCGGCGGCGATCCAGGGATGGCTGACGAACGCATACATCGCGAAGACCACGATCAGCCCGGCGTATTCGAAGATCAGCGCCTTGCGCTCGCCGAAGCGCCCGATCAGCCGGCCGATGCGCGGCGCCGCGACCACGTTGATCACCGAGTTCAGCAGGAACAGCAGGGTGATCTCGCTGACCGTGAAGCCGAATTTCTCGACCATCAGGAAGCCCGCGAAGACGATGAAGATCTGCCGCCGCGCGCCGGACATGAAGATCAGCAGGTAGTATAGCCAGTAGCGCCGGCGCAACACCATGTGGCGGTGCTGCCGGACCTTCTCGGGGAATTTCGGGAAGGCGATCCAGCAGGCGGCGGCGATGCCGGCGGTCAGCCCGCCGCCGAGCAGGTAGACCCAGTGGAAGTCCAGCCCGGCGACGTCGAAGGCAAGCCAGATCAGCACGAAGGTGACGATCGAGGCGAAGGACCCCGCGGCGATGATACGGCCCAGCACCTCGGGCGTGCGGTCCTTCTCGATCCATTGCAGCGAAACCGAGACCTGCACCGTCTCGTAGTAATGGAAGCCGATCGACATCAAGACGGTGGTCAGGTACAGGCCGAGCACGCTCGGGAAATAACCGGTGACCGCCGTGCCGATGCCCAGCACGATCAGCGACAGGTAGGCCAGCGTCTGCTCGCGCCAGATCAGGATCAGGAAGACCACGGCGAAGGACAGGAAGCCGGGGACCTCCCGCAGGCTCTGCAGGATGCCGATCTCGGCGCCGGTAAAGGCCGCGCGCTCGACCGCAAAATTGTTTAACAGCGCCATCCAGACCGAGAACGCGATCGGCGCCGCCGCCGCCATCAGCAGCAGCAGAACTTCGGGCCGGCGCCAGCCGCCGGCCTCCGCGCTGGGTGAACTTGACTGCATGGCGAGGAATATAGATCGGCGAAACATTCCCGTCAGCCCGGTCGTGTCCCTGTTTGAAGCCGGATGTGCTGAGTGCGCGAAGCAGACTCTCATGCCGACTCAGGAATCAAGAACGGCCATTGTTCCGGCGCGGTGACCGAGTCCGAAATTCGCCAAGTGAAGACGTTCGAGATTAGTCAATGATACCACTATTAGGCGTAATTCGATGCCCAGGCCGCAGTCATCCACGACGTACAAACGCGTGAGGGATTAGAAAGCTCAGCAGGCAACCAACCGGTTCTTTTGCAGGCAAGCTATCGGAGGACCACAAGTGGAAGTGGCGGGATAGACTGGCGTTCAAGAGACTTCGTGCAGGGCAGCCGGAAAACACAAATCCGTGGCTATTCCGCTCTCGTCGGTTGCGGGCTCAAAGAAAACCACGTCAGAGGCAGACAAATCTCACCGATCGTCAACAGTTCGCAGCGGCAGCGGAGTGCGCACCTCGCACGATGCTCCGCTGGCACAACTCTCCCCGTGCCCTGCCAATCCCAAAATCATGAGGCCTGCGTCATAGTTCGCGACATATGCAGTCGCATCCACGACCGAGATATCTTCGGCATAACCCGGTGTCTTGTATGATGCTATTTCGCGGGCTGCCGATGGGTTCGAAACGTCGAACACTCTTAGCCATTTGAGATCGCCGACATAGGCGTTCGAATCGGCGACCTGAACGGACCGTACCGAGTGCGGCGTATCGAAGCGCCCCACTTCTCGTGGGTCTCCGGGATCAGAGATATCCAGAACAACGAGGCCCGGCTTTCCCGAAGCCAAATACGCATAGGGACCGGCGATATCGACCCCCCTGACGTCGCCATCTTGTGGCAGGTGATGTCCAATCTCGCGTGGTGCCGATGGGTCTGAAACATCAACGATCCTTAGCCCCGATTCGCCGTCCGCAACGAGGGCGAGACGACCCGCAACATGAACGTCATAGGCGTAGCCCGGCGTATCGTAGGCGGATATTTCCATCGGGCTTCTTGAACGCGACACATCGATCAGTCTCAGTCCCGACGGTCCGTCGGCAACGTAGGCAAGGTTGCCGGATACCGTTATTCTCATCGCCTCGCCAGGGGTATCCAGGTGTCCGACCTCACGGGGCGAGGCGGGCGCCGAGATATCGATGATACGTATCCCCTGGAAGTCGTCGGCAACATAGGCGTAGAGGCCTGAAACATGAACGCCCAATGACCTATAGGTTGGAAGATGCCCAACTTCGCGTATGGCGGAACGATCGGACACGTCGAGGATCCGCAGACCGGTGTATCCATTGGCAAGATAAGCATAGGGATCGACCACGTGGACCCCACGGACCTTCCCTGCCGCGTCTTGATGGTTCACGACTGGCGTAGCGGTCGGCCGGGAGATATCGATGATTTCGAGCCCCCTGTCGCCATGGGCAAGGTAAGCAAGGGAGCCTGAAACGGTAACGGACTCCGAGCATGTCGGGCTGTCATAGCCACCCAGCCATCGTGGCGCCGTAACGTCCGTGACATCGACGACGATCAGGCCGGCATCATTGGCAACGCCCGCCAGGTAGGCGGTCGCATTCTCGACCCAGACGCGCTCGGCGCCGTATTTCACCTTGTGGAATCCGGTCTTCACGGGGTTCGTCGGATCGGAAATATCGAGAACCGTGAGACCTGCCTCGTCCTCTTCGTTCTGTTCGAGGCTCACGACATAGGCATGTTTGCCGACCGCGAAGACGCCGTACGCGATGCCCGGCATATCGAAGTGCCCGACGTCTTTGGGCTGCAGCGGGTCCGAAATATCGATAAGTCTGAGCCCATTCGAGCGGTAACCGTTTGCCACCAGGGCGAGCGATCCCGTCACATGAACGTCTTGCGCGACCCCCTTTGTCTTATGGGTTTTCAACACCACGGGCTGCGTCGGATCTGAAATATCTACGACGACCAGCCCAGCCCATTGAGCCGCCAGGTAGGCATATCGACCGTCGACGAATACGGCCCTGACATACTCCGAGAGCCTGGCGCGTCCGGTCTCCTTGGGGCTGTCTGGATTCGAAATATCGACGACCAACAGAGCGCCGCTGTCGTCTGCCACGTAGAGATGACTTCCGGACACAAAAAGATCTCGTACCACGCCGGATGTATCGACCGAAGCGACTTCCCGCCAGGTAACGGTGTCTTCATCGGATTCGAGGACGCGGATTGCGCCTCCCGATCCAAAGAACACATGGTTGCCGGACACCGCACTCGAATAGACCGGGCCACGATGCCATCTGCCCGACTTTTGGAGCGCGTAGGCCGGAGAACTGCCGACCGCCGCTGGAGATGGCGGCATCCCGTCGGCACTGGCTGCCGCCACCGTCAACAGAAGAGGTGCCGCTATCAGTCCGCGGTATCTTCCACCCATGACTTCTCTTCCCCCGTACTACGGAACCCTCGGGCCCGCTGCGTTCGGGCGGCGGGCCCTTTGGTGTCAGAAAGCCCGACGTTGAAGAGGCTTACGGTCATGCAATTCCATAGCACAGGACCTGACCCTTAGCCTGCTTCACCTACTCGGGGAACTGGTCGTAGAAGTGCGCCTCGATGCGGTACATCACCCCCTTGGGGCGACCAGGCCCGGTTCCCGGAAACGGACCGCATTGGCCGCCCTCGTAGACGAAGTCCTTCATGAAGACCTGGATCCCGGTGTGCACCAGATGCCCGTATTCGGCCTCCGTCTTGAAGTCGCTCCAGTTGGCCGCCATGTCGCCGTAGAAGCCGGAGATGTCCGGTAGCGAGAAATCGACGTCGCCAATCCTGACGGTGACCGTGCCCCCGCACTCCCACTGGTGTCCGTAGTTCACGTACAGGCGGACCATGCGGGTCGCTCCTGCCTGGACCGCCGGGATGCCGTAGGCGCCGGTCTTGAGCGGAGCCAGGAATGTCGTCCTGCCGTACCCGTAGACCAGCGACTCGGGCTCTTCCCAATAGGTGAACTTCCCATTGCCGTCACCGAACTCCGGCTCCATCCAGCCGATATCCCAAAGCACGCGCGAATGCACATCGTACAGACCCGGCCCGACCTTTGTACCGATTTGCTGCTCGACCGACAGGCCGGGAGGGCCGATCTTGCCCTGTACACCCTGCGGTCCCGGCTCACCCTGCGGTCCCGGTTCACCCTGCGGCCCTGTCGTGCCCGGACAAGCGCCTCCAATACCCTGTTCGCAATTCCAGACCCTCTCCTCAAGCGCACCGAGCCCGCCCTTAAGGTTTTCCACAACATGATCCACGGTATGATCGGCGTACGCCGAACCGGGCATGAACCCGAAACCGACAACAATCGCGGCCGCAGCAAGCGGCAGCTTCGTCAGATGTTGGTACATTTTATCCTCCCTTGGTGGTATTTGCCCCCCTTCTTTATAAGGCCCTGCAGCGTCGTTGACTCGCGCCTTCCGGATATAAATATATCATCGTCCTACCCAAAAGATACGATTTAGTGCTTACAGCCAAGTTTAACCGAGCGACGCCATTTGCCGGAACGGATACTTTTGGCAGCTGGTCAACAACTGTCACCAATATCATCGTGCAGGTTCAATATCGCATCGCTAGTTGATCCCGGCCGCGCTCGAGGCCCTCGGAGCGGTGTTGCGGATGCGGCTGGAGCCGGCCTGATCGGACGCCCAGGTCCAGCCATCGCTCAGCTGCCGCGGGCGGCGGCGCAGAACAATGGACCGGCGTCACGCGAGGCGCTAGCCGCGCCACTTGGCCGGCCCTAACCCCACCTCCGCAAACCCATCGCCTTGCGCACCCGCTCTCCGGCCATGGCGATGGCGGCGTCGCGGGGCAGGATGCCGCCTGACTTCGCGCGGTCCAGCACTTCGGCGGTGTTGGCGCGAATCTTCTCGTCGATAGCCTGAAAGGCCTGGGCCTCGGTGCCACCGTGATACTCGACCGCCGCGCAGATCACCCCGCCGGCATTGGCGATGAAGTCGGGCACGCAGACCACGCCGCGTTCGGCGAGGATCGCCTCGGCCTCCTCGGTCACGCCGATATTGGCGCCCTGGACGATCAGCTTCGCCTTCACGTCCGCCGCGTTGTCGGCGCGGATCACGTCGGGCCGCGCCGCCGGAATCCAGATGTCGCATTCGATGTCGATGATCGCATCGCCGTCGAGCCGGGCTGCGCCGTCGTATTCGGTGACGCTTCGACC
>CAJICD010000154.1_pt1 | contig 12514 bp, 12 predicted proteins | sample 9199521 | NCBI WGS metagenome assembly CAJICD01 (sample SAMEA7708321, study PRJEB35096) | sediment metagenome | biome: marine neritic benthic zone biome [ENVO:01000025]; feature: sediment [ENVO:00002007]; material: shallow marine sediment [ENVO:03000034] sea grass bed [ENVO_01000059] ...
AGGGTGGCGTCTGCGGTCTCGCGGGCAAGATCGGTGGCGCCGCCAACCGCGATGCCGACCGCGGCCGCCGCCAAAACAGGGCCGTCGTTCAGGCCGTCCCCGACCATAGCAACCGGACCATGCTGCCGCGACCACGCTTTCAGGGCGTCGACCTTGCCGCCCGGCGAAAGGCCGGCGCGCCAACTGGCGATGCCGACTGCCTCGGCCGTTCGGGCCACGGCCGGCCGTGTGTCCCCGCTGAGCAGGCAAGTGGCGAGTCCGAGTTCGCCGAGTGACGCGACGGTCCTCGGTGCATCGGCCAACACCGTGTCGGCGAGGCTCAGCGACCCACGAACCCGGCCGTCCCACCCCAGATAGACCAGTGACAGCCCTCCCTCGCGCGCCATTGCCCGGTCGATGACATCGCGCGACGTCGCCCAGCCCTGAGCCGTCATGAACACCGCCGAACCCATGGCGGTGTGAACCCCGACGACATTGCCGGCCACGCCTTCACCAGGATAGGCGCGAAGTTCGGAGGCGGTGAAGGGCGTAAGCCCCCTGGCCTCGGCCGCCGCCAGGATTCCACGGGCGATCGGATGCTCCGAACCTCGTGCCAGGCCCGCGGCGCGGCTAAGCAGCGCCGTCTCCTCCAGATCTGCGCTCATGATATCGACCAGCTGCATGTCACCGCTCGTCAGCGTACCTGTCTTGTCAAAGGCCACTGCCGTGACCCCGGCCAAACGCTCGAGCGCACCGCCGCCGCGGATCAGCACGCCGCGCTGCGCACCCAAACCCAGGCCGATGGCGGTCGCAAGGGGGGCCGCAAGGCCGAGGGCACAGGGACAGGCCACAACCAGCACTGCCAAGCCCGCCATAAGCGCCTCTTCGATGGGCCCGCGTCCGCCCCAATACAGAGTCGTGGCCGCCGCCAGCACCGCGACGAGCGGTACGAAGGCTGCTGCCGCGCGGTCGACGATTTCGCCGACCATCCCTTTGTGGCTCAGCGCCTCGCGCACTTGCTGGCTGATCTGTCCCCAGCGCGTATCCATACCCGCGAGGGTCGTGCGGATCAGGAGCTGCCCCGTGCCGTTGACGCTGCCTGCGTACACAGCGGCCCCCGGGCGTTTGGCGCAAGCTTCCGACTGTCCGGTCAGCACGGCCTCGTCACACTGGGAGCGTCCCTCGATCACCACTCCGTCCACCGGAATCCGCTCTCCCGGCCGGACGCGCACCACCGTACCCGTGGCGACGGCCCGGACCGGAAGTTCGATGTCGCGGCCGTCCTTTACCACGGTCGCCCGGGCCCGCTCCGCCGCCAGCATCGGTGTCAGGCTTCGCATCGCCTGGACCCGGCCGATTGCCTCGAGATAGCGCCCGAGGGTAAACAGCATCAGGACCATCGCGACAGTATCGAAATAGACCGCGCTACCGCCGGCCACGGTTTGCTGTGCCGAGTAACCGTAGGCGGATACCGCGCCCAGGCTGACCAGGGTGTCGGCGTTCGCCCGACCGCGGCGCGCAGCGCGCCATGCGCCCGCGATAAACGGTCCGCCAAGGATGAAAAGCAACGGGGTGGCCAGTATCCACAACAGAAAATGGACGATTTGCTGCAGTTCCTGGTCGGCCGGACCCAACGATCCCGAGTAGAGCAGCAGGCTGAAAAGCATGATATTCATCGCTAGGAACGCCCCGAGCCCGAGGCGGATGAGCATCCAGACCGCTACCGGCTCGTCCCGTTCACCGTGCCGGACTTGATAGGCCAGACAGCAGCCGTAGCAGCAGAACTGAAGGGATTCGCCCTTTACCTCGCGCGTCTGTCCCCAACCGCGCAGGGGTAACCGGCAGTGATGGCAAAGCTCCTTATTCATAACGGCCATCCATGCCCCGCCAGCGGAATGACGCCGCGGGCGACGGTAATCACACCGAGTATCAAAAGGAAAATTCCGGCGAGCCAGACGCCATGACGGCGCCAGGATGGCCGAAGCACTGCTCCGGCCCCGCCGATCATCAGCATCGCCGGATAGGTCCCCAGGCCGAAGGCCAGCATGGTCAGGAACCCCGGGAGCGCCCCGGCCGTGGCGGCGGCCTGCGCAGCAAGGGCGTAGACCAGGGGACAGGGAAGCCATCCGTTGAAGACACCCAGCGCCAGTGGCGCGCTGCGGCCAGGCGCGGCGATCAGATTGCGCAGGGATACTGTCAGCGTGTTGCCGCCAAAGCCCACGACGACACGATGAACGCGCTGCAGATAACCGAAAAACTGCAATGCCATCAGGATCATGAGAACGCCCGATGCCATGGCGAGAATACGCTGCCCATCGGCGAGCGAGCCGAGCGAGCCGTGGCCGACCAACCCCTGGCCCAGCATGCCGGCCAACGCCCCGATGAAAGAATATGTTGCGAGACGGCCCGTGTTATAGAGCAGGTGGCGTTCGATCGTTGCGCGGCGCCCCGCGGGATCGCGGCCAAGCGCACAGGCGAACCCGCCACACATTCCCACGCAGTGGAAACTGCCGGCGACGCCGGCAACGAATATCATCAGGTAGTAGGCCATCAAATGCGCCTTCAGCGCCGCCGGTTACTTCTTGATGGCCAGGTACGCCACCCAGATGAAGAACGCGACGGTCATGACGACGAAAATTGCGAATGCGATACCCTCGGCAACCGTCATCAGTCTTCCTCCGTTACAGCAGTGCCACGCCAAAAACGTTCAACGCGAGTTCGGTCAAAAGGAATGCGAGATTCAGCACCGCGATTACCAACACGAGCCTGGCAGCTAACATCGATGAAACCCCTTGTCGTTCACCCCAATACGGACCGCCGTCATGGTGGACCGCCGGGCCTAATAATCCAGCCCCGGTCCGAGCCCCCCCCAGTAAACGTAGCCGTAATAAATCGCCCAGACGAAGAGGACCGCGTAGACCACGAGCAGCCAGCCATTGACGCGGCCATGACGGGCCTTGATATGGCCGCCGCCATACGACTCCAGGTGCTCGTGCGGCGGTGTCGCGTTTTGCCCGCCGGGACTATCGCCCGGAGAATCATTCTGGGGTTGTTGACTCATCGTCTCTCACCTCTGCGCGATATGCCCGAAACTTGACGTCTTCGACATTGAGGAACAGGCCTGAAAGCACAGCCCAGACAAAAATACACAACGCCCCAAGGCTCATAAATAGGGCGACCAGGAACTGCACGAAGGTCAACTCAGCCATCGTCGCTGCCCCTCCCATAGGGCTCCGCCAAAGTGGGTGACTCCGGCTCCTCAGGACCAAGGACATCCATGCCACGACGTTCCGCCCAGGCCTCGCCGCCGTAGGCCGCGCTGGGCTGCGCACGTAGCGGCGGTGCGTAAGCCTGTTGCGAGGTCGACGCCTCGAGGCCGGGATCGTTGAGCGCCGCCCGGTCCGCGGCAGACACCTGCAGCGGCTGGCCGCTCAGCGGATCGGTGAACGCGGAGAGCGACAGGATGTAATATGCGAGCGCCCAGCGGTCCTCCTCCGAGAACGACTTCTCATACGACGGCATCGGCGTGCCTCGCAGGCCGTTGGTCATCGTCCTGAAGATGTCCTCGACCAGGGGGCCGGACTTGAATTGGCCCGTGGTCAGATCGGCGGGTGGAATCGGAAAACCGAAATCGTCCTTCAGGCCGGGCGCCTTCTCGCCGTCGCCCTTGCCGGTCTCGCCGTGACATTCCCAGCACTTGGCCTGCCGCCAGACCTCGCCGCCGCGCGCCAGCAATGTCTGCGACGGCGCTGGCGGCCGGCCAATGAAGATGGGCGCCTTGGGCGGCTCTTCCACAAAATACGGGTACGGAGACGTCGGATCGCTGCGATCGACAGCCAGCTCGTATTTGATGTACTGGATGACGGCCAGACGGTCCTTTTCCGGCAGCATGTGCCAGGGCGGCATTGCGGTACCCCGAACGCCGCGCGTTATCGTGCGCAGCAGGTCTCCATCGGTCGGCATCGAGCCGGATGGGGTCAGGTGGAACTTGAACAGGCCATAGGTGAAGTCCCGGGGGCGCACCTTGTACATGAAGGTGGCAGCAGGGCCGTTGCCGTCGCCCGTGACGCCATGACAACCCAGGCAGCGCCGACCGTAGACCTGCTTTCCGTAGGCAATCCACTCTTCCGAGCGCGGCACCGAGACCTGCGAGGCGTCCATCAACTGAGGCTCGAACCTGTCCCGCCACTTGCCGCGATTCATGCCGAGCTTCTGGACATAGGCGATCAGTCCCTCAAGTTCCGGGGTTATGACGGCCAGCCGGACTGTGGCGCCGTCGAATTCATCGTTGGGCGTGAAGATCACTGGGTACTTGCCCCGCTCCGGCACGTACAGCAGCCCCTCCGCGTTGGGGGTAAGCCGGAGCTGCTCGCTACTGGTAAAATCGAACACCGCCTCGCTCACCGGCGTCCGTTCCAGGGTCCGGTTCCCCGAATCATCCTCGATAATCCCGATCGGATCGTTGGGAGCCTCAAACAGTCCCGCAAATCTGGGCATGATCGAGTCCGGGACCAACATCCGCGGATCCCAGAAATGAGCCAGGTGCCACTCGTCACTGTATTTCAGACCAACCCTGGTCAGGTCCGGTCCGATGCGGCGCGTCGAAAACAGATGTGGCACATCGAATGCGTACTCGCCGGACTGGCTGACCGGCCCCCAACGGCGTGTCTCCCCGGTCACCGGGCGGACGAACTGCGAGTGGCAGTACCAGCAACCCTCCCTTATGTATACTTTGCGGCCAAGCGCTTCCGATTCGGTGTAGTCTGTGGCCTCGGCTTCCATCCATTTCAACTCGCCCAGATCCGTGCGGATCACCTTGGTAACCTTGGTATAGCGGGACTGCGGCTCGAGCATCGGCAGGACGCCCTGCGTGAAGGCAGCCAGGGCCAGAAACAGGAAGCCGGCCACGAGGGCAACGTTGCGCGCGTTCATTGTGCGACTCCCTCTGCTGCGGTGGCACCCATCGGCGCCGTCGCCGGACGGGCCAGCACCGTCATCATCAGATTGAACACCAACAGCGACATGCCGATGTCCATCGAGATTCCCGCAACGGTCCGCACCAGCCAGTAGGGGAGAAGCGCAACCAGCGAGTCCATCCACTCGGTGCCGGCGATCCACATGAAGCCCTGCTGCAGGCCGCCGGCCGTCAGATCCAACCCCATGAGGGTAATGCCGAACGTAATCAGCCAGAACGACCAGTTGCCGAGCTTGAAGGACCAGAGCTCCCGGTCATGGATCTTGGGCCAGACATATACCGTCCCGCCGATGGCCCAAACCACGAAGGTTCCAAACACCGTCAGGTGCGAGTGGGAAATCACGAAATCTGTGAAATGCGTTGGCTGCTGTATCGAGCGCAGCGCCTCCACCGAACCCTGGAAACATCCCACCAGATACATCAGCGAACCCATGATCAGGAACTTGGCCGGCAGGTTCACGCCGAACGTCTGCCAGCGGCCGATCATGGTGCCGAAGAAGTTCTGTAGAACGGTCCATACCGGCACGATCAGCAGCATCGAGGTGATGATGGCCAGGGTCTCCGCCCAGTCTGCGATCGGGCTGAAGAGGTAGTGGTGGATGCCAACGAACGGATAAAACAGGGCGAGCGACCAGAACCCGACCAGGGAGAGCTTGTGGCTGTAGATGGGGTTCTGCACGCTGGCCGGCAGGAAGTAGTAGATCAGCACATAACCGGCGGGCGTGATCCACAGTCCCACGATGTAGTGAATGAACAGGCCGTGCCACGCGGCGCTGTTGATGCCGGCGATCGTGAAGGGGAGGATGAAGGTGCCCAGAATCAGGTTCATCACGGTCCACACCAGGGCCGCGATCAGGTACCACATGCTCACATAGAGCTGGGGCTCTACGCGTTTCGCCACGGTCACCAGGGTCTGGACGGTGATGGCAACGACCACGATGAAGATAACGACGTCGATGGGGAGCGGAAGCTCGCCGGCCTCGAGTCCCTGATTGTAGCCGAACGCAAGCGACAACATGCCGGCGACGAGCCCGAGGTTCCAGAGCCAGGCCAGCGGATAGCCGAGACGTTCAGCGTACATCCGCACGCCCGTCAGGCGCGGCACGAGGTAATAGCAGAGCCCGAAGAACAGTGTGGAAAAGGCGCCGAAAATCACCCCATTCACGTGCATCGGCCGAAGCCGGCCGAAAGTCAGCTCCAGTGTCGTGCCCAGATAGTCCGGATAGTTGAACATCGCCGATATGGTGACGCCGAAAGTCGGCGTGATCATGAGCCAGAAAAGACCCCAATAAAGCCACACGCGAACCAGCGGCCTGTCCACCAACCGGTCCAGATCTTCCTGCGATAGCTCTGCGGCACGTTCGACCATCGTTACCCCCCTTTATCCTTCTTTGAAGCGCCGTTTCAGGTCCTCGGTTATCGTCCGCTGCAAGAGATCGCAACCTCGATTCGCGGCACGTTGTTCGGGAACACAGGCTACCGGCGTGGGCCCGGCTCGGCGCTGACGCGCGCCGCACTTTGCTCGGGCACCCATGACCCGCGGGTACCTCGAGACCGTGCGGCGCGCCCCGGGCGTCAGTGTCTGCCGGGATCCAGCTTCGAGCCCCGATTGGACCAGTACATGTAGGCTTCCAGTGCCTTCATGGCGTCCCCGTCGGGATCGATCTTCTCGCCCTCGTTCGGCTTTTCGATGCACCAGTTGGTCATGTCCCGGAGCGTCGCAAACTCGTTCATCTGCTCCTGGAACTTCGGAAACTCGTGCGGGTGTATGTCGGCCGACATGGGGTGGCACATGGCGCACGACATCCCCGTCTTGGACAAGTTGACCCCCAGATCCTTCTGCGTCGCTCCGTCGCCGTGGAACAGCAGATCGCCAATTCTGACCTGTTCCATGAAGACCTCGTCAAAGGCCTTGAGCGTCGCCGGCGAATGCTTCGCCTTGTGGGCGAAAGCTCCGTAGCCGGCGGCCAGGATGCCGGTGACGAGCAAGACAGCACCCGTCCCACGCAGCACATAACGCTTACCGTTGCTTCTCATGATCGTTCCTCCCGTTTCGCGCATGAGGCTTTAACTTCGAGGTACGGCCACGAGCCGGCCGGAGAATCGCGAGGACACGCCAACGCCGGTCCCGACAGGCTCGCGCGCCGCCCCCCTAGTACGGCCACATGTTGTCGGCGATACGCGGACTCAGGATCTGGTTGACGTTGTCGCCGGTCCCGGAATCCACCGCGGAGTCGGCGAGCACGTCTTTTCGCCACATCATGTAGTCGTTCTCCACGCGCGCCGCCGCGCTGACTGACAGATTGCCCCAACCGACGCCGTCAAAGGGGTCGCCGGGATCGACGCGAACCATCGGCTTGGTCAGGGCCGGCACACCCTCGGGCGCATAGGGCCAAGGCCAGGACGTCGCCAGCATGCCGATCGAGCGCATCGTTCCGATCTCGTTGTAGAGCACCTGGTGGACATGGCCGTGGACGTTGGTCACGCTGGTATAGGGTCTGACGATCTCATGGACCTCTCGCCAGTCCCGCACCCAGAAGTTCCACGGCGGGTAGTACTCGTAGAGCGGCGTGTGGCTGAAAATAATGACGGGACTGTCCTTCGGCCAATCGGACAGGGCATCGTTCAGCCATTTCAGCTGCTTGTTGCCGAGGCCGGACCACGCCCCGGCCACGGTGCCGTCCAGCACCGACATGTGGTCCATGCGCTCCTTCGGGCTCATCTTCTTGGCCGACCAGTAATCGGGCGCACTGCCGACGGTGTCGAGCCCGATAATGCGTACGCCCTTGTGATCGAACCGCCAAGGGGACTGGCCAAACAGCTTGTTCCATGTTTTCCCCATGTCCAGGTACCAGTCGTGCTCTCCGGGGATGAAGACCTTCTTGATCTTCACCTCCTTCAGAAGCTCGTTACCCAGCTCAAGTTCCACGGGATCGCCAAGCTGCGCCAGGTCGCCCCCGAAAATCAGGAAGTCGGCGGGCGGATCCATCGCCTGCACCTCCTTGAACGCCCGCACCGCCTTATCCACGAAACGTGTGTTGACGCTCTTGGGATAGAGGTGGGTATCGGAGATCCAGGCGAATTTGAAGGGCTGTGCGGCGGCTCCAAAGGCCATGTCGATCGTATTGACGAGCGGCAGCCAGCCAAAGGCTGCGCTCCCTGCGCCGACGGCCGTACCTGTCAGGAACGATTTGTGAAGGAAGGTACGGCGGGTAATGCTTGTCGATCTGTCGGGGTGTTTCCCAGGCTTCCGTAACTCCGCGTCCATTTCGCGGCGCATTCGGTCGATTTCGGACATTTCGATTCTCCTCCCGTCAGGCGTAGCGCGGCACTCGGGCCGTGCTACTTCTTCTTCAGTTCAATGGAGATTTCTGCCGACTCTCCTGCCTTGACTGTCACCGGTGTCTCGACGGCACCCGTGTATTCCTGCCACGCGACCAGGGTGTAGTCTCCCGGCGGAACGTCCGCGATGCTGAACATTCCGTCCTCGGCAGTGATCGCGTAATAGGGGCTGTCGGCCACATATACCCAAGCGAGCATCCAGCCGTGCGCATCGCATTCGACCCGGACCATGCCCGGTCTCGTCAACTCAACGGGGATCTTCTGGCCAAGATTCGGCAGGGCCAGATTGAAGGCGGTGCGCTTGCCATAGAAGCCGTGGGTGTTGTGAAGGATCGGATCGGAATTGACGATCTCGAGCGAGCCGGCCGGGATCACCTGAACATGCGGTACGAACCTGCACTTGCTCTGATCCAGCACCGGAATCTTGGGCGGCTCCATAGCCGGCCACGGCTTTCCTTTTGCCACCTTTTTCAGATAGACGACAGCGAATTGGACCGCCTTGTCCGATCCGACGACAACCGCCGCCTGATCCCTGATTCCCCCGCAGACTTCGGGGTCCCTGGTGGGAATGATCTTTTTCGAGGGTATGCGACCAAGATATGAGACTTTCCCCGTGATCGTCCCGCCATCCGCGACTGCAGCGGCCTCGTAGGCCTCGGCGGCGAACGCGGACGCGGCCATCGATATGATCGTGAAAAGAGTGACGCTTACAGTTGAAGGTTTGATCGACAAGGCCCCTCTCCCAGCGCATTTTTCTGCCTGTTTTGCTCGGCGGAACGATCTTCCCGATCACTCCCGCACGTATCTAGGCTATGCTTGGGACTCAAGGGTGCCAATTCGGGAATCCCCAACCCGCGGTTAGGGATTCCCCTAATGAAACTGCAGGTTCATGTGGAACTTTATTAGATCCGCCAAAGACTTGGCCTGCATTTTCTCCATCACTTTGGCGCGGTGGGCCTCGACTGTTTTTTCACAGATTCCGAGCTTGACGGCGATTCTCTTGTTGGGCTCTCCGGCCACGATCAGGTTCAGGACCTCGGTCTCGCGGGGCGTGAGCATATCGAGACGGCTGCGGATTTCAGCCTGTCGGCCGTGATGCCGGGCGTCCCGCACACTTTTGTCGATTGCCCTCTGGATTGCATCCAGCACAAGCTGCTCGTCAAACGGCTTTTCGATGAAATCGAAGGCGCCGGCCTTCATGGCGCGTACCGCCATATCCACATGGCCGTGGCCGGTGATGATGATGATCGGAAGATCGTCGGAGCGTACCGCTAGTTTCTTCTGCAACTCGATGCCGCTCATCCCCGGCATGCGGACATCGACCACCAGGCAGCCCAACTGATCCGGCCGATACGATTCCAGGAATTCGTTGGCGGAGGAAAAGGTCTTCACCGGCAGGTCGACGGACGTGATCAACCAGTCGAGAGCGTCGCGCACCGACTTGTCATCGTCGATCACATAGACGGTTGGTTCAGGTGTTGTCATGTTGGCCCTCATCGTCGATGGGCAGGGAGAACTTGAAGATCGTGCCGTCCTCGGCGTTGCTCGTCGCCCACAAGCGGCCTCCATGGGCTTCGACGATCGAACGGCAGATCGGCAGGCCCAAGCCCAAGCCGCTCTCCTTGGTTGTAAAGAAGGGGTCAAAGATGTGCTCAAGTGTTTCGGGCGGAATGCCGTGTCCGTCATCCTCGACAGTGACAAGTATCGCATCACTGCCGTTTTTTGCGGTCCGGATGGTCAGATGCTGCCGTTCAAGACCGGTCTCGCCCATGGCCTCGATACCATTGCGCATCAGGTTCAGGACCGTCTGCTGGATCTGGATCGTATCCGCCATGACCATCGGCAAGGGATTCGCCAAGTCCAGATTGATCGCCATGCCGCGCCGGTGGGCCTCGGGCCCGAGAAGGTCAGCCGTCTCGCGAATCGCGGCATTGACGTCGACAAGAGCCCGGCGCGGGTTCTCCTTTCGCACGAAGCCGCGGACACGACGAATGATCCCGCCCGCCCGCTTGGCTTCGGCAGCGATTTTGTCCATCGTCTCGAGCATATCTTCGGGCTTCGTCTTTCTTGAGCGCAAGCGCTGCACGCACCCCTGTGCATAGCTGGTGATCGCGGCAAGCGGTTGATTTAGCTCGTGGGCCAACCCGGTCGCCATCTCGCCCATCGTGCTCAGCCGGTGTACATGGGCCAGTTCGGTTTGCAGCACTCGCGCCTCGTGCTCCGCATGCTTGCGCTCGGAGATTTGCCGGATGAGGCCATCATTGACCTTGGACAAGGCCTTGGCTCCCGCCTGCAAACGGTAGAACAGGTAAACCAGATACACCACCAACAGCACCGACAACCCGTAAAGCAGGATTCGATGAATATTGGCATTTCGTTCGAGGCGGTGATGGTATTCCAGATAGCTGTTCCGGAGGTTGTCGATAAGCATACCGGTCGGTGTCGTGAGCAACTCGCGTAACGTGCTGTCCAGGTCCGGAGAAAGGCTAAGGATTAGTCGCCCATGCCGCATCACCGATTCCAGGCTCGACGTCAGATCGGCCGGGACCGCTATTTCTTCGAGGCGGTCGAGATGCACGTTGGCGGCGCTCCGCGTCTCGCCGACCGGGTCTTTCAAAATACGCAGCATGGCCGAAGACAAGGCGCCGATCGTCGCGGTGACCTCGTCCGGGGCGGGAGGCGTCGCGTGTGGCCGGCCGAGCGCAAAGCTTCTGTCCGTGAAGTACGCCCAGGAGTTCCGGAACAGGGCATTGCTGGACTTGAACCGCTCAACCAGTTCGTCCTTGCGGGCAATGTGGGCGCGGACAGCCTCGAACTGCTGGCCGATCTCGGCCGGAAGCCCTTTGAGGGCGGCGGCTTCGTGACCGAAGGGCAGCAGTTCCAGATACCTGTAAAGGTCGGCGACCGCCCGGTTAAGGGGGTCGTAGTGAAGAAGCAACCCGTTTCGCGCCAGCAACACATTCCTGTTCAGCTCCGCATCGATGCGGTTCAGGGCGTTCATGGTCTGCAGCGTGCGCAGATGCTGGGCCGGATCGAGCGCGGTACTCTGCACGAACAGGTAGGTTACCGTGACCAACAATCCGGATATGAAGATCAGACGCACTCGGTAGCCTCGCAACATCGGGACCTTCCTAATCAGCATCCAGCGGCCGGCCCCGGTATTCGCCGGTCAGTGTGCGCAAGAACTTGACGATAAGGCCGATATCCTCGTCCACGAGTGTTTCACCCAACTGCGCAGCGCCCATCTTGCGGACAGCTTCCGCCAGGTTGTCAACGCTGCCATCGTGAAAATACGGTGCGGTCACGGCAACATTTCGCAGGCTGGGAACCCGGAACACGTAACGGTCGCGTTCGGCCCCGGTGTCGAGAAAACGGCCGAAATCCGCTTCGGTGATCACACCGCGGCTGGCGAAGTAGTCTTTGAATATCCCCATTTTCTGGAACAAATTGCCGCCCACGTTCACACCTTGATGGCAGGCCGCACAGCCATAATTCTTGAACAGCTCGTAGCCCCGTATCTCCCCTTCGGTCAGCGCATCCTGCTGGCCACGCAGATACCGGTCGAACGGGGCATTGGGCGTGATGAGCGAACGCTGGAAATTGGACATGGCGTCTAGCACGCTGGCCCGCGTTATCCCGTGCGCATAAAGCCCGTCGAACGCCGCGACGTAGTCGGGCTCGGCCCGAAGCCTCGAAAGTATCTCGGCCCAGCTCGTGTTCATTTCGCTGGGACTGTGGAGGACGGATTCAACTTGTTCGTCGAGAGTGCGAAACCGCCCGCGCCAAGTCAGGCGGAAGTTCAGGGCGCTGTTGAACACGGTAAGCGAATTGATGGCGCCCGGTTCACCGCGGTTCGTGACAGACAACCGCAGGCCGTCGTCGCCACCTTGTTCCAGCTGATGGCAGGTTAGGCACGCCAGCGAGCCATCGCGCGACAGCAGAGGATCCCGAAACAGTTTTTCGCCCAGCGCCACCTTGTCCCAGTCGACGTCGACGTCGAGCGGTATTGGAGAGATCGGTTCCGTGGCCGAGAGCGCGTTGAATGCGGCATCGGGCTCGGCCGCACACGCCCTGTCGGGACGCGCGGGCAGAATGGACGCCAGCACGGCAATGACAAGGGCGGCCACCGCAATGCCCTGGAGCCGCCGAAGGATCGCATAGCCCGGCGACGCGCGCGCCGGGCCGGCGGAGCCACCGTCCGATCCAAGATACATCCCC
>CAJICD010000128.1_pt1 | contig 12451 bp, 13 predicted proteins | sample 9199521 | NCBI WGS metagenome assembly CAJICD01 (sample SAMEA7708321, study PRJEB35096) | sediment metagenome | biome: marine neritic benthic zone biome [ENVO:01000025]; feature: sediment [ENVO:00002007]; material: shallow marine sediment [ENVO:03000034] sea grass bed [ENVO_01000059] ...
CGAGGCGCCGCATCGGCTGGTAGGCCAGCAGCATGGCGACGAAGAAGGCCATGAAACTGCCGACGGTGGCCTGCTGCTGCATGACCTGGTAGCCGCCATAGGCGAGGATCGCGGCGAACACGAAGCCGCCCAGGGCTTCGAGCGTCGGCGCGGCGCGCGCCTGGATCTTGGCGATCTTGTAGAACAGGCCGAACAGCGAGGCGAACATGGCGCCGGCGCGGTCCTGCTCGTAGCGCTCCATGGCGTAGGCCTTGACCTGGCGGATGCCCTTGAGCACGTCGTCGAGGAACCCGGTCAGCGTGCCGGTCTCGGCCTGGGCGCTGCGCGCGGCGCGGCGGGTCCGCCGGCCCAGCCTGACGACCAGCGTCGCGCTGATGGGGAAGACGATGAAGGTGGCCAGCGCCAGGCGCCAGTTCTGGTAGAACATGACGCCAACCAGGACGGCGGCGGTCAGGCTGTCGCGGATCAGCGCGGTGAACGGCTCGGTCAGCGTCATCCCGAGCATGCGGGCGTCGGACAGGAAGCGGGCAATGAGCTGGCCGGTGGCGCGCCGGTCGATATAGGCGAGATCCGCGCCGATCAGCCGGCCGAACATCTCGCGCTGGATCGTCTCGATGATGCGCAGCGTCGCCTTCTGCATCAGCACCGCCTGGCCATAGATCGCCAGAGCCTTGGCGACGATGACCGCAACGAAGGCGAACGGCAGCAGCCACAACACCGCCTTGTCGCCGCTGACCAGCAGCCGGTCGAGCGCCGGTTCCACGAGCGACGCCTGGGCCCCGGTCATCGCCGCGACCACGACCATGCAGACGATCGCCGCGGAGAGCTTGCCCTTGTGGTGGCGCAGGTAATCGCGCCAGATGCGCCCCAGAAGCCGCCGCGTGGAAAGGTCCGCCGGCGGTGGCGGCTTTTGCGTGTCGGTCAAATCGCCCAGTCCCGCATGGTTGCGGGGCGGATATAGCACGGGGTGGGAGACGGGGCCAGTGGGGGAGCGGGGGGCGATGACGCGGGATCGGGCCTTGGCGGGAGCCGAGCGGCCGGCTGGCATGGCGGCGCCCCGGCTGTGCGGAACAACCCCATGCACCGGTGTTTTCTGCGGGTTTCAGAGGGTGTGTTATGGAAAATCGGGGATGGCGAGCGACACAGAATAGACGCCGGACGGCAGACGCGGAATGCGAGGCCCGGGCGAAAGAGCTGATGGCGCAGGACTACAGTATCCATTTCCACGTCTGGGACAGGTATGCCATGATGGAAATGATTCTGCAGGTGCGGGCGCAGTTCGGGCTGCCGCTGATCCCAAAGGCAATGGTGGCGACTGGAGACGAGGTGATTTTCGTGGTTTGCAAGGGCGACGGGGCGAGTGTAGGCGAATGACTCGTCCGCTCATCATAATCGGTGCCGGCGAGACCGCCCATCTCGCCTACGAGTACTTTACCCATGACAGCGATTACGAAGTCACCGGTTTCGCGGTAGAGGCTCAGTACCGAGAGGCGGATACGTTCTTGGGCCTGCCGCTGAAAGACTTGGAAGGAATGGAGCAGGAGTGGCCGGTCGCCGAGTGCGATGCGTTCGTGGCGGTCAGCTCACCGAAACTGAATCGCGTCCGCACGAAGCTGTACGAGAGCGTCAAAGCAAAGGGTTACACATTGGCGAGTTATGTCAGCTCTCGCGCCTTTCGCTGGCACAACTTGAAGGTCGGTGAAAACTGCTTCATCCTGGAGGATAACACGCTGCAGCCCTTCGTGGCCGTCGGAAATAACGTGACGCTATGGAGCGGGAATCATATTGGCCACCGGTCGGTCATCAAAGACAACTGCTTCCTTACATCTCATATCGTCATTTCGGGATTCTGCGAGGTCGGGGAGAATGCCTTCATCGGGGTCAATTCATCGGTCGCCGACCAAGTTAAAATTGCCAAGGACAACTTCATCGCGATGGGGTCAGTCATCAACCAGGATACCGAACCCAATTGCGTGTACAGCGGCAACCCGGCCGAAAAGAGGAAGATATCGGCGAAGCGGTTCTGCAGGGTTCCTTGAATCGATTGCCGGATCGACCCGAAGCAAATGCACATGCCCATTGTTCCTGCTGTGGACGGAAAGAACTGCAAATGTGACTTCGGATAGTTCTGGCCCGCACAAGCAGGTCCCGTGTTCCAATTCATAATTGATGAGAGACGATGGCTACCAAATTGCAGACCAGACAAACCGCCTCGCAGGCCCAGTCGCGGGAAAAGATGCGTGAGATGTTTGAGAACGCGCCACTGCCTCCGCCCGAACTGATGGTCAATTTGCCGATGTATATGAGGAGTTCGGCGCTGGCGAAGCTGCTCTATATCAACGAGCTCTATGAGATGATCCTGGACGTGCCGGGCGTAATCATGGAGTTTGGAACATGGTGGGGCGCCAATCTGGTCCTGTTCGAAAATCTGCGCGCCGTTTACGAGCCGTACAATTATACGAGGCGCACCATCGGGTTCGACACCTTCAAGGGCTACGAAGGTGTTGGCGCGAAGGATGGAACCGATGATCTGGTGTTCGGCGGAAATTACTCGGTCTCCAAGGACTACGGCAGCTATCTGTCAGAGTTGCTTGGTTGCCATCAGGACGAAAATCCGATGGGCCATATTGAGAAATGTGTGCTGGTCGAGGGTGATGCGTCCAAGACCGTCGGCTCCTTCCTTGAGCAGCATCCGGAAACCATCGTTGCGCTCGCTTATTTCGACATGCAGTTGTATGAACCCACGAAAGCTTGCCTCACAGCGATCGCGCCGCGCCTCACCAAAGGCTCGGTCATTGCAATGGACGAGTTGAATTGTCCGGAGTTTCCCGGCGAGACCCTGGCCTTCCTAGAGGTATTTGGATTACGCGACGTGCGCTTGCGGAAATCCCGGTACCTGCCTGACCGCGCCTATATTGTGGTCGACTAGAGCACATTATGAAATGGCGAAAGAGGGGTCTTCTCCCCTATCCCGATGGCTTGGATTGGGCGCAGCATTCGGCATTGCAGCCCACTGTACTCGCGCGCGACGATGAAATCCTGCGCATCTTCGCCGGATTCAGGGACGACGATGGCGTTAGCCGCATCGGTTATTTCGACGTATTGGGACGTGATCCTTCTGTCACGGTTGGATGGTCGCCGCAACCGGTTCTGGATATCGGGGCTCCGGGCATGTTCGACGACAATGGCGTTGTACCATGCGCCATCGTGGAATATGGATCCGATCTCTTGATGTATTATGCGGGTTATCAGCTCGGTCATCGGGTCCGTTTTCTCGCCTTTTCAGGATTGGCGGTAAGCAAGGACCGGGGCGAGAGTTTTCACAGGTATCAGAGTGTGCCGATCTTTGACCGCACCGATGACGCCCCGCTCTTTCGGGCAATCCATTCAATTCTCCACGAAAACGGTGTTTGGAAGGTCTGGTTTGGTGGCGGGAGTCATTTCATTCGTGGCGCAAATAAGACGCTGCCCGCATACAATATCAGATACTTGGAGTCGGACAGTCCTTACGCATTTCCGTCGCTTGGCAAGAATGTCCTGGAAACGAGGGGCGCGGAATACAGGGTGGGCCGCCCGAATGTGGTGAAGGACGGCGATATCTATCGGATGTTCTATGGCTATAGCACCGAAGATTCACCTTACCGATTGGGATACGCCGAATCAGAGGACGGCATTCGATGGTCCAGAAAGGACGACGCCCTAGGGCTTCCCGAAGCCGTCGACGGTGATTGGGACAGTGAAATGTCGGCTTATCCGTGCTTCGTTGCAACCAAATACGGCTCGTATCTTTTCTATAACGGCGACAATTATGGAACGGATGGCGTCGGCTTCGCAGAGCGGGTTTCATGAAGATCGTTCGCTACAGGCCGGAAGATATCGAACAGTGGAACCGGTTCGTGGCCGAATCAAAGAACGCAACCTTTCTCTTCGATCGTGGCTACATGGATTACCATTCCGACCGGGTCCGCGATCATTCGCTCATCCTCCGACAAAACGATCAGATCATCGCGCTCTTCCCTGTCAGCGAACATGGTCGGACCGTGGTATCTCACGGCGGGCTCACTTACGGCGGAGTCCTCTCTGGCAGCAAGATGTCGGCTGCCGCGATGCTGCATATTCTCGACGCCGTGGTCGATTACTATCGCGCGCAACGGTATTCGCTGTTGCGATATAAGGCGATCCCCCACATCTATCATCGCTACCCGGCCGAAGAAGATTTGTACGCGCTTTTCCGCGCCGGGGCGAAGTTATGCCGGACGGACGTGACGACCGCCATTCCACTGGCCAGCCGCCGTCCACTCTCGAAAGGCAAGAAGCACAATCTCTCCAAGGCGCGACGGGCTGGTATAGAGGTTTCGCGCAGCAGTGATTACGCGGAGTTTATGGCCCTTCTGGAGGAAACGCTTGCCAGTCGCCACGACACCCAGCCGGTGCATGGGTTGGCTGAAATCGAGCTGCTTGTTTCCCGATTCCCGGAGAACATCCAGCTCTGGGTCACGCGGGCCGGTAGCCGGATGGCCGCGGGAACAGTTCTGTACATAACAGATACAGTAGTACATACACAGTATATGGCATCGTCCGCAGAAGGCAAGGAATGCGGAGCACTTGATGCGGTTATAATCCGTCTGCTCGATCACGACTGGGGGCATAGCGTGAGGTATTTCGATTTCGGGATTTCGAATACCGACGAGGGCCGAGTTCTGAATGAGGGGCTCTGCGCACAAAAGGAAATGTTTGGCGGCAGTTCGGTAGCCCACATGTTTTTCGAAATCGCCCTCTGACGATATGCTCCGCCCGCTTGATCAGTGCCGCATCGTCGAGTTCCCCGTTGTCGCCGATCCGCGGGGAAATCTGACCTTTATCGAGAACTCCTCTCACATACCCTTCGAAATAAGGCGGGTCTATTATCTCTATGACGTTCCAGGCGGAGCCAGCCGCGCCGGCCACGCGCATAAGCAGCTGCAGCAGGTACTGATCGCCATGTCCGGCAGTTTCGATGTCGAGCTGGACGACGGGCACGAGAAGCGCAAATTCCATCTGAACAGATCCTATTACGGGCTCTATATCAGCCCCATGGTGTGGCGCGAAATCGATAATTTCTCCTCGGGATCGGTCTGCATGGCACTGGCGTCCCTGCCTTATGACGAGGCCGATTATTTCCGGGATTACGACGAATTCCTTGCAGCAGCTGTGGACCAGCGATGACGGTTCCATTTCTCGATCTTGGCGCCCAGCACGCGCAGATTGCGCAGCAGCTGGACCGGGCATGCCGGAGCGTTCTCTCGAACGGCAAATTCGTCCGCGGACCGGAGCTCGAGGCCTTCGAGTCGGAGTTCGCCGCGTATTGCGGCGCCGGATACTGTGTCGGCGTCGGTAACGGTCTTGACGCGTTGACCTTGATCCTCCGCGCCTGCGATGTCGGACCCGGCGACGAGGTGATCGTTCCCGCCCATACCTTCATCGCTACATGGCTTGCGGTTTCGCAGGCCGGCGCGACGCCGGTGCCGGTAGAACCCGATATCGCGACCTACAACATCGATTCGGCGCTTATCGAAGCCGCGATCACGCGGCGCACCCGAGCCATCATGCCCGTGCATCTCTATGGCCTGCCGGCCGACATGGACCCGATCATGGACATCGCGGAGCGGCATGACCTCAAAGTCATCGAGGACGCCGCGCAGGCGCATGGCGCCCGTTATCGGGGCCGGCGCTGTGGCGGCCTCGGGCACGCGGCAGGCTTCAGCTTCTACCCGAGCAAGAACCTCGGCGCCCTCGGGGACGGCGGCGCGGTGGTAACGAACGATGCCGACCTTGCCGCACGTGTGCGGCGCATGGCCAATTACGGCTCTGAGCGAAAATACGAACATGTGGAGATGGGCGTGAATTCGCGCCTGGACGAATTGCAGGCGGCCTTCCTGCGCGTAAAGCTGGCGCATCTCGACGCGTGGAACGCACGCCGAAGCGATGTCGCTGGCATCTATCTAGAGCAATTGGCCGAACTGCAGAGCCCGACGCTGCCATCAGAGCCGGACTGGGCCGAGCCGGTCTGGCATTTGTTCGTCATCCGATATGCGCAGCGCGACACCTTGGCTGCAGCGCTTCAGGACCGTGGTATCGGAACCCTGATCCACTATCCGGTACCGCCCCATTTATCCGGCGCTTATCGCGCAAGAGACTGGGGGCGACGCGCTTTGCCGGTCAGCGAAAGCCTGGCCCAGGACGTCCTCAGCCTGCCCATGGGACCACATCTCGACACCCAGTCGGCCGAACGGGTCGTGACGGGACTCCGAGAAGCCGTTGGGGGACAGTGAATTGGATAATCCCCCCGTAACGGTCGCCATACCCGCCTATAATCATTCGCGATTCATCGACGAGACACTCGAGGCCGTGGCGGCCCAGACCTGCCAGAACCTGGAGCTTGTAATTGTCGACGACGGCTCGAGCGACGGCACGTTTGAGCGGGTCGAGGGTTTCCTCGAGCGACATCGCGACCGATTTCGTTGGGTGCACGCCGTGACAAGGCCCAATAAGGGCGTCGCCGCAACAATGAATGAGCTCATCGAGGTGGCACGCACCGAATGGATCTTCTTCAGCGCGTCGGACGATGTCATGTATCCAAACAGAATTGAGCGGCAGTTACAGGCGATCCATGACTGGAACGACCCCAATATCGCGCTGGTGAGCGCCCAGGTCGATTATATCGATAACGACGGCAATCCCGCCGAGAGGCTTCAGGATTCAACCCAAACAGGGCTGTTTGAGACAGCCTATATCGAGCTGTTTCTCGAGAACCAAATCTGGAGTCCGACCGTCGCCCTGCACCGGGACAAGATACGCGCGCTCGGCGGATTCGATACGTCGCTCGGCTTCGAGGACTGGGATATGTGGCTACGCCTAGCCGTTGTCCACCCTATCGGCATTCTCCCGGACATTCTTGGGGCTTACCGGGTTCATGATGCGAACGCGTCAAAGATCCGTCTCAATATGCTCGAAGGGACGTTGATGACGCTCGGCAAATTTCTGGAATCCCATGCTGCTCTGGTTCCGTCGACCGTCAAGCGCAGAGTAATTCGGAAAAACGCGCATCGCATACGCCGGCTGCGTCGCGCGAAGGGGGTGGCGAGACTGTACTGGGACATCCTGCTCTTTCGTTACACAGACCCGGAGCCAGCCGACTTCTATCGGTATGCGGGAATATTGCGGGAGATCAAGAAATCTGAAAAACATCCATAGATATTGGCTTTGGGTCAGAATTGTTCCTCGAAACCGAACAGCGGAATGTGACCTGAACCAGGCTTGACAGTCATGACCGACCCGTTCGTCACCATCGCCGTCCCGGCCTACAATCACGGGCGCTATATCACCGAATGCCTCGAGGCGGCGGCGGCGCAGACCTGGCCGGATCTCGATCTCGTCGTCATCGACGACGGCTCGCGGGACGATACCTTCGCCAGGATCAAGGTCTTCGCCGCGGGCCACCGCAAGCGGTTCCGTCATCTGCACGCCGTCACCCGGCCGAACAAGGGGCTGGCCGCCACCTATAACGATGTCTTCCGGGCCAGCCAAACCGACTGGGTCTGCCCGACCGGCTCCGACGACGTCATGTATCCGGAGCGGGTCGCCACGCTGATGCAGGCCGTCCGGGACTGGGACGAGCCGCAGCTCGCCCTCGTCTGCGGCCGGATCGACTGGATCGACGGCGAGGGCCAGCCGATGCCGCACCCGCCGTTGCGGTATCCGGCGCCGGGTGTGCACCGGGATGCCTTCCTGGGGCTGATTCTGTCGCAGCCGGTGCCCGGACCGGTCTCGATGCTGCGGCGCGATGCGGTCTTCGAGGCCGGCGGCTTCGACGAGCGGCTGCCGTTCGAGGACTGGAGCATGTGGCTGGAGCTGTCGGTGCGCCATCCGGTCGGGTTCATCAAGGCGACGCTGGGCGCCTATCGCCGGCACGGCGCGAACCAGTCCGGCGACAACGCGCTGATCCTGCATGGCATGCTGGTGACCACCGAGACGTTCCTGGAGCGGCATGGGGAGCGCCTGCCGGCGGCGCATCGCCGGCGCCTCTATCGCAAAAACCTGCAGCGCACGATCCGTTGCGTCAGGCGCAGCCAGCCCCGGGCGCTGCCGGGACTGCTGTGGGAGCTCGCCACCTTCCGCCGCCGCGAATTCTCACCCGCGGACCTGCGGCGTTACGCGGAACTGGTCGGATGACAGGCCGTCGCCGGCGCGGCCCATGCAGACTTTCTGGATCACCCGTCCTTATTTGGCGGTCGGTTGCCATGCAGCCCGATCATGCGGCGGAGCGTGTCCTTGAATCTCGGTTTCTTGAACTGGTAGTTCAAATCCGTTTCGTTGAACATTTGTGACGCCGTGTTGGCCGACGGAGATGTTATCGACATGACCGGGTCATTCTTGATTGCGACGAACGTGCATCTGTTGAATTGATCTTCCTCGAAATATATCGGCGCAAAACATTCATACGAGGTCGAAAATCCGCAATTCGCGATAAGATTGACAAGCGACGAGCGCGTGAACCAGAAACTTTCGACGTTGTCCCAGGAAGACCACAGCTTCTTCGATTTTTGCTCCTGCGTTTCGCCTTCAGAATGCTCGACAAATATACTGCCTGAGTAATCCACCCCGTTATGGCTGAATTCTCCTTCAGCGTTTTGAGCCGTATGGGTGTCGATTATCACCAATCGAGAACACATTTGATGCATCGCTTCAATCAGCGCGACGGCGTCGGCTGCGGTCAAATGATACAATATACCGCTGCATACGATTACGTCGAAAGTTCCGTGTACTTTACTTGAAATATTTCTAACGTTGTCCTGCAGAAACGACAGATTGTCCAGTCCCAGCGCGTTCTTGCAAAATTCCGCTTTTTTTATATTTTCTTCCCTGATTTCGATTCCTACGGTCTGCGCACCCTGCAGCGCGAATTCGATTGCAATCTGGCCATCGAGACATGCGAGATCGAGCACACGGCATTGCGACAGCGGCTTTGTAGAAAGGTCATGCGCGGCCTGCAGAATCCGCTTCAATCGCATAAAGGGTACGCCGCGATTTCCGCGCGTCCATACGTCATGCGGCAGCGGGATGTCGTATGTCCATTCCCCATATTTGTCGACGAGTTCGTCAAGCCCGCTCTCGACTTGGTCTTTGGTAACCATCTGCCTGATCCTCCTAAGCGATATCTATTACCTTACACCGCCCGCAGATAGAACGCGGCCTGGTCGCCGCGCCCCTCGGCGTTCAGGGCCGCGGCGCGGCGCGCATATTCGGCCCGTTCCCGCTTCGTGAACAGCTCCTTCAGCTTTGGCCCGCCGGCCATCGGCAGGCCGCGGCGGTAGCGTTCGCTCTCCATGAACTGCACCGCCGTCGAATCATGCTCGACGGCGACGATATCGAGGTCCGCCTCGCCGGCGAGCCGCGCCATGCTCTTGCGGGTGTGGAGATAGAGATGGCGCGGCGGGTCCAGTTGCACCCAGTTCTCCCGGTACTGCTCCCAGGCATAGCTGCCGGCCATGGGGATACGGATCAGGACACGGCCATCCGCGGCCAGGAGCTCCCGCACCCGGCGCAGCACTTCGACCGGCCCGTCCATATGCTCGAACGAATGGTGCAACATCACCAGATCGAATTCGCCGGCGCGCTGCGCCACGAGTTCGTCCAGCCCCATCTTGTGAATCGTAACGCCGGGATATTCGATGGCGGCGTCGATGAAAGGGTCAGCACCCTCGAGCCTCCGGAACCCGCCCTGCATCATGCGTATCAGCAGCTTTCCGGCACCGCAGCCAAGGTCGAGGATGCGGGCATCCCGGCCGATCCCCGCAACCTGGCACCAGTGGACATAGTCGAGCTCCGGCAGCAGGCGGTTCGCGAGCCATCCGAACTGCCCGCGTCCGGTCAGGGCATAGCCGACGCGCGCGGTATCGACGAATTTGCGCAGCCTGTTGCGCGTCCGCCGACGGTAGTCCTTGAACGACAGGTAATTGCGCGGATAGTACTTCCCGAGATCGTCGGGAACCCGCAAGATCTGGAGGCAGCCGCATTCGGCACATTCGAAATAATCGAACGGCTCCCGCGTGCCGTGCAGCATTTCCCTGACGTGGTATGTTGCGTTGCCGTCCGAATTGCCGCAGATCCGGCAGGTAAGGAGTGAGGTTTCGGGCGGCATGTCGGTTTCGGTTTCCTTGGAGCGACTCGCTACGGGAAGGGGCGTCGTATGCAGCATCAAACCGCCACCGTAGTCAACCCGGGGCCGGCACGGCTATGCTGATGGCCGCGACCCGAAACCGACCGCTAGCGCGAACCGCCCGACATGACGACTCGCCGCCTTTGCCTCTTTGCCCATTTCGACGCCTCGGGAGGCGTTGCGCCCTTCGTGCTATACCATTTGGAGCAGCTTCGCGCGGTCTGCGGCCGGCTCGTGTTCGTCTCCAATTCGCCGGTGACGGTGGCCGCGCAGGAGGCGGTGGCGCATCAGGCGGACCGGATCGTCGAGCGACCGAATACCGGCTTCGATTTCGCCGCCTGGCGCGATGCGCTGGCGGAGGAGGACATGGACGCTTGGGACGCGGTGCTGCTCGTAAATTCCAGCATGATTGGCCCGCTGCGCCCGCTCGGCCCGATCCTTGCGGAAATGGACGCCCGGCCCTGCGATTTCTGGGGTTTGACGCGCAACGACGAGATTGTTCAGCATTTGCAGAGCTATTTCCTGTGCTTCAAGGTGCCCGTCATCCGCTCGGCCGCGTGGCGTGATTTCTGGGCATCGGTGCGCGATGAGGCCGACAAAAAGCTGCTAATCCGGGACTACGAGGCGGGACTGACCCCCTACTTCGAGGAACGCCGGTTCACGGGCGACAGCTTTATCCCGCCAATGCGGTTCGAGGGACCGGACCGTTACGTCTGGCAGCGGCGTGCGAGCATCCTGCCCAAGTGGCGGAAAATCGATCGCAATCACGCCGACCTTACGATGTTCGCGGCGTCGGAACTGGTGGCCGCAGGCATGCCATACATCAAGGCATCCTTGGTATGGGGCTCGAAGGGACGACGCCGGCCCCGCGACATCGCACGGATCAATCGGCTGCCGGATATCGATTACGACTGGTCGCTGCTTGGACGCAAATAGGAATCCGCCGTCCGGTCGATGAGGTCAAACCGGCCAGAATATTTTGCCGCCGGCGCGGTTGATCGGGCACCGCTTTTTTGGAATGTTGCACCGCGACCAAGGCTGCAAGTGGAAGGATGGGCATGGCCGACATCTCCGGACGACTCCGCCGCTTTATCCCGCGCCGGGTCTCCATGTTCTTCATGCGGAACCTGTTTGGGCTTATGCCGGACGGCCGCAAGCCCGGGCGCAGCGTCGCACACAACCGCACACTGTTGTCAGCCCGTTATCTGTCCGGCGATGGTATCGAGGTCGGCGCGCTGGGCCGGCCGCTTCCGATGCCCGCCGGTGCGCGCGTTCGCCAGGTGGACCGGCTGTCGGCGGAAGAGATGGCCAAGCATTACCCGGACATGGCGCCCAAGCGGCATGTCAAACCCCCCGATATCATCGACGACGGTGAAACGCTGGCCACGATCGCCGACGCCTCGCAGGATTTCGTCGTCGCCAACCACGTGATCGAACATTTCGAGGATCCGATCCGGTTCCTGCACAACGCCGTTCGCGTGTTGAAATCGGACGGCATCCTATTTCTCGCGATACCGGACAAGGAAAAAACCTTCGACCGCGCGCGATCGGTCACACCGTTCGATCATCTGGCAGAGGATTTCGAGAACGGTGCGCAAACGTCGCGCGAGGCGCATTACCGGGAATTCGTGCGGCTGGCCGACGATCCGGCCGGCGCCGAATCGTGGACCACGGAGGCAGAATTCGAAGCCCGGGTGCAGACCCTGATGGATCAGGACTACAGCATTCATTTTCATGTGTGGGACAGATTCGCGATGATGGAACTGATCCTGCGGGCGCGGGAACGGTTCGACTTGCCAATGGTTCCCGAGGCGATGCTGTCCACCGGCGATGAGTTGATATTCGTTTTGCGGAAATCGCCGGATATCGGCGCCCGGTAGGAGTCGTTCACCAAATACGGTCGCACCGTCGGTGGGACCGGGTGCCGCCAGGTCGCCCGCGGCTGAAGCACGGCTTTGCCATCACGCATCCGGCCCGCATTTGTCCGGCAGCCCCCATCCTCTTGGCATGAATGCGAGGCACCAGACTGCCTGCGCGCCGTAGACCAGAAACCGGTCGCGCGCAATCGGCAAGATCCCCAGCGTCACCCCGGCAACTGCGGTCCAGACAGCGGTATTCACCGCAAGCCGCGCCAGCCGCCATGCGCTCAGCACCCACGCCACCCCCGGCGGAAATACCTTGTGGTAAAACCGCAACCGCGACCGCAGCTGCTCGATCTGTGCGCCGCGGCGCACCGTGCGCGTGCTGGTGCCC
>CAJICD010000052.1_pt1 | contig 12445 bp, 10 predicted proteins | sample 9199521 | NCBI WGS metagenome assembly CAJICD01 (sample SAMEA7708321, study PRJEB35096) | sediment metagenome | biome: marine neritic benthic zone biome [ENVO:01000025]; feature: sediment [ENVO:00002007]; material: shallow marine sediment [ENVO:03000034] sea grass bed [ENVO_01000059] ...
AAGAGAAGGCCCGGCGCATCCCTCAAGGACGGCGCCGGGCCCCCGGTTTTCTGAAGCGTCAAACGATGCTTTTCCGCGTCTATGCACTTGTGCGCTATCCGAATAAGCGGGACGGCGCCGATTGTCAACAAGAACTTGTGGACAATTCCCTCAAATCCCCTAAATCTTGTGGCTGTGATGTCGCGGGCAGCCCGGACGGCCGGCGCCCCGAACGCGCGCACCGGTCACAGCCGGGCGTCGTCTCGCCCTACCCGGCCGGCGGCTTCCAGCCGGCGCTGTCCTTGCACCGCACGCAGCGGATCAGGGTGAAGATCTGGTCCCAGTTGGCGTCCCGCGCCAGGTAGTCGAGCAGGCACCGCAGCGCCTTGTTCTTGTCCGGCAGCCCCTACACCTCGGCCGCGTATTCCAGCATCCTCTCGGCGTCCGCCTGAACCTCGAACGTCACCGAAACCTTGTCTCCCGCCATCTCCCGTCGCCTCCTCAGCGCAAGTATCGCCGGTATTGCTTCGCCCGCAGTGATACGACATTTGGCGTCGCGCCCGCAAACCCCCCGGGCGGCAGCGGTCGGTGCGGGCGTCAGCTGGACACGCCCGAGGCCACCGCATCGCGGGTGATCGTCGGCAGCGCCTCCAAGGCGCGCAGCGCATCCTTGAGGCGGCGGCGCAGGCGGCGCGGCAGGCGCTTCGGGTTGACCCGGGAGGACGGCTCGCGCCCCGCCTCGATGTCGGCGACCTGCTGCTCGAGGATCGCCCTCGTGACCAGCTGGTAGGCGTGGCACAAGCTGTCGTAATCGTCCGCGTCGAGGATGCCGGCGTCCTGCAGGGCGCGCACCCGCTCGGACGTCGAGGTGGCATGGCTGCCGAGGCGCAGCGCCATGGTACGCGCGCCGCTGGTGATCGGCAGCTGGCCGCCGAGCTTCAGGTCGACGCGGCCCTCCTTGGTCTTGAACCGGCCAAAGAGGTTGATCGGCGCCCGGTGGTCCTCGATCTGCACCGCCATGCGGCGCAGGAACAGCGGCGCCCGCGAGGCCATGTCCACGGCCATCGCGCGCAGCCGTTCGGCGAGCTCGAAATCGCCGTGCACCGGCACGAAGTCGAAAAAGATGTGCACCATCAGGAGCGGCTCGTAGTCGAGGCTGCGCAGCCACGCCAGCACCTCCTCCTCCCAGCCGTCCAGCGAACGCCGCCAGGCCGGGTTGCTCGCCATCACCTTGCCCTTGCAGTAAGGGATGCCGGAGGCGTCCAGCAGGTCGGCGACGCGCGTGCCGATTTCGGCGAACCAGGCATCGTCGTCCGGGCCGCCCAGATGCACGATGGCGTTGTCCTGGTCGGGCGCGAGCAGGCTTTCGCCGCGGCCGCCCGAGCCGAGCACCAGCAATGCCCAGGGCGCCGGCGCCGGACCCCTGCCCTCGTCCTGCATCGCCGCCTCGGCCAGCTCGGCCGCGCGCCGCGTCATGTCGCAATAGACCTGGCTGATCACCGCGGCGGCGTTCAGCGCGCTGACGCCCTCGGCCAGCATGCTGCGCACGACAGCCGGCAGCTGCGCGCGCACCGCCGCCATGCCGGCCGCATCCCGGGCCTCGTCCAGGGCGTCGCCGAGCTCCACCACATCGCCGCTGCGCAGCTTCAGCAACGCCCGGCCGGTCACCATGCCGACCGCTTTGCGGGTGGCCGGCGCGACCGCCACCAGATGGCGCACGGCGTGCCGCATCATGCGGCCCAGCGCCTTGTAGACGAAGGCGTCGGCGCGAATCTCGTGGACCGGGCTGGACAGGAAGGCAGCGACCCGGTCCGCGGCGGCGCCGGCCCCGTCGCGGGCCAGAGCGCGCAACACGTCGCGCTCGGTGACGATCCCGGCGGGACGGTCGGCGCCGTCCAGCGTCACAAGGGCCGAGACCTTTTTCTCGACCATCAGGCGGGATGCGGCCTCCAGGGTCATGTCGGGGTCGGCGAGCACCAGGGGCGACGACATCACCTCGCGCACGCGGTGCCGGTAGGGAAACGAATCGAGCCTCTCGAGCGGCGCCCTGTCCATCTGCCGTCGTCTCCTCAACGCTAGGACAATATCCGATCGAAATGAACCGGCGCGATTCAGTTCGATCGGATGGAATTGCCCGCTATTTCAATGGGCGAGCAGCTTTATCCGAACAAATGAAATCGCCGGAGCGATTCCATTTGTTCGGATGCTGCTCTAGAATCGCCGGTTCCGGTCCGTACGCAGTCATACGACGATTCGGCGTCGCCCGGAAACCCCGTTCGGTGCGTCTTTCCGCCGCCCGCGCATGGCTGTGGCGCACGCCGCCCCGCCGCGCTACACTTGGGTCAGAAAAAACGGGATACGAAGATGCTTGGGAGGCATCCGATGACACATTCGGTGCTGGTCGTCGACGACGAGCCGAACATCGTCATGTCGCTGGAATTCCTGATGAAGAAGGCGGGTTACGAGGTGCGCGTCGCACGCGACAGCGACGCGGCGGTGCGCGCGCTGGAGGAGTCGCCACCGGATCTGATGCTGCTCGACGTGATGATGCCCGGACGCGGCGGTTTCGACATCTGCCAGCTGGTGCGGGCCAACCCCGACTGGGCCCATGTCAGGATTATCATGCTGACCGCCAAGGGCCGCGAGGTCGAGCGCGAGAAGGGCATGGCGCTGGGCGCCGACGACTACATCACCAAGCCGTTCTCGACCCGCGAGGTGGTGGAGCGGGTGCGCCAGTACCTGCCGGAGACGACCGTCAGCAACGGCGACGGCTGAGGCCGCGCGGTGAATCGCCCGCGGCCCCTGAAGGCGTCCCGCCCGATCGACATCGCCGCGACGCTGTTCGCCCTCGGCGGGGCCGCCGTGGCGGTCGGGATCGTGGCCTTCCTGGCGTGGCGGGCCGGGGAAGCGGGCGCGGCGATCGGCCCAGAGGCGGCGCTGGCGGCGCTGGCCGGCCTGCTCGCGAGCGGCGTCGCGGGCCTGCTGTTGTGGCGCTGGCTGCGGCTGTCCGTCGCGCAGCCCGCCGCCGCGCTCGACATCGCGGCCGCGGCGGCGATGCATGCCGAACAGCCGCCACCGCAAACACCCCGCGGCCACGCGCTGGGCCCCCTGCCGGAGACCGTCACCGCGCTGGCCGGCGCGCTGGTCGCCGCGCGCGCCGAAGGCGCGGCAGCGCGCGCCGAGGCGACGGCCCGCGTCGAGGAGCAGAAGAACCGGCTGGCCGCCATCCTGCTCGACCTTTCGGAGGGGGTCTTCGTCTGCGATTCCGGCAACCGCATCCTGCTCTACAACCAGGCCGCGGCGCGGCTGCTCGGCGCCCCCGGCGCGCTGGGGCTGGGGCGCTCGCTGTTCGCGGTGGTCACCCGCGAGCCGGTGCTGCACGCGCTCGACCATCTCGATCAGGCCTGGCGCGCCAACGAGGAGGGATCGCACCGCGCCGCCAGCATCGCAACGGTGCTGGCCACCGCCGATTCGGGCACCATGCTGTACGGCCGCGTCAGCCGGGTGCGCGACCGAGAGGGCCAGCCCAGCGGATACGTGCTGTCGATCGGCGAGGTGGCGCGGGACATCGCCGAGCTGAGCCAGCGCGACGCCCTGTTGCGGGCCGCCTTCGAGGATTTGCGGGGACCGCTCGCCAGCCTGCGGGCGGCCGCCGAGACGCTGCGGGAACACCCGGATATCGATGCCGCGCAACGCGACCAGTTCATCGCCGCGATGGCCGACGAGAGCGCCGCGCTGGCCGGCAAGCTGGACGGCATCGCGGCGGAATTCCGTGAGCTCTCGACCGTGCGCTGGCCGATGACCGACATCCATTCCGCCGACCTGCTGGCCTGCGTGATCGCCGAGCTGGACCGCCGCGAGGGCGGCGGCGCGCCGCTCGTCGAGCCGGTCGGGGCGCCGCTCTGGCTGCATGGCGACAGCCATTCCCTGATGCTGGTGCTGATCCATCTGCTCGAGCGGCTGGCCGAGCATACCGGCGCCACGGCGTTCGGCGTGGACGTGAAGGCGGGCCGCGGCGACCGTCGCGTCTATCTCGATTTCGTGTGGCGCGGCGCGCCGACGCCGGCCGCCCTGCTCGATGGCTGGCTCGACGAGCCGCTGCCCGGGGCGCTGGGGGCCGCAACCGCGCGCCAGGTCCTGGAGCGCCACGTCAGCGAGGTCTGGAGCCAGCAGGGCGCGGCGCCGGGGACCGCGCTGCTGCGGGTGCCGGTGATGGCGGCGCGGGATCACGAGGGCGCGCCCGTCACCCTGCCGCCGCGCCCGGAATTCTTCGATTTCGAGCTCGAGGCGCAGGGCCAGGACGCAGGGGCCATGCAGGACGTACCGCTCGCCCGGCTGGCCTGCGTGGTGTTCGACACCGAGACCACCGGGCTGCGCCCCGGCGAGGGCGACGAGATCGTCTCGATCGCCGGGGTGCGGGTCGTCAACGGGCGGGTGCTGTCGGGCGAGACCTTCCTCGAGCTGGTCGACCCGGGCCGGCGGATCCCCGCCGCCTCGACCCGGTTCCACGGCATCACCGACGACATGGTGGCGGGCAAGCCCGGCATCGCCGACGTGCTGCGGCGCTTCCACGACTTCGCCCATGACACCGTGCTGGTCGCCCACAACGCCGCCTTCGACATGAAATTCCTGGCCCTCAAGCAGGGCGCGGCCGGGGTGCGGTTCGACAACCCGGTGCTCGATACCCTGCTGCTGTCGGCCTGGCTGCACGACGACGTGCCGGACCACAATCTCGACGCCATCGCCGAGCGGTTCGGGGTGAGGATCTCCGGCCGCCACACGGCGCTCGGCGATTCGCTGGCGACCGCGGCGGTGTTCCTGCATATGGTGGACCTGCTGGCGGCGCGCGGCATCGCGACGCTGGGCGACGCGCTGGCGGCATCGCAGCAGATGATCCGGCTCCGGCGCATGCAGGAACAGTTCTGAGCCGGCCGGGGGGAGGCGATGAGCGACCCGGGGCAGGAGAGCCGGATCAGGGAAAGCGACCGCGACCCGCGACACGAGAACCGCATCCGCGAATGGTCGTTCGCGTTGTTCCTGGCCGGCGTCGTCGCCGTCACGCCGCCGCTGCTGATGGTCTTCGACCGCCCGGCGATGCTGTTTGGCCTGCCCCTGCTCTACATCTATCTGTTCGCGCTCTGGGGCGTTCTGATCGCCCTGGCCGGCCGGATCGCGTCGTACGGGCGGCGCGGCCCGGACGAGCACGGGGGCTGACGCGGTGCTGCAGGGCTGGGTCATTCTGGCGGTCTCGTTCGCCTATGTCGGGATGCTGTTCGCGATCGCCTATTACGGCGACAGGCGCGCCACCGAGGGCCGCAGCCTGATCGCCAACTCGCCGTCGATCTACGCGCTGTCGATCGCCGTCTACTGCACTTCCTGGACCTTCTACGGCAGCGTCGGACGGGCCGCGACCAGCGGGCTGGACTTCCTGCCGATCTATCTCGGCCCGACGCTGGTTTTCCTGCTGTGGTGGTTCCTGCTGCGCCGCATCCTGCGCATCAGCAAGGCCAACCGCATCACCTCGATCGCCGATTTCATCGCCTCGCGCTACGGCAAGTCGACACTGCTCGGCGGGCTGGTGACGGTGGTCGCCGTGGTCGGCATCCTGCCCTACATCTCGCTGCAGCTCAAAGCCGTGGCCACAAGCTTCACTGTGCTGCTGCAGTATCCGGAGGTCGTCACCCCGCGCACCCTGCCCGAGGTGCCGTTCGTCGGCGACCTTGCGTTCCTGATCGCGCTGCTGATGTCGATCTTCGCAATCCTGTTCGGGACAAGGCATATCGACGCCTCCGAGCAGCACGAGGGAATGGTCGTCGCCATCGCCTTCGAGTCGCTGATCAAGCTGATCGCGTTCGTGGCCGTCGGCGTCTTCGTCACCTATGGCCTGCACGACGGGTTCGGCGACCTGTTCGCCGCGGCCGCGCGCGACCCGGACCTGGCGCGGTTGCTGACCATGGAGGCGTCGGGCGGCTATCCGCAATGGGTGACCATGACGATCCTTTCGATGGCGGCGATCCTCTGCCTGCCGCGGCAGTTCCAGGTCTCGGTGGTCGAAAACATCACGCCGTCGCATCTCGACCGCGCGGTCTGGCTGTTCCCGCTCTACCTGCTGGTGATCAACATCTTCGTGCTGCCGATCGCGCTGTCGGGGCTGCTGCACTTCCCGGGCGGCCAGGTCGACGCCGACACCTTCGTGCTGACCCTGCCGATGGCGGAACGCCAGGAGTCGCTGGCGCTGCTGGTGTTCGTGGGCGGGCTGTCGGCGGCGACCGGCATGGTGATCGTCGCCTCGATCGCGCTGTCGACGATGATCTGCAACGATCTGATCATGCCGATCCTGCTGCGCCTGACCTGGCTGCGGCTGACCGAGCGCGAGGATCTGACCGGGTGGCTGCTGGCGATCCGCCGCGGCGCCATCGTGACGATCCTGCTGCTCGGCTATCTCTATTACCGTTTCATCGGCGAATCCTACACGCTGGTCACGATCGGCCTGCTGTCCTTCGCCGCGGCGGCGCAGTTCGCGCCGGCGATCATCGGCGGGATCCTGTGGCGCGGCGCGACGCGGATCGGCGCCCTGGCCGGGCTCTCGCTCGGGTTCGCGATGTGGGTCTACACCCTGCTGCTGCCCTCCTTCGCGCTCTCGGGCTGGCTCAGCGTCGACTTCATCATTCACGGTCCGTTCGGCATCGGCCTGCTGCGGCCGTACGAGCTGTTCGGGCTCGACGGGCTCGACTATCTGAGCCACGCCCTGTTCTGGACCATGCTGGTCAATATCGGCGGCTATGTCCTGGGCTCGGTGATCACCCGGCAGAATGTGCCGGAACAGGTGCAGGCGGCGCTGTTCGTCGACGCCCACCGCCATTCCGCGGACCAGCCGGGCGCCGCCTTCTGGCGCGGCACCGCCACGGTCAACGACCTCGTCGGCCTGGTCGGCCGCTTCGTCGGCCGCGAGCAGGCGAAGCGCGCATTTACCGAACACGCCCGGCGGCGCAACCTCGACCTCGGCCGCGCCAAGGAGGCCGACCCGGCGCTGATCAGCTTCGCCGAGCGCATGCTGGCAGGCGCGATCGGCGCGGCCTCGGCGCGGGTCATGCTGCATACCGTCGCCCAGGGCGAGGTGGTCGGCATCGAGGAGGTGATGCAGATCCTCGACGAGACCTCGCAACTGCTCGAGTACAGCCGCCAGCTGGAACAGAAAAGCCGCGCGCTCGAGGCCGCGACGGCACAGCTCCGCGCCGCCAACGAACGGCTGCAGGAGCTCGACCGGATGAAGGACGATTTCATCGCGACGGTGAGCCATGAGTTGCGCACGCCGCTGACATCGATCCGCTCGTTCGGCGAGATCCTGGCCGACAATCCCGACCTCGGGCAGGACGAGCGCGACAAGTTTCTCGACGTCATCATCCGCGAGAGCGAGCGGCTGACACGGCTGATCAACGAGATCCTCGACCTGGCGCGGATGGAGGCCGGGCGGATGACCTGGGAGATGGCCGACATCGACCCCAAGGCGGCGGTCGACGAGGCGCTGGCCGCCACCGCGAGCCTGTTCGCGGGCGACGACATCCGGCTCGAGACGAACATGCCGGACGCGCTGCCGCTGGTCCATGCCGACCGCGACCGGCTGATACAGGTGGTGGTCAACCTGCTGTCCAACGCCGCGAAGTTCACCCGCGGGCCCGACCGACGGGTTTCGGTCGCGGCGCGGGCCGAACACGAGGTGATCCGGGTGACCGTCGCCGACAACGGACCGGGGATTCCCGCGAACGAGCGCAAGCTGATCTTCGAGAAATTCCAGCAGGCCGGCGGCAGCCCGACCGACAAACCCGCGGGAACCGGCCTCGGCCTGCCGATCTGCCGGCAGATCGTAACTCACTTCGGCGGCCGTATCTGGGTCGAGAGCGAGCCCGGAAGTGGCGCCGCGTTCCACTTCACGGTGCCACATCTGGGCGCGCAGGGTGGCGCGTAGGACGGCGGCGCCGATCAATCCTGAAGGATTCTAGAACATCTCGGCGGTGAATTCGTGGTGCACGCGCTCCTGGAAATGCTCGATGGCCTTCAGCGAATCGACCAGCATGTCGCGCTCGCGCTCCGACAGGCTGTCGGGATGGACATAGGTGCCGACCGCGTTGCCGGCCTCGAAATCGGCGATCTGCTGGCGCAGCAGCAGGCCGGTGATGTGATCGAAGGCGCCGGACAGGTAGTCCTGCTCGTCGCCGCCGAGCACGCCCTCACCGTGCAGGATGGCGATCCGCTCGAGCGTCGAGGTCTCCATCACCCCGTGCTTGAGCGCCAGCAGCCGCACATTGGTCACCAGCGGCATCGTGCCCGCGATCTTCAGGTTGATCTCACCGCGGTGCTCGGGGCTGTCCTTTTCGGTCACGAAGCGGCCGAACCAGCCGAGCGCGACGCCGTACCGCATCGCCTCGCGCTCCATCTCGAGCAGGAACGCCGGACTCGATTTCAGCATCGCGGTGACGCTGCGGCGCAGCTCGTGGACGAATTCGGCCTGGCCCGCCGCGGGCGCGAAATCGAAAAAGATATCCGAGAGCTGGATCGCGATGGTGCCGCGCCGGCGCCCCCATCCGAGCAGCTGCTCGCGCCATTGCGCGCGGGTCTTGCGCCAGACCGGGTTGATCGCCATCACACCGCCCCGGCAGCGCGGAAAGCCGATGCGGTCCAGCATTTCGGTGACGCGTTCGGCCAGCGCCATGAACCAGCCGTCGACCCGGGTGTGGTCCGCGTCGGGGTAGTCGTCGAGGATGAAGCCGTTGTCCTGGTCGGGATAGAGATAGCTCTCGCCGCGCCCGCCGGAGCCCATGACGATCATCGCGAACGGCACCGGGGGCGGGCCGAGGCCCTCGCCCTCCATCCCGGCGATGCACAGATCGACCACGCGGCGGTGGATGTCGCGGTTGATGCCGGTCAGCAGCTGCTGGATCTCGGGCGCCGGCACCCGGTCCCGGAACAGCGAAGCGGCGATTTCCACCTGCGCCGCCTTGATCTCGCGCATGCCGTCCTCGGTCGCTTCGTGGGCGATGCGCTCGATCAGGCCGACCGTCTGCTCGGCCGCCATGGCCAGCGCCTGGTGGCGCTCGATGATCCCGACCAGCCGGCCATCGGCGTCGACCACCGGCATGTGGCGCCAGCCGGAACGCCGCATCGCTGCGATGGCGCCGTAGAGGAAATCGCCGGTCGACACCGTGCGCACCGGGCTGCTCATCACCGCCGAAACCGGCTCCGTACCCGTGCAGCGCAACGCCACGCGGCGCACCACGTCGCGTTCGGTGACGATGCCGACGGGCTGGCCGCCATCGTCGACCACCAGCGCGCCGGATTGCCCGGCCTCTGCCATGCGTGCGACCAGATCCGCCACCGTGGCGTCGGCGTGCAGCACCACCGGCGGCGGAACCGCAAATTCGCCGACGAGGCGGGTGAATATGCGGGTCTGTGACTGCATGTCGCCATCCTGCCACAGCGCGCATGGCCGGTCCCACACGAAATTGTCATGCCCGCGCCCGCGGCCCGGACTTGCCGACGCGGCGCATGTCCCCTAGTTCTATGGGGGAACAACGAAGCGATACCATGGCCGGATTCCTTGCAACCCTGATGCGCCCCGATCGCGAGGACGACCCCGAACGCGGGCTGGTGATCCAGGCCGCCAACATCCTGCAGGTCGGCGAGTTCCAGTTCCTGCAGCTCGCCTTCAGCGAACGGTACGGGCATGACATGCCGATGCAGGAGGTCGACAGGTACTTCCGCCATTTCATCGTCGAGGGCAATACCCCCGTCTGGGCGATCGCGCATGCGGAGCGGATCGTCGACTGGGACGCACGCGGGCTGCTGGCGGCGAACAATCCGGATTTCCACCGCTTCGACAACATGCATTATTCGAAGATCCCGCGGGGCACCCGGCGCTTCGCCATCGCCGTTGCGTGCCTGGCGCTGGCCCTGGGCGGCGGCTTGGCGCTGAGCCATTTCGCGGTGCAAAAGGGAAGCACCTCAATCCTGCCTCCCTTTTTCCAGGAAGAGGAGCTGCCCCAGGTGCAGGCGCCGACGGAGTTGCGCGGCTCCTGAGCCCGACGCCATCCGCACAGCCCTATTGAGCGTCGGTGGACCGGCCGTTAGAGTGCGGCCATGTTCGAATTCGCCGGCTCGCTGGAGCCCCTCGTCAACCTGATCTTCCTCGTCGTCACCGGCTTCATCGCCCTGCACGGCATCCGCTATCGCGACGCCGACGGCAACACCGACTTCGTGCGGCTGCTGTTCGGCTGCATCGCCGCGGTGTTCTTCTTCATGGTGCTGATCCAGGACGTGTTCGGCCTGATGCAGTTCGGGTAGGACGGGGCGATATCCCCTGTGACCTTGCCACATATGCCTCACGCTGGAGACCTTTGCACGGGGCGGTGTGGACGAATTCAGCATCGCCTTTTCCGATCATCGCACCTCATCGTGAGCCTGTCGAAGGATCGGCCGGCGAGAAAGGCGGACGCGATGCCCCTCGTACACATCCTTCGACAGGCTCAGGATGAGGAGATTGTGTAGATAAGGGTGAGGCGGCGCAGTCGCTACGGTTTGTACATGCGCTGGGCTTCGTCCTTCTCGGGGATCGAGAGCACGCGCTGGTCCTCGGGCAGCTGGAGCTGTTCGTAGATGTAGCGCGCCCGGTCGCGGATCGTCGACGGCTTGTAGCCGTAGAGGATCTCGTGGATCACGCCGGGACCCTCGACGGCGCCCTCGTCGACCCGGATCGAGCGCACGTAATCTTCCAGCGCCTCCTGGTACTCGGCGCGCCGGTCGTGCAGGATGCCGCGGTTGGCGTAGGCCCCGGCGAGGACGGCCCGGCCGGTCACGTCCTCCGGCTCGACCGTCCGGGTCAGGAAGTCGATGGTGTACTCGAACTCGGCAAAGGCTTCCTCGTGCCGGTCCGACTGCATGAACGCCAGGGCCCGTCCCATCAGCGCACCGCGGTGGTCCGGCATCTGCTCCAGCGCCCGGTCGAACGCCTCGAGCGCCGCGTCGTAGTCGCCTTCCGAGAGGCGCTGGTCGCCGACCCTGACCTGGTAGTCACCGGGTTCGCCGCCGGAGAACCAGTCGGCCCCGAGCTGGAACAGCACCGCGCCGACGATGAGCAGCACCATGAAGTAGACGAAACGCCGGAGGACACGCGGGTTCATCGGATCAGCCCGGGAACATGACGACGTTCACGAAGATGTAGGCGAACACGAAGACCAGCATCGCCGCGGTGACAGTGGCCCGGTGCCGCAATCTGGTGTGTTCGGCCGCGTCGATCTCGGTCTTGCCCATGGCGCGGCGAACCATCAGCGCCCAGATCAGGTTGCGCACCGGCAGGAACAGCGCGGCCGCCAGGGCGACCATCCAGAGGAGCGCGTATTTCGCGGTGAACAGCTCCGCCATATCCCGTCGATTGCCTTCCTGCGCGGTTACGCCGCCGGCCGATCCGCGCCGACGCCACAGGATAGCAGAAAAAGAAAACGGGGGAAGGACGAGTCCTTCCCCCAGTTCCGCATTGATCGGTGTTTGCGGATCAGGCGGCGCCGCCCGCCCCCGCCTGCTCGGCGGGTGTACGGGCCTGGTCGCCGATGTCCTCGACCAGAGCGGTGATCTCCGTATCCGGCATCGTGGACATTTCCATCTTGTAGGCCAGGAACCACATCATCCCGACGCCGAGGATCCAGAACAGGATCTGCCAGGCCCAGATCGACGGCATGCCGAAGACCCAGGTCGAGGCGTCGCCCGGGTTCCCGAAGATGGTGTTGCCGATCACCGCGCCCGGGCCGATGCCGAAGATCAGCCAGGCAATCGTGATGATCCAGGCAATGGGCTTGAGGCCCGCCTTGCTCGCCGGCAGGCTCGCATGCTCCTTCAGGAAGTCGTGGAACTTCATCCGGTGCGCGCGGGCCGCCGGGTCCTGCGTCATCGCCGAAACGGGGATGCAGACCAGCAGGTTGAAGATGATGCCCCAGCCGGCCGAGTGGATGGTCCACGGCCAGCGGCCCCAGGGCAGTGCCCCGCCGGTGATCTGCTGACCGATCGTTTCGGTGAAGATCACCGCCAGCAGACCCGCCGCCAGGCCGTACGTCGCACCCTGGCGGGTGATCCACGGGAACCAGGTCACCGCCGCCAGCGACGGCCACATCTGGAAGCCGAAGGCCACCGCCAGGCCGCCGAGCAGAACCAGCGCGTCACGCGAGAAGGTCGCGACCGTCAGCGCCGAAAGGACGATGAACGCGACGCCGAGACGCCCGAACAGCTTCTGTGTCGCATGGCCGGCATCCGGGTTGAGGTAGCGCTTGTACAGATCGCGGGTCAGCATGGCGCCGGCCGTCGACATGTAGGCCGCACCCGTCGACTGCATCGCCGCCAGGGCGCAGACCGCCAAGATGCCGACGAGCCAGGGCAACTTGTCACCGACTAGGTTGAAGTAGTGAGGCACCAGACCGCCCTG
>CAJICD010000313.1_pt1 | contig 12368 bp, 12 predicted proteins | sample 9199521 | NCBI WGS metagenome assembly CAJICD01 (sample SAMEA7708321, study PRJEB35096) | sediment metagenome | biome: marine neritic benthic zone biome [ENVO:01000025]; feature: sediment [ENVO:00002007]; material: shallow marine sediment [ENVO:03000034] sea grass bed [ENVO_01000059] ...
CCGGATCGTCCGCTTCTTCCTGACCGCCGCCGCGATCGGCTCTCTCTACAAGAAGAACGCCTCGCTCTCCGCCGCCGAAGTCGGCTGCCAGGGCGAGGTCGGGGTCGCCTGTTCGATGGCGGCCGCGGGACTGACCGCGGCGCTGGGCGGCAGCAACGAGCAGATCGAGAACGCCGCCGAGATCGGCATGGAGCACAATCTCGGCCTGACCTGCGATCCGATCGGCGGGCTGGTGCAGATTCCCTGCATCGAGCGCAACACCATGGGCGCGGTCAAGGCGATCAACGCCGCGCGCCTCGCGCTCAAAGGCGACGGCACGCATTTCGTCTCGCTGGACAAGGTGATCGACACCATGCACCAGACCGGCAAGGACATGCAGGCCAAGTACAAGGAGACCTCGCAAGGGGGCCTCGCGGTCAACGTCGTCGAGTGCTGATTTCGGATATGCCCAGACCGCCCGTATGAGCCCTTAAGGTTGTTGAACTGCGAAATTTGTGTCGAAAATGGACGCTGGCGGTTAACCCTGTTTTTCGGGAGATTCTTCCCGGTTTTCACAACAGACATCCAAATGTAGAATCCGATTCTTGATGAAAATCGGAAGTATAGATATTCCAACGACACTCCTACATCCCCATATATACGTTCCTATGGTGCGAACGAAATGGGGGTGGAATAATGATGAAAATAAAAGCCGCTATCATTGTGGTTCTATGCATCGTTATTGGTGCGGTCGGCATATCCAACCTCTTCATCATTGATGAAGGCGACCGGGGTATTGTGCTTCGACTTGGCAAGATCGACCGGGTTCTCGAACCCGGCTTCCACGCCAAGATCCCGTTCGCCGAGGACCTCGTGACCTTCTCGATCCGCACCCAGAAGGTCAGCTACGAGGGCGTCGATGCGTATACGCGCGACAACCAGGTGGTGACCTCGACGCTGCTGATCGCCTATCACCTCGACCCGGCGCAGCTCGAGCGCATCTACCGGCAGTACGGCCGCGATTTCGAGCAGCGGCTGATGCGCGAACTGGCGATCGGCACCTTCCGCTCGGTGATGGGCGACGTCAACACGATCGTCCTGGCGAGCGAGCGCGCGGAGGTCGCAACCGCGGCGCAGGAGCGCCTGCAGGAGCTGCTCACGCCCTATGGCGCGATCGTCGAGGACGCCAAGCTGTACGACCTGAAGTACTCCGACAGCTTCGAGGAGAAGATCGAGCGCGCGGCGCTGGAGAAGGCCGAGGTCGAGCGCGCCGAGCAGGTCCGCCGGCGCACCGAGAAGGAGGCCGAGGCGCGCATCATCGAGGCCCAGGGCGAGGCCCAGGCGCGTCGCGAGCGCGCCGACGCCAACTACTACGAGCTGCAGCAGCAGGGTCTCGGCGAGGCCGAGAAGATCCGCGCCATCGGCGAGGCCGAGGCGGCCCGCCTGCAGGCCCGCGCCGAGGTGATCCGGCAGAATCCGGAACTGGTCGCCCTGATCCGCGCCGAGGCCGCGCTCAACTGGGACGGCAAACTGCCGGAGCGCATGTTCCCGACCACCGCGCTGCCGCTGCTGGACCTCGATGCGGCCAACTAGACAAGATGACGGGAGGGGGAGGCAGGAGTCCCGGTCCGTAAGGGCCGGGGCTCTTTTCTGTTTCAGCCGGCGGTCACGAACCGAACCGCATGACCTAGTGCCATGCTAGGCCCGGTTTTTCGCCAGGCTACCGGCGCGCAGGCGCGACGCGGCCATGCCGATCCAGGTCAGCGCCACCGCCGTTCCGGCAAGCGCGCCGGCGAAGAAATACAGCCCGGGCTCGCTGGTGGCGTTGGCAAGCTTGTGCGCCTTGGCCGAAAGCACCAGCAGCGCGACCATCAGCACGTCGACCATCGACCATTTGCTGAGCCATTCGACGCGGCGCAGACGGGCATCGAACCGCTTATCGTAGATGCTGATGCGGCGCCACAGCCGGTAGGCCTCGAACTGCTTGAGAAACGGGAACAGCACCGAGAACACCAGGACCACCGCGGCAAGCAGGAACTCGTCCGTCTTCCACAGGGTGTAGATGCCGTGCGCGAGGGAAATCTCGTCGGTAAACATGAACAGCTTCCTGACCCGCAGCACCGGCAGGACGACCCCGGCGACCAGCGCCAGGAACGAGACGAACAGCAGCGGCCCGATCAGCCCATCCCACCAGCGGCCCCGGTCGGCGACCGAATCGCGGACCCGCCGGCCGAGAACCAGCGAGAGGAGCCATCCGGGCAGGCTCAGCACGGCGACGATGGCGCGAACCACGATCGCGCGGCGACGCGCCGCCGGTCTCTCGGTCTTCGCCACAACCGTTTCCTTCGTGTTTCTTCCGACTTTTGACAGCTTGCGACCGCATTCTAGGCGAAGCCCCATTCGGAATTCTTAACGGGATGCCGGGCATGCAGGAAGGGTGGCGACCCCGGCAGGACTCGAACCTGCAACCTGCGGATTAGAAGTCCGCCGCTCTATCCGGTTGAGCTACGGGGCCGGCGCGCGATGCCGCCTCAATGGGTCCAGGGCTGCAGCCGGGTCCAGGCGAAGTTGTCGGCATAGGCCTTGGGCCGGATTCTGCGTTCCTTCGGCCGCGTTACGGTATATTCGTAGCCGTGCCGCTCCGCGTAGGCGACCGCGTCCTCGGCGCTGGCGAAGCGCAGCCGGACCTGCCGGTCGGTATCGCCGGAGCCGTTCCATCCCATCAGCGGGTCGGGCCGCGACGGATCGGTCGGCTCGAATTCGAGAATCCACATTTGGGTCTTCGCCCGGCCCGACTGCATCGCCGTCTTGGCGGGCTGATAAATACGAACGCGCATGATCCTGGCTCCGCGATAGCTTGGCAACAACTGGTCGGGGTGACTGGATTCGAACCAGCGACATCCTGCTCCCAAAGCAGGCACTCTACCAGACTGAGCTACACCCCGGCGGGCGGAAAATAGGCAGTCCGGCGGCAATTTGCAATGCCGGCGCGACGCCCTGACTCCGTTCCCGGGCGCCGGCCGCGCCAGGCCATCGCCGTCGCACGGCAGCGCCATGCGGCGAAATCGCCGGCCGCCCGGGCGGAACGACAAAAAAACGCGTTCTCGATTAATCCCGGATTAACGAGTGGCGCATATGATTCCCGGGTTGCCGCCGCCGTTTTCGTCGATCACAGCCGGAGAGACCGCCGCCCATGTCCCGCTATATCCTGCCGTTCCTCGCCGCCGCCCTGCTCGCCGTCACCTCCGCCACCGGCGCCATCGCCGAGGGCAACGAATCGATGCCGTGCGGCGATCGCGACGAAATGCTCTCTCACCTCTCGCAGAAATACTCCGAAAAGACGGTCGCGCTCGGCCTCGCAACCAACGGTTCGGTGGTCGAGGTGCTGTCGTCGAAGACCGGCGGCAGCTTCACCATCGTCTACACGATGCCGAACGGGCTGACCTGCCTGATGGCCGCGGGCAGCAACTGGGAATTCGTGAAGAAGCAGATCGAAGACAAGAAGATCTGACGCCGGGCCGCCGCGGAACTCAGTCCGCGGTCCCGAACAGCCGGTGCTCGACGATGTCGCCCGGCGCGATGCCGAGGCGCGCCGCCGTCCCCCCGTTCAGCTCAAGAACGCCGTGCACCGGTCCCTTCGACGAGATCGTTTCCAGCGAGTGCGGCACGGTCCGCTCGGCGATGCTCTCGATTTCTCCGTCGGCCTTGATGAACAGCATGTCCAGCGGGATGTAGGTGTTCTTCATCCACATCGAGGCACGGCCGGCCTGCCGATCGTAGTCGAACAGCATGCCGGCGTTCGGCGCCATGCGGCGTCGGTGCATCAGCCCCTGCGCCCGCTGTTCCGGCGTGACCGCCATCTCGACCGTGAATTCGTGCCGGCCGGAACCGGAAACGATCACCAGTTCCGAGCGCGGGAAGCCGGAAGCCGACGGCGCCTGCTCGATCCTCTCCTCCTGGACCAGCAGCATCACGGCCACAGCGACCCCCGCGGTCAGACCGGCGATCAGGATCGCCAAAGCGAGAACGCGTTTCATGGCCGCCACTATAGCGCCACATGACCGCTTGCCAATCGCGCATCGACGGCCCATAGTCCGGGCAACCTTCACCGGGGGGAGCCGATCCGTCGGCTGAGAGGTCCCGTCGCGCGGGACGACCCCTAGACCCGATCGATGGCGATCGGCTCTGTAACCTGATCCGGATCATGCCGGCGTAGGGACGCGTGACTTGACCGCTGACCCCACCAACCGCCCGTTTTCCGTTGCCGTCCACGCGGCGCGCCTGTCCTATGGCGGCGCGGCGCTGTTCGATGCGCTGGATTTTTCGCTACCGGCCGGGCGGACGACCTGCCTGCTCGGCCCCAGCGGCGTCGGCAAGACGAGTCTCCTGCGGCTGGTGGCCGGGCTGGAGGGCGGCGGGGTCGCGGCGTGCTCGGACGGCCGGCCAGCGGCCGGCCGCTATGCCTGGATGGCGCAGCAGGACCTGTTGCTGCCCTGGCTGACGGTGGTGGGAAACCTGATGCTCGGGGCGCGGTTGCGCGGCGAGCGGCCCGATCCGGCGCGAGCCGAGGGGATGCTGGCGACGGTCGGATTGGCCGGAAGCGGCGGCGACCGGCCGGCGGCGCTGTCGGGCGGCATGCGGCAGCGCGCGGCGCTGGCCCGCACGCTGATGGAGGACCGTCCCGTGGTGCTGATGGACGAGCCGTTCTCGGCCCTCGACGCGATCACCCGCTACCATCTTCAGGACGCGGCGGCGGAGCTCCTGGCCGGCCGCACGGTGATGCTGGTCACCCACGACCCGCTGGAGGCGCTGCGGCTCGGCCACCGCATCCACGTCATGGCGGGGCGGCCGGCGCGGCTCGACGAGGCGCTGGAGCCGGCGGGAGTGCCGCCGCGCGACCCGCGCGACCCCGAGATCCTCAGGCTGCAGGCCGAGTTGCTGACCCGCCTCGCCTCTGCCCGGGCGGCGACCGCATGAACCGCCGCGGAAACCTGCCGGCGCCGTTGCGCGGCGCTATCGTAACGGCCGGGCTGATCGCCCTCTGGCAGGCGATCGTCTGGTTGACCGGCGCGCCGCACTACATCCTGCCGGCCCCCGGCACGGTCCTCGACGCGCTGCTCGAGCACAGGGCGCTGCTGGCCGCGAACACCGGCACGACGGCGGCAGAAATCCTGCTGGGGCTTCTCATCGGGACGATGATGGGCGGCGCCAGCGCGCTGGTCATGGACTACGCCCGCGCGGCGCGGCGCTGGCTGATGCCGGTGCTGGTGGTCAGCCAGGCGGTCCCGTTCTTCGCGCTGGCGCCGGTGCTGGTGCTGTGGCTCGGCTTCGGCATGGCTTCGAAGGTCGCGATGGCGGCGCTGATCATCTATTTCCCGGTGACCGCATCCTTCCTCGACGGCTTGCGGCGCACCGAGCCGGGCTGGCGCGACCTCGCGCACAGCATGGATGCGACCCGCTGGTCGGCGCTGCGCCATATCCGCATCCCCGCCGCCCTGCCCGCCTTTGCTTCCGGCCTGCGCGTGGCGACCGCCGTCGCGCCGATCGGCGCGGTGGTCGGCGAGTGGATCGGCTCGTCGAGCGGGCTCGGTCACCTGATGCTGAACGCCAACAGCCGCGGGCAGACCGACCTCATGTTCGCCGCGCTCGCCGTACTCGCGACCCTTGCGGTCGCGCTCTATTTCACCGTCGACCGGCTGCTGGTCCGCGCCCTGCCCTGGGTCGCGGAGTCCGGCGCCGAAGACCGAATCAACCTGTAAGGAGCCTGAAAATGAACCGCATCCCCCTCACAGCGCTGTCGCTGGCCGCCCTGCTCGTCTTCGGCGGTGCGCCGGCGATGGCCAAGGAACGCCTGACGGTCCTGCTGGACTGGTTCGTCAATCCCGACCACGGCCCGCTGATCGTCGCCCGGGAGAAGGGCATGTTCGAGGCGGCCGGGCTCGACATCGTGCTGATCGAGCCCGCCGACCCGAGCCTGCCGCCCAAGCTGGTCGCCGCCGGCAAGGCGGAGCTTGCGATCAGCTACCAGCCGCAACTGCATATGTTCGTTGCCGAGGGGCTGCCGCTGGTGCGCGTGGCGACATTGGTGGCGACGCCGCTCAACTCTCTGGTGGTGCTGCGCGACGGGCCGGTGCAGCGCATCGCGGACCTCAAGGGCCGCAAGGTCGGCTACTCGGTCGGCGGCTTCGAGGACGCGCTGCTGGGCAAGATGCTGGAGACGCACGGGCTGGCCCTCAAGGACGTCGAGCTGATCAACGTGAACTTCGCGCTGTCGCCGGCGCTGATGTCCGGCCAGGTCGACGCGGTGATCGGCGCCTTCCGCAACTTCGAGCTCAACCAGCTCGACATCGAGAAGCGGCCGGGCCGCGCGTTCTACCCCGAGGAAGAGGGCGTGCCGGCCTATGACGAGCTGATCGTTGTAACCCGCCGGGAGCTCGTCGAGTCGCAGGCGGTCGCCCGGTTCGTCCAGGTGCTGGAGGCGGCGACGCAGTATATCGTCAATCATCCGGACGACGCCTGGGAGGCGTTCCGCGCAAGCGACCCGAAGAAGCTGGACAACGAGCTGAACCGGCGCGCCTGGCGGGATACCGTGGCCCGATTCGCGCTGCGCCCCGCCGCCCTGGACCGCGGCCGCTATGCGCGTTTCGGCGCCTTCCTGAAGGCCCGCGGGCTGGTCAAGACACTGCCGCCACTGAAGACCTACGCGGTGGAACTGGAGTAGAATTCGGGATGGATCAAAGCCCCTCTCCCGCTTGCGGGGGAGGGGTTGGGGAGGGGGTCAAAGAGCATCAGCACTTCGGTCGAAATTCGAGACGGCAACCGCGCCGCATGCGCGGTTAGATGTCTGTTTCCCACCCCCTCCCCACCCTCCCCCGCCCCGGCGGGAGAGGGATTTGTATTTCCTGAATTTCGCTACCGCTCCACTTTGCCTGCGCGTTGTTCGGCGCTAACATCGCCGCACGATTCGCCCGCTTCAGGAGCCGACCATGACCGACGCCGTCCAGCCCCGCCGCAAGCCCATTCCGCTGCCAAGCCAGTGGCCGCTGGCTATCGGCGCGTTGCTGGCGATCTCGTACGGCGTCGGCGCGCTCACCGCCCAGGCCTGGCAGTTCGGCATCCTGTTCGCCATCGGCGGGCTGCTGGGCGCCGCCCTTTACCAGGCGGATTTCGGTTTCTCCTCAGCCTACCGCAATGCCATCGTGCGCCGCGATGTGGCGGGGGTGCGCGCGCAGGTATTGATGGTCGCCCTCGCGGTCGTGATCTTCGCGCCGATACTGGCCGGCGGGGTTTCGGCGACCGGCGTGCGGGCGTCTGGCGCCCTCGCCCCGGCCGGCTGGGAAGTGGCCGTCGGCAGCTTCATGTTCGGCATCGGCATGCAGCTGGCGAGCGGCTGCGGGTCGGGTACGCTGTTCACGGCGGGCGGCGGCAGCACGCGGATGATGGTAACACTGGTCTTCTTCTGCCTGGGCGCGTTCCTCGCGACGCTCGCCTGGGACTGGCCGCTCTGGGCCTGGCTGCGGGCCGGCAGCCGCACCGTTTCGCTGGGCGCGACCTTTGGCTGGGGCGTGACCACGGTCGGCCAGCTGGCGCTGCTCGGCGCGATCTGGCTGGGGCTGGGCTGGTGGGGCCGCTACCGCGAGCAGCGGCCGATCTGGTCCGGCCTGACGTGGCGGCGCCTGCTGGCCGGCCCGTGGCCGCTGGTGCTGGGCGCCGTGCTGCTGGCGCTGCTGAACTGGCTGATCCTCGAGGTCACCGGCCATGCCTGGTCGATCACCTGGGGGTTCACCCTGTGGGCGGCGGAAATCGCGCAGCTGTTCGGCTGGGACCCGCAGTCGAGCGTGTTCTGGAGCTACCCCTATCAGGCGCAGGCCTTGGCGCGCGGCGTGCTGCTGGACGACACCTCGATCACGAATTTCGGCATCATACTGGGCGCGCTGATCGCCTCCGGGTTCGCCGGACGCTTCGAGCCGACCCTGCGGGTTCCGGCGAAACACCTGCTCGCCTCGGTGATCGGCGGCCTGCTGCTCGGCATCGGCGCGCGCATGGCCTATGGCTGCAACATCGGCGCGTTCTTCTCGGGCGTCGCGTCGGGCAGCCTGCACGGCTGGGTCTGGATCCTGTTCGCGGTGCCCGGCAACTGGCTCGGCGCGCAGCTGCGCCCGTCGTTCGGGCTGGAGAAGTAGGCGTCCGGGCGAAAGACGAAGGGCCCGGCGGACCGTCGGTCCGCCGGGCCCTGCCCGCTTACGCGTTCGCGGGTTGGCTGCTATTCAGATCAACTGGCGCCGCCGTTGCGCCGCAGCCAGATGCGCCGGGCCTCTTCGAGTCCCTTGAGCGCATCCCCCTCGATCCGGTCGTAGCGGGCGACCTTGGAGTACGCCTTCATGGCTTCGCGCCCTTCGGGGGTCTGCTCCATCTGCTCCAGTACGGTGGCGATTGCGTCCTGCGCCTCGGCGGGAATCGACGCATTCACCATCAGGACCGACCGGATCACCGGCCTGGTCTCGTAAATGATGTGGAGGTCCTGCCGCAATTCGTCGGGAACGGTCTTGCTTTCGGCCCAGTCGAGATTGCTGAGCGCGCCGGCATCCACGGTTCCGTTGTGAATCGCCTCGACGATGCCGGTCTCGCTGCCGGTGAAGAAGTATCCGACTTTTCCGGATGACACCGGATCGCCCGGCTCGTTGAGCCGCGTCAGGTCGAGGCCTGCCAATTCGATGGCATTGCGCGGCAGCAGGTAGCCGGACGTCGAGCCGGCGTCTTCGAACGCCACGTGGCCGCCGGCAAGGTCCGCGAGACCCTGCACCGCACTGTCCTTTCGCGCGACGATGACGCTGTGATATTCGGGAACCCCCTTCTTCCACTCGCGCATCAGGATATCGACCACACCTTCACTCTCGAGCCCGACCGCCATGAACGGGGTCTCGGAGAGGATGTCGACCTTGCCGGCCCGCATCAGATCGGCCATTTCGGCCTCGGTCTCGACCATGATCGTCCCGACCGACGTGACGCCGTATTCGGACAGCTCGGCGGCAAGGTATTCGGCCATCGCGTCGAGCCGCTTCTGGTGTTTCTCGGGGTTATCGGTGATGCGACCGAGAACCAACATCGCCCCATCCTGCGTTGCCTGCGCAGGCAGAACGGCCGCGGCCAGGACCAGGACCGAAAGAACTCCGCCGATCAGCAGGCGGAAGGGAAATCTAACCATCAAATCAACCTCCAGATATTCATCAAATTCATTGCGGGGGTTCCGCCCGCCGACCCGGAAGCCCGCCGGTCAAATGTCGGCAAAGGCACGTGAAACAGAACAACAACGTTAATCTTTCGTAAATATTCCATAGAAAAAGTTCCCGTGCGTACAACCAAACCCTCCCGGGCGTGTGCGATGATGCCGAACCGGCCGACGTGCCCGGCGCCTGCCGCTTGCCGGACCCGGAAATTGCGGGGCGGATTTCCCTGGCCATGTGGCCCGGTTCCGCCGGAAAACTCGCGCGGGGCGTTGGAGCGGCGGCGCGCTACGGTGTACAAGAACGGGCATGAGCCGGAACTTCCGGCTCTCGAACCGATGGAGAGAGTCATGCCGTTCATGCTCAAGATCCAGTGGGACCTGAAGGACGGCCGTGAGGCCGACTTCAGGACCAACCAGGAAGCGCTGTGCAAAGTGATGGCCGACGACCATCCGGGCGTCATCTGCTACCACGCCGACTACCCGTCCGCGGGCGTCAGCCAGTGGACCGAGATCTACGCCACGAACGAGGCCTTCAGGGCGCATCTCGCCAACGAGAAAGGCAAGGCGCCGCTCGGCGCCTGTATCGACGCAAGCGCCAAAATTACCTGCCGCTGCTGGGGCGACCCGGACGCGGAATCGAAGGACATTCTCGCCGGATTCGGCGCGACCTACCGCGAGACGGCGACGAACTCGTTCGTGCTGCATCCCAAGGCGGACAGGGACTCGGTGGTCTAGAAAAGTCGTCTCGCCGGCACTTCCACGTCGCCGCGTAGACACCCTCGTCGGCTGGTGAGTCGGCCTCCCATCCGCCGCTCCGCATTTACGGCCCGAGAAACAGCAGCAGAACGGCCAGCAGCGGCAGCGTCGAGAAGGACAGGCAGATCCCGGTCGTCGCCAGCCAGCGGCCGCGTATCTCGTCCGATGTGGAAATCGCCTTGAGCGCCACGCCGCCGCAAATCATGCCCGCCACTGAAAGCAGACCCCAGGTCACAAACCCGAACGGCGGGAAGCCGAGGACCACGCTGGCGATGGCATAGCGGCTCAGGCGCGACGCCGGGTTTTCCGGCAGCGCCGGCCCTGCCGCCATCGCGCGGTACAGGCCCATCCCGGAAACCAGGAGAACCAGGACCGCTGCCACGGCAACATGATTCGATGCGATTTCGGTTGCGGCCGAGGTGGCGGACATGTGTGCGAACGGCCACGCCAGAAACATCGCCAGGGACGCGATGATCCCGCAGATCGATGCGGCGAGTATCATCGAACGTGCGAATGGGGGCATGTTCACCATGACCAGAATTTAAGAATCGAATTCAGCTGTGTCGTTCATGTCATTGAAAATATAAATTTTCCATCACCCCGCAACCGGCGCCGGTTCGGCAATCGGCTCGCCCGCCTCGCCGCCGCCGTTGCGACCCTCCTGCTGGCGCTGCCACATCGCGGCGTAGGCGCCGTCCCGCGCCAGCAGTTCCGCATGCCGGCCGCGTTCGCAGATGCGGCCCTGGTCGAGGACGAGGATCTCGTCGGCGCCGACCACGGTGGAGAGGCGGTGGGCGATCATCAGCGTGGTGCGGTCGGCCGAGACTTCCTCGAGGCTGCGCTGGATTTCCTGCTCGGTATGCGTGTCGAGCGCCGATGTTGCCTCATCGAAGAGCAGAATCGAGGGTTGCTTAAGAATTGTGCGGGCGATGGCGACGCGTTGCTTCTCGCCGCCCGACAGTTTGAGCCCGCGCTCGCCGACCCTCGTCTGGTAGCCGTCCGGCAGGCCCATGACGAAATCGTGGATGCGGGCCAGCCGCGCCGCCTCCTCGACCTCGGCCGGACTTGCGTCGGTGCGGCCGTAGCAGATGTTGTAATAGACCGTGTCGTTGAACAGCACCGTGTCCTGCGGGACGATGCCGATGCAGCCGCGCAGGCTCGACTGCGCGACGTGCCGGATATCCTGGCCGTCGATCAGGACGCGGCCGCCGGTGACGTCATAGAAGCGGAACAGGATGCGGCTGATCGTCGACTTGCCGGCGCCGCTGGGGCCGACGATGGCCACCGTCTTGCCGGGCGGCACGGTGAAGCTGACATCGTGCAGGATCGGCCGGCGCGGATCGTAGCCGAAATCGACATTCTCGAACACGATCTCGCCGCCGTTCACCTGCAGCGCCGGCGCGCCGGGATCGTCGGCCACCTCGCGCTCGACCTCGAGCAGCTTGAACATGGCGTCCATGTCGGTCAGCGACTGGCGGATCTGTCGGTAGACGAAGCCGAGGAAGTTGAGCGGCATGTAGAGCTGGATCATGTAGGCGTTGACCAGAACGAAGTCGCCGACCGTCATGGTTCCGGCGACGACGCCGAGGCCGGCCATCGCCATGATCGCGACCAGCCCGGCGGCGATGATCCCCGCCTGGCCGATGTTCAGCATGGCAAGGCTGACCTTGCTGCGGATCGCCGCGCCCTCATAGGCCTGGAGCGCCACGTCGTAGCGCCGCGATTCATGCGCCTCGTTGCCGAAATACTTGACCGTCTCGTAGTTCAGCAGGCTATCGATGGCCTTGGTGTTGGCCTCGGTGTCGCGGTCGTTCATCTCGCGCCGGAACTTGATCCGCCATTCCGTGACCAGCAGCGAGAACGCGATATAGCCGAAGATCGTCACCGCGGTGACCAGCGCGAAGCGCCAGTCGAACAGCCCCCACAGGATGCCGCAGACCAGCAGGATCTCGAGCAGCGTCGGCACGATGTTGAAGATCATGAAGTTGAGCAGGAACTCGATGCCCGAGACGCCGCGCTCGATGACCCGGGAAAGCCCCCCGGTCTGGCGGTCGAGATGGTAGCGCAGGCTGAGCCCGTGCAGATGCTCGAAGGTCTGCAGGGCCGATGTGCGCATCGCCCGCTGGGCGACCTTGGCGAACACCGCATCGCGCATCTCCCCGAAGGCAACGGCGAACATGCGCGCAAGCCCGTAAGCCACCAGCAGGCCGACCGGCACGGCGACGATCGCGCCGGCCTCGCCGGTCAGGATATTGACGGCGTCGCGATAGAACATCGGCACGTAGACGTTGGTGACCTTGGCGCCGACCAGCAGGAAGACCGCCAGCAGCACCCGCCCACGCAGCTCCAGCGAGCCCTTCGGCCACAGATGCGGCAGCAGGGTGCGGATGGCGCGCCATTCGTTGCC
>CAJICD010000589.1_pt1 | contig 12286 bp, 10 predicted proteins | sample 9199521 | NCBI WGS metagenome assembly CAJICD01 (sample SAMEA7708321, study PRJEB35096) | sediment metagenome | biome: marine neritic benthic zone biome [ENVO:01000025]; feature: sediment [ENVO:00002007]; material: shallow marine sediment [ENVO:03000034] sea grass bed [ENVO_01000059] ...
AGGATGTGGCTGGCGATGCGTCGATCTGGATCGCCACGGTGGTGATCCTGGCCGCCTATCTGGTTCTCGTCCGGATTGCCGCCCACGTTCCCGATCTCGGGTCGGAGGCCGCAATCGCGAGCATGCAATATCTGCCGGAGGTCGCGCCGACTGTCAAATCCGGCCTACACTTCCTGTTGCCGGTCGTGGTATTGATCTGGTGCCTCGTTGTCGAGCGGTTTTCGCCGGGGCTCGCCGCGTTCTGGGCCTCGCTGCTGATGATCTTCGTCGTCATCACGCAGGACGCCCTGAAGGCATTCTTCCGGGGGCACGATCCCGACTATATCGCTGCCGTCCGCATCGGCTGGTCGCATACGATCGCCGGGCTGGCGGCCGGCGCCCGCAATATGATCGGCATCGGCATCGCCACCGCGGTTGCCGGCATCGTCGTCGGTACGGTGACGTTGACCGGTATCGGGCTGGTGATGACCGAATTCGTCGAGTTCATCTCCGGCGGCAACCTGATCCTGATGCTGCTGTTTACCGCCTTCATCAGCCTGCTGCTCGGCATGGGTCTGCCGACCACGGCCAATTATATCGTGGTCTCGACCCTGATGGCTCCGGTGATCGTTACGCTGGGCGCGGAGTCTGGCCTGATCGTAGAGCTGATCGCGGTGCATTTGTTCGTCTTCTATTTCGGCATACTGGCGGACGACACCCCGCCCGTCGGGCTCGCTGCCTTCGCCGCTGCGGCGATCTCGCAGGGCGATCCGATCCGCACCGGTCTGCAGGGCTTCGCCTATGATATCCGCACGGCGATCCTGCCGTTCCTGTTCATTTTCAACCCCGAGCTCCTGCTGATCGGCATCGACAGCGTGCCGTATCTGCTGCTGGTGGTCGTTTCGGCGGTGTCGGCGATGCTGCTGTTCGCGGCGGGCGCGCAGGGGTATTTCATTGTCCGCAGCCGGTTGTGGGAATCGCTGATGCTGATCGTCATCGCGCTGACGCTGTTCCGGCCCGGCTTCTGGATGGACATGATCGTGGCGCCGCTCGAGACTCGCCCGGCAGAGGAGATCGTTGCGATCGCCGAGGCGCAGCCGCCGGGTACCGTTCTGCGTGTCCGCATGTCCGGCGAGACGATCGACGGCGATTTCGTCACCAAGTTTGTGCCGCTGCCGCTCGGACTGACGGGACCCGGCGCCGAGCGGCTCGCCATTGGCGGGATCGAGGTGCGCCAGCAGGACGGCAAGACGCTGGTCGACAACATTGTCTTCGGCACGGCCGCCGAGCAGGCCGGCGTCGATTTCGACTGGGAGATTCTTGATATCCAGGTGGAGGTCGACCAGCCGCCCAAACAGTTGATCTATATCCCGACATTGGCCCTGCTTGGCGTGATCGTGCTGTTGCAGCGCCGGCGCCGTCCAACGTCGGCCGCGGCGAAACAATAGCGAGGCGAACCATGTACCAAACCATCCTTCTGCCGGTCGATCTGAACGACGACTCGTCATGGAAGAAGGCGCTGCCCGCCGCGCTTGAACTTTGCCACTCAAACGGCGCGAAGCTGCATGTGATGACCGTCGTGCCCGATTTCGGAATGGCCATCGTCGGATCGTTCTTTCCCGCGGGGTACGAGAAGCAGGCGCTGGCCGACGCCGAGACCGCGATGAAGGAATTCGCGGCGGGGCATATACCCGGCGATCTGGTTGTTGCGTGCGATGTCGGCCACGGCGCGGTCTACGAGGAAATTCTCTCTTCTGCCAAGCGGATCGGCGCCGATCTCATCGTCATGGCGGCGCACCGGCCCGGACAAGCGGACTATCTGCTCGGCCCGAACGCCGCCCGGGTCGTCCGTCACGCCGACTGCTCGGTCCTGGTGGTGCGCGATTGATCTGATCGGCGTGCCCGTCACTGCGACGCGGCGCGCGCGCAATCCTGACGACGCCTTATTGGAGCGACCTGGCATCAGAGCGACGTGGCGCGAGAACGGTGCGGGCGAGACGATATCAGGGCAGGTCCAGCCGGACGCGGAACGCCATGCGTTCGATATGCGCCTGTTCGCCTGGGGTGAGGTTGCCGAGTTCGAGCGCCCCGATCCACATTGCGCCCTCGATGCGCGGCACCATGGCAAGGCGTGTTTCTGCGCTGGTTATTTCCGTTTCCTGGCGGCCGTCGGGCCACAGAAGAACTTGCAGCGCCCCCTGCGCGGCCTGGTAGCCGGCAGCGTCCCGCACAAAGGCGAAGGGCCGTTCCTTCTGCGGCGCGTTGACGTTACCATCTCCCGGCTCGTTCGGGCCGGTGTTGTCCTCGTTGCGGAAATGCCAGCCCTGGATGACGGCGGGATTGACGCCGCGGAACGGCGGCGTCACGGCGGCCACGTAGTTCTGGTCGCGCTGCATCGGATCACCGATCCAGATCGTCCAGCCGCCGCCCATGGGCACCAGGCGAAACTCGTAGCGGGCGCCGTCATGCTCGAACGCGTGGACCAGCGTGTCGCCACGGCTGACCTCGCCGCGCAGCTCCAGCGGGTCCGCGGCGGCGGTTGCGGCGATGCCAAGGGACAGCGCGATGGCGGTTATCAATCCTGATCGGTACATAGCGGCTTGGCGAACGATACCTTACGACGGTAAAGAGAAGGTATAACCGCCCGTCGATTCACCCAAGCGTTTGCTTGAGACCGGGCGGGTACATCGCGAACATGATCGAGTGACAGGCTGAATCGTCGAATGCTGGGACCATACGCGTGCGGTCGGCTTCAGCGGGGTGCACTGCGGCGCCTGCTGCCAGTCCCGATCTTCCTGGCCCTGGGCCATTGCGCGGCGCCCCATGCGCTGCCCGGGCCGGAGGTCGCGTCGGTGGCTGCTGGGCCCTTCGTCATGGGTTCCGATGAAGCGGAACGGGACGCCGCCTATGCGCTGGACGAAGCCGCGTACGGGCACAGCGTCACCCGGCAGCAGCGGTGGTACAGCGGCGAGACGCCCCGCCAGATGGCCTCCACCCGCCGCTACGATATCATGCGGCGCCCGGTGACCAACGACCTTTACGCCCGGTTCGTGGCCGCGACAGGCCGGCCGGCGCCCGATGTCGACAGAAAAACGTGGGAGAGATACGGGCTGATTCACCCCTACCGGGAAGTCGAGCGGTTCCAGTGGCGCGACGGCCGGCCCCCGGACGGGCGGGGCGAGCATCCGGTGGTGCTGGTGAGTCACGCTGATGCAAAAGCGTTCGCGCTGTGGCTCAGCGCCGAGACCGGCAGCACGTGGCGGCTTCCGACCGAACGCGAATGGGAGAAGGCCGCGCGCGGAGTTGACGGGCGCCGCTTCCCATGGGGCGACGAATTCGACCCGCAGCGGCTGAACAGTCACGACAGCGGGCCGTTCGACACGGTCCCCGCCGGCAGTATCCTCTCCGGCGCCAGCCCGTTCGGGATGCTGGACGCGGCGGGTCAGGTGTTCGAGTGGACCGCGACACCGGCGGCCGGCAACCGGTTCATCGTCAAGGGCGGGTCATGGGACGACAGAGGCTGCGGGGTGTGCCGCCCGGCGGCACGGCATTCCCGGCCCGAAGACCTGAAGCACATCCTGATCGGGTTCCGGCTGGTGCGCGATGCCGGGACGCAATAAAATTCAAGTCAACAAGAGGTGACTGGCGCTCCCGGGTTTCGCCCGATAGATACTGACGGCAAGAGTGAAAGGGATACGACGTGTTGATGGAGATCGAACCGGTCGATTTGTCCGGCCTGCCGGAACCGGAGCTTTTTGGCATGCTTGCGGCCGGCGAGAGGGTTCTGGAGTCGATGCGCGTGCTCGACAATACCGGCGACAACATCGTCGGTGAACTGTTGCACGGTATCGAAACGTTCTATGAGTGGAACCATTATCCCGAAGGCGACGTGTTCGACCCGCGCAGCAATTCGCAATACTACTATCACGCCCATCCCAAGGATCAGCGTCCCGGCGAGCACGGCCACTTCCACACGTTCATGAGGCCCAAGGGCATGCCGCCGGGGATCGAGCCGGCGCCGCTGCCCGATTTCGAGCCGCCCAAGGGCGAGAACGACGCGTTGAGCCACCTGATCGCGGTTTCCTGCGACAAGCAGGGCATCCCCACCAAGCTGTTCACCACCAACCGCTGGGTGACCGGCGAGATATGGTATTCGGCCGAGGACGTCATTCGGATGCTCAACTACTTCGTCATCGACCATGTCCGCCCGTCCTGGGCCGTCAATCTGTGGCTGTCGAACCTGATCGTCCTGTTCCGGCCGCAGATCCGCGCGCTGATAACGGGGCGCGACGAGGTCGTCGAGGCATGGAGGGCCGAGCACCAAAGTGAAAACGTCTATGAGGATCGCGGACTGGAAGTGACGTCGGAAAGCGAGATCTCGGTCCCCGACCAGATCGCGGCGGTCCGCGAGGCGCTGAAAAAGTAGCCACGAGCGGCCCGGTTAGAGCCTCTTGCGGGTCTCGCGGTCGAACACGGACATTTGCGACAGGTCGATCTGCGTGCGCAGCGGCGTGCCGACACGGATTTGCTCGCGCGGACTGAAGCGGCCCCCGATCTCGCCGTCGCCGAGCGCCAGGCTGACGTGCTGGTCGAAGCCGTTGGTCTCGACCAGCGTGGGCATGAGATCCAGCGCCACCTCCGGCCCGCCGGACGAGTGGCCGGCGCCGGAGACGTATTCCGGCCGGATTCCCAGGATCACGTCCGCCCCGTCCTCGACGCCGTCGGCGAAGGGATAGTGGCCGGCCGGCAATTCCCGGGTCGCGCCATCGAGCGATACCAGTATGCGAACATCGCCACCGTCCTTGCGGATGCGGCCCTCGATGAAATTCATTGCCGGCGAGCCGATGAACCCGGCAACGAAGGTGTTGACCGGATAGTCGTAGACCTCCTGCGGCGGCCCCAGCTGGGCGATGATCCCGCCCTCCATGACCGCGACCTCGGTGGCCAGGCTCATCGCCTCGGTCTGGTCATGGGTAACGTAGACGATGGTAGCGCCTAGCGCCTGGTGCAGGCGTTTGATCTCGGCCCGCATCTCGACCCGCAGCTTGGCGTCGAGGTTCGACAGCGGCTCGTCGAACAGGAACAGCTTCGGTTGCCGCACCAGCGCGCGGCCCATCGCCACGCGCTGTCGCTGGCCGCCGGAGAGTTGCGCCGGCCTCCGGTCAAGAAGCTGGTCAATTTTCAGCATGCCGGCGACCCTGTCGAGCGCCGACGTCTGCTCCGCCCGCGTCGCGCCGCGGACCTTCATGCCGAAAGTAATGTTCCCGGCGACGGACATTTTGGGATAAAGCGCGTAGGACTGGAACACCATGGCGATGTCGCGGTCCTTTGGCGCGACATCCGTCATGTCGCGCCCGCCGATGGCGATCCGGCCCGATGTCGGCGATTCCAGCCCGGCGATGCAGTTCAGCAACGTCGACTTGCCGCACCCCGACGGCCCGACGAGGACGAGGAACGCGCCTTCCTGGATCGCCAGGTCGACGTTCCGCAGGACGGGAACGTTCTGGAAGCTCTTGGTCAGGTCCTCGATCTTCAGGACCGGGTCGTTCTGTTTGGCCATGGTGCTAACCCTTTACCGCACCGGCGGTGAGCCCGCGGATGAAGTATTTCCCGGCCAGCACATAGACGATCAGGGTCGGCAGGCCGGCGATGATGGCCGCGGCCATATCGACGTTGTATTCCTTCACGCCGGTGGTCGAGTTGACGATGTTGTTCAGCGCCACCGTGATCGGTTGCGTGCCAGCCTGGCTGAAAGAAACGCCGAACAGGAAGTCGTTCCATATCTGGGTAAATTGCCAGATCACGGTGACCACGATGATCGGCGGCGACAGCGGCAGGAAGATCCGGAAGAAGATTGTGAAAAACCCGGCGCCGTCGATCTTGGCGGCCTTGAGCAGTTCCACCGGAATCGTGACGTAGTAGTTCCGGAAAAACAGTGTCGTGAAGCCCAGCCCGTAGACGATGTGCACCAATACGAGACCGCTCAGCGAGCCGGCGAGTCCCAGCAGTCCCAGCGTGCGCGCCATCGGCAGCAGCACCACCTGGAACGGGATGAAGCAGCCGAACAGCATCAACGCGAAGATCACGTTCGCCCCGCGGAAGCGCCAGTGCGAAAGCGCATAGCCGTTCACGGCGCCAAGAAACGTGGACAGAATCACCGCGGGCACCACCATCTTCACGCTATTCCAGAAGAACGGCTGCAGGCCCTCGCACTGGATGCCGGCGCAGGCCGAACTCCAGGCCGTCGCCCAGGACGCGAGGCTGACGCTGTCGGGAAGGCTCATCAGCGATCCGGCGCGAATCTCGTCCAGGCTCTTCAGCGAGGTGATCGCCATCACGAAAAGCGGCAGCATGTAGTAGGCGACGAACAGAGCCAGCAGCAGATAAAGCAGCCCGCGTAGCGCCATGCGCCCGATCCTGCGCTGCGCCGTCCGGCCCGGGGTCGTTGCAGTCAGCGTGGCATCAGTCATGGCGCGGCCTCAGCTCGGAATAGAGGTAGGGCACGATGATCGCCGCCACGGTTATCATCATCACGGTGGCGCTGGCTGCGGCCTGCCCGAGATCGCCGCGCGAGAACGCCATCGCGTACATGTAGGTGGCGGGCAGGTCAGTGGCGTAGCCCGGGCCGCCGCCGGTCAGCGCGATGACCAGATCGAAGCTCTTGATCGCAAGATGGGCCAGCACGATGATGGCGCTGAGAAACACCGGCGACAGCGACGGGATGATGATGCTGACATAGATGCGGGGAAGGTTGATTCCGTCGACCATGGCGGCCTTGATGACCTCCTGATCGACCGAGCGCAGCCCGGCGAGGAACAGCGCCATGACGAAGCCCGAGGCCTGCCAGACCCCGGCGATCACCACCGTATAGATCGCCATCTCGGGGTCGACGAGCCAGTCGAACCGGAAGCCCTCCCAGCCCCAGGACCGGACCACCGATTCAATGCCGAGGCCCGGATTGAGAATCCATTTCCAGGCGGTGCCGGTGACGATGAACGACAGCGCCATGGGGTAGAGATAGGTCGTCCGGATCGCCCCCTCGGCGCGGATCCGCTGGTCCAGCAGCACCGCGAGTAGCAGCCCCAGGGCGATCGAGATCGCGATGAACAGAATGCCGAATACGAAGAGATTCTCGATCGCCACGTCCCAGCGTGGCGTGCGGAACAGCTTTACGTACTGTCCGACGCCGTCGAGGTCGTATCGTGGCAGGATTCGCGATCGGGTCAGCGACACATATCCGGTCCAGGCAATAAACCCGTATACAAAGAACAGGATCGCCGCCAGCGAGGGCGCGATTGCGATTTTGGGAATGTGCCGTGTCAGCCAGCCGGACATGACGAAACCTGCCCCGCCGCCGGGGTGCCGCGACGTGCGGCCGCTCCGGCGGCGGTTGCGGGCCTAACGCGAGTTGGCGACGGCTTCGGCCAGCATCTTGGCTGCCTGCGCCGACCCGATGTCCGAATTGAAGTGCTGCGTGACCACGTCGGTGATCGCCCCGGCCTGCTGGCCGCGCAGCGCCATACCGTGGGCATAGCTCGGCAACAGCGTCCCGCCGCTTGCGGCGACGTCCATGTCATAGGACGAACGCTGCGCGCAGTAATCGAACTCGCCCAGCGGCGTGCCAAGCCGGGCCGGTATCGAGCCCTTGGCGAGATTGAACGTCTTCTGGAAGTTCTCGCCGACGATCAGCTTGGCAAGTAGTTTTTGCCCGGCGTCGCGGTCGGCGCCGGACACCTTGAACATGGCGAAGCTGTCGACGTTGTACAGGAAGCCGGCCCCCGGAGTCGGGTTGCACTGGTAATCCTTGCCGGGCATCTTGCCGGCGGCGGTGAACTCGCCCTTGGCCCAGTCACCCATGATCTGGAAGGCCGCCTCGCCATTGATCACCATTGCCGTGGCAAGGTTCCAGTCGCGGCCCGAGAAGTTGCTGTCGACGAAACCGCGCAGCGTGCGCATCTGGTCGAACACCTTGACCATCGTCGGGCTGTTGAGCGATGCCGGATCGAGATCGACCAGCGCCTTCTTGTAAAAGGCCGGTCCGCCGATTCCGAGCACGACGCTCTCGAAGACCGTGGCGTCCTGCCAGGCCTGGCCGCCATGCGCCAGCGGCGTGATGCCCATCGACTTCAGCTTCACCGCGGCCATGTTGAATTCATCCCAGCTGGTCGGAAGCGAAAGCCCGGCCTTGGCCAGCACCGCGGTATTCGCCCAGATCCAGTTCACCCGGTGCACATTGACAGGTGCCGCGCAGTACTTGCCGCCGCATTTCATGTGTCCTGCGATCGCGGCCGGCAAGAGCGAATCCCATTTCTCCGCCGCGCCGACGCTGGAGAGATCGGCAAGCACGCCTTCCTCGTACCACTCTTGAATGCTCGGACCCTTGAGCTGCACGGCGGTGGGCGCGTTGCCCGCCAGCACGCGAGCACGGAGCGCCTGCATAGCGGCATCGCCGCCGCCGCCGGCCACCGGCATGTCGACCCACTTGCCGCCATTGCTCTGGAACTCGTCCATCAGGGTCTGTACAGCACGGGCCTCGCCGCCCGAAGTCCACCAGTGCAGGACCTCGGCCTCCGGCGCGGCCAACGCGTTGCCGACCCAAAGGCCTGCGATCAGCGTCAGCGACATCAAAACAGATCGTTTCATTACTTACCTCCCGGTTATCTTCAGCCCACAGCCGCGCCGCGTCTGCGGCGCGGTTCACGTCCATCAATGACCGGGCAACCCCCCAACGACCGACACGGAACGCGCGTCCAATGCCACCGGCCAGGATTCGATGGTACAGCGCTATATCCGGATGCGCCACCCCGTATGCGCGCGATGGCAGCCCTTTTCTTCGTTGATCCGAATTCGAAAAGCGGTACGCTAAAACTCAAAGATTTAAGGGTTAAGGTGTGCGATGGCACGGTGCCGGCGACGGGCGGGCTACCCCCGCGCCGGGCGGTGATAGGTCACGAGGACCTTTGCGGTGCCCTGGTTCACGAAGCCCAGGTGCCTTGCCGCGGCCCACGACAAATCGATGATCCGGCCATGTGCGAATGGCCCGCGGTCGGTTATGACCACGACCGCCGAGCGGCCGTTCGAAAGGTTGGTGACCTTGACCTGGGTGCCCGTCGGCAGTGTCGTGTGCGCCGCCGTCATCTCGTACATGTTGAATTTCCGGCCGCTCGCGGTGGTCCGGCCGTGGAAGGTTTTGCCGTACCACGATGCGATGCCGGTCCGGTTGTAGGAGCGGTCGTCCCGCGGCACGTATCGCACCCCGTTCACGACATACGGCTTGCCGAGCTTGTAGGGCACATTTGTCGGCGGTGGCGCGGGCTGCGCCGCGTGATGGTCTGCGCTGCCAGCGGACTGCACGGGGGCGTCGCCGCCGCAGGAGGCGAGCATCGCGACGACGGCCAGCGAGGCAAGACCGCGGATCGGCTGGAGGGTTCGAATGCGCAACATGAGACGTCCCGGATTTTATGGCGGTTGCAGCAGATTGAAGCCGATGCGGTTTGGCAATTCGTTAATTTCCGGGTTCCGTGTGCCGCCAGCGGCTCCCGATCAATCGGCCAGCACCTTGACCGGCTGGCTGGCTTCCCGGTCGACGCGCGCCGCCGCCGTCAGCTTATTGTCGAGGTGCATCCGCAAGATCTCCGCAAGACGTTTTCCGTCGCGGGCCGCGAGAGCTTCGAGTATTTGCTCGTGCTCCTGCATGGCCTGCTCCCAGCGGCCGCTGGACCTGTTTGCGACAAAGCGCTGGCGCCTGATCCGCCCGCCCAGTTGTCTGTGCATTTCGATCAGGACGTCGTTGCCGGATAATGCGACGAGGGTCTCGTGGATGCGTTGGTTCAGCCTGAAATACTCGCGCAGTTCGCCGCGGGTCTGGTGCAGGGCCATCTGATAGTGCAGCACCCGGATCTCAGCGACCTCCTTGTCGCTTACCCGCTCGCAGGCCAGTTCGCCGGCCAGCGCCTCCAGCGCGCCGATCACCCTGAAGGTATCGGCAATGTCCACCGGGCCCGGGTCGGAAACAGTGGCGCCGCGATTCGGCTGCAAATTCACCAGTCCTTCGGCGGCCAAGACCTTCATTGCCTCGCGCAATGGGGTGCGCGACAGGCCGATCCGGTCGCACACCGCCTGCTCCCGGATCCGTTCCCCCGGGGCCAGCTCGCCTTCGACGATCATGTCCCGCAACCGGTCCGCCGCCTGTTCATGCAGCGGCCGCCGCGATCGCGGCTTTTGGCCCGGATAGGGGGCTGGCGATGCATCTGGGCCACCTTGGGTCATGGTTGTTCTCCCTGTCGTTCAAAGCTTGTACGTTCTTCAATGTGTATGCAGCGCATCCGCGAGTACCCTCGCGACATGGACGGCCTGCCGGCCGGCGCCGTCCTCGATCTGGTGCCGGCAGCTGGTGCCGTCCGCGACGATAACAACATCCTTTGCTGCCGCGCGGACCGCCGGCAAAACATCCAGTTCGCCAATTTGCATGGAAACGTCGAAATGCTCCGCCTCGTATCCGAAGGCGCCGGCCATGCCGCAACATGTCGACTCGATGGTTTCGATCTCCAGCCCGGGGATCAGGGCCAACGCCTTTTGCACCGCCCCCATCGCGCCGAACGCCTTCTGGTGGCAGTGCCCGTGCAGCAGCGCCTTGCCGCCGCGGGGCGGGCCGAACTCCAGCGCAAACCGCCCGGCATCGATCTCGGCCGCGACGAATTCCTCGAACAGCATCGCGCAGCCGGCCAGTCTGGTGCTCTCCTCGCCCGGCAGCATCGCCAGGAATTCGTCGCGCAGGCTGAACAGGCAGGACGGTTCCAGCCCGATAACCGGGACGCCTTTGTCGACCCAGGGGCGCAGCGCGTCGATCATGCGCCGCGCCTCGGCGCGCGCCTCGTCGATCAGTCCCGCGGCCAGGAAGGTCCGCCCGCAGCACAGGGGCCGCCGCGCGTCCGGCGCTTGGGCGATGTGCACCCGATATCCGGCCGCCGCCAGCACCTGCAGCGCCGCGCGCGCGTTCTCGGGCTCGAACCAGGTGTTGAAGGTATCGACGAACAGCACGACCTCGCTTCCGCCCTCCGGCCCCGCCGCGGGCTGGTCGTGCCGGAACACGTCGCGTCGCCACTCCGGCAGGCTGCGGCGCGCGCTCAGACCGGTCAGCGTCTCGCCCAGGCGGGCCAGCAGCCGGAACCGGTTGCGCAGGTTCATCAGCGGCGCCAGCCGCGCCGCCCAGGGCGCGTATCTTGGCGTATAGGCGATCAGCCGCTCGCGCAGGGACAGCCGGTTCTTCGTGCGCCAGTGCCGCAGGAATTCGTATTTCATTCGCGCCATATCGACGCCGGTCGGGCATTCGCGCTTGCAGCCCTTGCAGCTTACGCACAGTTCCATCGCCGCCTTCATCTCCGGCGAAGTCAGGGCGTCCGGCCCCAGCTGGCCGGTAATCGCCAGGCGCAGCGTGTTGGCGCGGCCGCGCGTGACATGGATCTCGTCGCCGGTGGCACGGTATGAGGGGCACATGACGCCGGGGTTCGCCTTGCGGCAGGTGCCGTTGTTGTTGCACATCTCGATCGCCGCCGGGAGGCCGCCCCATTCGGACCAGTCCAGCGCTGTTTCCATCGGTGCCGGCGCGTAGCCGGGCGGATAGCGGAAAAGCGACCGGTCGTCCATCTTCGAGGGGCGTACGATCTTGCCCGGATTGAACAGCCCGGCCGGGTCGAATTCGTCCTTCACCGTCTCGAAGGTACGGGCGATCTTCGATCCGTACATGGTCTCGAGATGTTCCGAGCGCACCAGGCCGTCGCCATGCTCGCCAGAGAAAGAACCTTTGTATTCGCGGACCATGGCGAAGGCTTCCTCGGCGATCGCGCGCATCTTGCGTACGTCCGTACCCTCTTTCATATTCAGGACCGGGCGTACGTGCAGCGTGCCGACCGAGGCGTGGGCGTACCAGGTGCCACTGGTGCCGTGCTTCTCGAACACGCCGTTCAGGCGCTCGGTATAGTCGGCCAAATGCTCCAGCGGCACCGCGCAGTCCTCGATGAAGGACACCGGCTTGCCCTCGCCCTTCATAGACATCATGATGTTCAGCCCGGCCTTCCGGACCTCCCACAACTGGCGCTGGAAGGCTGGGTCCGTGGCCTCCACCACCGCGTCCGGGTAGCCGAGATCGCCCATCAGCTCGACCAGTCGGGCGAGACTGTGTTTTTGCGTCTCCAGGTCATCGCCGGCGAATTCGACCAGCAGCAGCGAATCCGGTTCGCCGCGCACAAAGCTGTCGACGGTAGCGCGGAACATCGGGATTTCGCGCGACAGGTCGATCATGGTGCGG